>JAABUP010001571.1_pt1 | contig 47760 bp, 51 predicted proteins | sample 5559201 | NCBI WGS metagenome assembly JAABUP01 (sample SAMN10711887, study PRJNA513373) | rock metagenome | isolation source: Antarctica rocks | place: Antarctica
GTACACGACGATGATAAAATGGTCTCGATCTATGGGGGGTCTCCTTTCGGACGCGCAGGTGGTCAGATACCCGCTAGTCTACGCAGGAGATCCCCGTGGGTCAACTAAAAGAGTCGCACATTAGGTACTACTTTCCTACGTGTAACAGTTCGGAGCATCGATGACATGACCGCGCACGAGCTAGCCCACTCGATGCATTAACAGGTCGCAGAGTGCCTACAACCAAATGGCCCAAAAATGCAGGAATCGTTGTCTCCCCCCTTCACCCGTTCCCCGCGTAGCCCCCCTGGATAAACGACAGGGCCGTAGGGAAGCGATAGGCGTCTACCGCTACCCCGTTCCCTACGGCCCTTGTCTGCGCCCACAGGAGCCCGCTCAGGCACGCACGGAGCGCACGCCCTTAGAGCCGCCGGTCGTCGTGGTCGTCACGGGCCGGGGCGCGGCGGCCGCCCTGGCCATGGTTGGGGCTGGGGGTCTGCGTGTGCTCCGGCGCCGGTGCATGAGCCGCCGGCGTCGGAGCGGCCCCGCGCTGGAGCTGCGGGCGGAGCGCGTCGTTCCAATCCTTCGCGCCCTTCGGCGGCAGGTCGCGCACGAGCGCGCCGGCGTCCGGGTAGCGTTCCCGCACCCGCGCCCACAGCGTATCGCCGCCGGCGTCGCGGTCAAAGCCGCAGTGGATGAGCGCGTGCCGCGCCAGGCCGTCGTCCACCTGGCGCGTGGGCAGATCGCCGTGCCCATCGGTCGAGGCAAACACCATCTCGCCACGCTCACCCGCGCGCAGCAACAGCGCGGCGCGTGAGAGCGCGTCGATGGAACTCTCGACAAGGTAGACCTGCGGCGCCTGGAACTGACGCGGCTCCCCCACCGTAAAGGCGAAGTGGCCCTCGTCCCGGCGCGTGCCGGCCGCCAGCCCCTTGAAGTCACTCCCGGCCATGGTCCCCCGTAACGACGCGCCCGTGGCCTGGCCGTCGGCGTCCTGTCTGATAAAGACGGCGTTGGCGCGGCTGTCGGCATAGATCGTCCCGCGCCCGTGCAGCTCGTCGACGAGCGCGGCCGGTAGCTGGCGCCCCTCGACCAGGTAGTGTCGTACCCCTGGCCAGCGCGCCTCGTCGGGCGGCGGGGCGCGGAAGGCCGGCCGCTCCGCGCGCTCCACGATGCCCTGCGCCTCCGTATGGGCGTGGCGCGCCCCGTGCCACGTCGCGGCCGTCAGCGCCGCCTCCGCGCCATGTGTGTCGCGGAGGTAGGCTACGGCCTCCTTGTAGTCGTGCCCGGTGGCATGCATCACCAGGTCGATAGCCCCGCCGCCGCCCTGCTGCCGGTCGTGGTTATAGAACCGCTCGCCGGTGATGCTGATGTGCTCGCCGTCGAGCCGCCACTTGGCGTGGTTGTGGCGGTCCACCTGGCCGCCTAACCGCTCGATCACGCTGGGGAGGTCGATGGCCCGGACCTGCGCCGCCAGCGCCTTGTAGTCCTCGCGGAGAGTGTCCCGCTCGCGCGCGATCTCGCGGACCTGGCCCTGCAAGACGGTGATGTTGGCATCGGCCGTCGCCGCCTGGCCCTCGTAGTGCCGGGCCTTCACCAGGGCCGCCGCCGCAGCCTCCATCGCTGGCGCGACCTGCCCGGCGATCCGGGCCTCTTGCTCGCTCGCGTACCGCTCGGGGTTAGGCACGATCCGGCCGGGGCGCTCGATCTCGATGTCCTGGCGGGCGATCTCCGGCGCCGGCGTCGGGGCCTCGATCTTGGCGTACCACTCCTTGATCGTCTCGTGGATGGCTACACTGCCCTTGACGCCGCGCTCCAGTCCAAGAGGCTCCACGGCGCGGGCGTAGCTGTCTTGCATCGCCCCGAGCTTCTCGCGGCCGCCCAGCCAGTGCTTCGCGTTCAAGCCCAGCTCGTCGTGCAGCGGCACGACGAGCGCCTGGATGTGCGGGGTGAGCTCGTCGCGGTGCAGCACGGCCGCCACGACGTTTTGTTCGCCGTACCGCTCGCGCAGCCAGGCCATGCTCCGCTCCGTCCAGTCGTCGAGGCGCGCCGCGCGCTCGCCGGCCTCGCCCTGCTGGTAGAAGTCGCGGCTCGCCGTCATGACGTGCTCGATGGCCAGGACGGCATTGCTGCGTATCCGGGGCGCGGCGTCGAGGCGGGCCTGCGCGTCGGCGCACCAGTCGCCGGACCCGACCAGGCGCACGTTCTCGCCCAGGCGCTCCGCGTCGGCGTTGGGCGTGGCGCGGGTCCGCTCGTTGTGCTGGCCCAGCGCCCCGATCTCGCCCATCGTCTTGAGCTTGGCCACGCGCAGCACCGCGAATGATCGCGCCATCTCCCCCCCCTCCGCCTCCCCATTCTTCTTCCAAGGGGCCGCGTGTCCGCGCCCCTGGTGGCCCCTGGCGGCCGCGCGCAGGCCCGCGCAGCGGCCCACGGCTTTCGGCGCCCCGCGCCGAAAGTGTAGTGGGTACACTTGTGCTGCGCACACCCCTACCGTCAGCCTACACGCTTGCGGCGGGCAGTCGCAAGCAGGGCGCGTGGAACTACTTGAAAGAGAGATGGGACGACCATGGCCCGGAGCGCCCCGTTCGTCGATGTGAACGAGGGCGACGCCTCGACATATGAGGCGCGGGATGCGACGATAGGCGCGGGAGGATCGTTATGGCCATGACGGACACGACAGGCACGACAGCACCCACACCACCCACACCGGCCACGGGCAAGGCGGCCGCCCGCGCGGCCATCGATGAGATCGCCGCCCAGTTCGGCGAGACCGAGGACGAGCCCAAGCGGCTCATCAAGCGGGCGCTGCGCACCCTGGGCGAGGAGCGGGTGCGCGCATTCGTCGCGCAGGCGCTGGAGGTTGAAGCCGCCGGGGGCCTGCTGCTGCCCGATGGGAGCCGGCGGCGCACGCCAGGGGGTGTGCTCTTCCACCTGATGCGCACCGGTATCGACAAGAAAACGTCGCGCAAGATCTTCTGGTCGCACACGACGCCGCAGGGCCAGGGAGCGCAGGCGAGCACGCAGGGTGCCGGCGACACGCTGGCCACGGCCACGGGGGCGACGCCCTTTGATTGGGCCACGTTCAGCGCGGCGGCGATGGAGGCGATGAGTGGGATAGGGGAGGCGACGACGGTGAAGCTGACGGTGATAGGCAAGCCTGGTACGGTGGTCGAGCGCGGCTTGGCCGCTCCATGCCCCCTGTAAGCTTGCCTTCGACGGAGGCGAACACATGGTTATCGTCACGTTGGGGTGCAAACAGGACGCCACGTAGCGTTGGACAGGCCATATATTATGTTAAAGCCGACCCTCATACCTTGTATGGTAAAGGAAAAATCGTGCAAGCACAGATGGAGAACCCTGTGATAGCTCCAACCACGAAAAGCTCCAAGGCGACAGTGTGGCGGTGGATCGATGCCCATAGCATCCCATCCTTGGTACTATGGCCTGTGGCAATTCTTAGCTTCTCCGTTTCGCTGTTCGTCATCGCGCGACACCAAACAGCGGCCCTAGATTTGGTGCCCGTGTGGACTGCCGTCCACGCTTTCCTACATCATCAATCGCCCTATGCCGTGCCCCTCTTCGTCTATCCCCCCAGCTTGCTGCTGCTTGCCGCCCCGCTCGGACTGGTCGGTTTTCCCACTGCTCGGTTGGCTTTCCTCCTGCTCGACACCGCCGCCATCTTGCTCGCGGGTGCGCTCTGTCTGCGCCTGTTCAACCTGCACTGGCGCTCGACGGCAGGTGCTGTCCTGCTTTTCGCGCTCGCCATCTTCCTCCCCGTGCGCGACACACTTAGCATGGACAACGTAAACGGGTTTATCCTCGTGGGAGAGATAGGGATGATCCTAGCAGCCGCGCGACAACGCTGGCTGCTCGCGGGTGCGCTCTTGGGCTGCACCCTGGCCATTAAGCCAGTCCTGCTGCCGCTATTGCTGGTGCTGCTGCTCTACCGCCGGTGGCGGTCTATCGGCCTGGCGATCGCCGTCCCCGCAATCCTCTCCCTGCTGGCGCTCCCACTGACCGTAGACGGCGGCCAGTTTTTCACCCACGTCATCCCCTTCTTGCTCAACGGCAACGCACACCAGGATCAGGTGTACAACGTATCCCTGGCCGGCGTCGCGGGGATGCTTGGGCTCCCGGTAGCGCTGACGACGGCGCTCCGATTGGTGGTGTTGATCGCGGCAGCGGTGCTAATGTGGCAACGCTGGCGGACGGGTGGCGACGACTTGCTGCGCCTGGTAGAGTTGAACGGGATCATCTTGCTGGCTACCTTCCTCGTTTTCTCATTCTCCTGGTCTTACTACCCAATCTACCTGCTCCCGCTCCTGATTTGGATGGTCAATCCGACGTCGCGGATGAACGGGTGGATCACCTGGATTGCCCTGTATTGCATCGGTGGCCCCGATGTCTGGTACTGGCAACGTTTTGGCTCCCATGGGCTTATCCTCGGGATGCTGCGCATCGCGCTCGGCTGCCTGTTGCTGATGGTCGCGTTCGGCTTAGGCATACGACAGCGCCGGGTACAAGAGGACGCCGCTATCGCATAGATCGAGCCGGAAATCACGGCCAAGCTGGTCAAGGCGGGCCACCGCATCTACGAGGTGTCCATCAATTTCGCCCGTGCGCTGGCGCGCATGCCGCACGACCGCCGGGTCGCCACCCTGCTGGTCGTCGCGCGCTTGTTGGAGCTCCGGGCCACGGACGACGCGCTCGATGTCTTCGACCGGGTGCTTGACGAGATCCTGCGCGGCGCGGCGCGCGCTGGCAAGGAGGAGCGGCTGCGCACGGCCCGCGCCTTCGACGCCGCAGCGCTTGCCCCCGAGGCTTAACCCGGTTCACGCCGGGTAGCAGGGTGACGTTGCCGCCACCCCGCCCCCTGAGAACTGCTCGGGCGAGTTTCCTCGCAAGCAGCTCAAGCCTCTCAAACGTCCGTTGCCGGACGCGGTTTCATGACGGATAGACCTTGGCTATGCACCAGCCGATGGCAATTAGGGTGGAGGAGGACGTGGTTCTCTACCCCATCACCGCCGCCTTTAGAGCGCCACACGATGTGGTGGTTGTGCCACCCTGTTAGTGTGGTGATCTTCTGTTGACAGAGTGGACAGAGCCCGTTTTGTTCCATCCAGAGATGCCGTAGTTTGCGCCGACCGGCCAGATGGCGGACCATCTTCAGGCCGAGGCGTTCCTCGAAATACACCTCCCACGTCGGGTCGTAAGGGTTGGCGTCTTCCCGGACTTTGACATGCCGCGTGATCGGCATCTTCGCCGCCGCCGTCGCCGAGGGACGGCTCGACCTCGATGTCCTGGGCGCGTTGCCCGACGAGGAGGTCATCCGGCGCCTGACCGCGATCCGCGGATTGGGCGTATGGACGGCCGAGTGGATCCTGGCGCGGACCCTTGGGCGGCCGCGCGTCGTCGCGGGCGACCTGGGGGTGCGCAAGGCCGTCGGCCTGGCCTATCCGTGCCTGGGAGACCTGCTGCCGCCGGAGGGCGCGGTCCGCGCGGCCACCGCCCACTGGGGCGACGCCGCCCTCCTCGCTCAGGCCCTTGCCCTCCAGGAGTTGGCCGTCGAGGATGTCGTCAAGCGCGACGGCAAGGGGGCATGACAACGTTCACGACCATCCCGTCGTCCTACCCCCCTTTCACGTACAGGGGCGCGTTGCCCTGGTCTCCGTGGGCTTAGTGGTCCATCCGGCAAGTCCACGCACGTTTTCTGGAAGGCTGTGGACACACGCTGTGGGCGCGATACGGGAGAAACAACGCTGACTTGATCGGCAAATGGGCCGTCAGAAATGTGCATCTCACTTGCCAGATGGACCACTTAGCGTACTAGCGTACCGTCCTTGATCTGCTAGGGACGGTGGCTGTCGGTCGTGTCGAGAGTGTGGTAGCGGAAGCGTGGTGGTGGTGATGCGTCGCCGTCGCCGTCGCCGTGGCGGGCGGCGGGACAGGGGAATTGGTGACGGTCGCCGTCGCGGGCGGTGGGACGGGGGCATTGGTGGCGGTCGCCGTCGCCATTGCGGTCGGGATGGGGGAGTGGGTCGCGGTCGCGGTCGCGGTCGGCGGGACGGAAGTATGGGTCGCCGTCGCCGTGACGGTCGGGACAGGGGTAGTGGTCGCGGTCGCCGTCGCCGTGACGGTCGGCGGGACGGAAGTATGGGTCGCCGTCGCCGTGACGGTCGGGACAGGGGTAGTGGTCGCGGTCGCCGTCGCCGTGACGGTCGGCGGGACAGGGGTATGGGTCGCGGTCCCCGTCGCCATCGGCGGGACAGGGGTCGCGGTCGCGGTCCCCGTCGCCATCGGCGGGACAGGGGTCGCGGTCGCGGTCGGTGGGACGGGGGTATGGGTCGCGGTCGCGGTCGGCGGGACAGGGGTCGCGGTCGCGGTTGGCGAGGTCATTGTCGATGCGCTCATGAGGTGAGCCTTCACGTCCACACCGTAATAGCTCGTGGGAGAGCCGTTGGCGTCGCTGATCACGCTCTGCCAATCGCCCCACGCGTTCCACGTCCAGGCTGTATAGCTCGCGCCGCGCGCATCTAACCAATTGAGGATCGCCTGGACGTACCAGTCGCCATAGGTAGACGAGTAGCCGGCCCCGAGTTCGGTCGATACCAGTGGCGCGTGTGCCGCTGTCGGCCCGTACTGAGCCGTCGCCGTTTGGGCGATGCACGTCGCGTCGCCGTCCGCGCAATTCGTAAGGAACCAGGCGCCGCGGTAGGCGTGTACGACGGCCGCCAGGTTGTGCGCGGGGTCGCTCGGCTCGTCTTGTATCCAGCCGTGCGCCGTCGTGCTGCCCGCGAAGCACTGCGCGTAACAAAGGCCGCCCAGCAAAATCACGTTGCTCGCGCCAGCGCCGCGGATCGCCGCGACGATGTCCTGCATGCCGGCGACGGCATAGTTCTCCTGCGTACAACTCCCCCCGTTAGCCGTTACGCTGCCGTCCCGCCAGCAGGTCCAGTTAGCGTCGGTGTAGCCATTGCCGCCGGGATGGGGCTCGTTGTACGCCTCGAAGACGACGGACTGGTTACCCCCGAACGTCGTCGCGACGGAGCGCCAGAAGTCGAGACTGTGGTCGCGGTCGGGCATGTCCTGCTGGCTGGTGGCCTGGACGGAGCCAGGGGCGCTCCAGTGCAGGTCGAGGATGGGGACGATGCCATTCTGGACCAGCAGATTGACGGTGTTCGAGACCCACCCCCGGTAGTTTGGACCACTGTAGGCGGCCGGCGCGTTGTTGATGCCGAGCCAGCAATCCTCGTTGAGCGGGAGGCGCAGCGCGTTGATATGCCAGGAGAGCAATGTGTTCACAAACGTCTGGTCGATCGTCCCCTCCGTTATGCCCCAGCCCTGAATACAGGCGTATTCGGAGCCGGCATGGTTGACCCCCAGCAGGCGGACGACACCCCCCGAGCTATTAAGGATCGCGCTGCCCGCGACGTGCAATCCGTCGATAGGGCCGGCGGCATGGGCTTGTCTCGTGGGCGCCTGTCCCACGGGCGACGCCAGGAGCGCGCAGAGACAGACGCCCGCTAGCAGGGCTGTGCGTACGCGGGAGAGCGGGGAGAGCATGGATAATCCTTCCTCAATTGGGCTTGATGTTGTGCGTAAGAGGCGGGCGTCATGTGCCCGGTATGAGGAAGGGTAGGGCGGAACTATCCGCCGCCACAGGTGTATTTATGCCTATGCGGGGCCGTCAAAGGTCCCACTGTAGCCTTTTGAGGTCACCGCACGTTGACCAAGAGGGATGCCCTATTTGGCTCGTACCTGTAGGCCCAGAATAAGCGTCGCTGTCACCAGGGGCAAGGTAGCCTTATAGATGGTCACTCAAGGTGTTGATTAAAGTGCCGGTTGTGGCGCTGGACGTGGCACGTGAGGCCTTGCAACGGTCATGAACGCGCTGCAGGGCCAGTATCGACATCCCTTATCGCACCTAAGAGCCGACTCTTGGTAATTCTCGGCACTTTATCGACAACCTTGAGTCTCTCCTTGTAAACCTACTTTGCACTTCCTGACAGCTTCGCTTATTCTAGGCCTTATAGGTGAGGAAAGAAGATGGGGGGGCGACCGTCCCACGACGCCCTTGCCCACAACTGATAGGAAAGGAACGAATGCATGCCGCGTGAAAAGCCCGACGAGGTGCGCCTGAGCCGCCAACTTTGCTGTCGGATGACAGCGCGCGAGGCCGAGGCGGTGCTAGACCTCGCGCACATGGATCGGCGCGACCCGGCCTGGATGCTCCGTCGCCTGGTGCGCTTCGGGCTCGGCCCGTGCATCGAGGATTATCAGACGCGCGGGGTCCCGCTGCCGGCTAGCGTGCAGGACGTGTTCGCCGACATCGTCGCCGCTGGGCCGCCCAGCGGGGACGCTCTCGGGAACCAAGCGTCACGCTAGCCGGGATGGACAGCCCGCGCGAGACGCTGCGTTAGCAGAGGTTGTCCTGTTTTGCCGGCCGCGTGTATGGACCTGGGCTGTAACGCCTGTTGTCCGCGCGCGGCCGACCGCTTTGATCGCTTCGATCACGTCATTTACCGTGCTCAACGACTCGTTACGTACGGGTTCCCTGAACCGCCCGCGCCAACTCCGCCGTTGGCCGAACCGACGCGGGTCCCCCCTGGCCGGGCGTGCCGCCCTAGACCCTGCAGCCTTGAGAGGGTGATAGGCGGGTTAGTCGCCCGTAGGAGTCACAGGCGTCAGACGGGCAGTGACAAAAGGGCGCATACCTGCTTTTATAGAGATGGTGACGCAGCGTCTATGCTGCAGTATAAAAAGGGCCATACATGTCTCGCTTCCGACGCCTTGTTCCGCTAGCCATGCTTATCCTGGCGTTAACGGCGCCGCATACAGTGCGAGCCACGCGCTCGCCGGCCACGCCACCCGCCGCCGTTCCCCCCGTCGCGTCCGTTTTCCGCGCGGTCCTGCCTGCAGTGGCGCATGCCACGACCACGATACCCGTGTACCTTCCATCGTGGTTCCCTCCCCTTCCTCACCGGTTGTACCCATCACTGTCTGCAAACGCGAGCGGATGGGAGGTGCAGCTCACCGATCAACGAACGTGTACCGCGCTTTATTGCGTGACGTGGTTCGCCCAGGGCTTGCCAGGCAGACAGGTCCGCCCCCACTGGGATCAGAAAGTGGACCTTGGCGCGCATGGTGTCGGCTATCTGTATCTGAATACTGGCTCTAACAGCCTGCCGAGTATGCAGTGGACGCGTGACGGAAACACATACAACGCGGTGGCGCCCATTGCGGAGGCATCGCCAGATCAGCCGACCTTGGTCCATATCGTCCGTTCGATGGTGCGCGTCGCTCAAGCCGGGCACACGATGGCGCCCGTGCAGCCGCCCCCCTCTCTTTATGCGTTCTCCCCTACCGTCGTAGGGAAGCCATATGCGCCGTTCTACGGGTCGGCCGCATCCTCCTTCGTGTCTCACGGCGGTCCTGGAGGCGCGCTCGCGACCTATAGCTGGTACGTGCAGCCGCCTGGGACTCCAGATGGATCGGAAGGGAGTTACAGCGTAGAGGTGCTGACGACCGCTGCTCAGGCGACCGCGCGCAGTAGTCACGATGACCTGCTGGCCTCTCGTGGCTGCATGGGTCTTGGCGGGGGGTGCAACACGCTCGCGCCACCAACTATACCCCTCGTCGGACGTCCTGACGGTGGGTGGATGCGCGGCGCCTGCAGTAGTAATGGGAGTTGCGGGTATAGGGCGGGCGCGATCTACAGACATGTCTACGTGTCCACGCGGGTCAATTGTAGGGCGCCCAACGGTCACGCTTGTGCCGCCTGGACCACAACCGTAATTCACCTAATGATCGCACGGACCAAGAGCTACAACGGACATGGAAGCGGTGGAAATGGAAGCGGTCAGTACATCACCGCGCCAGTACCTTTGGCGGCTGCACAAATCAGACAGCGCAATGCAGACATGCAAGCCTGGAGGCGCAATGTGCGCGAGGTGGTGCTTCCCTGCCTGACAGACGAGGGCGTCGAGCGCGCCGCATATCTGGCGGTCATCGCAGGCACAGGAACCGCCGACGCCGTGTCCGCAGACGAACCGCTAGCCGAGGTGGCCTGCACCAACGCCCTTACCTATTTGGGGGCAGCGCAATTGCCCGACGACCTGCGTCGCTACAGCGACGTCACAAACTGGATCGGCGAGTGGATTGGTTCTGTAGACATGGACATAGTTGTTATCCGGCAAATGAGCGAGGAGGCGCCGATAGCGGCGACCAGCGCGGCAGAGCGCTATGTGGTCGACACCAATGGAGCCATTGCGACACGCTCCGAAAACAGTGCGCACCAGTATCTAGCGCGCATCGTGCGCGACTGGCGCCTCCCACCTATCTAGCTCACGCCCCTTTGATGACTGAGGATCAGTGTATCCCGCGAAAGGCGTCCCGACGTCGGGACTATTTTAGCGCTAAGTGCGCGGCGGTGATTGCGGGCGGTGTGGATAGCGGAGAGGCGACCAGCCAGCGACGCGGCGTATACTACGTTATGACGCTGTGGGCGGTGTCACGGAGCGGGGCTGTGCTGTGATCAGCGCGGCCACCGCTCCACTCTTTTGTCCACGCCCGCTGTCTCGCGGGCTCTCTTCATGGCGGCGCACTCACACCACACCACCGCGCGTCGTTCGCGCCCTCGGCAAAAGGGCGCATGTGTGCTATTCTCTACACGCATGAGCACCCTACGCACACGGTCTCCGCTGCGGCCCCGGCGCCACGCTAGCCCGGCCACACGGCCGGCGCCCGCGATTGGCTCGCCGGAGCACCGCGCCCTGATCGCGCACAGCATCGAGGCGTACGCGGACCCCACGCGGCGCTTTCGTCTGTCGCCACGTGAGATCCGCGACACCGCCGAGGGGCTACGCCAGCACGCGGTGCGGTATGGGCTTGCCGTGCCGCACTACCTTCTGACCTGGGGCCTGTCGAGCACTGCGACTCTGACAGGCCCCGACGACGCCCACGGGGAGCGAGGCGACCGTTAGCCCTGGCACGAGGCCAGCGTGACGCCAGCCATTGAAATAGCCTGGTTGATTGGGCCGTCAACATTGCCCACACCCTTGACGTACCCCCAGCCGCTGGAGAAGCCGGAGATATTGCAGATATAGATGCCCGGCGACCCCGACTGGGCGTCGTGGTTCGCCCCATAGATTTGGCCGGGGCCGTAGTTGAAGCAGACATGCAGGTAGCCCTGCTGTATCCCCCCGCTTTCCGCTGCATCGCTGTGGACGAACATCAGGTCGCCCGGCTGGGCCAGCGTGATGTCACGCAGCACGCGGCCGCCGTGCGCGTCCGCGAAGAAGTTCCAGATGCCTTCCGGGCCTTTGTCCCGGCTGTCCCCGTTGCCGAACGGAGGACCGGCCAGGAGCCGATCCATGCCCTTCACCGCGAACGCGTAGGACACGAGCCCCGCGCAATCCGTATACGTTGGCCCCGCGTGTCCCCCCAGGTACGTATTGCTGCCGGGCGGGTCCGCGCGGGTCAAAGCAAAAGCAAAAACCTGGCCGGCGAACGACGACGGCGGGACCTTTGTCGGCGCGCTCGCGGGCGCGGCAGGTAGCCCGGCGGCCGTGCCGGGGATCGTCGTGCGCGTCGGCGCCGGCGTCGTGGACGGCGCTCCGGGGAGGGCCGTGTTGCTGTCGACAGCCGTGCTAGCCGACACCACCGTCACATAGACCGAGGCGGGCAAGCCGCGCGCGGGCGCGACCTGAATGGTCGGCTGGGTCGCGGTCGGCCCCCGCGCCACGGTGTACCCCTGCGCGCCGACCGGCGTGCCGTCGGCCAACGCGAGGGTAATAGTCGCGCCGGCAGGCAGATAGCCCGGATCGACCAGGGCCTGTCCTTTCGGTGTCCCCGCCACTTGCCTGATCTTGAACGCCGTCACGATCTTGTGCGAGTTCGTCGGCTCGGTCGGCAGCGCCCTCGACACCAGCGCATCGGGCGAGGGGCTGTTCGTGGCGTAGGCCGCCGCGTCCTCGCGGGTCCAGGTCGGATAGGTCGCCGCCTGGCCGTAGGGGAACGTGCCGCCCAGGGGCCGCCCATAGGTCAGCCCCAGTGTCATCGTCCAGTGCCCGTTCCATTGCAAGGCGTAGGCGATACTCGAAATATAGAAGAGCATCTGCGAGCCATCGCCGCGCAGGCTGGGGACCTGGCAGACCGTGCCCACGCGGAACATGGGGTCGGCCGGGATCGTGATCGAGCCGGTGATGACGTTGGCCGCGTATTGCTGCAGCAGAAAGTTGGCGAGGAAGGTCGCCGTTGGCACGCCGTCGGCGCCCTGGCGCAGCCACGGGATGTACTCGACAACCTCGCGCTGCCGCAGGTGCGCGATCATCGACGCGGGCGCCTCGGCGATGACGTTGCCCTCGCCCGGCGCGTTGTTTATGCCAGCCTGATAGTTGCCCCTCACGTCGAAGCGCACGCTGACCTTGGTCACGACGCCGTCGTCGCCCTCGGCCAGATCGCTACTGAGCACGTCCTCGTCGAGCACGGGGCGATAGCCATGCGGCGGCACGCGCAGATAGCCCACCTGGCGCCACTCGGACCGGCCCTCCTCGTTGAAGAACCACTCGATCCCGGCGTTGCCTTGCAGCGCCTGGATGATGGACGACCATTGCTGCGCCTGCGGATTGGACGTGACATTCTGCACGGCGTCTTGCAGGCCAGAGCCCGTGTCAACCACGGGATCGACGATGAGGTTGCTCTGCGGATAGCCCACGGCGTCGCACGAATAGCGCAAGACGCGCGAACTGGCGACGTTGAGCTGGTACGCGAACGAGAGATCGTAGGCCGACTGCGGCGTCGTATTGGTGATCTCCCACAGCTTGATCGGCCCGGTGCACATGATCTGGCAGAGGTCGCCTTGCGCCGGGTCAAACAAATAGTGGACGCTGTCGATATAGCCGGTCCACGCCTTCCCCCACTGCTGATAGCGATTATTCAGCCAGAGCTGGATCGCCTGCATGGGGTGCAAACGCCCCTGCGCCTCGGTCAAATTGCGCAGGCGCTGGCCGGGGTCATACAAGATGGCCCTCATTTGATTCACGCCCGCGTTGGTGACGAGCGTCGCGTCGACGCTGTGCAGGGTGGTCAGTTGAAAGACTTTTCCGAACGGTTGCTTGACCCACAGGCGAAAATCGGTGTCGAAGTTCCAATCACTCATGAAGGCGCCCCGACCGCGCCCGCGAGGGGGGGCGGCTGCACTAAGGGGCTCCTCGAGCGAGGGTGCCCGGTCGACGGCGATCTGCCGCGACGGTATGGATAGGTAGTGAGAGATAGAACCAGGCCGGGGGGACAAGGAACCCCCGGCCTGGTCTCGAGCGACCGGCCTGGCGATCAGATGACCGTCACACTGAGGGAAGAAGGCACCCCAGTGTCGCCGGTCACCTGAACAGCGGCAGGCCGGCCGCTATAGCGCGCGCTAGGCGACATCCCGGCGCGCGCTATATTAGGCGTCGGCGGCGGGTCGGTCACGCGTCGTGCGCGGGTGGGTCACTCTAGGCGAAGGTCAGCCTCAAGCACGGCGATCTGTCGCGCCCAGGCGTCGACGACAGCTTCTTGTGCCTCTTGTTTGACCGCGTTCAACGCCGCGAACTGGATGTCACTGGCCCTTAACCGCTCCACGGAGTCTGATCGGCTGGTCGAGTCCCGTAGCACGCGGAGCCTTTCGCCGATGCGGCGCCAGCGCGCCATGAGATGCGCGGGGACGGTGCAGTCAATCTTCTCCTGCTCGGGGTGGGCGCGATTCCCGTAGAGCAGGGCGCGCCGGGGCGCGGCCGGGGCGACGGGTTGCGCGTTCGCGGGGCCGTATAGCTCTGCCTCGGTCGGTTGGCGGCGCTCCATATCGAGGGCGCCATATGTGTCGGCCAGGCGGCTGCGTGAAAGGTCATTTTTTACAGGCATGAGTAACTCCTTGTTCCTGCAACGATCGTTTTGTAGGTAGGCGACGACGCGAGCACGTCGGCGAGGTCGCGCTGGGACGCGGCCCAGGCGTCCGCCCAGGCCGCTGGCGGGGTGGCATAGATGGGAAGGGCGTGGTGTTGCTCCTGGGCCGTCGGGACCGGCTCCTGCCCGGTGACCCAGCGCCACTGCGTTTCGATAGATGGGACCGGGTCGCGCCAATCAAGCCTCTGGCCCAACAGCACTAGCAAGATCCACTTTTCAAGCGGCAACGGTCGTATCCACTGCGCGATCTGGTCGTCCGGCGCGCACGCATCAGGAGTGCAGACCGGACAGGCGGGCAGTGTCTCACGCGACGCGGCGTCGCCGGGGATGCCGGCGGCGACCTCGGCGAGCACGTCGTAGAAATCCTGCCACGACACCGAGTCGCCGCCATAGTCGAGGCGAGCGACGTCCCACGCGCGGGCCACGTCTACCTTAAGGAAATCACGCCGCTGTAGCTCGCCCGCGCGCAGGAGGAGGGCATGGAGATGGTGCGGGCAGCGGATGGCGGCCTCATGCTCGGCCACGCTCGCGCGTAGCTCGGCGAGGCGCTGACGCCGCGAGAGGGAGTCCCACCACGCGCCGGTCTCGTGGATCGTGCGCGTCGCTCCCTCCGTCGCCGTCGCGTGGTCGTCCGCGAGCTTCTTGATGCGGCGCATCTCGCTTTCAAGCGATGCCATGGTCGTCCTCCTCCGCAGCCGGCGCACGGGACGTGGAAGGCTCGTCGGGGTCGTCGGTGTCGCGCGACACGATCAGGTCCTCAATCGAGGCAAGCTGCTCCAAGCGCACGCCAGCCTCGTACTGTCTCACCAGGCTAGAGCCCAGGCTGGCGATAGCCGCGCCTTGATCCGGTTTCATGGTGCCGGCTGAAACGCGCGCCATGGCGCGCACCGTATAGGTGATCGAGGCGCGGAGGGTTTCGGGGAGCAGGCGGTCAACGCGCACGGCCGTGGCTTTATTCTGGCCGCCACGCACCCTCGCCGCGTCGCGCTCTTCCGAGACAAGGGGATCGTGAAACCAACAATAGTCGCCCTTGGAGGCGATAGCGGTACACCGCTGGCCGTCTTTACGGGTCGCCGCACAGGTTTTGGGATGGTTGCTCATGGTCGATGCATGCTAGCGAGGCGCTAGCTAGCTAGCCCTCCTTCGTCGGGGTCTGATGACCGTCGGCGGCCTCCGCTACGGCAGCGGAGGCGTCGATAGGGGGCGCGGCGCGCAGGGCCTCGACCAGGGCCTTTTCGACGCGCCACGTCTCGTTATCCCCCAGCCAGCGGCGCGCGCTGTCCGCCAGCCTGGCTTCCGCCGCGAACTGACGGTCGCCTTCATTTTGGTCATCAAAGAACGCCCCGGCCGAGTCGGCGAGGGCGTGAAGCGTGTCGAGGCCCCTCGCGGTCGGCGGCACGCTGTCTTCGGACGTTACAACGCGGATCGGCGCATCCGGGTCAATCGTCATGTCTAGCCTCCTGTTGGCATGCGGTCGCGACCGTACGGCCGCGTGACGCGCCCGACCACGCGGCCGGCTGTCTCGCGGATCGCTCCGGAAATGGGCGGCGCGTCGTCAGGGCTGATCGTCGTGAGACGGACGCCACGCTTTTGTGCCTCCATGCCGAACGACGAGCCGCCCGTCACACTGACCGCATCCGCCGCGCTAGCATCGCTCACGACAAGCGCCCGCACAAAGTGGGCGGGGACCTGCCCCGCGCCCGTGTTGGCCCGCGCTAGGGCCAGCGCCTCGTCGAGCACTCGTTGGTGGGCCGCCTGGAGGCTCGCCTCGGCCCGCACGCCGGCGGCGGCGTGGGCCAGGAGGAGGTTAAGCCGCCCGGCCCACGCCTCTCCCCGCTCGGCCGTCAGGCGCGCGCGGACGACGGCCTGTGGCGCGGGCAACACAATGCCGATCTTGATCCCCAGCCCCTGGGCCGCTTCCAACGCCAGCACATCGGTACAGGAGGCGACGGCCGCGACCAGGAACGCCGGTTGCCAAGCGATGATTTGCTCCTGGATGCGCGCGGCGATCACATTCTGCCGCGTCTCAGGGAAGCTGGTGCGGGGGACCGTCGTGTCCTGTCCCGGCTCCGGCGCCGCAATCGGCACGCTACCGAGCGCGAGCGCGACCAAGCGCAGCGCCGTGTCATTCTCACGCACGACCGGAGCCGTGTACGCGCTGCGCGACCGCGCCGCCTCGACCACAGGCGCGCCCGTCGCGGGCGTCCCGTCGTTGTCGCCGTCGGCATCGGACCCGTTGTAGGCGGCTGGGACGGCGTTGAAGGCCGTCAGCAAGCCGAGGGCCGCTGACGTCTTGGAAAGGGGCTGGGGCCGCGCGCGTGCCTCCGTATACGTCGGATGCCGGTCGAAGGCGCGCGGCCGCCGGCCGACGGGATGATGGAGGATTGATATGCCGTGGAGCCGCTCAAGGTGCTCTTGCCGCGCCCCGATCATGGTCCGCGGCCCGCGCGTGATCGTGCCGCGATAGCTGAACGCATGCACCGGCGGCGCGCCCTCCGGGCGATGCGCGGCCGAGAAGGAGAGCCAGCGGGAGTCGTGGTCGAGGGGCAACGCGGCGTGCGCCGGCTCACTCATGCCGCCGGTCGCGGCCTCCGTGATCGCCCAGGACGGCGACGACGAGTTCGCGGACCACGGCGCCCGGCGAGCGGAGCGATCCGGCGAGAGATTGATCTCACCGCTGCCGGTGTCTGGCCTGTCCTCGGGTTTCAACATCGTCGGGCGCTCTGTGCGACGGGGGCCAGGCACGCGGAAGAATGCGTCCTGCATACCCACGTGCGTTTCCTCTCGCCGTAACGGGCGAGGCGCAGCGTCCTCCGTGTAGTCGGGATGATCTCGCGCCGTGGTGGGCCGCCGTCCGGGCACATGTGGCATGGCCACGACGCCAGCGGTTCCCATCGCGTCAAACAGAGAGCCGCCCAGGAGGCGGCGCGGCCCTTTCGTCGCGCGGCCGCCCTCGTAATACGCGGATACACGCCGAGGATCGTCGCGCTCGGAGTGGCGATAACTGACCCACCGGCTTGCGTCATGCGTCGCGGCGGCGCCTATGATACTCGTCGGACTCAGGGGTTTTGGGGGCAAGATGATCCGGCTGGTCGCGTCTTCGCGCACCGGGCGTATGTCGTACTGAGCCATAGTCATTGTCGCCTGTCGAGCGATGAGGCTTTTCCGCGTCGCGGGGGTGCCCCTACAGTGGCAGTGTGCGGCTTAGGCCGTCGTCGGCGCGTCGTGCGCTGACGCAGGCGGCGCCGCGTGGCCGGGCTCGGTCACGAGGACGAGGTAGCGTTTGGCCGCCCCAATCTCGACCGGCTGAATGAAGTCAGGCAGCGCCCCTTTGTGGCGCATCCTGGACAGGGTGCGCGTCGAGATCCCGAGCCACGCGGCAAGCTCTGTCTCGGTGGCCGCGATCAGTTGTGGCCCGCCACCGCGTGCGCGTAATCCCATCATCCCCGCGCCCTCCCCTCATGTCGTCAAAACATACCGTGTCACGCGCATGCGACCGGACGTCCGCCTGTCTACCGCCCGAGCGGTCGCCAGTTCCCTCCGGCCGTCCGGCGCCACGCGCCCGCGTTTGGAACCGTCTGCCGATAGCCCCATCCGCGCGCATCGGGAGCTTGCCCCGTCTTCAGTATGTCCGCCACATGGCCGTCATGTCAATAGCGCATCAACGCGAAACGGTGGATAACCCTTGCTATTCCCAAACCTGCCCCTTGACAAAATGGCGCACGTCCCCTTAATCACGGGCATAAAAGCACGGCGCGGGTTTCATCGAGGTCCACAGCGAAAAGGCCCCCGACGTCGGGGGCCTTTTCGCTGTGTCGCGTCGACGGGGTGTTAGGGGGTTAGGCCGCGCCGGCGTGCTCCTGGCGGGCCTCTCGGATGAGGGCGATAGCCTCGTTCAGGGCGGTGGCTTGCGCGTGGGTACCGCCGTGGTCTGGATGCATGTGCTTGCACGCGGCGCGGTAGACGGCCTCAGCGGCCCACAGCGGCGCGCTTGCGTTCAGGTGCAGTAAGGCAAACGCTTCGGCTAACGAGCGCCCACCGCCGCGCTGTGCGCGCGTGCGGCCCGCCTGCGTCTCGTCATCCTCGCGCGGCCACGGATGCTGGCAGGCCGGAGAAAACCAGTAGCGTAACCATGTCTCGAAGTTGGCGTGCTCACTCAAGGGGAGCACCCACCCACCCACGCCCTTGTCGAAGCGCAAGCCGGCGGAGCGCGGGAAGGATCGCCGGAGGTCCGTGCGGATCTCGTCGAACGTCGCCAGGTCGTTGACTTGCCAGCGGAAGAGGATGGTTTCCGCATCCTCGCGGACATATAACGTTGGGTCGTCAGTGCGGTGCATCGCTTCTGCTCCTTCGCCAGGCTAAAAGAGGATCGGCTGCGCCGCCAACTCCGGCGCATGCAGCACGGGTTCCGGTGGGGACGTGGCCGCTGCTGACGTCGCCTCGTCGGCGGCCAGGCGCGCCCTGTAGTCGGCCAGACAGGCAGCGATGGCGTCCTGGACGCGCGGCCATTGACGCACCTCGCAGGCCGCGTCGATAGCGCAGGCGAGCCGGCCGTTGTCCTCAAAGGGCGGCCAGGGCGTGTTGTGTCGCGCCGTGTACGCGTTCGCCTCGGCCGCCAGATCGTTGTAGAAGGCGTTGAGCGCGCGGTGGGCGTCCTCGTCCGACCAGGCGCCGTCCGGTGGTGAGGCCGCGTGCGGCAACGTGGGGCGCTCACCAACACGCGCACGAGCCGCGTCGAGCGCCTGGACGCTCGCCGTATAGGCCGCCATCGCCTCGGCGCGCTCCGCGTCGGTCGCGGCCAGGGCGACGCGCGCAGCCAACGCGCCGGCGTCCTTCGCTCCACCGAGCCAGCCAGCGGGCGCGACGGCCGCCACGACGCCCGCTAGCCCTAGAGTAGCGCGCAGCGACGACGTGGCGCGGCGTCCCGCGTCGTCGGCGTCCAGGGCCAGCACGACCACGACACCCGCCAGGCCACGCACACTGGCCCGCGTCAGCGCGTCCTCCGTCCCTAACAGAGCCAGCGCCGGGGGGGCGCCTCCGCCGAGGCGCGCCGGGTCCTCCGCGCGCGCGCATTGCGCTAGCGCCAGGGCATCGGCTGGCCCCTCGACTAGCGCCAGCGGACGGCGCTCAACGCGCGCGCGGTCCAGGGCTTCGTACGGCCACACGCCGCTCGCACATCCCGTCAACTTCCGCTGTTTCGCTTTCTTGAACGCGGCGCACTTGGCCGGCGGCCAGGCGTCGGTCGGGTCCGTACACAGGCGACCCAGCGCGCTCACCAGACGGCCGGTGGCGGGATCGGCCAGGGGGTAGACGATGCGCCCGACCACCTGGCCCGTATCGCTGGGCCACACGTTCGGGCCGACGTAGCCCACGCCCAGGTCAGCCGCGACGAGCGGGTCCAGGCCGCGCCCGCGTAGATAGACGGCGCCGGGGCACGCTGGGTCGCGCAGCGCCGCGCACGCCTCCGGCAAGAGAGCCAGGAACGCCGCGCCCTCCGCCGTCGGGCTGGCCGCCAGGCGCGCCTCGCGCGTGGCGTCCGCCCGCGCCCGCTCGGCGCCGATCTGCCGGCCGATGTCCTCGACGGTCGGCGCGCGCCGAGGCGTCGGGCGTCGTGACGCGCGGGCGTCTCCGCCGGCGCGGGCGGGCCAGAAGTCACGGAGCGTCCCGGACTCCCCGCAGGCGTGGCAGTGGAACACCCCGGTGCGCGGGTCGACCGATAACGACTTCTGGTGGTCGCCGCCGTGGATGAGGCAGCGATAGCGGATACGTTCACCCGACCGCTGCGGGCGCGGGTCGTAGGCGTCGAGGTCGGTCTGCCAGAGCATCGCGTGACCGTTCTTCGTGCGCGGGATCGCCGCCGATCCCAGCGGGGACGGTGTGGGGAAGGGGGAGGCGCTCATCGGATCTCCTCCGCCAGCAGGCACTGGTCGCCGTTCAAAAGCAGATGGATCGGTCGTCCGGTCATGCCCTGCCGGTTTTTGTCGATGGTGAGCTTCAGCGGCACAATGCCGCCTTTCGCGCGCGGGTTCTCTTTATTCCACTCCTCCAACTCCTTCTTTTCAAGCTGGGCGAGCGTCAAAATGGCGTCCGCGTTGTACTCCAAATCGCCCGACTCCTTCATCGCGGCCATGCCGCCCTCCTTGTAGCCGGCACGATTTTGGCTAGAAATGGCGAGCACCGCGCAGCCGTGCCGTTCCCCCAACGCGCGGAGCTGCGGCGTGAGGCGGTCGATGCGCTCGCGTAGTTCCGCGCCGTCGTCGCCGCCCGCCGCCCTTTTCGCAAACGCCTGGAGATAGTCGACAACCAGCAGTGCCGGCGCATGGCCGGTGTCGCGCCGCACGCCGTCGATAAGCGTATCAAGGTCGGGCATGACCGTGCGCGGCGCGTACAGGTGCAGACGGCCCTGTAACTCCCGCAGCGCCCCGACCGCGTACGCCCAGTCCTCGGCCCGCATCTTTCCCTTAAGCGCGTCGGCGTACGACACATGCCCAAGGCGGCACGCCGTCTTGCGCGCGAGGTCCAGGGCGTCGTTCTCCAGTGAGACATAGAGCGCGTCGCGTCCGTCCCGCGCCACCGTCGCGGCCCACTGTAACGCCAGCGTGGTCTTGCCGCAGCCGGGCGTCGCGGACAGGAAGTACAGCTTACCCGGCTCCAGTCCGTTCAGCGTTTCATCCAGGTGCCCCAGCCCTGTCCGCACCCCGACGACGCCGCCATTCGCGGACGCGGCCGCCCGGCGCGTTTGGAAGTCGGACAACAGGGCGTCAGCCAGGCTGTCGGCCGCCACCACCGCGTCCTCCCCGCCACCGTTCGCTGCCCGTGCCTCGGCCGCGACCACACGGATCGCGTCGCCCACCGTCGTCGCCAGGGCGGCCACCGCCACGTCGTCCAGGTCCTCGCCGTTGGTCGCGGCGACACCGCCCGCCAGGATGGCGAACAGGCGCTCACTAAGCCCGCTGGAGGCCGTCGCGCCGTCGCCCCTATATCCATCGCTCCCGTCGGCTCCCGCGCTCGCGTGGCGGTAGTCCGCGTCGTTCGTCGTTGTGGGGCGCTCCATGGTCTGCATCGTAAAGCTCCTTCTTTCTATCAGTCGGTGCGTCCGCGTCCGCGACCGTGGCCCTGGTCCGGCGCGGCCTATGCGAATCGTCGCTGTGGCAGGGCTTCGGTGTTTGGCAAAAGGTGGGCGGGTGCGCGTGCCCTATGTTCGCGCCGGCGCCGCTGCGTTAGCAAGCGGCGCCGCAGCGCGATTAAGTACTTAAGTACTTAGACTATTAGGGGGGGTTTTACGGGCGATTTCCACCCACCGTCCGTAGGTATTCCACCCACCGTCCGTAGGTATTCCACCCACCGTCCGTAGGTATTCCACCCACCGTCCGTAGGTATTTATTGCCCGCTCTGCCTGACTCGATAGACCCTTCATTCCGCCGTTCCCTCGTCCATATGCGGGAGCCGTTCTTGCGCGGTGGACTGCTCTTTGCGGGGGCGTCCCCGCTTCCTGCGCGCTGCCGGTGCGGCGGCCGCCTGCGTATGAGCGTCCTTCTTTGCCGCGCGCTCCTGGTTGCGTGCGGCGGTGTGCGGCGTCGCCTGGATGATCACTTGCAGGCGGGACCAGGGATTAAACCAGCCGTAGTTCGAGGGCATCTTGTCGACCCTGGCAGGGTCGGTGTACGCCCAGCCACTGATAATCGCGCTATCGGGGTGATTTTGCTCCGGCAAGACAAGCGTGCGCAGGGCCTTTTCGAAGCGGTCGCGCATCTTCTTCGGCTTGCGCGGGTCGTAGAGGCGCATCAGGCCGGTCGCGGTCAGTATCTCGCCAACCTCGCGCGTGATCGCACGCCTATTGCCGATGCGCAGCGCGTCGGTCAGGTATTCCGCGATTCTTTTTTCCCACTTTTGGTTATGGGGATCGAAACGGTAAACCCACTGATTGGTCAGCGCAAGTTGGGGCGCCGGTAGGAGCAAGAGCGACTCGTCGCGCCAGCGGCCAGGCTTATATTGAATATCGGTCGGCGTGCGGCCGTCGGGTGTCTTGAGGACATCGACGGACATCACCGCCGTTTCGCGGATCAAGGCTTTCGCGTCACGCCGGTCGATGACCTCAACGCGGAGCATAGAGAGGCGGGTGAAGCGCGTTGCCACCCCCTCCTTGTCCTCTGTGCGGTGCCAGCCCTTGCCAGGGCCACCGTCGGTGATACGGACGACCCCGCGCGCGTCGAGAAAGTCGTCAATGGGGACGCTAATATAGCCCTCGTTGTCACGCAGGCGCGCGGGGGTGTTGGTGTAGAGGGCCAGGGCCATGCGCAAGTAGTCCGCTTCCTGATCGCCCAGCGCCTCCGCGACGGTGCGGTACATCGCGCGCTCCTCGTCCGTGAGGTTGGTACGTTCCGAGATCTCGCGCACGGTGAGTTTGGTGTCGATGTTCTTCTCGGAAATAATCGTAACGGGCACGCCGGCGTCCGAGAGGGTGAACGGCTCGACGCCGCGTATGCCAACCGTGATCGCGCGCGTGAATTTGTCCGACGGAATGTCGGCCATGACGCTGGAGGCGAACAAGGGCACGATGGCGGTCGGCGCGTGGGTCGATTTGGTCGACCGCGCCGCCTGTGCCCCCCACGCCACGGGACCGGCCGTGCCATCAGCGGGAACACTGGCCGGCGGATAGGGGCCGAGCGGTTGATACCACACGAGCGTCTGCGCGAGCACCCAGGAGGGGATCTCCGCCGGCGGGACCTGCGGCCGGTACAGCGCGCCGTCCCATTGGAGCAAGCTATACATTTCACGCCACCACACCACCGTTTCCGCTGAGATGAGGACCTGTCCCTCCTCTAGCGTGGGGAGTGTGACGCCGTGCGCCGCCAGTTCGGCCGCGACCGTGCGTTGATAAGCGGCGTGGGCTGCCTGGGCAGCGTCGTAGGCGGCGCGCTCGTCGTCCCCGTTGTCGCCGTCGACGTGGTCGCGCCTGGTGTAGAGCTTGGCATGTAGGCGTAGCCAGCGGCTGGTCTGTTCGCGCCAGTAGGCGCGCCGCATCCAGTCCTCCCGCGCGCTGCCCGGTGGGGCGTCGTCCAGGGGCGACGCATCCGGCCCAGCGTGGGCCTGCAGGTAGGCCGCGCTGGGCCGCAGGAGCACTAGGTTCGTGTCGTCGTTGGGCGCGAGGGTGGCGACTGGATGCGGGTGGTTATCCTCGGCGTCGCGTAGCTGGTGCGCGAGTGCGACGCAATGGCCGTTGCGTGAGGCAAGTGCGTTCATCGCGCGCCGCCCAGCGGGCGCGCATCGCGCGCCCCTTGACAAAAGGGCGCACGTCGCCAATTTTTGGGTATACTCATACTGTAGGAACTCCTTCTGGCCGGTGCAGGCTTTGTGGGCGGCCCTGGCTAGAGATCTACTGAAACCTCGTTTATCTGGTGTCGCGACCAGGTAAACGAGGTTTCTTCATTAGTAGTGGGGACCGGCGCGGTCATCTTCGTGCCCCTGCAGCGATTGCAGGGCGAGCGTGCGAATAGTTGCCGCAACATGATGCCCTCCGGTTCGTGCGGTCGCGCGGAACATCTCTAGTTCCGCGTCACTCAGATGAAGCGCGATTTTGTTCGTCCGCAAATCTTGGCCTGATTTACGCGGTCGGCCCATGACCTTCTCGTTCTGCATATATGGCGTCCCCCTTTCTTGTCATTACGTGGACACTATACCACTTTTAATGCTCATTAAAAAGCAGTATCCACAGGGCAATGGAAAGGGGTGCCGAGGGGTAGCTTGGTCGTCCGCGCGCCTGACGCGACACCAGGCGCACGGGCCAGTTAAAGGGGTGGGAAGGGAGATGGGACACGACCGGGCGCGGCCAGGGATGGGGGCGTGGGATAGTGCGTGGGACACCGGCCGGGGGACCGGCCAGGGGTCAGGCGCTGATGGCGTCCAAGCCGGCCGCCTCGGTGTCCACAGGGGTGTCGTTACGAAAGAGGGCGAGCGCAAGGAGCAGGTCGGGATCGACGCCGAGGAGCTGGCCGATGGCGCGCGCCTCGCTCACCTTCGGCAGCGTCTTGTTCCGCTCGATGTTGCGCAGGCGGTCGACCAACACGTCGGCGTCGATCCCCAGGTGGGGCGAGAGCACGCGGGCAAAGGCCCAGCGCCCTCCATACTTAACGGTGTAGGCCGTGCGCACGACGCGCATGAAGGTGTCGTTGTTGACGACGGTCGGTCCCACGGGTTGGGGCTTCTGATAGATCGGCATGCCAGGTCCTTCCTTCCGCTCCGTCCGCCCCGCGCCACGCCGCTGGTCCTGCCTGACCCGACGGCCGGCGGGCGCGGGCATGAAAAAGGCCACCGCCCTGCTGGACGGTGGCCGTGCCGCGTGGGAAGCGCCCCTATGGTTCCGGGGCAGACTTCACCTCTCCTGGGCGAAGTGTACCATAACGCGTCAGCGGTGGAACCGCGTGGTACTATCCTCGCCAGCGGTGGAACCGCGTGGTACTATCGCCGTACCTCACCAGGCGCTGACGGTGCGCCGCTGCGTGTCATTGGCCCACGCGGCGTAGACGCGGGCGGTGTCGAGCTGCGCGGTGTATCACATGCGAGAAAGGTGGTACGGGCGGCGTAGGGCTCCCACCGGAGACTGTCCGATAAGGAAGGCTTATCGGACGGTGTGTGCTACATTGTCGGTAGAGGGACGGCGCGGCGCCAGGGCCGTGGCGGCGTCCACTTGTGTGTGGGGAGGGGTGATGCCAACGGTTCGACTGGACGATGTCGACGGCTATCGATTCTTTTTCTACAGTAACGAAAACGCCGAGCCGGCGCATGTCCATGTGTCCAAGGACAGACATGTGGCGAAGTTCTGGTTGAGCCGGGTGAGCCTGGCTGTATCGCACGGCTTCACCGCGCGCGACCTCCGCACAATCGAGGGTCTGGTCGAGGCGCATCAGGTAGAGATAGAGGAGGCATGGCATGAGCATTTCCGCGCGATCTAGGGCCACGCAGGCCGCGCCGCTTGAGGAGGCGCGCGCCGCAGACGTTGAGGTCACGGAGGACCTGCTTCGGGTTCAGTTGACGGACGGACGTGAGGTGGGTGTGCCGCTCGCGTGGTTTCCGCGTCTCTTGGCCGCCACACCCGCGCAGCGGGCGATCTGGGAGCTGATCGGCGACGGGAGCGGGATACACTGGCCGGAGATCGACGAGGATCTGGAGGTCCTCGGGCTATTAGGTCAAGAAGGACGCCGTGTCGGTGAACGCGTCCAGGGCGTGAGACTGGACGACGAGGGCGTGATCGTCGGGGGCGTGAGAGTGGACGCACGCCTGTTGCCTGGAAAAGTGCCTGTCACGTACATACCTAACTCATCGTTAGACGCGTTTATTATTGAAGAGGATCAGCGCACGTAAGGTGAGGGGAGCCGTCTATGATCACCGTGCCCGCTGCCACCGAGGCGGCGCCCGCCCGTCACGCGCTCGTCGCCGTAGAAGCGGAGACGGCCGTCGCGGCCGCGCTCGACGTGCTGGCCGAGGAGGCGCGCGGCTACGCCGACCAGGCCAAGAGCGCGAACACCCGGCGCGCCTACCGCGCTGACTGGGCCGACTTCACCGCGTGGTGCCAGACGCACCGCCTCGACGCGCTCCCGGCCTCGCCGGCGACGCTCGCACTCTACCTCACCGACCTGGCCGCGCACTGGAAGCCGTCCACGATCCAGCGACGCCTCGCGGCGATCTCGCAGGCGCACAAGCTGGCTCACCTGCCCTCGCCGACGGCGGACCCGGCCGTGCGTGCCGTCAACGCCGGCATCCGGCGCGCCAAGGGCACGGCCCCGGACGCCAAGGCTCCGGCCGTGACGGACGAGCTGCGCCGCATGCTGCGCGCCCTCCCCGCGACGACACGCGGTGTCCGCGACCGCGCGCTCCTGCTGATGGGCTTCGCCGGCGCCTTCCGGCGCTCTGAGCTGGTCGCGCTCGACGTCGCCGATGTGCGGCGGACGGAGGAGGGGCTGGTCGTGACGATCCGGCGCTCCAAGACGGACCAGGAGGGCCAGGGGCGCACCATCGGCATCCCCTACGGCTCGGACCCAGTAACGTGCCCCGTCCGCGCGTTGGGGACGTGGTTGGCCGTCAGCGGCGTCATGGATGGCGCCTTGTTTCGCACGGTCGGTAACGACGACCGCGTGCAGGAGGGGCGGCTATCTGACCGGGGCGTGGCGCGCGCCGTGCAGCGCGGCGCCCAAGCGGCGGGGCTTGACCCCGCGACGTACGCCGGTCACTCCCTGCGCGCCGGCCTGGCCACGGCGGCGGCGAAGGCCGGCGTCAGCGAGCGCGCGATCATGGCGCAGACCGGCCACAAGAGCCTGAGCATCCTGCGGAAGTACATTCGGGACGGCAGCCTGTGGCATGAGAACGCGGCCGCGAAAGTGGGGCTGTAGTAAAGGACTTCTGGAACAGCGCCCCTGTCCACACCACTCCGGATAAAATAGTCCCGACGCCGGGATCTCCTCCGACGTCGGCTCAGTATTACAGAAGCTGTCACCAGCCGCAATCTGTGTGATGTGATGGCAGGCTGGTCTTCACGTAGTGATGGCTATGGACATCAGACAAGGGCTAGTACTACAGTGACACTTAGGGTGTTTGAGCCTCACTTGGCGCGAATCGACACCAGATATTGTAGTCAGTACGCGTGATTGAGCGCTATAACTGGTGCCCCTACCACAAGTGTCACTGTAGTACTAACGAGGCTCCGCCTCAGACCGACGAGACATGACGCGAAAACTTGACTCATTCGCACCATATGTGGCCCTTTTAGGAGTCTAGGCAGCGTCCACGTCACATCAGTTGCTCCATGGCTTGCGGGAGTTTTCGTGAAGGCACCTGGATCGTCAACGAGTAAACAATGTGGGTGCTTCAGCGTCATAGCGCCGCTGAAGCACCCACACGCTATTATTTGGTGACGCGGTAGCTCACCGACTTCGTAGTCTTTTGTTTACCGTTGACGCCTACCACAACGAGGCGTTCCGTACCGGGCGGCGTTTTGTGCGCATCGGTTTTGACGGTCAGGAGCAAGAAGCCATGCCCCAACGATTTTGATGTAGCCTTGACACCAGGGATAGCCTTGCCATTGAAATCCACAACCATGAACGTGACAGACCGCGTGTTTTCCGATTGGACAAGCGCGATCTGCGACGAGCCCCGCTTGATAGAAGCCACCTGCTCAATAACGGAGACAACCGGTCCAGTGTACGGCTTCGCGCTTACGCGCGGAGCAGTGACGTTGTAGCTAATGGCGGTCACGAAGGACTGCTTACCGCTAACACCGATAACGGACAGCCGCTCGGTGCCAGCAGGGGTCTTGTGCGCGTCTGTCTGGATAACCAACAACCAGAAGCCATGTGTCAGATTGATAGACGACACATGCACACCGGGGACAGCTTTCTTGTTATTGCCCAGGACGCTGAACTTGATATAGTTCGTGCGCTCAGACACCACCAAGACCTGCTGTGACGACCCACGATTGATAGATGGGTACTGGACGGACAGGAAAAGGAATGGACCCGTATACGGCGTGACGATAGGCCGTGGCGCTACCGTCCTGGTCGGCGCAGGCGGGGCCGTCGTATTCGTCGGCGCAGGCGGAGGAGGCGGGGCCGTCGTATTCGTTGGCGCGGGCGGGCGCGGAGGGGGCGGCGCTGTCGTATTCGTCGAGGCGGGTGGGGGTGGAGGGGGCGGCGCCGTCGTATTCGTCGGCGCGGGCGGGGGCGGAGGGGGCGGCGCCGTCGTATTCGTCGGCGCGGGTGGCACGGGAGTGTTCGTCGGCGTATTCGTGGCCGTATTCGTGGCCGTATTCGTGGCCGTATCCGTCGGCGTGTTGGTCGGCGTGTTCGTGGCCGTATCCGTCGGCGTGTTGGTTGGTTGTGGCGTGTTGGTTGGTCCTGGTGGCAAAGCGCCGTAATGCAAGAAATCGCCATTACGCGTAGCGGCATAGGGAGTTCCAGCCCGATACCCGACAGCAACAACACTGCCCGTGGCCTCAGGCGCGATTGTCTGATTCTGCCATGTAGCCCCATTGTCGTTCGTCACATAAATGCCTTGATCGGTACCCATAATCCCCTGTACGGTGGATAAGAGGGCCATGGAGTAGACCTCACCAGCGTTAGGGAAATTGGTGCTAGGCGTAAACGTTGCCCCACCATTAGAGGTGTGGCTGCCAGAGCCATTTGGATAATAGGGCGCATCTGCCACCACGCCTGCAGACTGACCCAACCACGCCATGTTGGTACCGGAAACCCTTACGTCAGACCAAGTACTGCCAGAATCGGTCGTATGGTATAGTGACCGGCCCAATAACACCCAGCCCTCAGTCGATGAGGTGAAAATAGCCCTGTCTACAGAGCCGCTAGTAGGCAACGACGTAACGGGTTGCCAGGACGCACCGTTATCAGTACTCGCATACAGCCCATTATGTTGCGTTCCGACAAAAGTCAGCCCAGCGCGTGGGGCAGCAACGTCTGACAAATTAGGCGGCAGGCTTGACGATGTGTTTTGCTGCCATGTCGCGCCGCCGTCCGACGTCGTATACAAGGAATCGCCGACGATATAGCCATGCTGTGCGTCAGTGAATAGAATCCGGAACACCCTATGGTTCGCAAACTGTGTCACGGAAGACCACGACATGCCCGCGTCATGCGTGACGTACAGGCCACTGTCAGCGCCCGCATAGCCTGTACTTGCATCTACAAACATGACCGCGTTTACGTATCCGTTAGCTGTGATAGATGACTGCTGATACCAGTCATACCCAAAAGCACGAACACCCTTGCCGGGCAAACACATAACGATGATGGCAAGCAGCGCCACCACAAAACCCACTCGCAGCTTCACAGACTCACTCCTATCTACTCGTACCTGCACCTAGTCAGGCTCGTCGATGCCGGTGTTAGCGGTGGCACGTCTTTTTGCCGTTGCCTGCGGTCACGCAGTGCAAGGGCTTCTTGGCAGGGTGCTTGGCCTTGGGTGGCTTGGGTAGCGTGCCGTTGAAGCCGCTGCTAGGGCCGCCGCCGCCGCCGCCGCAGCCGGTGCACGATTCAATGGGAGCGAGCGGTTGGTCGGTCGTGTTGTAGCCGTTCTGTGCGTTGATATTGTCGAGCTGCGCGCTAATGCCACCGCAGTCCGCCTGGCCGTAGGTCGCGCTTGAGCCAGAGATCGCCGTGTCATCAGGAGTGTCACGTATGGAGATAATGGCGGCACCTCGGCTGTTAGCGTACGGTGGCCGTAGTGCCTCCCAATAGCCGCCGTATCGATAGACATAGGCGCACTGGGCGTTACCCGGACGTGGCTGAGTCAGTGGGAACATCTCATAACCGTTGTTGTAACTGTTCGATGCTGCGTTCAAGAACGCATTACACAGCCCTGCCGCGAAATAGGACAGATTGCCCAGCGGGCCACGCACATCAGAACCTACGGTAATCGTTTCATAGGTGTTAATCTGATCCACGCGGCATGTGTAGTCCCACTGTCCGATATTTTGATCACGTGGAGAAGCCGCATGGACATGTGAGGCCACACTTCCAGGCATAGTCATAGCGAGCGCCAAAATAAGGGCGACTAGGGCGAAGGTTGCACGCTGGATCATTGGCGATGTAGCTCCCTCTGGGCTGGTAGGCGTGGGGCTTGTGTGCGAGACTGCCAGGGCTTCGCGCTTCATGACCGGTCGGGACATGTAGAATGGGACGACTACACCTCCCTACAACTCTAGCGATCGGCTACAATCCCATTCTACATGTCCCGACGTGTGCGGTGGAGCGAGACCCTGACTGCGCACACTACCGAGCGATTTGGCCGCTGCGACACTGTTAGCAGACATCCCAAGAGGGGCTTACAAGCGGGATTAGCGGACATCAGACCGCCAGTGTCGGCTCTGTCATGTTCGTAGTCATCGTCGCCCGGCCTGACCACCACGAACTCGTCAACGAACATGCCTTCGGGCGTGCGGTAGCCGAGCATCACGTCAAGCGGCAAGCGTGGCGGTTCCCCCTCCTCGCGCGTCTGTGTGCTCATTGCATCCTCCACTACATAAGGGGCGCCATCGCACAGCCCATACGATAGCGCTCCAATCGCTCAGGAGAGCGGTGGCGCGCAGTCCATAACGTCGCCGTTTCTCCTGTTCACTTGTTCACTAGTAAAGATGCTTTGGCGCCCTCTTTCTTACGTGGCAAATTGTCGGTCGTGGCGAGTAAAGCGTCGGACTCTAGTGTCGTCTTAAAGGAGTTTGTTTGCAGCGACGAAACCTGCGACTGCGGTCGCATGGTAAACCACGGCCAACTGCGGTCGGTTGTTTAGCGACACTGCAAAGCAAGCTCCTTTATCCTGCACTAGCCCCCTCGTACAGCGCCTCCTATGTGGGGTCTCAACAATATTCCAAGGATAATCCCCGCTAAGAGGGCTGCGTGGCTGCCCAATTTCGGCTACCTTCAACCCTTCCAACGTGCTGCGACGAGTTTCAGACCGGAACTCACCCCCGTTTTGCTGTGTTTTGCCTCGTGTGGACAGATCTTCGAGCCAATCTTGTCGCAGAAGCATGGTTCTCCGACGAGTGTTCCGCGACGAACGACGCTTGAGGGTAATGCCACACCCTGAGCCGACGAAAATGACGGCCCTTAGCGGGGATTTTCCTTCGAATAATGTTGAGAGGCCGGACCGCCGGCTTCAGCGGGCGCGTTAACGCGGCGGCCAGGCGGGAGGCCGGTCCGAGGGCAGGGACGCCGCGTCGGCCGTGCCAAGCATCAGTTCCTCGTCGAGGTGCCAGTACCCGGCGCACCCCTCGATCCGCACGCCGGCGAGCGGGTTAAAGACGTAGACGTCCGGCTGATCGATGGGGTCGATCAACCGGCAACTGATCAGCGCCGTGAGATGGCTCCGCACGGTCTCGACGGACAGGCCGGTCGCCCGCGCCAGGTCCGTATCCCGCGCCTCGGCATAGCCACTCTCGTCGGCGTAGGCCAGGAGGGCGACGGCCGTGCGCGTGCTGTTACCGAGCAGGGCGCCGACGCCCCCGCGCATGACGGCGCGCAGGTAGTCGCCGGCGTCGAAGAAGAACGCCTCGTGGTCGTGACAGACATCGATAGGGGTCATGAGGCGTCCCTTCCCGCCTGCCACGTGTTCAGGCGATCCCGCGCGGTGGTGAGCAGGGCGACCCGCGCCGGCGTCGCGGTCGCGGTCGCGGCGAGCCGGCCGCTGTACATCAGATAGGCGATGCCGTCATAGACATAGACCGCCCAGGGCGGCGTGTCAGTGGACGCGGCTGCCAACGGGCGTGCGGTCTGATTGGTGTTCATTGTCGGAGGCTCCTGGCCGTGCGTTGATTCCACCTTTCAGCGTAATCGTTCCAGCGCCGACATTCGTCATGCGCGGCCTGGTTGGCCGGGAGGAAGTGGCCGTTGCCGGCGTATTTGTACTCCGCTTGCTCGACGAGCGGCGCCGTGGCCAGCCCTGCATCGACGTGATGCAGGGTCGTCGCGGTGGTGGCGGCTGTGAGAGTGTTCATCATCAGGCCGCCCGCATGGCGCTGGTAGCGAGAGCCGGGGCGGCGGCAGCCCAGACCGCGTCGGCCTGCAGGCGCGCGACCGCGTTGGCGGGTACGCCGACCGCGCGGAGGGCGGCGGCCAGGCCGGCCACGTAGCCACCGTCGTAGCCCCCGTCGTGGCCGGCCTTGGACCTCCGCCCGGTCACGTCCTCAATGACCGCTGTCTGGTAGGCGGCCTTCAGGGCGGCGGTCGCGTCCTCCAGGGTCGTCGCGGTGGTGGCGGCTGTGAGAGTGTTCATCATCAGGCCGCCCGCATGGCGCTGGTAGCGAGGGCCGCGACCTGGCGCTCGGCCGCGTCGACCTGCCGGAGCAGCGTCGCGTAGGCGTCGTCGCGGGGGTCCGTGTCGGCGAGGGCGCGATAGGCGTCGTCGCGGGGGTCCGTGTCGGCGAGGGCGCGATAGGCGTCGTCGCGGGGGTCCGTGTCGGCGAGGGCGCGATAGGCGCTGGTCAGCCGGCGCTCGGCCTCGACGAGCTGGGCGTCGGGAGTAGTGGCCGCCCGCGCCGCCCGCCGCTGCTGGTCCGCCTGGGCGCGCAGCGCCTGCACGCCACGGTCGAACGACTCGGCTAACGCGAGGTGATGGCACCGCTTGTTGAACTGACCGGCGACGCATCCACAGCGCCCCGTCGCGATGTCCACTTTATGCCCCGTGCCGGGCCGCGATGTTGATTCGACCAAATACACAAACTCCGATAGCTTGCGCATCCTTGGCTTAAAGGTGCTGGCCGGCGCCGTCCTCGTCGTCGTAGACTTCGTGCTGGGTGCGGTGTTCATTGGTCTGGCCTCCGTACCTACCGGCCGGCGCGTGTTACGAGCACGCGCCGGCCTCTTTGTGTGTGGAAGCTAGGTGCTCCCTACCCTTCTAGGAATCGTTGTGTATAGCTGTGTCGAGGCGGTCGAGCCTGACACGCGCGCTGCCCAGCCGCACATCTCTCATTCCTTGCACATAGCCCTCCCGGAACGACGCGCGGCTGGGCAGCGCGACCAGCGGCGCGTTTCTCATTCCTTGCACATAGCCCTCCCGGAACGACGCGCGGCAGGTCGCGCTGCAAAACTGTGGCGCGGTTTCATCGTCGGTGTACTCCATAATGCGCCCGCAGTAGCAGGGGTCATAGTTTATCCGCCGCGCCGTTCTCCGCTTGTTGCCTGTCATTGCCTGTCTCCTTTGGCCTCCTGGCCTGCTAATCCGTCGCGGGCCAATTGGCCTCGACCCTTCTAGTATAGCATCTAATAGAAACTAAGTCAACATACAATAGAACCTATATTGCATCTATTGAGCACCTGTAGTATCATGGATTAGGGGAGAGTAGACACGCCCCTGACCGGGCATATAGATGGGGGTCGTTATGGTGGGTGAAGATATGAACGATGAGGCGAAGGCGGGGCCGTGGGTGCTCAGTGTCCGCATGCCCAGGGACATAGAGCCGCGCATTCGGAAGGCTGCCAAGCGGCGCACTGTGCCGCCCGCCATCCTCATTAGGCAGCTTGTGGTAGAGCGGCTAGAGCAGATAGAGCGCGAGGAGGAGAGGGAGCAATGAACGCGACTCACGTGGTTCTACCGGCGCTGCCGTCCCTGCCCCTCGACGAGCGCGGCGATCTACCGGACACGGCCGCGATCTACTTTGTGTTAGCCGGTGACGCGGTGCTCTACATCGGCCAGTCGGTATCGCTTAGACAACGGTGGCTAGCGCACCACCGCCTTGCGCAACTCAATGAGTACGGAGGCTGCCGCATCGCGTGGATGACGGTAGACGACGCTGGCCTGCTCGACGCGTTGGAACAGGCGTGCATCGCGCACTTTGAGCCGGTGCTGAACGGGGAGGTCATCCCACGTCTCACCGGCCTAGGGGAGCCGGGTGAGACGTCTATGGCAAGGCGACGAACGGAAAACCCGCTCGACAGGAATGTCACACTGCGCATGAGTCAAGACCTTTACGCGCGTATTGACCGTATCGCGGAGCGGCGTGGGCTAACCATTGGGCCTGTTGTGCGGCAGATGTTAGAGCGCGCGGTAGAGCGCGCTGAGAAAGAGGACGGCAAGTGATGACGCTTATTGTGGCCATCGCGGGCCGTAAGGGAGGGAGTGGCAAAACCTCGACGTCCCTGAACCTGGCCGGCGCCCTCATCGCGCAAGGCCGCCGCGTCTTGCTGTGTGACCTCGACCCCCAGGCGTCGCTCACGCGCCTTGTGCTGGGCGCGACCGTGCCCGTCGGCGACGGGATCGGCCAGCGCATCATGGAGCCCCAGCGCGGGCTAGACGGCCTCGTACGGCACGGTCGCGCGGGCCTCGCCATCTTGCCGGGTGACCGGGGTGTGGAAACAGCCGCGCTCACGTTGAACGATGACCCCACCGGACCGCTACGTCTGCGCAAGCTCCTGCGTGGGGTAACCGACTACGATGTCGTCGTGCTCGACACGCCCCCGACCCTGGGTTTCGCGCTCAACAGCGCGCTCCTCGCCGCGTCCGTAGCTGTGTTGCCGACGCTGCTTGTCCAGCAGGACCTCGACGCCCTCTCCGACACGCTGGAGTTGCGCGCGCGCCTGGCCGAGCTGGGCGCGGCCGCGCATATCATCATCCTGCCGAATGCCATGAGGCGCGACGGGAACGACGTGGCTGCCTACGCCATGCTCCGTGAGATGTACGGCCCGCTGGTGGCCGAACCAATCCCCGTGAGCGTCGCGGTTAAATACGGCCTCAACGCCGGCGAGGCGGTCGCGCAATCCGACCCCAAGGGACCCGCGACGACGGCCTACCACGAGCTGGCCACGCGCGTCCTCGCCGTGTCAGGTCCGGCGTCTAAGGTCAGCGGACCTGACGCGACCTCGGAGGCCGCGCACGGCGAGACGGTGTCCCATGCCTAAAGCCCGCACGTTACCGACGATGGGCCAGCCGCAGCCGGGTCGGCCCATCGCTCCGGCGCAGGCGGCCACACAGGCCGATGGGCCGCGCACGCTGCAGGGCGCGCTGCTCGTGCCCATCGAGCAAGTGACGCCCGATCCCGACCAGCCGCGCAAAGACCACGGCGGCGCGAGCCTGGCCGCGCTCGCCGACTCCCTCACAGAGTACGGCGTCCTGCAGCCCTTGCTTGTACGCGAGGCAGGTCTGCTCGACGACGGGCGGACGCGCTACATGATCGTCGCCGGCGGCCGCCGCTACGCCGCCGCGCTCCTGGCCGGCCTGGCGCACCTTCCCGTGGTGGTGCGCGCGACCGAGGGGGCGGCCTTGCGCGTGACGCAGCTCATCGAGAACCTGCAGCGCCAGGACCTGGCGCCCCTGGAAGAGGCGCGCGCCTTCCAGGAGTTGATGGACGCCGAAAAGATTGACGCGGTCGCGCTCGGCAAGCGCCTGCACGTCACCGGCCAGCATGTGCGCGACCGCCTTTTGCTGCTGACCGATGAGGTCGTTGCGGACGCTGTCCAACGAGAGCAGATAACGCCGACGGTAGCGCGCAACCTGCTGCGCTTGCCTGACGAGAGCCGCGCCCCGTTGCGTGCGCGCGTTGCTGCTGGTGAGACCCTGGACGTGGCCGACATCAAGGAGGTCCGCGCGCGCGACGCGGCCGAGGGCGTCGTCAATCCACGCGCCACGGGTGGCGGGCGTGGGGCGCGCCAGGCGTCGCGCGTCACCACCCCGACGCTGACAGACCAGACGCCTGGCGCGCCCCACGAGGACACTAGTCAGCAAACGCGGTTTGCTCAAACGACGGACCAGGCGCCCACCACACCACCCGAGACAGACGCGCCGTCCGCGTTGAACGCGGTGGTTAGGGCGCTCGATGCCGCTGCTGTGGACGCCCTGCTCGCCTACGGAGAAGAGCGGGCCTGGTCGTGCGCGGAGCTGGCGCGGGCGGTCCGGGAGCTGCGCGGGTGAGGGGGCTGTCACGCCGCTCCTGGCTGATCGCTGCCGCTGTTACCACCACCGCACTGCTCCTCGTTCTGCTCCTGATGTGGCCGGGATGGGCCTATCAATGGGACTGGACTGGCCTCGGCGCATCCAGGAGCCCCGTCAAGAATCCCAAGGCTCCGTTCGACTACTACCCGTCGAAGTCGCTGTGGGACTGGATGCAGCTCCTCATCATCCCCGCCGTACTGGTGGTTGCAGGCTTTCTCCTCAACAGCGCACAGCAGCGCCGTGAGCGAGATATAGCCAAGGAGAATCGTGCGCAGGACCTGGAGATCGCGGAGGATCGTCAGCAGGAGGCCGCGCTTGGGGAGTACCTAGCGACGATGACCACCTTGCTTCTCGATAAGAAGCTGAGGGAATCCGCCGAGGGCGACGAGGTGAGGGGTGTGGCGCGAGCGCAGACGCTGACGGCACTGCGGCGCGTGGGGCGTGTTCGCCGCCACGCCATTGTAGAATTTTTGTACGAGGCGCGGCTGATCGGATATCTCCACCTGATAGACCGCGCCATGACGCATCACGATGTGAGCGGTGTCGAGGAAGAGGAACAGGCCAAGATAGAACCGGCCATCGTCGATCTATACGATGCTGACCTACGAGGCGCCGAGTTGAGTGGGATCGACCTGGCCGGAGCCTGCTTGCGCCTGGCCAGCCTGGATGAGGCGCATTTAGATGGCGCCTCGCTAATGTTCATCGCCCTGAACGGGGCGATTCTGGATGGGGCCGACTTGACGGGCGCTAACTTGAGTAGGGGCACTCTCAGCGGGGCCACACTGGTGGGGGCGCGTCTGTCCGGCGCCTGGTTGTGGGGGGCAAACCTAGAAGCGGCTAACCTGCGCGACGCGCATCTGGACGGGGCCTTGTTGAACACAGCTACGTTCCGCAACGCGAACCTCGAAGGGGCTGTCCTGACTGGTGCTACGGGCAAGACTGAGATGCAGCTAGAGCAGCAGGCATGGTCGCTGAAAGGCGCGACCATGCCGGACGGCAAGATACATCCGTAGGAGCGAGCGCAGGCCATGATACCGCCCCCGTCGCTCGCTCATCGTCGCGACCGGAGCACACGCACACGCCCATCTTTTTTCAAGTAGCAAGGCCACGATCCCCCTCACCTTTATAGGTGGCGGGACCGTGGCCTTCTCTGTGTCTGCGGGGCTGTGGTCGGTTTTAGCCCTCGCCTTGGTCGCCGTCGTCGGTCGCCCCACCCGCCATGAACTCCTCCATCACCGTGTCGATGAGGTTGTTGTTTATGGCGTAGGTCAGTGTTTCGCGGACCACTGTCGCGATGCTCTGCCTGTGCTTTTTCGCAGCGCGCTCGAGCGCGGCGCGCTGCGCCGGCGACAGCCGTGTTGTGACCGTCGGATACTTCTTGTTTGCATCATCGGGCACGTCAATTCCACACCCTGCATCGTCGATCTCAATTGTTAGTGACACGCGTGCTCTCCCTCCATTGTCGCTGATCGACCACATGTCTCGCCAGGAGACAGTTGGCACATGGTAGACATCCGCTCTCGCTCCTGTTTGTATACATTGGTTTATATGTATCGAATGTATTATAGTGTGAGAAGGAGGGGACGAGCAAGGGCCGCTAGCCGTTGATTCTTGGCCCTCTGACAAACGTGTCGTGTTGGGAAGGAGGCGAGAGATAGGTGGTCACCGCAGTCATCGTGTGGGGGTCGGCGCTCATCGGCGCTGCCTGGGGCCTGAACCTAGACCGGCGACGGCAGACGGCAGACGGCGTGCGCGCCGCATCGTGGTCGCTGACGCGTTGGAGACAGGACTGAACGGAACGAAAAGGGAGACCCGTAGACCATGCAATCACTACTCGACCTGATCAACAGCTTCGGCACGCAGATCATCCTGGCCGCCGTCGGCCTGGGCATCGTCGGCGTCTTCATGGGCGTCTTCGCCGGCGTGCTCGGCTACCGCCACGGCGCGGACGTCACCCGGACCGCCCTCGTTGGGAGGGGTTTACTGATCTTTATCCGCGTGATCGCGGCCACGCTCGCCGCCCACGCCGGCGTCACGATCCCCGGCGGCCCCGGCGCCGGTCCCACCGCGCACCCGTAGCATCTCGCCGCGTCGCGGATGGCGGTGGACGACGGCCGGCGTGGCCCGTGTCCACCGCCTTTTCTATCTGAGGAGATGCGCCATGCACCCTATGACTAATCGCCGCTCGCCCCGCGTGCCCAATGAGCCCTGGCGGGGCGGGCCGGGCAACCTCACCATCGCGCAGACCGTGGCCCTGCTGCTCGCCGGCCTCGCCGCCGGCGGCGTCTACTGGCTCGCCGGTTTCGCCGTCCACGGCGGCCTGCTCGCCACCTTCGGCCACATCCTCGTGACGAGCATCGCCGGCGGCGGCCTGGCCCTCCTGTTCTACAGCATGGCGGACCCGAACCGCGAGCCGACCATCCGGCAACACCTGTTCTACAGCTTTCGCCGTCACAGCTACACCAGCGCCAGCAAGGAGCCCTCCCGTGACACCGAACCCATCCCCTTCCGAGAACCCCGTGGCCCGCGCCACGGCACGGGCGCGGCTCGAGGCCGCGCGTCACGCCTGGCGCTCCCGTTCGTCGGGCGCGCCCGACGCTACGGCCCCAGGCGCCCCTAAACGGCCGCATACGGCCCGTCCCTCGCGCCCGCCCCGCGTCGTGGGTCCGCTGCCCCTACCACACGGACCTGGCCGCTTCACCGTTGAGGAGGACGGCACGCTCGTCTTCGCTGACATGAGTTGCCTGGCCGTCGTGCGCGTGGACGCCTTCCTGAACCTGCGCAGCCTCGGCGCGCACGACCAGGAGCGCGTCTGCCGTGAGTTCGCCGCCCTCGCGCACGGCCTGGCCCACGCCCAGCCGCTGCAGCTCATCATCGAGAGCAACCCCGCGCGCCCGGCCGACGTGATCGACGCGGTGAGCGCGACCGTGACCACACCCGACGCGACCCTGCGCGGGATCGCCGCCCCGACCCTTGACTGGTTGGAGCGCGAGGTGGCGCGCACCCACGTCCCCGACCTCGCGGGCTACCTGCTCGTCGCGCCGGCCCCGGAGGCGCGCGGGGGCCTGGCCGGCGTCCTCGATGAGGCCCGCGACCAGCTCGGGCTGCGCGGCCGGGGCGCGGCCGAGGAACGCATCGACCGCCACGGGCTCGACGCGGCCGTGGACGATACGCTGGCCCAGGTCAAGGCGTCCGACCTCGCGGGGCGTCGCCTGCGCCGCGCCGACGTGCTGGCCCTGTTGTGGCGCGCGGCCAATCCCGGCCTGGCCGGCGCACAGCCCGATGACCTCGCCGACGCCTGCGACGATGACGGCGACGGCGCGACCGGCGACCTGGCGGCGGCGCTGACGCCCCGCCACTGGCAGGAGCGCCGCCGCGAGATCGCGCACACCGGCGCCGACGGCGCGACCACGTACACCCGGAGCCTGTACTTGCTGCACGCCAAGGAGCTGACCAGCCCCGGCTACCTGGGCGACTTGATCGCCATCGAGTGCACCGCCCGCCTCTCGTGGCATCTCCGGGGCCTGGACAACCTGCGTGAGCGCGGCCGCGTGCTGCGCAAGCGGAAGGCCAGCGCCGCCTCCGTGCGCCGGGCCTACGAGCGCAAGCGCCTGCCCTCCCTGGACGACGAGGACGCGCTGGAGGAGGCGGGCGCGCTCGCGCAGGACCTGCACAGCGCCGAGGAGGGCCTGGCCCTCTCTACGGTCGTGCTGACGCTCCAGGCGGAGAGCGTGGCGGCGCTGGACACGGCCACCCGCCGCGCCCTCTCCCTCATCGGCACGCGCCTGGGCATCCACGCTGGCAAAGGGCGCGGCTACCAGCAGCCCTTGTGGCAAGCCTCGCTCCCGCTCGGGCAGAATACCGCGCGCCGGCGGGCCAAGCGGTGGCACACCTCGGCCATAGGAAACGGACTCCCGTTCCTGGCTCACAACCCCGGCACACCGACGGGCTTCCCCGTGGGCTTCGCCAACCGTGGCCATGAGCTGGTGCTGCTCGACCTGATCCACCCCAGCCTCTCCACCAGCGTCATGACCGTGACGGGCTCACAGGGCATGGGCAAGTGCGTGACGCCCGACACGCTGGTGTGGTCCGATGGCCTGCGCCGCTTCGGCGACGTGTGGGGCGAGACCGAGATCCAGGGGCCGCACACGGTCGATCACGTCGCAGGCTGGTACGACGACGGCGTGCGCGACGGCTACCGCGTCGAGACGAAGGCCGGCTTCACCATCGACGGGACGCCTGCCCATCGCGTGTGGGTGCGCGACGATGACGGCTATGAGGGCTGGCGTCGTCTGGGCGACCTAACCGGCCGCGAGTTCGTCGCTCTGGCGCGGGGCGTGGCTGACTGGGGCACGCGCACGCTACCCCTCGATGAGGCGTATGCGCTCGGCCTCGTCATCGCCGACGGCTGCTTTGCCGCGACGCCGGGGCAAGAGGCCCTCACGGTGGACAAGCATCCGGTGGTGCTCCGGGCCATCGCGCCGGTGCTCAAGCGGTGGCGGCAGTGCGCCGGCAATCGCAGCGCGGCTGACGTGACGATCACGCCGCATAACGACCAGCACGCCAGCGCGCGCATCGCCGCGCCGCATCTGCACGCGTGGCTCGCCGACACCTACGGCCTGCGCCCGGCGCATAGCCACGACAAGGAGGTACCGGATGCGGTCCTTCAGGGCACGCGTGACGTGGTGCGCGCCTTCCTGCGCGGCTACTTCGACGGGGACGGCTACTGCAACACTCTGCACGGCCACACCATCAACGTCGCGGTCAGCACGGCCAGCCCCATCCTTGCCGAACAGGTGCAGCAGCTTTTGTTGGGCCTGGGCGTCTACACGGCGCGGCGCGTCAAGCCGGTCCCCGGCTACCGCGCCGCGCACATCGTGGCGATCCGCGACACGGATAGCTTCGCCCGCGAGGTCGGCTTCACGCGCTACGGCTTGCACAAGGACCACGCCTTGATGGCGCTGCTCGAGCGGTCGCGCAACACCAACACCGATACCATCCCCGGAGTGGCCACCCTTCTCGAAGCGGCTCGTCCCTTTATGGACCCCACCCACGCCGGCGCGGACGCGCGCCATGCCCTGGGGCGGTATGCGTCCGCGATCACGACGAGCCGGCCGAGTTATGCGACGCTGCGGCGCATCTTGGCGGTGCTGGCTCCTTGCCCCGCGCGTGACGAGATGGAGCGCATCGTGCGCGAACATCGCGCCTGGACGCCTATTCGTTCCATCACGCCCTCGCGCCAGCATCGGATCGACTGCACCGTAGACGGCTCGCACGCCTTCGTCGGCAACGGGCTGGTCAACCACAACACCTTCTGGCTGCTGCGCTGTGCCTTGTGGTCGCGCTACCGGGGCCACCGGGTGACCTTGATCGCCCGCGCCGACCACTTCGCGCCGTTCGTCGCCCTCTGCGGGGGGGCCTACATCGCGCCTGGCAAGCAAGATGACCCGCCCATCATTAACCTGTGGGACCTACCGACGGGCCAGAAGATGAGCCGCAAGGTGAGCTTTCTCGTGGCGGCCCACGAGATCCTGCTATGCAATCCCGGCCAGGAGTTGGACGGTGAAACGCGCAGCGAACTCGACCGCGCCATTCAGGCGGTCTACGCGCGCCATGGCGTCACGGGTGGGCAGGAGCGGCCGTTGCTCAGGGAGGACGCGCCCCTGGAGCGTGAGTTAGTCGCCGAGCTAGAGACCCGCGCCAACGCCGAGGGCCTCCCTGAGCGCAAGCGTGAGCTATTAGGGAAGGTCCATGCCACCCTGCTCTCCTTCGTGACGGACCCGGCCTATGGCGAGGGCCGCTATGCCCACCTGGTGGACCGTCACACCCGCGTCACTATCGACGAGGACGTGCTGTGCTGGAACCTCGACGAGCTGGACCCGCCGCTCTATGCGCTGATGCTCTTCGTGATTACGGACACGATGGCCCAGCGCGCCAAGAGCACCTTCGACGCCACGCGCGGCCATAGCGCGGAGTTCCTGGCCATCGACGAGGGCTGGTTCCTCTCCGAGTTCATGGGCGCCGGCCGTGAGCTGACCAACTGGGCCAAACGATCCCGTCACATCGGGCTCATTCTGGCCTTCGCGTCGCAGCAGGTCTCCGAGCTTATCAAGCCAGCCACCAAGCCGATCTTCGACGCCGCCTCGCTCAGGTGCGTGTTCCGCCTGGCCGACGTGCGCGACGACGAGGACACGGCCGCCTGGGCCGCCCGCGCGTTGCAGTGCTCCGTCGAAGAGGCGCACGCGATGACCTCCCTGCACGAGGGGCAGATGGTCCTGTTCCGCCAGGCCAAGGACGGCTCACGCCGGCGCGGCGAGGTCGACGTGATGGCCCCGCCCCTGGAGTATGAGTGCTTCACCACCGAAACGTGGACGGACGTGCCCGCGCGTAACGAGGCGGTCGCGCGCCTGGGCAGCGTGGTGGCCGCCATCGCCGAGCTAGCCGAGAAGAGGGGGCGCTGAGATGCGCGGCTTCACCCTCGACGATCTGCGCGCCACCCTTTTCTTCTGCGTCCTTGTGCCGCTGATTGGCATGGCGCTGCTCGTTGCGCTCCTGCCCGTCTATATCACCGTCGCCGCCTGGGTGCTCCACCTATGCGGCGCCCTGTAAGGAGGTTCTCTCATGCGTCCGTGTCTGACACGCACCACACGCGCCACGCGCGCCGTCCTCGTGGCGTGCGGCGTCGCTGTGGCTCTCGCAGTGGTCGCGCCGCTCTCCGCGACGGCCGCGAGCCCCCCGCACACCCCAACGTCGATCCCGACGCAGACGCCCTATCCGACCTACACGGCGGTTGCGACGTACACGCCCGCGCCCACACAGACCCGCTACCCGTCGCCGACGGTCCCGCCGTCCCCCTCGCCGTCGCCGTCCCCCATCCCGCAGGGTACGGACCCGCACAACCAGAGCCACTACTGCACCGGCCTCCTGAACTGGTGCCCCGACCTGAGCGGCCTGTTTAACGCCGTCGGCGGCGTCATCAATGGCGCGATCGTCGCCGTGTTCTCGCCGCTGGAGCACGTCTTTAGCAACGCCTACGCCGCCCTGGTCGCGCCTTTCCAGCACGACTTGACGTACACCCCCAACATCCCGCAAGAGGCGTCCTGGGCCGGCCTGCGCACCTTCCAGACCAACCTGCGGGAGCTGGCGGCGACGGTGTTCGCCGGGCTGCTTCTCTTCGGCGTCTTCGCCCGCTACCTGGAGCAACTGGGGCGCGGGGACTTCGCCCAGCTCACCTCTCCCGTGCGCCGGGGCGTCGTCGTCACCGGGCTCATCGCCGGCTATCCCACGCTCATGGAGTGGGTCTTTACGCTGGTCAACGGCGCGGCCGGCGTCATCAACGGCATCGGCCTGGCCTCGCACGAGAGCGCGTGGCAGGCGGTGCGCGGGGCGATCTATAGTCTGCACACGCTGCTGTCTGTCCAGGGCGTGCTCGACGCGGTCCTGATGCTGGCGGCGTACGTCGTGACGCTCCTGGCCGTGATCGTCCGCGAGTTCGGCCTGGGCATCCTGGGCGGCCTCTACATCGTCGGTCCGCTCTGCCTGGCCTGCTACGTGTCGCCCTACGTCGAGGGCATCGCCACCTGGTGGGCCAAGACGTTCATCACCCTCACACTCTGGCCTATCGGCTACGCTGTGGCGCTCAAGCTCATACAAATTATGTTCGCCGGCGGCGGCCCCATGAGCGAGATGGGCGGGCTCTCGGCGGCGCTCGGCGCGTTCGGGCTCGTGCTGGTCTTATACAAGATGCCCGCGATCCTGGGCGGCGTCCTGGGCGGCGCGGGCGCAGTCCTCGGCAGCGTGGCTACGTCAACGACCGACGCCGGTATCGGGGCGGCCATGGCCGCCGCCCGCGCCGTCGCCTTCAACAAAATACCTTTCCTGAAATAGAGGAAAGAGGCGGAAAGGACGGTTCACTATGTTCCACCGACCCCCCCGTAGGGCGCGCGTCCAGTGGCGCGTGTGGATGCCCTGGTACGAGTTCTCACGCATCGTGGGCGAGGTGCAGGACCACGACGAGGTCCTGCGCGGCGGCCTGACCGCGAGCGCGATCCTCGTCGCGGCGACGCTCGCGCTCGCGGTCGCGCTGCCTACCCTGGCCCTGCCCCTCGTCGTCGCGGGTGGCCTGGGGGCCGTGGGCCTGCTCCTGGGCGCGCACCCGGACGGCGCCCGCCTCGTCGCGGAGCTGCGCGCCGTGGGGCTGCCGGGGCCGCGCACGCTCCTGCGGATTGGCGCGTCGCTGGCCGTTGACGAGGCGCGCTCATTGTGGGACGGCCGGCCGGCGCTCAACGCGCCCGGTGGGGCTTCACGGCCCCTGTTACTCGCGGGTCCTGGCGCCGGCGACGCCGCGAGCGAGATAGCGACAGACGACGCGAGCGAGATGGCGATGATAGAGGAGGGACAGACCGATGGCGACAACAGCATGGGAGGCTAACGTGGGCGCGACTGCCCCGACGAGTGAGCAGTGGGAATACTGCCTCCAGACGGTCACCTGCGACCGCCTGGACGACTTCATGGGGCGCACCGTCAACGAGATGGGCCGCCAGGGGTGGGAGATGATCACGGCCGCGCCCGTGTCTCGCCGCAACAAGACGTTCGACGCCTACGTGGGCGGCTACACCACCCGCTTCGAGATGATCTTCAAGCGCCGGCTACCGTCGGGAGAGAGGCCATGAAAACGATCCACCAGTCCCATCTTCTTTTTCAAGTCAGTGAGGGCGTCAGGGGGCGTGCGGCTGGCCTGTCCCGGCGCGCCCGCGTTGTCCTGGGCGCGGCCGCGTTCACCGGCCTGGCGTGGCTCCTGGGCCTGCCACAAAGCCTGTGGCGGCATATCTACGTGTGGCTGGCCTATCCGCCGACGGCGCTCATTCAGGCTATCAGCGGCCCGCTCAACGGGCAGACGCACGTCGTGGGCTGGGGCGCGTGGACAACCAATATCGACGCCCGGTATGCGTGGCTGCACACGGCCGCGCACGGCGGCATGGGCGGCATGATCGCCATGGAGATCGCGCTCCCCATGATCCTGTGCGGGGTGCTGGCGTGGCGTGTGGGCTGGTTCGTCTACACGCGGCCCCGGCGGTTGACGCCCTCGACCGCGCACGGCTCGGCGCGCTGGATGACCCGTCAAGAGATGCGCAGCCCGGCGCTGCGCTATACCGGCGCCCCCTTGCTGCTCGGCCAGCGCGCGGGGGTCAGCGTGTCCATGAACCGCGCGCTGCAAGTGCTCAACACGCTCTTGATCGGCCCCATCGGGTCGGGCAAGACCTCGGGCGTGATCCTGCCCAACCTGTTGCGTGAGACCGGGGCGCGCGACCTCATCATCAGCGACCTCAAGCTAGAACTGCTCGGCAAGTCCTACACGCACCTCGCCCAGGCGTACGATATCTGGGTGCTCAACTTCGGCTCGCCCGAGACCAGCATGGGCTACAATCCGCTCTCGTGCTGCGCCAGCCCGCTGCTGACCGCCCTGTGGTGCGACTCCTGGATCAAGAACCACGGCGAAAACAAGAGCGATCCGATTTGGGACAACTGGACGAAGCTGATCCTGATGGCGTCGATCTTTCACCTCCAGGACGCCGACCCCAGCGGCGCGACCGTGACGCTGGCGCACCTCGACGAGTTCCTGAACGCGCACGCGGCCGAGTGGGTCATTAAGGAGCTGGCGAAGAGCCCCTCCCCGCTGGCGCGCAAGCGGGCGCGCGGCTTCCTGCAAAGCATCTCCAAGAACCAGAAGCAACTGGGCTCGGTCTGGAGCGAGATCAGCCCCAAGTTCCTGCTCCTCTCGGAGCCGACGATCCAGGCCACGACGTCGACGCATGAGATCCACCTGCAGCGCCTCGGCAGCGGGGAGGGCCGGCCGGTCGCCCTCTTCCTGGCCCTCGACCCGGACCTGATTGAGGAGATGCGCCCGCTTACGGCCAGTTTCTTCCTCGACGTGTTCCGCTCTCTGGGGGCGAGCGCCCGCACGTCGCCCGGCGGCAAGCTCGCGCGCGACGTGATGGTGTACGGCGACGAGTGGGGCAACATCGGCTTCGTGCCGCGCTTCACCACGGCGCTCAATATGTTGCGCAGCGCCGGGGTCTACGGCGTCTATGTCGTGCAGACCACCTCCCAGCTCGTGGAGACCTACGAGGAGAACGGCTTTATCGCCATCAAGGCCGCCTGTAACACCAAGATCGGCCTCTCCAATATGGTCGACGACGACGCGACGTGGTTCAGCCAGAAGGTGCTCGGCGAGACAACCGAGGTCGCGCAGAGTAGCAACGTGCAGCGCGGCCGCTTCCACGTCACGACCGACCGGGGCGGGGCCAGCCAGTCGGAGACCAAGCGCGCGCTCCTGACGCCCGACGAGGTGATGAATATCCGCGAGGACGAGTTGCTCGTGAAAATGCCCCAGCGGCCGCCGGCGCGGTTGACGCAGCGCCGCTACTACAACGATCCCGAGGTCAGCGACCGCGCGCCGGCCGAGGGCGAGAGCTGGATACCCCCCCTCGGCCCCGCGCGCCCGGACGGTCCCCTACAGGCTCCGACGTTCGAGGACGACTACGACGCGACGCTGGAGGAGGCGGGCGGCGTGTTGACCGACGAGCCCGCGCCATCACCGGCCACAGCCGCGCCTCCCGCGCGCGCGAGCGCCGAGGCCGCCGTCGATCCCGGCGCCGATGCCGGCGCGACGGACGGCACGGACGGCGGGGGCGGGACCGGGGACGGGCTCGCCGCCCTGCTCGACGGGACCGACGACGCGCTGCCGTCGCACGACGACGACTTCTTGTCGACGGGGCGCTAACCGGGGCGGTTTGCATAACCCCTCACATGGGACAGAGGCGGTTCCGCCCGCCCTGCCACCGGCGACGGCTGCGCCGTAGAATAAAGCGGAACCACGGAGGAGATGGAGGAGGATGACACGATGACGAAGGACACGGACGCCAAGAAGGGCGTCGAGGCGGCCTGGGATTTCTGGTTGAGCCAGCATGATGTGTCGGTGCCGGACATTATCGAAATGGCCATCAAGGAGACATTCGGCGGGTGGTTGGCCGCCCACACCGACGACATCATGGCCAGGGTGCACGCGGCCCTGCCGACCGACGACTTGGGCGCGGCGGCCTCCCCACGGGACGCCGCGCCCCCTCCGGCTACCCCTCATGCACGGAGGCTCTACTTGCGCCCCCTGGAAGACATGATGGCCAAGGGTGAGCAGACGGATCGCGCCCTCGCCCAGCGCATGGCCGAGGGCGCGGCCACCTGGGGTAACTGGCGCTACATCCCCGACGCGGACGCCGGCCAGCTCGCCTTATCGAAGGACGGACAACCACTCTATGAGGTGGACCTGGCTCAGTGCACGAGCGCCGGGGAGATCTTCGACGTGACCTTCTCTCTGGACGGCAAGGACGACGTGACACCCGAGGACCTGGGCCAGCTGGTGCGCGCTCTCTGGGATATCCTCCGGCCGGATGGTTGGTCCGTTGATCCGGCCGAGAAACACGATGTGGCCGCGCTCGTCGCCCGGACCCTCTCCGGCCACCGTTAGATCGCCTCGCCGACAGAATCCAGGAATGCGTCCATCGTGAGGGGTTATGCACCTCCCCACACCCCTTCACGGGGGGAGACAACGATTCCTGCATTTTTGGGCCATTTGCCTCTCCGGCTCTTTCTGTGACGAGTTTTAGCCTCCCTTCTGGGGCTGGCAGGGGAACATATCCTGTTCGTCACACCTGGGGAAGGTCGTTAAGAGGTTTGTACTCGTCACGGAAGAATACTTCCGTGACGAGCTTTCTGTCACCAGTTGTCGCATGAGACTCAGCCACACCACTTGAACAACCGGAGATGAATATGACACCACTAAGGGTTAACCAGACCGAGGCCTATCTACAGACCATGCTCGATCAAGCGGGAATAACCCCAGACGCGCCTGATGTGTATCGCATGTGGAGCGTCTTCAAAGCATTCGCACGGGTACCAGTGGTCTGTCAGGACGATGGCTTCCTTTTCGAGACGTTGCCTATGCCCGAGTTCAACTCATTCAACCTCCACTTTCTCCGCCAGTTCACCCTCTATGATGGCGATAAGTATGACCATATGGAACAGCTCAACTGCGATTTTACCTATCCCCTGACGGACGATCTGTCATCCTTGCAGAAGGTTGTCTGGGCCTATGACTTTCACGGCAATCTCGATGCTTTTTTCGCTCACGTCGAGGGTCTGCCGGCGTTCCAGGTTCCGATCACGCAGCATAGCCCTACTGAAATGGCCTTTGGCCAAGGCCCTCTGTAAATCGAGCCTAGAGTAAACTACTACCTAATGTGCAACTCTTTGAGGGCTCAGGTGGCTAGCAAACCGTCGAGATCGAGCGGGGCGCGGCCTAATTGAAGGTTGAGGAAGACGCCGACGGTATGAGCCAGAACCTTGCGGATGAGACGA
>JAABUP010001572.1_pt1 | contig 47735 bp, 69 predicted proteins | sample 5559201 | NCBI WGS metagenome assembly JAABUP01 (sample SAMN10711887, study PRJNA513373) | rock metagenome | isolation source: Antarctica rocks | place: Antarctica
TGTGCTAGGGTTGCCAGACTACATGTAGGCCTTGAGAATCTTGACACATTTGTTTGCTGGGATTGTGCAACTGGGATTGTGCAATTGAGAAAAACAACAGATGCAGTGGTCTTGTTACACAGCCAGCAGTACCACAGACCTGAAAGAACCAAGATATCTTCACAATGTAGATACGCCTGATCCTAGTCCCCAGGCATTGTTGAGGTCGGATTTACAGTGCGAAACAGGCATTTCTCAGAAAAAAGTGATGTTTCTGTATCCTGAAGAGCAACTGGGCATCCCACCCTGAAGCTGAAGGTGCTATCAGGAGCTGGATTCTCATAATGTGCTGAGTGCATGAAAAATTGCAAATACGGTAAGTGGGATCATACCTCCATGACTTCTTCCACCACATCAGTAGCATTGAGGTCATCCAGCTTCTTCTTCAGCTCAGCTGCTTCCTGGTATCGTTCGAACGCTGTGGCTTGTCCAAGGGAAACATCCAGCTCTGAGAGCTGCTGGGCTGAAAGGTCCATTGCGTCAAAATGCTGCAAGTACAACATACGGTCAAGACCAAATCCCATGAAACCACAACTGGGCATTGTCCCTGACCAGAGTGAGGGCACAATGTCAACTACTTGGCACCAAGGCTGCATAGCCTGATGCCAAAGAAGCTTGCACATTGCCACACATCACAGCCTGTTTTGGTGAGCTCAGCAGCTAGCACAGCTTGACCACTTTGCTGACACAACCAGTTGAGAAGCTGTAATAGGCGCTGAGCTGGACAATGCATCTTTTGGCCTTGTGCAAGCTTCCTTGAGATGAAAGTGCTACACAGGCACAATCAATGATGCTGGTGGCTCTCAGAACAGGGTTCAAGTTTAGGCTGTCTGTAAGGCAGACACAGCAGATGTGCATGATGACAGCTGGAACAGAGGTGTAGCACCTGCTTCCAAGCTCTCCACGGCATGCCGTTGCCGATGGGCTGGGCCTTTTCAGCAGCCAGCTGCTGCTGTGACTCCTGCTCTGCCTGGGTGGTCTCTTCATCTGAAGCCTGGTTGCCAAACTTCAAGCCGCGGAATGGGTTCTTGAGGCCAAAAAGCATGCCAGGCTTGCCATTGCTGTCTGAGGCCTGGCACCTGCATGGTGACCTGAGCTTTGCCATGACGGGCCTGAACACTGTGAAAGGAAGTGCGGTGTCTTGAAACATAGCATAGCTACAAGTGAAACTGTCGGAGCAATGCACTGTGGCAATGCATGAGCTTTGGAACATTGTCACTGAGACAAATACAGCGCACAGGCCAGACACATGCTGATGTCTGTCAACAGCCGTAAAGTGACTGGCTATTTGCCAAGCTATCACAGCTTGCCTGCAGATATTGGAACGGTGCAAGTAGCAGGGAGATTTATGGCTTTGCTCGAGAAAAGCAGATTTGCGTTGCTTGACAGCTGATCTCAGGCCCACTCGGCCAGTGCGTGTGCTGCCACCAAACTTGTACTTTTGTAGCCCACTGCAGTGAGGCTGCAGTATGCAAAACATCTCAGCAACACGAAATGTAGAACACAGCACTGCATAGGTTAGAACCTTTTGCAACAACCAACCTGAGAAGATGTGTAGAGGCTTGGCATCACTGGGCAGTCCCCTGAATGCGCTTGTGACCAGGAATGGTCATCAATAGGCGGTCATGCCTGCGTATGTCACAACTTGTAGATGCTACTGCAACCCTTATTACCGTGACATTCAGCAGGCAAGCCGAGCGCGCACACGATTTGTAAAAAGTGTACAACGTGTTGAGGGCAGTTTGCAAACTGCATGTCATGTTTCTGCCGTACCTTTATACAAGCACAAGTGCTCACAGCAGTGCAAGAGCCAGCTGGTAGTGCCGCAATGGAGGTGCATAAGCGATTGCGACTGGGGAGTGACAAAGCTGACTCGTATCCTGCTAACTAGTTGAGCGAGCTATTGCGAGTGAGTCGTTGATCAGCGATTCCGTTCAGCCGGCCTGTACGAGTAGTGTGCGTGACAATGAGTTTATTCGCTTTTTGCTGGATAAGAAATGTTTATTTGGCAAGAACAGGCCCAGCAGACCAGCAACGCCAATGACCTTCCCCTGTGTTCGTACTCGCCAGCCTAAAAGGATAGGCAAGCCGTTCTCTGATGACGCTTCAGGGTTGCAGCTGATACTTGTGATGTTGCACAAGACCCTAGGGCAGCTCGAAGTGATGACACTAGTACTTAGGCCTTCCATTACACTGTGTTCATGAGCCGCAAGGGTCTTGCTATAAGGCTCTTTTCTGAATGCTATTCTTGGCACGCTCCAGTAGCTGATTGCAGGCACAACTTGTGACTAACTGTTGCTGTTGGAATTTCAATTTATGAGTGTGTGCAAAGTCATGGCAAAATTGCTGAGCACAAGTGCATGCACTACTAATCGCACGACAGTGCAGTACAACCTGATGCCAGTTGCAGCTTTGTGCCCATCTTTTTGCAACGCTGATTAGTATGCAGCCCATGCTTTCAGCCCATGCTTGTTATGGTGTCTGTCCTGTTGCCAATGATTGCCAACCAGTAATCGCCTTCACAGTGAGACTCTGGCAGCACTTGCGAGCTAGTATGATGTCACATTGCGTCTACATCACTGCGCCCTTGGTGACTGCTTGACCGTTTTTTCAACCAGCTTATGCCACTCAGCCCCAGTACATGTGGTACATCTAAGTACGTCCATCACGCACTGCAAGCCCTGAAAGGCGTGTAAAGCCAGATCTGTTGCTGCAGAGGCGTCTCAAAGATGATCGGGCCACGTTGAGTACTACTGCAGTGAGCCGCAGGATTTCACAAAAAGTGCAAAACGCTTTGTTTCTGCTGTCATGGCGGCTGCTATTTTATGGTGGATCAAAATTGCCCTCAGGCGTAACAATGCACAGCGAACGGACCAAATTCAAAAGCCAGCATGTGACTTGTGTCCTTCCAGAGACGGCTTTGACTCCAAGCTCGAGCCAAGATCGATTCTGTAAATAGGTTTGGGGTCAGATCGGATAGGTGTGCCAGTGTAACAAGGATGTTGGGGCGCACACCGGTCATCCAGAATGGATGCTTATCCTCTCATCATATTGTAAAACCTGAGAACAGAGTTCTCTGGAAGGATCTGCCGTCGCTGCCGCGCAGTGGGCGCTTTGTAGCAAAAAATATCGGCATTAAAACAACGCAAAGGATACCTGGGCAGCATCCACTATGGCGGGCATACCTAATTTTGTTCAGTCTACATACTCATCAACATGTGCTTCATGCATCGCATCGCCTTTCAAGTAGCATGAGATCATCAAGCTGATGCATGTTCTTATTGCTTTAGCTACATTGCACACAAGGCAGATGGTGTGATCAATCTCAGTTTCTTGCATCAACACCAAACATGAAGAGGATGGACAGGTACATTTGCATTTCACTTGCTGACTGTCTTAGTGTCCGATGAGGCTGATAACATGCCAACATCAGCATCAGCCTGTGCGCTACCATGTTCATCCTTGCCTTTCTTTGTCTGGGAACCTTGCTCTGGGCTGTGGCCTGGCAAGTCAGCATCTGTGGCTGGCTCTGCTGCTTCAAGCACCTCTGGCACAGCCAGCGCTTCTTGTGCAGGCTCACTAGCTTTCCCTTCTTTGACCCCTGCTTTTGATTGCAGGCATCAGTATAAGAACTTCACAAATAGCTGCATTCATCAGCAAACAAGGCAGTGCACAGAGGAGCATGTTGCAACAGATTTATACCAAAGGGCTATCAGACATGACTGCTGGAACAAGATCAGCAGCATGCATTGGTGCCAAGCTCATGCCTCTTATGAGCATGCATTTTGCCAAGAGCATGCCTTTCAAGGTTCGAATACATATGCTGCAAAGCAAACTCTGCTGCAAAAGATGCCTGTGTCACCCAGTTCAGCCACAGCAACATGTGTATGCAATTGCTTGCCTGTTAAGGTCTGGACTGAGGTCTCCTCCTTGGATGACTCATCCGTTGCAGCCACTTCCCTGGCTGACCCAGCTTTTGACCCTGATGAGTGCTGTGGTGATCCTGCTGCATCTATTGCTGGGGATGCATCCTGGGATGCCGTTCCTTGCATTGGGGATGCCTCATCGCTATTTGCTGGGCTTGATGCTGAAGCGTCTGCATTTGCTTGCTGGGCATAGTTATCATTGACAGTCACCGGCTTCAAGTGCTTGTCAGCTACTGCCAGCCAGACATCATATGTGTCGGACCCAAAGAGGACGAAGTGCACCTCCTCCAAATCTCCAGAGTTCTCATAGCAGGCTTGCAAGGCAGCCTACAGAAAAGACAGTCAAGCACAGGGTGCCTCTTGCTGTTTATGATTGCACTACACCACATGTATGGTTTTTGCAGAGTGCTGCAGTTGGTGCGGGGTTAACATGCATTCCTAAGAATCATGCAAAAGCAAGCTGAAGCAGCAGCACTTGCTCCAGTGTCTTGGCTGTCACGTTGGCTTTCAAGGCTCTTGTCAGCATGCCTGCCTTGCATCACAGGCGCCTGCGACTTGCAGCTGCATGTGCATCTGTGCATGCCTTCATGGCTGTAACTTGTAGGGATGCATGCAGCGCGTTATTTTGTTGCAGGTCATGTGCAGAGGCATGCGCCGGAGGGTGGCGAAGATGCACAAAGCAGCGAGGAAGCAACAGCAGATGAGTGGCCTTACTGTGCATGCTGCCTGCAGAGGGTAGCCATAGATGCCACAGCTGATGGCAGGAAAAGCAATGGTGGTAGCGCCAACACCATTTGCCACTGCTAGGGATGACCTGCATGCCAGATGAGGTGCGCTGTCACTTACATGGTCATGTTGCTCAACTTGCATTTGAATTACACAGTTAGGTTCTGTACACTACCGTGGGCAAGAGGTAGCAGGAGCAAGTCCACAAAATGCTAGCAGGTGGTATGATAGCAACAACTTGATTTTTGTGCTGTTTTGCTGCGAACGTCTCAGCAATCAAAATGGCAGCTCGGTTCAAATCCCAAATGAATCACTTGCATCGAGAGCTTGCACGCAATTAGATCTTTCAGCTGTAGCTGATTGTTATTGAACGAAACACCGGAAAGGCGGTCATGTATTGCACTCATGAGCATGATGTGTACAAGCAAAGTTTGTCATGCTGGCATTCACATGATATGTCATTTCACTGAGCAATGCCAAAGCCCAACCTGCAGTCAGGACCAGAGCAAGAAAAGCAGTGCATGTGTCCACATGCAACTGGGCACAAAAGATTACGTGTATGCAGAGAACAGCTGGGCTTGGCTTTCCCTTGATCTTTTATTGTTGTAAATAGGTCCTACGGTGTGTATGATCCATCTGCATGGCAGCTCATATGCCCTGCATGCCACCAGCCATCAGTTGAAAGAGGTCATGTTGCTTGCATCTGAAGGCATCACTTCAACAGTTAAGTGTACTCCAAAACAGCCAACGGGTATCTAGATCACTGCTACAGTGTCCAGCTCACAGAAACGACAACTTCAATTGCAAGCTTACAGCGTCACTCTAGCATCTCCTGTAGGACATCTGTCATAAAGAATATCAGGATAGCGTCTGCAGGCTTGTAAGAGTCCTGGACCTGCTGCTCGATGTATGGCTGCACCGTATTGAGCAAACTAGAGGCTGATTTTTTTACTGACTGAGCGCATGATTTAAGCCAGTCAACAGGCTAAATGCCCAGTTGAGAGAGCTAGCCTTTCTGCATCAGCGGTTTGTGCAAGCAAGGCGTAAGCAGTACCTCCGTCCACTCCTCCGCCCCCCAACATACGCCCGTTCGCTGTGAAGCAGTTCTTGTTAGTATCTGACAGATGCTGAGCCATTCATGAGCAAAAGGGTTGAGGTGTATGCGCACCCGCGTTGACTACTGCATCTCCTTCCCACTGAGTGATGTCTCCCTTCTGGATGACCAACTGTGCCTCATTCTTGAGATGGAATCTAGCAGTGGTTGACATTGTTGCGTATGCTGCCCGGACTATGGTTCTAGCGGCGAAGCTGTGCAAGAAAAGGCTGACACACGCACGCCGAGGGGCAACAAGCATCGGTTGAAAGAGTGAGCCTTGACGTTACATTCCCTCAGCCTTGCGGACTCGAGTGAGACGCGTGTCGCAGAACGTCAGCTCTTGATCAGGCGTGCAAACATGCGTGATCGCGCGCCGTATTTGATGATCGAGCCCTTGGCCAACTGGAGCGTTACGGCTGGCACATGGTCTGACCTGGCACATGCTCTCTGATACCTGGTATTACATTCTGTTGCTTTGATAGCTCAATGCGGCAGAGCTGGCGCAAAGCAACGCGGATGGCACCTGGATTTGTATTGGCACAATTTGACAGCTTTTCCTCTGTCCAAATGCCTTGCAGCAAGAGGTCAACCTGGCGGCTTGTACGAAATTTAGGGACTCTGAGGTGTCACATTCTAGCAGCTCTTCCTCAGCAGCTTCTTTGGCAAACAGTTCGACCTGGGGCTGCGAAAAGTCAGCAGCCAAACCGCCAGGCAATCAGGCGGTGAATCCCTTGCCAATGTCGCCTTCCAGGAAAGCATAACGTAAGAAGTCGAGCAGGATTCACAAGCAATTTGCATACCAGCTTGCACCCACACAGACGATAGCCTGTGGACAGACATACCATGGTGGCGGATCATTCAAGACTCGACAGGCCACGGTGGACAACTCCGCCAGCGCCAAGCGAGCGCGAAGTCATGTTTCGCTTCGCACGGGACGGTTAAGACATGATGTGGCGAGGGCCACATTCAGCGGGCCACATTTGCCAACCCTTGGAGGCACAGAAAGTAATGCCCTGAATTGCATCATCATACCACATCAAATGACAGATTCACGAACCATAATGCTACCCGTCTGTTGAACAGGCAACAATTAACATATTCTACTGCTCATGAGCTCACTCAGCTAACCTACACCTGTTTCGACAGGTACGGGAATGAGAGTTCATTAGGTTATTCCCAAAGTCGTACAGTGTGGCTGTCATACAACATGATCCTAAACAAAATCCAACTTAATACTGGGGATCATTATAGCTCCAATCTGTACTCTGGATAGACAGGAGAGAAGACTGATTAACACCTGATGCATGCCAAGACTGAAAAACCTGTTTGGCAGCAATATATAATCATGAACACGCTGCTTACTTGCAGCTTGCACTGGTTTTGTAAGCGTCATGCTTGAAAGCACACCAATGATAGAAGGGGAAAAAAGGAGTTGTCTGTACAAAGCTGGGAACCAGCCCCATCTGGTGTGTTGTGAGAAGCGTAATCTTTTACTCTTTTCTGACAAGTATATCCCCACAAATGAACTTTAACCCTGGCAGCTCTGTGCTGCCTGCTGCCATAATACCATGTCATCATGCTGCGCCAGAAAATTGTAAGTCAAAACCCGATGCCAGTGTGCAAGTCATCATCAAAACAAGCAACTTCCAACCCATAACTGCTAATTGAACTTCTGCAAATCCCAACAGAAATAGTAAAACGGCTGCGCTACCATCCAGGTACATTATGTAGCACAGTACTTGGCGCCATGGTGATGTGACATATGGAAGTCTGCTGCTCTGCAGCATTGCTGGCAAGGAGAACTGCCCAGATTGCAATGAAGCTGAACACTGATACCTCTGTGGAAGAGAGCTCTGCATGCTATTATGCTGGTGTTGTTCTGCCATATATAGCTTGACTTTTGCATCCCAGTCACTGCTCCTAATATTTGATTTGGTACCCACAGTGGAGCAAAATATCCTTTCTCAAAAGCAACTTCAGAGCAGGCTGGAACTCTTCTGATTGCTTTGTGGTGCTAGCGTTCCCGCACCATGAGTGGCTTGCTTGAGAAGGCCTGACAGGAGCCCAAGGATGCAGGCACCCCGCTGTTCTCTGCCCACCCTCCCCCCACCCACTTGCCCATCACAGCAGGTCACTGCCCTAAGGGGGCCCTGGAGCTGGGATGCGACAGAGCTGCTCTGCTGATGCATCAAAACTGGCGGTTGATCTGAGTCCAGAGAAGGCTCAGTCTTCATGGTTTCAGAGCTGCCTGGTGGGCCAAGCTTGCGCTTCTTCAGATCTTTGGGCTTGCGATTGTTGAAGAAGTTGTGCAGCCGCTCCTGTTCAGTGCACAAAGCAGGACCTCAAAGCGCAGATTGCGGTTGTCAGCATGTGACCATGAAGGGTTTCAAGTGCATGCTAACAACAGCCAACTTTTGGGAACAAAGCAACACAAAGTACTGAAACAACAAGCTGCATGTGAGCTGCGGATGCAGCACCTCAAAGATCCTCACAGTATCAAAGCTGAGGGCACGCATGACACTTGATTGCTATATATTGATGCTGCTGCAGTCAAATACCAAGGTGCCAAACAGAAACCTATGTGTGCTCACCAATGAACTGACAAAACACAAAGCAACCCACCTTGCTGATCTCATACTTGAGGCAGAACTGCTCGCGCACTTCCTTGGCAACAGACAGCAGGCTCCAGTTGGCTTCTTCAGCCAGATCTGTCAAGGCTGACAGCTGCTCGTCTGTGAAGCGCTTCCTCTTATTGCCATTGTGGTCATCAGATGGTTCAGACCTGTCACATTAGCAGCAGGACTGCCAGTTCCCTCGGGTGTAAATGCACATACTGAAGGCTACTTTGGTATACTTCTGACACAGCCAGGACATGACTCAAAGATTATAATAATGACCAGAAATGAAATTAACTGTGTGATGTGATCAGCACAGCCATATCCACTGTGTTACCAGGACAGGGTGCTCTCTCACTGTGAGAAGCAGGTCATGCTGGTCTTGCTGCTCAGCTGCAACATGCTTGTCATCATTGTGGCCAGACAGCCTCAGATCTGCACTTGAGGGGTGCAGATGCTGTATTGCAGCTCAGATTGCATCATCTGATGTGACTATTGAAAGCGTGTAGGGTTATATTGGAAGAAACTGTTGACGGCAGCTCATGTGAAGAGCAATCTGGCAAGACAAGCCGTATAGCACATAGACAAAGAGCGCACCCTCTGTTGTAGGAAGTGTACTTGGCACTCGACCCTCTGCATAGCTCGCTGGGGTACTTGTCAGCATTTAACTGCATCTTCTGATGCCTGCAAAATATGGCACGCCTGAGGGGGTGCAGAAGGACAGCAGTCTCAACAGCAGACCCTGTCAACAGTGGCGGTTATGGATTTATTTCACCACACAGCAAAGGCAGGACGACTGCTTGCTCGAAGACAAAACAGACAACAGCGCACAGAGCTTTTGCACAGCAAGTTGATGGGCCAGGGTAAGAAACGGCCGGTGTGATGATATTTGGAAGCGTAAAGGGAGAAGAAATCATACAGCCAAAGGCAGAATGAAAAGCATGCAGAGGTAGAAGCCTGTAGGGGCTGACAAGGCAGCACAAATTGTCACTCAAGTCATGCGAAATCCTGCCAGGCAGCAGAACACTTGTTTACTAGCATGCCTTGCAGCTGCTGTCAGGTGAAATAGGAATATTGTTTGCTATGATACTTGTGTTCTTGTGTACATCCTAGCATCTGCCTCAACTCACATTGGCCCAACTTCCAGTCCCTGTTACCAACCTTGTGTCTATGTTTTGGCTCAAAAGTGGCAGCAGCATGTGACACAGCATTTCAATGCATCTGGGCACACAGACAGCACAAGTGAAGGAGTGCGGCAGGAAGCAGCAAACTCACACTGCAGCTGCTAGGTCAATGCCGCACACATCTGCCAGGCGGATGAGGTACAACAGGACCTGCAACATGACATAGTAGCTGAGAGGTTGCAATGTGTGACAGCTGGAGCTTTCCAAGGAAGCAATGAGACCCTGAATGCAGAAAAGCAGCCTGAGCAATCTAGCACATGCATACAGCCATGCAAGCGGACCAGGCATTCAAAAACACAGCTCAAACGGCGAACAGCAACTGATGACCTATAGCATCCTGAAGCTGTGACCAGAATGCCAAATCATCTGAGTCTCTACGCAATGCTTCAAGACCAGGAACCAACAAGATCATTCACAGAGTTGGAACAAAGCTGAGGCCGGGACAATAGCATCACAGTTACCTCTGTCAATATTACTATTACTAATACTACTACTATTACTATCGCCACAATATAAATGGAGGCCGCAATCGCTTAACGATGAAGGCACAAGAGCCACATCAGAAGCCGTGTTCACTGACGCAGAGTCGAGATCTATGAGGCAATCAGTGCGCATCGCACATCGCTTTTGAACGCGTTCAAATCGTTTTGCAAACATGCTGATCGATGCCACACTCAGATCTGCATACATGTGTTAGTGGCAAGAGCTCACATCAGACATTTCCTCTCCCACATGACGCTTGTCCTCACTTGAGAATCCAGGGAGGCCTCGTGCAACTGAGTCGCCCCTCCACTGGAAGATCTCTGACAGCTCCCCCACCTCACCTACCTGCAGCTTGCTCTAATACTCTATGTAAAAATCTTGAGACATTTACAATACAGAGTACTCCAATTAAGCTTGTGTACATATTTCTTTCCCAAAAGAAAAGAGAGCAGATCAAGAATTGTTTCATGTATCACCTTTCTTACAGTCCTTTGTTGTGTTTATACACAGGATCCAGAGGTTGACAATTTCACTGCAAATCACAGGTGACAATTGCTAGCTCAGGTGAAACGTAGCAGGGAGCATTGTTCTTGATTCCCCACAATGCAAGGAGAGCCGCATCCAATTTGGCTTGACAGACTTGCATTTTATGAAGCATACTGCAGTGAGTTTGCATGTGACTGCATGCATTTATTGCATGCATAAGCTGAATGGTAGAGGGGTTTCAGGACGCATGCTCAACTCATGTGTTTGGGAGGACGTGGAATAGAGAATGTCTGCACAGTTTGCTTGGATGTATGCTGTTCTGAACCCAGGACACTCGGCTGTCGCGCTAAAGGATGCAGAACAAACAGACTCTGAGGAGAATGACTGTTATGAATGCCTGCCTTATCTAAGCACTCAAGCTTTGCCGTAGATGAGGGCAAGATTTCTTGCTGACAGTACAGGAAGGACAGCAACCATCCTCAACAATGTGGTTCGAGCTTGTCAATCATCTTGATGACAAGCAACGCAGTGAAGCCGCCAGGACACTGCAAAACTTATGCTCTCATGCAGGCTGTGATCAGTACAAGCAAGCACAGCATTGTGACCCTGACAAGTTAGTAACTGCACATCTTGCACGGTCACCAATGTCGTCATTGTACAAAGCATCTGCGCACATCACATTGGCTGCAGATTGATGGCCTTGCACGGCGCAGCTGCAGCTGTAACCACACGCTATGTACTAGCTAAGTGATGTGTGAAGCTGTTGATGAGATATCTTCAGCAATGTGCTTGCCGTGTTCAAGGCTTACCAGGGCCAGTAGAAGGTTACGCGGCGCATGGAACTTCTCCCAATCCCTTTCCACAGCAAACCTCTCAGATGCTGCTCGCAGCTCCTCCAACGTAGCATGGCTGAAGCCTGCGTGCAGATTGGCCTCAGAGCCAGACTGGTGCAGGGAGCCTGACTGATGCATGGAGCCTGCAGCTGGGCTGGTGGGCAGTCTGCCAATTGCTGCTGCTGCAGCTGCCACTGCTGAAAGGGGGTCTGCATGCCCATTGTGCATCTGCCGGGACACTGCAGAAAATGACAATGTTGTGCATCAGTACGGCCTGTCACATGAGAGTGCTTGAAAGGATGCTGTAGATGGCTTGGCAGGGTGTCCATAGGGTGGTGCTGCCGCCGCTGCCACTCATGTGGGAGCGTGCATAATCCCATGTAGCATTCAGCTTGTATCCTATATGACAGCAGGGCAATGTCATGAGCGAAGTAGCATGATGTCCACGTGCATCGAAGCATGTGATCAGCTGTGTGGCAGCCAGGCCTGTAGGTGGCACTCTGCATTGCACCCAAAAGCACAGGTCATTACTGGATGTCAGTGTAGCTACTGACTGTCTGTGAAGAGGGACAGGAGGGACAGGGATCTGGCACTGATGCATCTGCTGCCATGGCTGCTGAGGGGGTTGGCATCTACCTGAATCCTGTATGCCATTGCCACAGCTGGTCAGTGACACAGGCTGAAGCAGATCAGAAGGTGGTTGCCACAGAGTCTCTGTTGCAGGGCTAGCAGGCATTCTGCTGACTCTGGCTGCCGCAGCTGCCACTGCTGAGGGGTACCCAGAGTGCATCTGCCCAAAGCCTATGTGGCAGCAAACAGTCCACATGTGGGCGTGGTATGCATGCATACTGCAAGCTGATTCTCAAATAGCAACCCAAGCCTTCCAAAGTGCATTATCTTGCACAAAAACGTAACCAAAACATTGTAGTAAATCCTGTGTAGACGTGTCAAAACATGCATAATACCATGTGGCAAACAGGCTGCCACTCCACTTTGTGCTGTTTCTATGTTTGCTAGCGCTGCTGCAGTGCTGGTAGGGGGATTGTCAGCGCTGATGCATCGCAGCGTCAGTCGTGCAAGTCATGCAAGCGTGTGTCAAAGCTAATCTAGCAGGTTGCACAAGCATCGTACCAGATGGTGAAGCGTCAGATGCCTCCCGGTCTGGCAGCTCATGCTGTAAGCTGTCAATTGTGCTATGATGAACAGCAGCAGGATGCATCTGGTGTGACGGCTGCTGATGCTGCTGCTGCTGCTGTTCAAGATGACTCATGAGTGGCTTTGGATGGCCATGCTGTCTGAGTGCCTCTAACAGGCTGGTAGGGTGTGGATCGTACAGCCCAGTTTGGGGACCCAGCCTCTGGGGGAGGGAGATGCTTCGCTGCTGCAATGCTTGTTGACTTAAGGCATGCTGACTGAGAGCATGCAGCGACTGCTGTGAAAAGCTGCCTAGAGAATGGTTGAGCTGGGGAAAGGTGCTGGTCAGACTGTGGAAGTTGTCTGCATGCACATCATGGTTACGCATTGATGGTGAGCACAATCCTGCTGACAGGAGACAAGCTGATATGTACAAAGCGCAGATCATCAAGCATGCCGCAAAACTGACCTGCATCAAAGTTCTCGATGTTGATTCCTGCAAAGGGATTTGCAACACCTGCAGAGCACTTGTGTGATGAAATCTATTGTAAAGCAGAGCCCCGCTTACAGCAGGTCAGCAACTTGTTCAGTCAGGGTACATTGTGCAGTGCACATCTGCAACGTCTGGAGCAGTGGCAACTGTGTCCCAATCGTGAACAGTTACCAAGCATGACAGGTGCTGCAAGACAATATAAAACGATGTTGTAAACTTCTGACGGCAAGACCGTGGATCACCAAGAGGCCGCAAAGGCTTTTTTGTGCAGGGGGTTTACCTCTTGCGTCGGGATGACCTTCAAACAGCAGATGATCATCGCGATCGCCCATTTGCGGTAGCAAGATGGTCTGTGCTGTATCGTTTGCACGAGCTGGTGCTTGCCTGTCGCTGCCAAAACCAAGACCGACTGTTCAAAATCAACGACCAAGCATAAATGACATAGACGAGGAGATATCGACACTTATAGCTATTGCAGCAAAGAAGCTGCCCGCATTCTCGCGAAACGCAAACGCTATCTGCATCGAGCGGGAGGCCAGCTAGCCAAACTTGCTGAGGTCCTCGGTTTCGAGCAAGCTGTTCTGGCGAATTAACTGTGTGACTCACGCTATGTCGGCGCATGTAGCGCACTAGTAGCAAGCCTTGCTGCCCGCGCCATCATGCATACAGGACGTCTTAGCCTAGCCTTTTTCTTGAAGTTGACCAAAAATTGAAATAATTGCTCAGACAGACGAAGGATCAAAGCAAAGGCTCTGCTGTTCTGCAAGCCTGTGTTGCCACGTATTTAACTGCCCAAGTTTGTCACCGCTCTACCGGAAAGAGCACATGCCCTTTGTGACGGCATTTACCTAAGCACCCTTTATTACATGAAACTCAACTGCTATCGCACACCTGTGTGACCAACGAGAGTGGGTCATGCGGAAGCTTGAGATGCGTACATGTGGATGGGAAGCAAGCAGACATCCACACCCTAGTGCTTTCAGCCAGGTGCACTGGGTGTGCGCCAAACAAAAGCATCATGCTATAGTGTTTTCAGCCAGGTGCACTCAGTGTGCGCCAAACAAAAGCATCATGCTGTAAGCATGTTCGTAACTCAAATCAACTTAACCCAGCTCGACTGAGAACAGGTGTTGCTCGCCTGTCAATTCAATTGTCACACAACGTACTACAGCTGATGACCAAACAGAAAGACTGCTGCGCAACAGATAACAGGTAGGCAATTTTCGTTTTCTTACTGTGTATTACTTCAAGACTTGTCTTCATCCATAGGCACAGCAGCATCTGCTTCACGTTTGTCAGGTCCCATTACATCATTGCCAGTAATCCCTAAAGTAAGAGTTGATGCTTCTTTGGCAGGTACTTCAATCTGAGGTTGCCCAGGTGCTACTGCAGCATCAAGGGCATTGTCAGCCAGTGTCATGGGATTCTCTCCTGACGCACCCTGAGTGGGCTTGCTTGGCACAGCGAGCTGCTCAACACACTTTGCTGCAGGAATGGAGTCCTTGTCTTTGTTTTCTTGAGCCGCATTGCTAGCAGATGCTTGGTTTGCAGCCAGACCCACGTCTGCTTTCTGAGCTGCTGTCCTGTTTGCTGCAGCATTTGATGCTGGCTGATGAACAGGCTTGGGCTTGACTTGCTGAGCAGTGTCAGCTTCAGCATGTACAGTCATTGCATCCATCGCATCTTGTGCATCTTGCCTGTACTGTACTGTCTGTGCGCCCAGGTCAGCAGCAGCTGCCTCTGCTCCCGTTGGGACATCTCCAGCTTGGGTGGGTTTGCCCTGAGCAGCATCTTGCTTGGCAGCAGCAGGAGTAGCTTCCATCGTGGCGCTGTCTGCAGCTTGCTTGTCACCTGTCATCATGACAGCTGGTTGTTAGCAGCAATCACAATGATTTGCTGAGTACTGCTTTTGTGATCAGATAAGAGGCTGCCACGGCTGCGGGATGGATTCTATGCACGTCAACAGGCAACAACTAGACAAACCAAGACGGCTCTGCTGTATGAGCTGGTGGGATGGCAACATGAGCACCCGTCTGGTGCTGACTGACTATCTCAAGGGCGCGATGCTGAATTGCGACAGGTGTACTGCCACAGCTAGGCTCATGCCACCACAGAAGTGAGCCATGAAACTTGCAATTTGAAGCTCTGCAAGCGTCTCACCCTCATTTGTATCAGCAGCAGCTGGAACAGCAGCCGTTTTACCAGTGACTTTCCTGACACCGTTCTGCACAGGGCTCCTGATGTCTACTTTAGGCCGTTTCCAGTTGACAGGCAACTTTTGAGGATACAAATCAGCAAAGGCAATCTCCAAACGCTCTCCAGGGCTGTCAATCTGTGTGGCTCGCTCCCAAACGTCGACATTCTTGTGCTGCAGCATACGCTGTGACCGAAACAGATACAGTGCATCCACTCCATTGGGGGCACCTGCAGTGGCGTACTGCAGCAGCAAAGCACAGATCACATGACCATCTTGCTCATCAGTGACAAAGTGCAGAATAAAAGTGGTAGCATATTTGCAGTCACAGATGCCCGCGCATCTGAATGTTGCATTGTTGGCATAGCTGCAAACCTGTCTTCTCTTCATGACGTCTCCAGCAAGCTCCCTACCAATTTGAGTGAAGTGCGCGTCAGCAGTGGGTAGCATGCGCTCATCCCTGTTCTTTCTGTACAGGTCCTCCTCTGCACCTGAGCTGTCTAATATCCTGCAAAGAGCAAGACAGTCCTGTCAGCTGGCATCAGAAGGTAAGACAGGAAGATATTATTGCTGCCAATGTCACGTCACAGACTAACATCAGAGTTTCAGATCTGCTCAAACCATGGCCATATACTCTACAGTTGCAAATACATCCTGGTCTTATCATGCATGTGAAACTCTGCAGCATGAGACCGTGCAGTGTCAGGCGGACAAGCCATGCAGGACATTGTGGATGTTCAGCACAAGCGTACCTGTTCAGGTGCAAGATGGTGTCTGGCTCATTGCCCATGACCTCAGCTGGCATTGGTCTTACAGGCACTGCTGGCAAAGGCCTGTCCACTGCACCAACATGGCTCAAGTCAAGACATGCAGTTCCTCCTGAGTACAAGATGCTGTGCATGCCAGAATGGGAGCAGCAGTCCTTGACTACAACCAGCAAGAGCGACGAGAGTGACCACATCAGTGATAGGTACAGGGAGGCATGCTGTGAACTGTCAATACAGGTACGGCATGCAGAAAGCATCAAATAGCAATGCGTTGTACATACTGGCAATGATGTAACATGATGTGAACATGGCTCACATGATGCAGTGTTGTCTGGCCCAGACCCAGTAACATCCCAGTAAGGAGCGGCACCCTCAGACTTCCACTTCACGAAGGCGGTCTCCCTCTCAAGCACTGTCTTGACTACGTCAGTAAAGGCTGCACCCTGCTCTGGTGTTCTGCTCAGCTCCTCATACAGCTGCTGCTGCAGTTGAGCAAGCTCCTGAACCTGCAAGATCAAGCCCTGCTTGGCATGTGCAGTTGCCTGATGTCAATAGGATGTGTACAATGCTAGAGGCTGATGCAGCTGCCGAAGTCCAGAAAACCAGTGCAAGCTGCAAGGATGGTTGACTTAGCAGGAACCAGTGAATCAGAGATACTTGTTGCATAACAAACTGGCTGAAGCAAAGCTGTACCTGCTTCTCCTTGAGCTGATGCGCAGGAGGCTTGTTCACAGCATGCTTAGGATGCGCACATGCGTGCAATAGTATCAGGCACTGCACCAGCAGAGTCCTCCTGAAAGCTGCATCCCTCAGCTGCAGCTTTGTCAGCTTGCTACTGGTCAAATACTTTACAATCATGCTCTTCCCGCCATCTGCAAGGCATGATGGCAGACAAGACGGTCAAGTGCAAAACAGCTGAATTCACAGACGCAAGATAGATTGTATGCACTTAGGGGAATGCCCAACACTGCAATTAGCAGGTGTCACAGGTCTTGCAGCCCAACTTGCAACACTCAACACCACTCAGCAGGATGAACACCCAAGGCATAGCTGCCATGCATCTCATGAAGAGCATCGAAGCAGTATGACCCTGGTACCTCCCAGACACTGCAGTGTATGCATAACATCAACTGCTCAGGCATGGGCTTCACGCACCTTGCGGGACGGCTGTTGAGCGCGAAGCTACACCAATAGGCTCTTGCTTCAGCTGGTTCAGCACAGCCTGAATGCTGGATACAGCACTGAGCCATTTGTTTGGCTCCCCCTGCTCATGAGGGTCTTGAAATGCTTTCTGAAGCCCCCAAAGCTGCTGATACAGTTTGAGATCAACAGGTACAGAGTCGTCAACACTTGCCTGCAGACGTGCTGTTGAAAGGTGACAGGGTTGCTATCAAGATCCGTGCCAATATGAGCTTGAGCTGATTCATAGATGGGTGTTGCAACTGTCATGTCATGGTTGAGCTTTGGAGCTTCATACCCCTGCGTCAGCCTAGTGCGTCAAGCAGAGCTGCAGCGCAACATTTGCAGTCCATGCTAGCATCAGTCACACAACATGAGAGCGCATCATGCAATACTGCTTTCTGTCTTGTGTACACCACTTTCAGCTTTGGACGTGCAAAATCTCACCCCAATCTCTTCGTCCATTGGTGTCTTATGGCTGTCGTTGGCGTTGAATGGTTTGTTAAGTCCAGCTGTATCATTGTATGGTAGCATTTTTGCCACCTGGAAAGAGACTGCTCCCAAAATCTCAGCATCCTGGTTGTTTGAAACACGCCTGGTGAACATGTTGCAAGCTTTCTGGAACCGCAGAAGGGTTGCCGATGATAGTTTCAGTGACTTCTCCCGCAGCTGAGCCCAGTATCCATCCATAAAGCTAAAACAGGCTTTAACGTCCTCAATCCTGTTTGTGTCCACAATGTCCTCTACAAGCTGGAACACATCACCTGCATTGCATCTGATCACTCTCAGCATGCAACCTCAGGCTTGGTTTCCCAGCTTGAAAAATAGATGTCAAAGCATACCTATGAGATTTGGTTTGTCAGCCAACCGAATCACCACCTTCAGCAGTGTCTGCACAGCTGGCTGGCTGCTGCTGCTGAGTTTGTAGGTCAAAAGAGGCTCCTGAGCTTTGCCGGCTTCGCTGATGAGGTGTTGCAGTGTGACTCTCAAAGCAAACGGCATGTTTTGCTCACTAAATGAGTCAGCACCATCGTGCTGGAAAACCTGCAAGAGCCAAGAAATCTTGGGAGGACATCGAAACCCAATGCAGCAATATGTCAACATCAGTGCTCCTCTATACCTTGAGAGTGGCGTCAAGGTCCGCGGCATCTGACTTATGCTGCGCCAGAGCTTGCAGCAAAGTATCCTGCGGCATCAAATATGATTGAGCACTCCACTAAAACTGAGACCGGCATCATTGCCGCAACCTTGTTCAGGTACGCACCTTCAATTGCGCAAGATCATCCTCAAAGTCTTGCCTGATGCGTTTGATGCCAGCAAGTGCTGGCATGTCGTCAATGTAGGTCTTGAACACCTGTCACGTCACCTGAACGAGCATTTGCATCGCTGTAGGTGCAGCAACCTGTCAGACAGGTCCTGTCTCTTTGCCGAAGGGACGCTCAGGGCTCAGAGGAACTGATGAGGCAAAGGCACGAGGGAGGGCAGCGAGGCTTTGGTTTGAATCTCTGACACTGATGTCTGTGGAGCAACTTTTGGATGCGGAAGGAGCCAGTCAACATAGACCATTACTGTCTACTTGTCTGGCTGTCCCTCCTGATCTTGCCTAGGGATACTGCGACAGCAAATCTTGCCGTACAAAGTCGGAAATTAGAGTCAAAGTCAGCCCGGCATCCTTGATTGGCTGTCCGTGCAGCTGAGCTTGAACACTTCAGAAATCAGCACAGCGTTGTGAGTCAGTATGGGTGCGGGGTGGCGCCGTTTTACCGAAAAGGTCAACAACGTCCAGCTTTGCACGGCTGACAGCCTGCCAGCCAAGGCTTGGATGTCAAGTGCATCATGCTTGTCTTTTTCCTGGCTTTGCAAATAAGTGATATCAACGGCCTTTTACTATTTCAGGCACGCCAGAAGTGGCACATCACGGCAGACAAAGGATTTGCAAGCTCTTCAAATGCACGAAATGAGCTGATGTTGAGAGATGCTGGCGAGTTTGCTGGCCACATCAAGAGGTGTGAGAAGGACATAAGAATCCTCAAGAATGCTACTGAAGGTACTGAGCTTCACAAACACTGTTGCATACTCCAGTTCACTGTCATTGCTCTGTGTTTGTGCTTCTGACTCCTGGCCTTGCACTGCAGGTCTCATAAACACTACCAAAGCTGTCATGTCTGCCCCACTTCCCAAAGTTTATGAAGACTGTGGCAATGGCACAGCTCAGCCTATTGCTACAACTCAAGGACTGTCTGGTGCTATTGGTGGTGATTTCAAAGTGGATGAGTTGCAGAGGGCGTCAAAAGAAACGGCAAGTTCTGTTATCTACGCAGCTACACTCAACATCTTGCTGATGTCACTGCACCTGCCTTTTGTCGCTGACACATCACTACAGCAGCTGTGACAATGTAGGCAAAGAAGCTGGAGGCTGAGGTGCTGGCACCTATGCAAAGGTGGACCACAGCATACAACACAGTTCAGGCGCGTATGAACAAGCTCGAGGGTGTCCGCCTAGAGGTCGACTCACGACGCCGCACTGTGGCTGAGCTTGGTCAGAAGATTGACAAGCAGAGAGCCAGACTGCCTCAGACCAAGTCCAAGGGGGAGTTTGACATAGAGCAGACCATCAAGAAAGTGCAGCACAAAGAGAACAAGCTGGCAGGTCTGTTTACATTGACGCCTATGGAGTTTACCTTGCATGATCTGGGCTTGTGTATGGCAGACGTTGACTCAGAGCAGCAGATGCATGTACAACCTGCTCTCCGTGACTAAACAAAAGCCCAACGTGCGCATCAACAGACAGATGAGTGCTTTTCTTGGGGGTGGTAAGCTACAGATCAACATGTAAACGTTAGACAATTTCTGACCATCCACGTCTCCTTGTTGCAGCTGCTCGGCAGTCATTCAAGGAGCAAGAAGCACTTGTGTACCAGCAGCTGGCCCAGCTGATCAGAGATGCTGTGTGGCTAAAGAGCTACATTGCGGCAGTCATGCGTCTGGAGCAGGAGGCCTTCCAGTCTGCCTATGCTTCTTTGGGACCATCCAAAGCCACCCTGCCTCTGCAGCAAGAGATGCCAGCACAGTCTGAGCAGATGATGATGACAACTGAATCAACTATCAGTCAGCCAATGAACATGGCTGCTCAGGTAACAAATGAATGCTGTCATCATCATCAGTTGTTGCCATCATGATGACCACTGTCATCTGCACCCCAAGTGTGCTAGTGAAATTGCAAGCTTGCCTGTGCACATGAGGATGTGGTGAAGTCTTTATATATTGTTTGTGGCTGGTCAGTTCTGTTTCAGTACAACACACTCAGTTCATCCTTCTGTCCTGAAAATATGCGACCATTACGGCAACAGCTCTTGAGAATGTGAAGAAGTGCTGCGCTCAAAATCTGTCCTCGGACACTGAAGCTGCTTGCGCCAGCCACGTATGTCTCTCATGCATGACCTCACCAGCAATGCCACACAACGTGACTAGACGCCTGCCAATCAGTTGCCCACTCTCTGTCGTGCATGATCACGCCAGACAAAGTTACAAAATGTAGGTGTTTCAGCTGAAGCACTTCCAGGGGCTGTGTGTTCTCAGCAATCGCCTTATCATTGTTTGTGACACCTACAGCCATCTCCCCTGCATGCTCAGCACGACTTCTGCCAAATTGCTTTAAAAGTCCACCAAGGAGAAAGTAGGCCATTGTTGACGCTTGCAAGCTTGCAGGTTGGCAGCACAGGCTTGATGAGCTCAGTCACCAACAAGATCAGAAAGCAGCCTAGTGGCAAGGAGAACGGTGCCAAGGTCCAGGTTGCAGCTGTCAGCAACAAGGAGTACATTGACATGCCATCAGTACCTGCTAACCGCATCACACGTGCTCCGGGTTCAGTGGCCAGCACGGGCTATGACCGATATGGTGAACAGCCACAATATGCACAGCAGCAAGTCTGGGCTGCTTGAGGACGGCAGTCACCAGCTGTATGCTGTTCATGACGCATTTGTGATGTTTGGTTTTGGCCTATGTGTGTGTTTTGGGAGATGACAGTGCTCCTGGTGCTGTGTCTGACTGCTCTCCAGGGACACACCAATCTCCTTTAGACAATGCCTGTGGTCTGTGTGTTGTATTGATCATGGACACTTTATGTCTGTCTCCTTTGTGAACGACGGGCTGATGGGTTTATCATGGACTTTTACATGAACATGTGGTTATGACGCCAACATTATGCACACGGAACTTGACCAATTATAATCGGATTGTTTGTCCATACACCAGCTCAAGCATACATTGGTTTCACATTACTCAGGGTCATGAGGTATACAAGAAGTTGGTTGTGTTGTGCTGGGGATGATGAGAAGGTGGTCAAAACTACATTCAATCCAAAAGACTTTTGAACTCTTTGTAATCGATTGAGCCAGACTGCTCCTTGTCGAGTTCTGCCAGCATGACATCCAAATCTATAGTGAGCTCAAATTCCTACATGGCAGATTCAACGTTACCCAACCATTCTTGCATGGTCTGCAGCATCTACATGGCAAGCTGCCGCATTCATCACAGCATACCTTGATTGTATTCCTCAGCTTCTCTATAAGCACTTTCCCCGAGCGATCAGCCTGCAAAGCAGCTTGAATCTGGCTTGTAATGTCCAAAGCACAGTAGTTCAATCGTGCTCAACAACAGCTTGAAAGTATGGGTAAGAAAGCGTCACACCTTGCCACCCAGTGCCACAAACGCTTCCACAGTATCTGTGTCATCTGTGTCAGCTCCGCCCATCTGCTTCTGACTTTCAACAAGCCTCAGGAACTCATCAAGGTCAACCTCCTGGCGAGTTTCACTATCTACCTGTGTCCGACAGGCATCATCGCTGAGTCAATAGACGACCAGCATATGCGTGATGGACCTTCACAGGCAAAGCTAAGCTGAGTGGTGCAGTCCTTTGCCGGACCTGGTGCAGTTGAGCAGCCATGTCCTCGTCTGAAGCATTGTATCCGAGGGTTGACATTATGCTGGTCAACTCGTCGGTGCTGACCATGCCCGCACCTGCAGACATGCAGTTTATCCAGGACCAGCGGGGCAGATCGTGCTGAAATGTGCGGTGCAAAAGGTCATGCCTGTTCTGTCGTACTGCGCAAAGACCTGTCTGCATGCCTGCAGCTCGTGCTGAGACAACTGCGCCATTGTCGAAGTACTGCAATCGGAGACAAAGCTTTGATGAAACAGTCAAGTTGATCAAAGCCAAAAGCTGGCCTATAGCTTGGTAGCTTGACAAAGCTTCAAGGCGATCCCTTCTTCTTCATCTTCGAAAGGCAGCTTCCGATTCCTGCATGGCTTGGTTGACTATGTGTTCAAGTTCCGCTTTCCTTGCTGGCAAAGCTTCCTTTGCAGAAGTCATTGTGCATGTTTCAGTTTGTGTTTGAACAAAGCTGATGCGTGAGCGACCGTCTTCACGTGTTCGGCAGAGCCAACCGGCTGCGGACATTCCATTTCAGCAAAAGGACTGCAACACGGGGCCGATGAGCTCGCGGGACTCGTCTCCGATGTTTCAAGTGCGTTTGCCATGTGATGCAGTTTCTGACGACAACAGCAGCATTTACACTTTGGAAATACACTGCAGGCTCTTGCCCTATCAACTAACCTGTCCAAAACTGAAAAGCCTAGAACCAAGATGTCCGTTGGAGGCCCCCGGCGGGACGCTGATCAGTCGTTTCGCGCAAAGACATTGCAGACGATCAAGGCCTCACACCAGTCCAGGTCCAGCACAGGCAAGTGCTTGGTATCTTTTCGCCTGTGCAGGGGAGATGCAAATAAACTCTGACTTTTGCCTCAGTCTGGCTGCAGGGTCCCCGATTGCACGCATAGGCAGTGTCGGAAGTGTCAAGTCCAACTTGGCGACTCCACCTGGCATCGCTGCCACTGGCAGGTTGCGTGATGCTGCTGCTGCAAGAAGGTTTGTGCTTTGTGCTGCAGAATGAAGCCTGCAGGCCTATCTGCCCAGACTAGCTGCAGGCCACAAACAATGCGTGTACTGTCTGGATTTCTATTCCAGTTGCGTCGCTTGGTGACGCAGTGAGTCCAGGACCTTGCAGGATGCTGGCTTGAGAGTCTCTGCTGTCAAGGTTTCTCTGCGCCAGCCTGTAGACCCAAACCAAGGCACACGTGTGCCTAGCCCATACTCGACCAAGGGCCCCGATGGCAAAGGCATGATGAAGCGCAAAGGACTGGTCAGAAGTGCAACCTTCACTGCTGGCAGTGCAGACACCTTGGACTCAATCCCCATTGATGCAGACATCATTGGGAGACTTGGCAGTAGAGGTGAGACAGTCCCTCATCATTAGCAAATGCATCCATTGGACATTTTTCTTGATGCATGCATGTTGCGAAACGCATATTGCGACGTGCATGGAGAGGACACAAGTCCTAGCATAAGGTATGTTGGCGCCTGTGTGACATGCCACAGGCCGGCTGGAATGTCTGTTTGGCCCACATCATGCACATGCTGCTATTTTCAAGATAGTCTTGAGAGCTCTTGGCTCATCTGACAGCTACCATTTTAACCTCATATTGGTGTCACAGCAGCCTATGTGAAAACAATTAGCATGTGCATATGTTAAAATTTTGACTTCAGGTCAGATGTTGCGGTGAAAGGGAAGCGCGACTACACACTCTGCTGATCTAGGACCACGTTTTGCAGGTGCAAGGCCAAGCACAAGTCCTGCTGCCAGCAACAGCCAGCATGCTTCTTCCACGGATACAAGCAAGCAATCATCGAAGAGAAGACAGGTGGCAGAGGCGTCAGAACCCCCGGCATTCTCTCTGCCCCACTTCAGAGCCAGTCCTTGCTTGACATCTGGTTCACAGCTGGGTCATTCCCGCCATGGTCTGCGCCCAGGCACTCCAAATCCCAAGGCGGACTCCCTGACTGCTGTTCATTCAGCCAGCAGCTTGAGCACAAGCCCTAGGGGGTCTGTCAAGATCCCAGCCGCTTTCACTAAGTCCAATGATCCTGCTTCTCAAGACTGGCCCATTTCCAGATGGGCAGGCAGCAGAACACCAGGGGGGACTTCAGCTGCAGCAGCGACAGCTTCAAATGCTGTGCATGCCCTGCACGCTGGGCGTTCAACAAGTACCGAGCTGACTGAACCAACAGGGAACGAGGCAGCGCTGAGTCGCAGTAGCAGTGACAGCAGCAGCATTGCAGCATCCTTAGAGGAAGACAGTCACAGGCACCAGGTCAGCAAACCATTGCAGACCATTGTCAGGGTCCGCACCTCTAGTGCACAGAGGAAACAGCCGGTCAAGAGCCCTCTTGACTCTGCTGCTGATGCAGTCAGCACCTCTCAAAGCACCGAATTCGGTGGATATGCTGTGTCCAGTCAGGCGTTGTCTCAAGCACTGAAGAGTCTAGGACACAAGAATGCTAGGCACACAAGTCAGAGTGAGCTTGTGCCACAGCAATTTGGCGCTGTTGGCCACATGAATGGGAACACTGTGGTCTCATGTGTGAGTGCTAGTGATGCCTCGCAAAGTGCCAGAAGTGCATCACAAAACCTGGGCTGGCAAATAGAGCACAGCAAAGACCCTTTGGTGAAGGAGTCTCACCAAATCATGCATTGGCTTGGGATGAATGATGCCTGGTTTGAGGAAGATTTTCTGCCTTTTGCAAAGAGGACTGTTTTGCTAGGACACCATCAGGAGTAGCATGAGTGGTTTGTTTTCTGCAGCGCTGCTATCGAACTGATTACACCTTTCGAGGACCTCATTCGAACTCAAATGTAATGATGTGTGTGAAGCAAGACAAATGCAAGCTGTGACGTGCAGACAGTATAGCTTGACGATCCTTAGCTGCAGAACGTATTGCAAAGCCTTTCACAAAAGTGAGATAAGCGCACACAATGTTGACTCAGCATCTGTATGGTCCAGGCACTAACTGGGCTATGGACATCAGTGCATACTTGCCACAGGAAGCAAGACAGCGCAAGCTTGCATCTTTGTCTGGCCATGCATATTTCTGGTGGCCATCAATGTGTAAAAAGACTTTGCTGGTGTTGGACAGCCCAATTACTGACAATGAGTGTACGATGGCAGATATACAATCTACATGCAGCTGCAGACAATCAGGGCTCAGAAACAGACAGCACGAAAACAGTTTGGACTGTTGTGTGACGTCTGACTGTCCATCAAGGCACTTGCTGCTCCTTGCTAGAGCCAGTCCGCCTTCTGGCTTGCTGTTGCCTAGTGGTCGCAGACGCTTTGCTACTACCTGCTAATGCTGCAACTTTCTGCGGAGACTGCTTCTGCCGTCGTGCTTTCCACTGTGCATCCAGCTCTTCTCTGGCATTGTCAATGCCTGCATGACGATAAGTTCAGCTGAAGAGCTGTATGGCCATCAGGGTGGCAAGCTGCATGCATTCAGCTGGCAAGTCTGAAGTGAGCCATGTTGCAGGCAGCCAATCTGCAATGGAGCATGCCCATAATCTCGTGTACAATCAGGACACTCTGATGGCTGGTGATGCACACATGGTAATCAATTCATTCCTTTGTCTCATTGAACATTGCTGTAGTGAGAACTCAGGTGGTTGAGAACTCAGGTGGGAATGTTCCTGGGACTGCTGTAGCTTGGTATCTGCCATGCTGTCTGCACACCTGGCGCCGAAGGCTGAGCTTGCTGGACAGTGCTGACTATGCTGCGTGAGGCGCCACCTAACCCACTTGGGTTGGCTGGCAAACGCCAAAAGTAATCAACCAATCAAGCACGCCAAAAGAAATCGGCCAATCAAGCAACCCACATTGCAGACAGGTTGCAAGCATAGCGTCTCAAGGCTGTGAGTGTCTCTGAGCAGCATCACCACGACAGCAAACCTTGCACTCATAGATTCTGCTGCTCATGTGTATTTGAAAATTTTATGGAAAAAGACCGCTATATTATATCAATTCTCTTTTTCACCTTTCTGTAAAAGTAAAGCTTTCGTGCATCGCTGCATGAAATGTGCAACACTGCATCAAGGCTGCATGCTTCTCAGAAGATCTGTCTTTCACTCACCTGGCTCAGCATAGAGGTCCTGCTCCGTCTCTAGGACGTTTCTGACAGCTTGACTAGGCGCTTGACTAGGCGTTGGAAACGTGCGCGCTGCAGCTGCCAGCCAGCCTTCCAGAGCTGCCTGAGAGCCACTTCCTGCTGTGCCCAACCCCTTTGGAGTGCCAATGTCTGCAAACCTGCAGTGCATGCTCACGTGATTGTGTGACAATTGAGGGCTTGAAAAGTTGGTGCCAACTTGCCATGGCTAGAAACCCAAGAGTTATGCACCAACGCAACATAGCTTTTCATGTTTTTTTGCGGAATGATAGTCGCTGCCTACATAGGGCAAACCTGTTGCAGCGACAGCGCAACAGCCAACAACAACGGGACAGTTGTGATGCCGCATGATGTTGCTGCTGATGACTATGCGCATATGTGGGCCACTGCTGCTGCTGCTTCACACAGCAAACATCCAGATTAGGTAGCTGGACCCACACAGACCATCACACGCAATCTACTGTGATGCAGGTCTGTCGTTGCTGAACATGCCTTGTACATTTCAGGACTGAGGCATGTAATTTTTAGCATGTCACATGTTAGCATGTTGTAAGGTGTGTGTGTGTCAGCACCTGTCAGAGCCAAAAGGCACCATAAGGGGCTTCAAAGGATCCAGCTGTGGCTCTGCACGCAGCTTCCTGCATCACAGGCAACCATTATCGTGATGTTCTGGTCCCAGTCGCACACTGATGAGGTCATAACAAACTGGTCACACAACAACAGGCACACTATACCAGAAGGCTTGAGTTAGTAAAGTTGGCAGAGACTGTGTGTGAATGAGCCTCCTGAAACAATGTGCCTTTCATTGTTTTACCCATTTAATTTGGAGAGATGTTTGAGCGGTACAGCAAGACAGGACAACTCAGGCTCATACCCAGATACGATGATGAAATATCTAAGCTATGCGCCAGAGTGTGCAGCTGCAGCAAGTGCTGTGTCAGAGATCCTTGTTTCATAAGGTGGTTTCAGGCATGCATGCATCACAGCAATGCTTGGCTGAGTGCTTACATGCGCTTGTCCATGCCAATGAAGAGCATGTGGCTCAGCGTGGACCTGAAAGTAGTCAAAGCTGCCTTATCTGAGGCTGCATCCTTCTGACTGATGCTGCTTTGACTGCCACCGGCAGAACCCTTCAAGCCACCCAAGTAGACCAAAGACGCTCCATTAAGATGTGCCACATAGCGCAGCGATTGGGCCATCAGCTTGCGTGCCTGTGCAAGCAGTACGAGCGTAATGCATCATGAGTGGTGCGAGCAATTGCTGCAGGTGTGATGCCAACACCTTCCAGCACAGCCTGTGGCTGCTGCAGCAACTCAGACTGTGTTATGAGCTGTGCTGATTTACTTGCACAGGTTTTGTGTCTTTTGAAAACAAGAGGTTGCCAATGGGGTTGTTACACCACGCAGACACTGCAGATGTTGCCCATGTATGGCAGCATAATGCAGCATTGCGATCATGCAGGGTGCAGGGAATGCAGCAAATCTACCTCTGTGTCTGCGTCCCTGAAGGTGTCCTCCTTGGCAGCTACCAGAACCACCGAAATGCCTGCAACAAAGGATGTTGGCATGCATGTCTGCTCCTTGACATGTGCCCAACAGACATGATAAGCTATCATCACAGCGACAGTCATGCGGATGATGTACAGCAAAGTGAGCACTGGCTACAGTTTGTTGCACTGATGCAATAGGCAGACAAGCGTCATCAACTCTTTCACTGCAGCTTCATGGCCTGTGAGTTATGCATATAAGCTCACCAAGATGCTGTATGACATCTTTGTCTTCATGACTGCTGCCTATATACTTCCTGGCACGCAGCTGCAGTTGCTCAGGAAGCTTAGAGCCTTTCTGCTCCAGCCATCCGTAGCTGGTTTGCAGGTTTGCTCTCACAAGCTGTAAGTAGGTGACAGCGCTCTGCAGCACCTGAGCTGGCTGTGAAAGGTCCACAACCACAGCAACGACTGCTGTTGCTACCTGCAAGTTCAAAGCTTGCCAGTTTGCTGCCAGGCAAAGCAGACTCACAGCTGCATGTGGCCTTTTCACGCCAGGCAGTCACCCTGGACTCATTGTTGGGATTGTGTCAGCCAGCTGCATGCAGCATAAGATTGTCTTGAGCACGGAAGGCAGATGCATACGGCGGTAGCTATGCGCTCTAGCAAGACAAGGAAGAAGTACAAGTCATTGGCTGTTGAAGCACCTACACAATAAATGCTAAGTAATGGCTGAAGCAACCGCTGAAAATGGCATACCTGTTCAGGTGAAAGCACATTGTCATTGTTGAAAATCTGCTGCGACAATTCATGGCTCCCTGACACCTCCCACAAGTGAGCTAGGTCTTTGGGATCTGTGGGGTTTGCTGCAGGCTTGCGAATATAAGTGTACTCAAGACCTTCTGTAGGCTTTGGTGTTTCGGCCTGAACAGATACAAAAGTCTGAGCAGGCATTGCTTCGGGCAATACACGACGCGTGTGCAACCAGGCAAAGTGATCAACAAGGCTTACTCTGTCTGGCTGGATGTACTTGTTCAGAAGAATGCTTTTGCCTGATCCTCGAGGACCAACGACATACAAGTGGGCGTCTGGGCGACTTCCTGCGATCGGTAAGAAAGTCGATATCCAATCACTGGCAAGCTCTCAGGTTGATGGTGTGAGGCGTGCTACCTGTTTCTATCAGGCTGGTCTTGCTTCTTTCAGTCAGCTGCGCCCAGATGCTAGCACCAGTGTTGACAGCACTCATGCTCTGATATCATTCAGCGAGTGCTGCATGTCTGTCTACAACTACGGTAGGCTAATCTGTGAGTTTGTGCGATGCGCCACTTGAACGAAATTGACCGAAACCCTAAACGGTACAGAATTCTGCACCGAAACCACTTTGGCGAAAGAAACTAAGAGACGGCGGCTTATTGAGCCCTCTTTGATTGCACATACTCTGTTACAATGGCCGCATCAAGGCCCTTGGTGGCCATCCAGAGCATTGATGAGGGGTCCAGTGAGCAGGCAAACCTGCCTGCTGTGTTCACTGCCCCCATTCGACCTGACATCGTCAGACAAGTGCACACTGGTTTGGCAAAGAACAAGAGGCAGCCATATGCCGTGAAGTTCGAGGCTGGCATGCAGAGCAGTGCTGAGTCTTGGGGTACCGGACGCGCTGTGTCACGTATTCCCCGTGTACCTGGTGGTGGTACACACCGTGCTGGACAGGGAGCTTTCGGAAACATGTGCCGTGGTGGCCGAATGTTCTCTCCCACAAAGGTCTGGAGGCGTTGGCATAGAAAGATCAACATCAATCAGAAGCGATACGCCGTCGTCTCAGCTCTTGCAGCTTCAGCCTTGCCCTCTTTGGTCATGGCTAGAGGCCACAAGATTGAGAAGGTAGAGCACAACCAGCTTCTTCCGCAGCTGCCCTCAATTTTCAGACAGCTCCTCACAACAAAAATATTCAGCTGTTACAAAGGCTTTGTTACAAAGGCTTGACTAGGCTTCACGGGTTTTGCTCAGGTGCCAGAGATCCCTTTGGTTGTTGATGACAGCAGTGAGAGCATCACCAAGACCAGCAAAGCTGTTCAGATTCTGAAGTCTGTTGGGGCTTATGAGGATGCAGAGAAGGCAAAGGACTCAAAGAATGTCAGGAGGGGCAAGGGAAAGATGAGGAACAGGCGCTATGTGAACCGCAAGGGTCCTCTGGTGATCTATGGCAATGACAATGGCATTGCCAAGGCCTTCAGGAACTTGCCTGGAGTTGACACAGCTCCCGTCACAGCCCTCAACTTGATGCAGGTGGGTTGCAGCTTTGTAGCATACCATTGCATCATCAAATGTACAGTCCATACTCTGCATCTCATTGTTGCACTTCACACAATTGCACCTCAGTAATTTAGCGGTCCCTGCTTCAGCTTGTGCTGGACATCTACTTATGCCAATGCCATTTTTGATGTGTCTACGCTGTGTTGCAGTTGGCGCCTGGTGGCCACTTGGGCAGGTTCATCATCTGGACCAAGTCTGCCTTTGACCAGCTTGACAGCATCTTTGGTAAGCTCACTCCCAAGGCTTGCTGCATGTCACATCATATATTGGTGCTGTTGATCAGAATCTCATCAGTTTGCTGGGTGCTCATCTCATCGTGGATGCAGCCTAGATTTGTTTGCCTTCTCATCATTCATGTGGCAATGATTGTACAGGACAGCTCTTGCGTCCATCAGTCCCTGCATATCCAGTACCTGGTCCTAGATGTTCCGCCTCAGGATGTATTTGACTGATGTAGACGTGGATGGCAGCAGATGCTTGATAGTATCATTATCAAACTTTGTTTGGGGTCATGCAGGAACTGTTGAGGCTGCATCAGAGCAGAAGAAGGGGTACAAGCTGCCCCGGGCCCCCATGACCAACAGTGACCTCACCCGTCTCATCAACTCTGATGAGGTCCAGAGTGTGGTGCGACCAAAGAAGACGGTGAGTCTTTTTCAGCCTGTCAGAGTGTTGTCTTGTGTGACAGGCAGTACAGCATTGGCTTTGCAAAGCTACCGGTGAAATAGTGCTATGGGTTGCATGTGAGCTTTGTAAGGATGTTGTACACAACACAGGCAACAGTAGCCTCAGAGCATAGCAAGCATAAACATGCTTGCATTTAAACACTGACAGAGCAGATGCTACTGTTCAATACTGCTGTTTGCTGCTGCCAATGCTAGACTCTGCTGTTCCTTTCGAGCAGAAAGTAGCTGCATGTTGCAGCACTGTTGAAGCACCCTGCCTTGCTGTCAGAGGTTTGCCTGGTTCTCAGATACTGGTTGTGACCTTTTAACCAGTGAAGACTTTTATAGACCCGTCACAGCAGCTATAGCCCATGAAAACATGGGCCTGTGTAGCTGATCTGTGTAGCCATCAGGCACAGAGTGCTCAATTTTGGTGCTCACATTGTAGGTCAAGCGTGGCAGACCATTGAAGAAGAACCCTCTGAAGAACTTGGGTGCTCTTCTGAAGCTAAACCCATACGCCAAGACTGCCCGCCGCCAGGAGCTATTGCACCAGGTATGCCTCTAGGCTTGCTTACAGCAAACATATGCCTGCAAAGCTCTTCTGAATAGCTGCTGATAATAAGCGGCACTCATATTGCCAGCACATGCATCGACAAGCCCTGTTGCGTCCTATGCTTGATACAGCAGTACACTTGCAGTCTTGGCTGTAGTGCTCCGTCTGGCTGTATGTGTGTATGCTAGTGCTGAGACATACAGTCAGTGTTTCATCATGCAAAAAATTGCATTGCTGGGCCCTGCCTGCCATATGGACCATCACGTCTCTGGGCCAGTGCTAGGTAACATGGTCAATTAACGTGATTGCTGTTTGCATTGATGTGAGTGCTGCCCATTGTGCAGGCCCGTGTGGCCAGCGGCAAGGGCAGGGATGAGAAGCTGCAGGCTGCCCGTAAGGCTGCCAAGGCTGAGCACAAGCAGGTTGGCCAGGCCTTCTACAAGCAGATGACACAGGACAGTGACTACCAGGGAGCAGACTATGAGGTCTTTGACAACTGGCTCAACAAGACAGATGTCCCCAACTAGGCAGCACTGAGCTGGGCTTATCCCTTTTGTAACATATGCAGCCGGCAATGTGAATGGACGTCAGCAAATGCAGGCGCACAATGTGCATTTGCATGATCACACAATGCTTTGCGCATGTTGGGGTCCTAGCAGGTGTTACCACGCATCTCAGTGTGAAGCCCTTATTGTAGTGCTGCCGTCATGTTGATGCATCCACATGTGCATTGTCCAGAGGGTAGCTGTCTTGTTCGCTGACATATGTATGCACGATGATCAGACATTGTCAGCCAGCATCCCGCTCAACAGCAGCATGTGGAAGACTCGAATCATCGTCACACGTTTAGACATTGCACACAAAACTGCTACCACGCATGTCGACATAAATTCAATGCAGCAAGCTCAGAAATCGCATTGGCACCAGGTTCAAGTTAGGTCTTGCCAATGCACAAGCACATTTGTATGGCACAACATCGAATCTGACAAGGCAAAAGCAGGTGATAATCATGCCACTCAGTTGGTTACACCATAAGTGACCAATTGGGACATGTATTCGACTGCATGCTGAAGTGAATGATGCATGCAGTGTACCTCCATTAGCCGGTTGTAAACACATATACGACATCTGTCTACAAACTGATGCAGTTTTACGTAACAGCGTCAGTAGGTGGTATGATGCCAGAGAGCTGTGACGAAAGTACTAATGGCTACTGATGTTAGTCTTTGCACATCCATGATCATGTTTTGCTACTGTGTGAGCAGTCACAAGGTACTCTGAGAAGTATGCCTCTGGATTCATTTCTGACCTAATGCAACTAACTTCAGGACGTTCCCATCCTCCTGGACTGTGCAATTTTCAACAGCATATCATGCCGTGACAGCTTGTTCTTGCCAGCCTTGTGCTGAAGCACCTGCTGCTGCTGTTGAGACAAAGCAGATTGCTTCAGTCTCTGGACTTGAGCTGCACTCAGCCTCCGAGAGTCAGACTGGTTGAGTAGCTGAGCCTGCGCCGCAGCAAAGCTCTGTCGCCATTCCTTTGACGGCTGCACAAGCAGACCCAGATCTATAGATTCTGCCACAAGCCCATTGACTTTCTGCAGCTCTGCGTCACTGAAGCATAGCTCATTAGCTATGTTGGCTGCTTCCGGAGTCAGTGCAGGTGATGTACTGAGCAGAGTTGAGTCAAGCTGCTGCAGGCGCTTGCACATGTACACCTACAGTCACACGTACCAACATCATGTTACAGTCAAAACGCAATGCTACAGTCATGCCTCCAGCCAGTATGCAGCCCGACTGCAGACACATTGTGCATTGTGGGCATGCTGATGCTTTGTGTTTCAGACAAGTTCATAAAGCACCTCCTCGTATGACTGTGGCTGCAGGTGACACAACAGCAAACCTTAATTGGCATCCTTCAATGCGCGCAGGCAGGGCAAAGTCAATGCCTGTCTCGTTGCAATCTGGGCACTGGTAGGCATTGCAAATCACTCACAAGCAGGCACAGTCCATACCTGTCTCATCTCCACAGGCAAGGCTTGCCAGTGGAAATACGGCACCGACAAAACAGTCCAGCCCATTTTTTGCAGCCAGCGCCTTTTCACTGCAACACAGGCAATATAGATGGTCAGGCGGCTATGGAAAGGTGGTTGGGGTGACGTCACATGTTGGAGTATAGTACAAACAGGATTTGCTAGGAGTAGCATGTCCATCAGCCCTGTTGCAGTTTTACTTCCTAGAAAGATACAGGCACCAAAGATGTACTGCATAAAGCGTTGTGCATGCCGACTGTCATCTAGCCAGTGCATGCTGATCTGTGCCAAACAGACAGACAAGTTGTTGCAGTAAATTGAGACACGCATGCCAACTGTTGGCTGCCGCTGATTGAATCAGCTAGAAATGACACGAGTGCTGCAGGCCAGCAGCTTGGAGATGTGTGACTATAAGAACACACCCTGCATATAGCACACATTTGCATGTGGCATGAGGCATGCACTCTTGCTGTTACTCCTGTGATTGTGGGCCACGTCAGACAAGCTGGTACTGTGCTGTTACAGTATTACGTGACTGTATGTGTCTGGCCTTAGGTGGAGACAAGAGACTGAACACATGAAGAGACGAATGGATGATGGAGCTGAATGGATGGTAGAGAGAGCTATGCTTTGTGCAATGAGTGGTGTAAGATGCTGAAACATGAGCCGTATGATAGCATTGCATGAACTTACCCAGGGTGCGTCCAATAGCCTTGGGAACATTTCTCATGAAGTGTAGTGGCCCATCGGCTTCCACAGCCAGCTTGATTCGTGGCAGAGCCATATCAATCGTATACTCTGCTTGCATGTATTCCAGGTCCACATCATAATTCAGGGGAAGGCTGCCTAATGCAGCTGCCACATCCTGTGGCATGAAAGGCACTTGTCAGAGCGAAGGGCAGGGGAGTGAAGGGCAGGGCAGGGGAAGAAATGCCTTTTGTTACATTCTGATATAGAGCTTGGTTCTTCATCATGACGGAACAAGAACACCAGATTCAGCATCTACTTACGGTGGGACTTGCTCCTGCTTAGCTGCAAAGCACATGTCTGACAGGCAACACTCATCAGGCCACTTACGTCTTCCGAACAGCGTTTCTGGACAGCACAATCGCAATGCATTTACACATCAGCGATAGTGCATACGACGAGTCGCCAGTGCATTGCATGAGCAGGTGGTGAGGATGCACCCGTTGGAAGGCAGAGCTCTTGAGGCCAGCTGGGCCCATGGTGTGGCGCCACCTGGCCTGCGCAGCCCCTGTCAGCTGACCTTGTGCCTGCAGAGCTGCAGACACACATGTCGTCAGACATCAGACATCTCCTGACAGACAGATGGACAGACAGACAGACAGGCGGACAGACAGGCAGAAGCATTGGGTGGTCCTGTATGCTGTATCTGATGGTCTGTCCAGCACTAGTTGATGCACACCACAACAGATGCAGACATGAAGATGAAGAGACACACACTTGCTTACCTGCAAACAGGGCCTCATAGCAATCAATATGAGAAGTGTCTAAGCCCAGATCCGGCGCCTCCAGCCTGAGGATGAGCTCCACCTGGTACAGCTGCTGCAACTCTTGGGGCTGGAAGGCGTGCATCACGGCCGGCGACAGGCTGCGCACCTTCTGGAAGAAGGGTGTAGACAGGTGGCCCCACACTGCCAATCCCCAGGCAGTGTTTGCCAGCCCCTGCAGAACAGGGACTGATAAGTACTGTGTTAAAAAAGGGTTGGCATCGACAATTGATGATACTTTTCTGTTTCCTCAGAATGTCCCTGGAGCGTATCAGAATGTCCCTGGGGCACATCAGAATGTTCCTGGAGCACACGAGAATGTCCCAAGGTGCATCAGGAAAATTGCACCTCAGATGAGTTGCATCTCAAATTGCTTCAGCAAGAGTATCAGAGCAGCATCAGAGGAGTGCATGCATCTTGAGCAGCAATAAGCTGCGCAGCTTGTGGCAGAACTGATGACTGATGAACAGCTGGGAAACTGCAAATTCCAGACTGCAAATTTCTGTGCTGTGTCTTTTGTCAATGCCTGCCGCATGCTCGCTGATTTGCCTGACAAGAACGGTTGGGTGACAGAAGACAAGGTGTGTTGGCCTACATTCATGACGAGCAATGAGAGGCTGAGTTCACAATGAGCTATGAGCTCAGGCAGAGCTCAGGCTGAGATCAGCAAGGAGTTCACGGTGAGCAACAAGTTCATGAGCAAAGAGTTCACGATGAGCAATGAGAGGGTGGGTTTGTACTGGATGATGATGGACTAATGCACAATGGACTCAATAGGCAAGCAGACCAGTCACCCGTGTGTCAAACTCTTCCAGAATGTCTAACGCCCTCTCTGCCAGGGCTGCAATGAACGCTGCACAGGTCTGCTTGTCCTCAGCTGCTGTGTGGATGGCATAGCTGATGACAATGCTGGAAATGGCCAGGGGGGAAAACTGTGTCGCCGTGGCAGGGTCTGCTAGCAGTCTCACGCCCTGGTGGGCGAAAGCAGCAAAGAGGCTGGGGTGGTAGTGGCGCTGTGTGCTACACGCAAACAGAACATTGGCCACAGACTGCATCAACAACAGAAGACGCTGTCAGCAGATCTAGCTTGGAACGTTGATGCTGGGGCAGTGATGCAGCAGAAATGACAGTGGCGCTATGTGCTGCAGGCATTCAGGATATTGGCACCAGACTGCATCCCTGACAGCGTCTGCTGTCATTGACGCAGGTGGGAAAGTCGACATTGAACGAAAGAAGTGAGGAGGCATGAACGACAATGGCATTGTATGAGAGGTCTGATGGGACAGTGGCGGGGGTTCTCTCAAGGGCAATGGCAACCACAGAAGCAAGGGCCTGATAGGAAGAATAGGTCTCAGACAATGGCGGCCAGCAAAAGCAAGGATGATGCACACAGCTCACCTGAATATTCACATGCATAATGTTGCGTGCAATGTGATCTGCTGCACGGTCGTGCAGCTCTGGAGAGTAGTACCCAATGCCAGCAAAGGATGAGATACATGTCGCCAATGCCTGCGAATACAGACTGAGGTCAGCACACTGTTGCTGTAGAAGGTTAGAGGGTAAGCAACTAAAGTCTGTGAGACATCCACATTTATTTACTGGCGATACTGTCATTCTCAAATTATGCTGAATACATAAATCAAATGTGATTCATCTCAATTTTTTATACAGGCTGACAAGAGAGTGCAGAGGCAAGCTGCACTGCTGCCAAAGGATATATCCAGTGGCCATAGCTAGAGGAAGCTACACGAGCGCATGCCAGCTTTACAATTTGTATGCAGTGCCAAGCCTGCTTTGATGAACAACATGAGGTTTCATTCAACCCAGTGAGTCAAAGTCGCTGCATGTAGTATGCGTCTCTCGCGCTCATCAAGGCGCTCTGTTGACGAACAACAAACAGGGTATATAGGCACCATGCCCTTGCAAGGCTTGTACAGCAGCATGGCAGATTGCATGTGCTTCAGCATGCATATCATGGCTGTGCATACATTACCACATGAGAGATCCTGTTGCTCCTCATCTTCAGGAAAAAAGTCAGCTGGTTTCTGAGGGCTATCAGAAGGGCACTTCTGGTGTGTTGAGCGATGAAGGAATCGCAGTAGCTTATCGTCTGGACTTGATCCTTCACATCTGCAATCAGGTCTTGCTGTAAAAAAAACACCGCCATGGTCAGGACGGGCAACATGTCTGCCAGGAATTATTGTGCCATTGCGGGATCCAATGGTGACGATTAAGCTTTGGTGTACAAAGCAGACGGCTTTCCTGTGTTCCTCAGTCGCTGGCTGGCTGGCTAAAAGCACAGGTGACAAGAAGTCATAATCAACATCAGATATGCAATTGCATTACCGGGGACAATTCAGAATGCATGGTGCATCGTGTGCAACTGTGTGCAGCAAATCATGTGGTATGATACAGCTCAACTTTCAGACAGCAAAGTGCAGAGGAACAGGCGTGCAATACGAGGCAATATGTTTACGATTGTGCAACTTGCCGAGAGCAAGCAATAGTATCAGATATTACCACATGCTATATCAAACGCTCGTCAGCATATGCAGCATGGAAGACAATGCATGGCGCGTGATTGCTACAGCTGCTTGGCTGGTACTGTCATGCAGCTTCTGTGACGACTTCCAAGCGAGCTTCACCTATGCCTTCAGAAGCTGCTTGGGCAGAGAAGGCATGACACATGGCCCAGGTCACATGTGCCAGATCCAGATCGGTCATCTGATGCGCCACAGTGATGGCTTGAGAAGAGAGGGCCTCAAAGAGGGCCTTGTCAAAGTGCCCCAGCTTGGCAAAGGCCCAGGCAACGTTGGCAAGATTCTGCATATATGCTGATGTAAGCTTGATCATGCAAAAGCGTATCATTGGGAAACATTCTGTAGTACATTGGTGTTCACAGTATTCTGAAGGTGATGCAGAATGCAACTGCCTGCCTTGACACATTGCACAGACAGGCAGCAGGTTGCTTGGCATGACATGAAGGGCATGATGCATGCTGTTACAAGCTTGATCATGCAAATACTTAGCAGTGAGGAGTCTGGTTGAGTTATCATGCTGCCTGCTGCAACATATATTCAATGATGCAGTGAGGACCTTGACATCAAAAATATCCTGATGCATTGCTTGTATGAGGCACAGAGAGGTTTTACTCCATGTGCTTTCAAGCACAGCATATGTAACGCTGCCAGTTCTCACACTCTAGTGGAGGGATGGAGTCAGGCGATCAAATCTGTGGTCAGACGGCACTCATGCATGACAGCAGGACACTTGAAGCAAGCAGTAGGCCAGATGTTAGCTCTCACCTGTTTACGCAGATGCTTACCCATTTGGATGGCAGCTTGTGCAGCTGCTTCAATGAACACAGCGTCATCAGCAAAGCCCATGGTTGCGCAAGCCCAGACAACATTGGACAGCATCTGGGCATTGAAGCCTGGCAATCTGCACAGCAAGCATGCCAACAACGACTCTGTGCACTGATTCATGTGATGAGTGGATGCGCGCTGAACTCTATCTCGACTGCTGTTTTGCATGGATGCAGATGTTCAAAACGCAGACTATTGGAGAGGTCCAGTGGAAAAGCAGCCTTCATTGATGAACTAAAACAAGTCTGTTGTTATGGCAGGCCCTGAACACGCGTACAACAACAGTCCCAAACGAAGTTTGTGCACAAGGATGTCAATCCACAGCCTGCAGCAGAGCGTCAAGCGTCCACAGATCATGCAGAAGCTGCATATCTCACCTGGTGCAAAGCAAGGGAGACATCTGATTCCACATGGCTCGAGGAAGGCACTCTTGCTTGGCTGCAGCCCAGCAGATGATGGACAGCTCCATGTCTTGGACTGGGGTGCGGCGTTCCTCAAGCACGCAAGATAAACGTCTCAAGACCTGCAGGGTCACTACATGTTACACAGTTACAGGGAGCTTACAAGGAGATCACAGGGTAACTACTTGTTACTAGGCAAAGCAATGGGTTGGCAATTGCTGTCCACATTCAACTGCATGACGCCGCTGCTGCTGCTGCTGCTGCTGCTGCGGCTGCTGCTGCTGGGTGGCGTAGCTTATGATGCATGATGCACACCTAAATCCATACCCAGTCAGGCATGTAGCCTACTTTGTGCCCCTTCTGCATGTACCTTTCATACGTAGAAAGTGCTCTTCCACATAGCCCATTCGACCATACATTGCTGATGGCGTACCTGTGGCATGAACTCAGGGACGCCCAGCTTCATTACAGCTTGTGCCCAAGCCAAGTTTGCCAAGGCTCGGCTGTTGCATTCGTCCAGTCTGCCCATCACAGCTGCAGCCATGGCTTTACTCTCTGGATGGGCGCACACTTGCTGCTGCTGTTTTGGCGACAGAAACTTGCAATGCTGCACACAGAGAGCAGTCATTTGGGAGCTTGACAGAGAGCAAGGAGCGGCAGCGTGCAGACACTAGGTATGTCAGGATGACAGTCTGTCAGATTGCATGTGCAAAGGTGAGTAGCAAATGGTGTGTGCTTCATGCGACAGTGTCTGGCCGGCAACGCAATCCCTACAAGGCTTAACAATATTGCCACCATGCAAAGATTATGACAGAGGGATTGCAAGTTTGCTCTGCAGGGAGTCAAGTCAGCATGCAACAACTGCTTGTGATTTGCGCTAACGCTGCTAGAGCCTAGTGTTCAGCTGTGAAGGCCATCCACGCAGGCTGTATTCCAAGTCTGCCTATGTCAATGCTGTGTATGGCACACAGCTTTTCAGGAGACATCGCATTTTTTAGACAAACATCACCTGTTTCTAGAGAAACAAATGTCACCGTTTGTTGAGAAAATTTATTCCCTTTCACAGAGTAACCACAAACCAAATCATGTCTGGTGAACAGCATTTCTACATTGGGAGGATATGTTGTACGCCTGGGATGCTGTAATGCAATAGCTCTTGTCAGTGGCCTTTTGGGCAATGGGGAAGTATCAAGACCCCAATCATGGTTGAAAGGGTGCCAGGCTGTGACATGTGGGGTACATACAAAAGGCAGGTTGCAGAGCTGTGAAGGCAGAACAGCGCTGGCCCTTTGCTTCATGTGCACCGGCTTTCATCATCCAAGATTCTCTTGATGTTGAGTACATGCTGATGCAGTTGTCATGCTCAAACCTGTGTCAGGTGAGCGCAAGACCATGCGCAAGTGATGATCACAATAGGGTTCATGAGGATCGCTCTAAACAGCTTCTGGGGATAGATAAAGCATGGAGGTGTGGTGCCATGCAAGGTTGACCATGCACAAATGATGATCAAAAAAAGTTTCAAAAGCATCACTCTGAATATTTTCTAGGCATCACTAAAGCATGGAGTTGTGGTGCCATGTATGGTTGACCACGTGATGATCACAACGAGGTGCAAAAGGATCACTCTGAACAGTTGCTGGGCAGCAATAAAGCATGGAGATGTGGTGTCAGGCAAGGTTGTGCAATGTACCTTGGCCAAGCGGTGGGAAGCTGTGGCAAGGTTGATGACATTGAAGCTCTCTTTGAGGTGTGCATACACCCGTAAGACTTCATCGGCTGAGGCCGCATCCACAATGAAGCGGTTGATGATCCCTGGGTGCGGTATAGCACCTCCTTCATCCATGTTTGCAGCGGCTCCAGATGCAGCATCAGAGTGCCTGTTCTGATGTTGCTTGTGCTGGTCAATAGCCGTGGGAGTTGTGTCTGTATTGGGAGGGATGCCCTTTGGATGCTGCTGATGCCTGCTGTTGGTGGTCTCTCGAAGTGCAGTCTTGTTGACAGGAATGCTCTTCTGACGTTGCAGGCCACCAGCCTTGTGAGCTGCATTTCTGTTGAAAGCAGGGCCTTTCTGGTGCTGCTTCTGCCAGCTGGCCTTTCCAGATACATTGGTGCTAAAGGCGCTGCCATCCTGATGCTGAATGTGCACATTGCAAGCTTGTTGTGCTGCTGTTGAAGTGGCATGTATAGCGTTTACAGCCTGCTTGTGCTGTTTGTAGGCCTGTTGAGAGGCTGCTGACCTGTCGAGCAAATTTGGTGGACGCTGGGGCAACCGCTGATTTGCCTGGTGCTGGTGAGACTTTGTGCTGTGATGTCGAGATTGCAGCCTCCTTGGCTTGGACACTAGTTCTGAATCAGGGCTGGTCTGATCACTGTCAAACACAGCCGCATTGCCAGCTGCTGCTGGCTGTTGAATATGCCGATGTCTGGACTTGGGCTGTTTGCAAGCTGCAGGGAAGTGTGGATTTGTGCTCAAGCCAGCAGTGGACACAGTGAGCTTGACCAAGGAGTTCTGCTGCCCAGGGTTGATCATCAACTAGTAAGCAATTGCGCAAGCAGACACCTGACTTTGGGTTTCAACAAGCTGGAGAGCGGGCCTGCAACTGCAGCAGCAGCCGCATATCAAAATTGCATTACCTGCGTGGCAAGCAAGGCACGTCGATGTGATCATGTCAGCAAGGCTTGTCATGCACACCTTGCATAAAGGGCTGCAGCTGCTGCAGCTTAATTCTCCACTAGCAGACGACACAGGGTCGGAACCAGACCTTCCAATCGCGCGCTGAAAAGGCTAGGGCCACAAATCCTTGCTATTACAGTTTGTATGCGTGGGTGGAAGATGCGCAAGTGCAGTAAAGCTAACTGGAGTGATCACCCGAAACGCATGCACATGCAAGGTTGTTGCGCGAAGCTGGAAGTAAACCAGTCGTGTCAATGCTCCGTGCAGATGTGTTATACATGCACGTGTGCGTTGAGGAGGCAGGTGCCAGCAAGCCTGTCGACATTGTTAGGCGTTCATCAGCCCGATCCGCTCAGGTTACCGCTTCATCTTCTGGTCAAAGATTGCTTCCGGAACCGAGCTGCGAGGCGTGTTTTGAGCTGTTGCGTGTGTGTTGTCCCTCATTTCGTGATTGTGTTTGCAGATTGCGGCAAGCTTGGCAGCAGAAAGTCAATGCTAAGTTTGGCTTAAGTCCGCAGCAGTGCTGGCAACCTGGTAGGTTAGCGTACTGTTGGAGGTCAGACACCGCTCGTCTGTGCAAGCTGCGATGCCCTGCCAAGCGCATGCTCGAGGCTTGCAGCAGGCCTGTGCATACCTACCATCATCAGGCAATCTGCTGCAAGGTTTAGCTTGCCAGCACAGTCAGAAGTCTTTTGGGTCAAGACAGGTATGCTAGCCGGTCCTCTGATCACCATTGTCTCACAGGCACATCTGCACAACCAACAACAAGGCTTTTGACATAGCAAGCGTCCATGACCTGCATTCTGCTACAGCTCAAGTCACCCTTGAGACGGCGATTGGAAGTCGCAATAAGGGCTAGAGTTGCAGAGCCACCAGCGCAAAAGGCTCACAGGGCTTTAAAGGAGGAAGGTCCTGATGCAAACACACTCTACGATGCCATCATCATTGGTGGCGGCATGGGCGGTCTTACCACTGCATCACAAATGGCTGCCAAAGGCGCTAAAGTACTGGTCCTGGAGAAGTGAGGATCATGAGATGGCAATGTTGATGCAAATTTGACATGCTCAAACAGCAGCAGCGAAAATGGCATGCGACCACACCTGCTTAAGCTACCCTTGGCACATTTGCTTGTGCAGCAAGTGTACTTGTTCATACTTACTCATAAGAAGCCTGGCAGGTGTAATGTGCTGTGCATGCTTTGGTCAGGCAAATGCAGATCTCACAATTCAGGTGGTCCTGGTGCACATTGGCTCGGCACTTGGTCTCTGCTGTATGATCAATGGCATATGTCGCATTCTCCTGCAGCGATGGTACTTGATTCCCTGTCGACAGCAAAGTTTGACCTTCACAACCAGGAAGAACAGTGAGACTAATTGTTCTGGTGCAGGTACATCATACCTGGAGGCAGTGCCGGCGTCTTCACACGGGAAGGCTACAAGTTTGATGTAGGCTCCTCCATGATGTTTGGCATGGGCCATGAAGGCACCACCAACCTCATCACCAAGGCCCTCCAGGCAGTGGGAAAAGAGCTAGAAACATTGCCAGACCCCACTCAGATACACTACCACCTTCCCAAGTCTGCTGCTCACCCAGAGGTGCTGCAACTGTGGCTCATCAGCTTGCTGACAGGCTGTTCTGGCTCTCCCTTTGACCTTGTGCCTCAGCCTTAGACACACATCACAGCATAGATTGTGCTGAATTCTGTCACTGAGGGCATATGTGCATCTTTGCTTGAACACAGAAGATGTACTTGTGTTCGTTTGCATCAGGTATGAAGGATCCTCACACACGCAGTAGACGTTGCAGTGGCGTACAGAATACTATGCCGCATGATGATGCAAATCATGGTGCTTCCAACAGCAAAGACATGCCAGCTGTCACACTGGTCCATCACAGTATGTAAAGCACACACTCATACAGTCCCCTCACAGCTAAAGGGGATAGAGGGTGAAGGGATAGAATGTTCCATCAAAGCATGTCACGCACACACCCAAACAGGTCTTCCTTGCTACAGGGATTGGATGTGAAGGTGTGGAGGGACTATGAGCAGTTTCTTCAGGAGCTGGGAGACAGGTTCCCTCATGAGCGCAAGGGCATCCGCAAGTTCTATGACGAGTGCTGGCGTGTCTTCAACTCACTCAACTCACTTGAGCTCAAGAGCCTTGAGGAGCCACGCTACCTGCTAGGACGTAAGAGCTCCTAGCTTGCCTTCGCCACTGCTTTTGTCATTGCAGTCTTGACATTGAGATACTGTGCAGTAGCAGCGTGACTCATGGCATCACTCATGCACATTAGACTGCTGGAAACAATGCAATCTTGAGGGAAAAAAGCAGCAGTAAGTTCAAAGTCAGGGACTCTTGGTTTCAGGGCAGGACATTATAGCAAATGCTCTTCAGCAAGCCACATCAGACTTCTGGCTTCTCTGTTCCTGGTTTTGCTCTGGCCTGCATGTTGTTCAATCATCTTGTGAGCACCTGCTTGTGTAACAGAATTTTGATCCCAGTATGCTTAAATGCATGCAGAGGAGATAAGTCAGGCATTGCCTTGCCATGGCTGCAGCATGCTACCTGCCAAGCTTGCAGGGAAATTGCTGCACAAGCAGTAGGGGAACTTTCTACCACACTGTCCATGCTTGCAAAGTTTATGGAGAAGCTCTCAAGCACATCAATGGTCCAGCGCTGCTGAGCATTTTCGAGTTCAATTGGCTGGATCACTGCCCCAGCTGCATCTTTGCTAAATGACTTAGTGCCTGCAGAATTTGTGAAGCAACCAGTTGCCTGCCTGACCCTTGCTAGCTTCCTAGCCACCAACACCGGGGATGTAGCACGCAAGCACATCAATGACCCAGAGCTGCTGAGCTTCATTGACATTGAGTGCTACTGCTGGAGTACTGTACTGGCTGGCTTGACGCCCATGATGAATGCTGGTATGGTCTTCTGTGACCGCCACTATGGGGGGATCAACTATCCAAAGGGGGGTGTGGGCAGAATCGCCCAGGCCCTAGCAGGTGAGAGATGGCACATTGCAGCTTGCATGGTTTTAGCTTTCATGGGTTGTTGTTTGTGCGCAGATACAATGCAAGCTGTCTGCCTGATTCATGTCTGTCATGCGGCTGTGTGTAATGCACTTTGCTCGTACAGATGCTTGCTAAAGCTGCAGTATGCACATTGAGCACCTGGTGTCAAGCCACTTCCTGATTTTTTACATCTGCAACTGCGCTGCAGCTCGGCTCATCAGCGCTTGCTATGAGCATTGGGGAGTGCTGTTTTGTGTCAGCAGCAACCTCTCTGAGTGGTACAAGAACTGCAACATCATCTTGCATCTGCTGCAATAGCACTTGACCTGTGCAGACACAATTGCTGCAATGGCAGCTGACCTGCAGACGTGGTTGCTTCAGACTTTGCACTGGGTCTGCAGATGGCATAGAGGAGCAGGGCAGCAGCATCATGTACAAAGCCAATGTGCGCAAGATCCTGACCGAGGGTGAGGGTGACAAGCTGAAGGCTGTAGGAGTGCAGCTGGCAGATGGACGCAGCTTCCAAGGCCAGGTAGACAGTGTCGCTCTGCTTGCCCAAATCTTGCAAGTTCGACTTGGTATTGTGATCTGCAGCGCTTCAGCAGCAGACCGATGTACAAATTTGCGCCACAGTTTAGCCACTTTGCCGCCAGCTCACGCGCGTCAGACCTGTTGCTTGACCACATCAGAGGCATTTGACAGTGTTATGCTTTCCAAGCATGATATGTCTGTGGAAATTGTCGAGCAAAAAGTATCAATGCCACACTATCATGCCTTGCCTTGCCCACCTGGTGTTGTGTTGCTGAACGGGATTACAAATTTGATGCCTGTCAAGGCACACCCACACACCATCACAGACACCCATGTTGTGCATCACTGAGTCATGCCAGAACACAATCTTTTGCAGCGGCCTTGGCAGGGCAAACAGCATAAGCCTATGAGGGCTGGGCTTATGCTTTGGATCTAGCTGATGCTCTTCAGCATACAGGATTGTCTTTTGTGCCCGTGACTTACTATAATCTAGACTCATAAGTGCCTGGGTACTAGTCTCAGGCATTCTACTAGGGCATGTCTTAGCACTGCTGTTCTTGCATGATGCACAGATGCACACTTCAGGTGCATCCAGCAAAGGATTGTACTCACTTACATGAGGCGCCCCACAAAAACGCGTCTGATGTCTTGTGGTTATCTTTTGCATAGCCTGTCAGGCTTGTGCGTTACACTCAGCTGAGGCTAGCGCTGCAGGGGGCAGCGCATTGTGCACTCCTAGTCTTCCAAGATGCATTACATCTCTCTGTGAAGGTGGCATGCTCTGACAGCAGCAGGCTTCTGTCCACACGCTCTGTGTTTTATTTCAGCCAGTGTAGTTGTCCATCGTGATGCAGACTGTGATCTCAAATGCAACAAGGTGGGACACCTTTGAGTACCTCATGGAGCAGCAAGCGCTGCCCAAGTCTGAGCAGCTCTTCAGGAAACGGTACAAGAAGAGCCCCTCCTTCGTATCCATCCACATGGGCGTCAAAGCTGATGTGCTCCCTGAGGTACTTTGCTGCTCTTCTCTATGCTTTCATTGATGCTGTTGCTAGACGCATTATTGCCAGCTCGAAACCACATCTGCATTTAGCTGTACCTGCTGCTATGCATGTGAAAACAAGAGGTGACAAAGTTTATCTTTGCAGATTGTCATTTGCTGCCCACGACGTAGCAAGATATCATCATAGTTTGCAGTTGTTGCCCTGCCTACTGCTGTTGATCCTAGTGCAATTTTGTCCTTCTACTAACAGCGACCCTTGACTTTCTGCATCAGAGGCTGCATGCCAGTAGACAATCTTGATTTCAGGTAAGAAAATGTTTGGCTGACACCTGATATTGCTCATCTGCTTGTACTGTGCAGGGTACTGAATGTCATCACATCATTGTAGAGGACTGGCAGAAGATGCAAGATCCCCATGGGACCCTGTTTGTTTCTGTACCCTCCCTGCTAGACCCCTCAGTCTGTCCCAAAGGCACGCACGGTGTGCACATCTTCACACCAGATTGGGCAGACAACTGGAAGGGCATGACGACTCAGCAGTACGAGCAAAAGAAAGAAGAAGTTGCCAATGCGCTTGTCAAGAGGCTGGAAGCGTTTTTCCCTGGTTTACAAGAAGCTACCTTGTTTAGAGAAGTGGGCTCACCTAGAACGCACAGGAAGTTTCTGAACAGGGCTGATGGCTCGTATGGCCCTATACCTTCCAGGCGGCCCCTGGGCATGCTTGGAATGCCTTTCAATCGAACAGCTGTGAAGGGCTTGTATTGTGTCGGGGACAGTACCTTTCCTGGGCAAGGGGTGAATGCAGTGGTGTTTTCTGGCTTTGGTTGTGCGCACAGAGTGCTGTGTGATCTAGGCAAGCAGCCCACCATTCCTATTTTGGACCCTGCGTATAATGGCCTCCTGGGGGCTGTTCGAGACCGAGCGTGAATCTGCATTTGGCTATTGTAAACACGATATGCAGCATAGACACAACAACATGCAGAAGTGCCAATGTGGTCAAAGCAAAATTTGTGCTAAGCTTGAGAGCTGAACTGTTGACTAATCTGACTCAGGCATGTGCTGCTGAGAACGGATTTTGAAGCCAGCGCTGGCATGCTTGAAGCTTTGGTGATGCATCTCACTTGCGCTTCATGTGTTGTAGCTCGCAACTCTTGATTTTGTTCATTTAGCCTGCCTGTACATCGAGACCAATGTATCTGAGCAAGCATCTGTGGCACGGTATTTGCGCAGGTGAGTCTCTTAGGTAAGCTGGTACCAATAATCACGCACTCAGCTAATCTATCCCACAATCTTGTCACGAGATTCTTCGCCGTCGCTGTCTCCCGCCTATCCTGTCAATGAAGCAACAGGAAGCCACCTGCTCAACGTGGGGCTGTATAATGCAGAGCAGATAGCTGAACGAACCTCGTCTTGTCGCCAAATTAGGCACACGTGTATTCTGATCGTGCCACGCACGAACGACGCTCAATACCTGTATTAGTAATATTCGACACTTGCCTGTGCCTCTTCGAGTTTGTCCGCCTTAAGAAGCTTCTTACGTTGACCGCTATTCTTCCTTGGACCAACCTCGCCCTGCACACAGTCTCGCTAATTCACCATCAATCAAAGCAAAGGTGCAGCACGTGAAGTGCATCAGCGGCAGCCCACATGCAGATACGACGGCGCCGTTGTGGTCAGAACGTTATGTGCGCAACAAGGCCGACTATATTGGTTTCACGGCACGTCCAAGAGAACAGCAAACAGTCCACACGTTTGCCACAGTTCACATGGTTGCAAGCACCTGGGTAGCCGCTTTCGCTTCAGCAGCATTGCCGTCTGGCGCACCAGTGGCCGTCCCTCTGAACTCTGCTGTTCCTGCGTCGGCCATCTGAGCCTGGGTTGAGCCTTCGGTACGTCTGAATGAGACACAGAGTATTGCTACAGTATAAGTAATTCACGATTTGGTGCAAAACCACAGTGAGGATGTGCCTGTAG
>JAABUP010001573.1_pt1 | contig 47714 bp, 67 predicted proteins | sample 5559201 | NCBI WGS metagenome assembly JAABUP01 (sample SAMN10711887, study PRJNA513373) | rock metagenome | isolation source: Antarctica rocks | place: Antarctica
CCCCGCATCACCCCCCAGCACCACCACCTCCCCCATCTTCTCCAGATGGGTCAAGCTCTCATGGAACCTGAATGCATGGGCAAGGAACAGAGTCTGCCCTGATGCATGCAGAAAGAGGGAGACTCCCACGTGGGAATTGTGACAGACCCTCCTCATCAGAAATCAAATGAAGCGCCGACATTGTTCAATTGTGCTGACACCAAATGAGCACGCAAAGGCACCCAAGGGGATGACCAACACCTTGTCGAATCGTCCGCAACGCACGCAGATACTGTCAGTGTGAGCATCGACAAAGATTTTGCTGCAACAGATCAAGTTGCCTGGTGAATAGACTGAGAGACGCTGCATTCCTCTGTGTCAGTGAGTTATGTCCCTGACACTTGGAACACATGAGAACAGATGAGCAATGATGGGATGTGGAGGGCCCACCTGAGCTCTTTCAGCATACGATGACCCTTCATGTTCCAGACCTTCAGCAAACCCCCACTCACTGTCATCATGCGCTGCAGGCCAGCATCAACCTCCACCAGATCAATTTGATCACCCCTGCAATCAAGGGTCATCATCACTCCAATTTATCATCCCTCCAATTAAAGCTGAAGGTGCACACTGAGGAAGGTTAGCACGTCCTTGGGATGCCATGTCAGCAAGCGAATAGCAGTCCTGTGCAGTGCTTTGACATGGTTTGCAAACAAGACTGTTGACATGATTGTGCTAAATGCCAGCACCTTCAGGGCAGCCAGAAAGCCCAAAACTTTGCGTAAAAACTTTGTCTACAGTCTCAAGCTGCTAGCATCATGTACAGCAGAGATGCTCACTCAGGCACAACCATCAACCAGATAGGCATGACTGCTGCAGGAAGAATGTGCTGCAGGGCCAGATGCATGGCACAAAGAACAGCACAGGGTCAAGCTTTCAGCAGCATAGGCAGGTAGACAGGTTCTGAGTTGCACCTGTGAGCAGGGAAGCACAGCATGACCTGGCCATCATGCGCTGCATCCAAGAAAAGGCAGTCGCCAGCCCTTGTGCCCACAATCACATGGTCGCTACACTCCTCATCGCTAGTCATGGCCAGACCTGCTAGCCACTCAGTGCAGTCCCAGCCACAGCCAATAAGTATATTCCAGCAAGCAATGCATTGACTTTTTTAGACTTGGAAACAACAGGGAGGCAGCACCTTGACAAGTGTCACTGAGAAGTGACTTGATTATGAACAATCTGGCAGACTGTATGAGCAGCACAGGTGCATGTGCAGATGATCAGAAACGCTCAAGCCACAGAACCTTTGCAACCAGGTCCATCAGGAGTCATGACAAGTGTTGCTGCTGAATGGCAAAACAGTAATTTGCTGCAGGACTTGCGCACACTACAGATTAGGTCCACATTGGTTGCAATGGTACACAAAACAGGGCATGACAACAGTGTTTCAGGGGATTGCTCACCTTGAAGATCTGCTAGCTTGGGGTCCAACAATCCTGTGGGCATCAGCGTAATACACAGGGCCAGATCCTTGTGGTTGGGGGTCAATTTGTCCCAGACTGCAACCAGTGTGGGTGGTCCCTGAGCGTGCATTCTCCAGACATGAATGTGGCCGTTGGACATCAGCACATACAGCTTTCTTTGTGCCAAGTCAGCCCTGGAAAGTGGAGAAGCATTGTCAGGCCAAAGTCGCATACTGTGGAAAGATGTCAGGCACATGCTCAAAGTCAGTCACCAACAATGCAGCGCTACTGTAACACAACATGTGAATGAGAAATTGTTGTTGGAAGGTGCTAAACCAACGCTAGTTTGCAGCTGTGATGTGCAAGAGGTACTGTGCTATACAGATAGCAGAAAGCCAGGGACAACAGGCAAAACCATTGCTGACGATCTGCTAAGATTATCTGGCTGCAGCTTGCAGGTGACACACCTCACGTATCTGGGGGACGTGATGGACAGCTGTGGCAGCGTGATGGTTGTGTCCAATGCTGTGACTGGGTCACAGATACGCACGCACCCATCCTCAAAGCTCATGAGGAGTGAGTTGTCTTCCAACAGGTCCAGCTGCCGAGGCTGAGAGTTGCAGCTGCGGAAGGTAGTGAACAGGTGCTGCAGATGCATGGCACAAACCTGCAGGCAATGACTAGCCTAGAGGCAGCACTGCTGTAATTGCACGAGCACATGTCTTCAAAGACCATGCAGGTCTGTGATAGGTATTGCTTATAAAGACAATGATGTATTACTGATGGTGATATGGCAAGAGCTTCAAACTAGGCTAGTGCTTATGTCACGCACATGAGTGATGAAAGCATGTTGACAGCAACAACGGGCAAGATTTGCTGAAGCTATCTGTACAAGACGTGAAGGTCGATGTGCAACAGTGTGCATGCCATACCTGTGGTCCTGAAAAGAAGTAGAAGTCATCGGTATCAGTAAAGCTCAGGCCCTCCACGCGGCCTTCATGCTTATACCGGTACAGCTCTCCCAAGGTGTCCAACTGCCAAAGGCTAATGGTGCCATCTGTGACTGCCATGAGAATGGACTGCTTGCTGGGATGCAAGGTAATGCTCTGCACTGGGGAAGCCATCTGGGCAAACATGTTCAGAAGCTGAAGCTCGCCACTTTGACCTAGGGCCCAAAGCTGCAAGCATAGAAGGCAGACTTTTGCTAGGTTGCTTGGGGTGTCACAATGGTATGCCCCTTGTTCAGTTTGCAGCTTGTTCAGTTGTCAATCAACCCTCTGTGCCCTCACACCTGTTCCGTTGCAGTGACAGCAGCAGCTGCAGCGGTGTGGGGACATGTTCAAGCCACCTGTTGTTGGGGCGTCAAAGGGTGGGGGGCAATAATCAATTTCTAGGCTGTCAACAGCATGCAGCAAAGGCAAGACTGCTGCTAGGAATGAGAGCTGTTCCTCTTCTCAGCACAATGTTGATTGTGGTGCATACCTTTGCTGTCATGTCATGTGAGCCTGTGATGATGTGATTGGAGCCGAGATGATGTACAACAGCGGTCACCAGCTGCTTATGCAGACCCTCCCAGTTGTATATGCGCTCGCCATCATCAATGCGAAAGCCATACACAGAGCCCTTGATGGGCACATACAGCACTTGCAGCTCCTCCTGGAGGAAAGCTTGTTGGCACCAGTCCGCCTGCTTGACAAGGCCCGCGCTTTTGGGCACACGATGCTGATTGGCACCAGGAACCCTGCCTTACAAAATGTAAGAGGCCAGATTACCATGTCTATTGCCTTGCATGCTGCGAATGATGCCAGACAAGTTGAGCTGAGATGCATAGTGTCATGAACACATGCTCTAGCAGGACGAGGTGCAGTACCTGAACGTGACACGCTCATGGATGCTTTGGAAAGCACCTAGCTCCCAGGGTGCAGCCTTGCCTCCCTTGAGCTTGGACATGGATGTGGCCGAGTTGCCAGGCAGCAGTTTAGAGCCAGAGCCAGCTTGAAGCGGAGCTGCAGCGTTCTTGGCGAAAGCTTTGTAGTCTGGCTCACAGTACCAGGCTTTAACACCGTTTCTGCCGATTGTGATCAGCTCATCACATGCAGCATTGTACACCATGCTGATGACAACTCCTCCGTGCCATCTGAAGCTTGCTTGTAGGCGAAAACTTTGGCTGTACAGCTTAAGGGTGTCATCCAAGCATGCTGCAAAGAAGTGGCTGCACTTCTTTTCATACATAACATGTGTGATGATGCCATGCTGGGCCCCAGATGCAGAAACGGTCTGAAATTTCTCGATCTTCGAACATGATTTGGCTTGCGCCCCTGTGGCGGAGGGTCCCTGCAGTGGAAAGCGCAGAACTGACAATCTCCATTTGCTTCTCTTATGACGACAATGGCGAGAGCAGAACATTGACGCACCCACACTGCCACGTTGCTGCTTTCATCCAGAGAAACAAAGCGCTTTGCAGAGCAGTGAGTGACGCACTTGACGTCAGCCTGGGCAGGAGTATAACAGAATTGAACGTGAATGCCAGGCTTCAGCGCATCGTTGCCAGACAGGGCCATCGCGTGCGCTAAACGATGTAACAAGTGCCAAAATGCACTCTATCACTGAACAGCTGACACAGATAATCGCAAGTGTTACAAATAAAATCTTCAACAATGCTAAAAGGTAGGAAGCTCTACATTGCATATCATGTGTGCAAGGCTGTCATGTCAAGAAAGTTCGTTGTCAGTCAGTAATTGTCAAGAGCCACCGCTGCATGCAGCATATGATGCATTGCCAATCTATTTAACTCTCTGTGCTGCATTTAGATAGCAAAATACAGTGCTCCAAGCACGGCAGCTGCAGTTGCTCCCATGACTCCTCCCCATCCTATGGACCCAGCACCGCTGTGTGTGGCTGCAATAGCACAACATCTTTCAGCATCACAAAATAATGAGAAGATTTGTGAAAAGAAGCTGCAAAATGGAAATCAATCACCTGTGTTAGTGGAGTTTGTGCTTGACACACTTGAGACTGTCACACTGCCAAATGAAGTGCCAAAGATTGAGGTGTCTCCAGAAGTCAGTGCTGTGACAAGGGCATCACGAGCTTCAGCAGCAGCTGTACTATCAGCGCCAGTGAAAGAAATGGTATCAGTCACGCTGACAGACGACGCAACAACCGAGTCAATGGTCACATTGGCCAGCACATCTAGCAATTTCAGTACATTTGCCTCCAGTGTTGTGATGAACTGCAACAAGGAACAACACAATTGTCAGCAATTCTGCAACACCACTGCCTCAGGTAAAGCTCAGATATCTCAGATCATGATCACAGCAATCATTGAACTGTCTTTGCCTGCTTGATGCAGCAGCACTCACCCTTGCTCTTTCAGTGCTGTTGAAAGCAGCAACAGTGGCGTAGTTTGTCAAGGTTGCTGTAGACTTGACTGCAGGGACTGACGTGCTTGTAGAGAAGCCTTCAGCAACGACAACCTGCACAAACAGAGGTCAAGCAGCAATTGCGGATGTTTGAAGCAGCCGCACAAGTCCTTTGTTTTTCTAACTCACCGTCGTCGGGGGAGGAGGAGGAGGAGGCGGAGAATGAGGTGGAGGTGGAGAAGCAGCGGGAGATGGCGACAACCCGTAAGGCAGGGGACCATAGGGAGCAGGACCGTGATGATGCGCTCCGGCAAACGGCCAGTGCATGTACGGCGCAGGCCCTGGAGCCCTGGCTTGTGACATACCATAAGCATCATCGTCGTAGTCTATCCAGTCTTGGCCTGTACACAGACGGTAGTTGGCTCGGCTGACAGCAGACAGAATAAGACACGCAGCTTGCAAAGCAACAACAAGACGCAGGTAGACCGAACACGGTGTCACCTGCCACTGTCATCCAGCAAGTCTGTGCAAGCTGCGGGGCAAGCACAAAGATCAGTGCCAGCACATGGTCAAATAAGTTGAAACTGGCTTTTTGAACTTACAAGCTTGGCCAGCTAAACGCAAAACACCAAGAGGCTTGTGGTTCCTTACCAGCAGCAAGACAAACGTCTTGCCAAGCCTTCTAACATCCTGTGAGGCTTGCACCCTCATCGTAGTAAAAAGCTCTAAATCAACTCAAGATTTCACGAGCGCCAGCTGTTGTGCACACCAGCCCCGAGATTATCTGGCAACCTTCTATATGACTACGAGCAGCCGCCGGCACGGAGAAATGCACTTACCAACTTTGGACAGCTGCGTGAAGGCCTAACTCTGCCTTTGCAATTTGAACAAGGAAGCCTTTCTTGGGATTTGTACGGGGACTGCAATGGCAGATTACACCACACCGCAAAACAACGCGATTAGTCACGCACAGTTGCTTTGCACCACGAAGCTAGCTTGAGGTCATACGGCGCCAGGATCTTCCTGTTGCAACACTTCGTGAACTTAAACCAGAAAGTATGATGCGGTGCACTGCCTTGCTTTGTCTGCTGGCTATTGCGTGCGCTTCAGGTCAGTATGGTGGTAGCGCTGTCCCTGCTCAGTGTGCCGCTCGAGTATGTGCCTGTACTTGTTTTGTTGCCTCACAGAGATTTACAGGAGGAAGTTGTGTAAGTTCGTACAATCATTCAACGGTGCTTGTATCGTCGCAGGAGCTGTGTTGATAGAGTCTCAGCTTCTGAGTGATCAGGCTGCTTTGCCCATAAACGAACTGTCCTCAGAATCCTCTTGGGCTCTGCCTCAATTGAGCGAAGGCAATGTGACATGCAAATTCTTTTGCAACGACGAGGAGCTGGAGGAGTCCGTGCTACAAGTAGCTGGAGAAGCAAAGTCCTGCGTGGGTACCTTCAAGGTGAGCAAGTCTGTACAATTTGTATCATCACAACTGGTCGTTGAACATGCACGCGCCCATGCTACCTGGGTTCCATTTCATTTCTGTCGCTGTTTGGATTTCTCCATTGTTGTGTTGTCGCTGTAGGTGTTTTGTAAGGGCAATGTCACAGATGGTTTTGGAGTATTCGGGGCCAAGTGCGAGGGTAAGAGCACAATGTTTGCTGAGAGCAAGAAAATTGGTATCTGTGAGGGCGCCTTTCAAAGCTTTGGCAAGAAGGGCTTCAAGACCCCAGGTGGCAAATTTATTAAAAGCACAAAGGCATATGGATGCTTGGGAACTGCCATCAGCGTCAGCTCAAACAGCAGCAACAGCGTTGGCAATCAAGCTGGCTTGATGACAGATGGCTTCAGACCAGAAGACGCTGTGGCAGTAGACATGGCATTGGAAGGTTGGTGCTCTGCCCTGCCATGGATGTCAAATTCATACATGTTCAACAAGCTTGCACAACTTCAAAGGGCAGTGAATCTTTATGTATTCAGTTGCGTCAGAAACATCACACCTGTTGCCATATCATTTTTGATGCTTCTCAGCAGATCCCAGATGTTGTGCTGGTGCACTTCATGATGATGTCTGCTCTTCACAGCACATTCCACCTCCACTTGTGAGGCTTTCTTTGCAGACACATTCATTTGTGTGTCTCAGCGTTGGTTGAGTTTTATCGTTGTGTACAGGTGAGAACAGTGTCAAGGAAGGCCGCTGCAACGGCCTTTCCGGCCGATTTATGGGCGTCAAGGTTGGCGGCAAGTGTGACAAGCATGGTGATAAGCACAGTGATGAGCATGGGGACAAGCATGCTGACAGGCAGCCAAGGCCTGACATGACCCACACCGATGAGCTCCTGCCTGAAGAAGACCGCCCTGACATGCCTGGTGCTAGGAGATCTCTTGCTGGTCACCATGACAAGCATGACAAGAGGAAGCATGGTGGTAAGGGCAAGCACCATGATGCTGCTGACAGTGAGCTGGAAGCTGACAGGCACCATGGCAAGCATGGTGACAAGAAGGCACACCAGAAGCTTTGGGACAGCGCTGACATGACATTTGAGGATGTTGAAGGTATTGCTGCAGCTCTATGATGCTCATGTCTAAGCCTGTTGCATTGCTGCCTGCCATACCTGTTCCTTGATCAGCTGATACCTTACCTATTTCTTGTAAATGTACCCTTCTTTGGAAGCTTGAGATTGGGGATGCATGGTTGCTGATTTCAGCCCTGTGATGTGGCAGATCACTGTGAATTGAGACCTTCTGTCTGAACATGTGCACAGCAATTGCAAGCTGTGTCAGACTTGCTTGCTACATCAGTAACAAGCCCTTCCTCGAGCCGGCTGAAACCATATTTAGACTGTCAGGAAATCTTGACTGTGCTGATCTGCATGTTGCAGACAAGGTGCAGCATGACATGAAGAAGGCTGGTGTTGAGCTGCTGCCTCATGACCTTCCTTCCGGCTCCCTGGAGGGTCCACCCAAGTGCGAGATCACCTGCAACGGCCGCCACACTTGGTTTGGAGCTTTCTTCCCTTGCTTTGGAAAGCTGGAGGTTGACTGCGGCTCTGACCAGTCACTCCCACCCACCATTGCTGGCAGCCAGCTAGATGTGGCTGGACCTGCTGACAATGGCTTCTCCTTCCACGGCACATGCAAGGGCTTCTGGTCTGGTGCCTTGTTCAAGACTTGCAAGGGGTTCAGCACTGCTCATGTCGAGGCTGGTGACAAGAGTGTTTGGGATTTCTGTGCTGGAAAGAAGGCCGTACGTATGGGTGGAAAGTCTGGCAAAGGCTTCTTCTCCAGCTCATGGTGCAAGGGCAAGGACCTCCTTGTTGTTGAAAAGGGCGAGGAAAGCTTGTAGACGTACTTATGGCTTAGACAGACTTCATTTAATGGAAATAATGCATGTGATGGCTGTTGTATCAGCAGGATGTGTATCGTTTGTCATGAACAGCTGCTGTTGATACAGCACACCCAATAAGGCTAAGCTGCATCAAACTTTTGTTTTGAGTTGCTCCACTCTTTTTCTGGCAAGACTCTTGAAACACAAGGCGTCAATCATGCGTGATGTGCATTGGGTCAAATCATGATTTGCTGATTCTAGACACAATATGTCTAACAATGCTGTTTGGAATGCCTCCAGGCCTGCAGTGGATTGTACATATGCAACTGTAATTCCAATTAGCATGCAGCAGAGACATGCCAAATGGACTGCACATGACCAGCATGCTACCATACTTGTTAGCCCTCTCCATGTGCAAGGCATACAGTAGTGCTGCATTTGTGATTTGCCTATCAGATAACAATATTGACAGTATAGGTTGCCACCATCCTCATCCAGGTATGTAATCTCTGATGCACTTCTGACAGATCAAGATAAGCATTTCACAGCCATGGCTCTCAAACTAAATGTGGACTGAGTTTTCCAAAGCATGCAAAATCTTGCAGGCGTGTTCAACACTGGCAAAACTGCTGTGAAAAGTAGAGACAAAACAATGCATTCGTCTTCACGATTCACTTCTGTGGAGGCATGACCATGGAAGTTACATCAAGCATTGCAAGACATCTGCAGGGCAAATGTGCCCCACAGGCCACATTATGCAGTCAGCATGAAAGCAGGTCAGCATGGCCACACCTTCCTGCACCGCAGAAGAAGAAGAGCTGAGTGTGACCTGTGTGCGGCTTGAAATGCATCCAGCCAGCCATGCTGTCAGCATATTGCAAATGGTTCTGCGCACTGGAGTTACAGATTACCAAAGGAACCCAAGTGATGTTTAGAAATGACAACGTACTGAATATCAAATTTTCAGGGTGAAGTAAGTGTATGTATCATGGCTTGCCGTTCCTAACATTAACAACCTGAGTACAATACAGTGAAGAGAAACTAGCCATAAACGTTGATACATTGTGAAGCAGAACACAGGAAAACAAATGGCAATGTACAAAAAGAAAAGCAAGCAATGCTCTAGCTGATGGGAATGTTAGTGACTTCTGGCTCTGCTGGCTGCACCCTGTTGATTGTCAGACTAAGGACACCCTGATCAACTGTGGCCTTGATTTGTGACACATCAGCGTCTTCTGGCAGGTTCCAAGTCCTCTTGAAGGTGCCAAATCGTCTTTCCTGACGCTTGCGCTGAACCTTCTGGGCTGTGTTGCTGCCTTCTGAACCGTCAACGTCCACTTCAGCAGAGCTGCTGCTGCTGGTGGATGCAGCACTGGGAGAGGAAGAGCGCTGCTGCCTTTCGCCACTGATGCTGAGCACACGGTCCTTGTTCACTTGCACCTGGAGGTTCATGAAACAGCTCAGTAGTGACATCATAGGTCAGATGTATGGGCTGCTTTGTAATATGCAGCCTGGGGCCAGCAGTCTGCTTGCAGCAATACAACAAAATTGGCACGCTGACAGGACGCACGATAGCAAGCTGGAGTCATACCTTAATGTCGTTCTTGCCTAGTCCTGGCACGTCAGCCACAAAAGTGTACTGCTCTGCTGTCTCCTCCACATCGACGGGGAACCACATATTGTTGGTCGCCTGCTCTGCCCACTTTTCGAACGAGCGTTGCATGTTGGGACCACTACGCCACTGTCGTTGATTGTAGGCAGGTCGGCAGTCACCAGTGTTCCAACAGTTGTTGCCATACATTCCTCTGGCTATCACCGATCTGGTGTTGGAGGCAGCTGGCTTACTGGCTGGTCTGGCAAAGATGCAGACATGCTGTCGGGAAGCAGGTGCAGAGGTGCGTGCGGAATTGATTGCAGCTGATACAGATGCGGACGAGATAGTTGCGCAGGCCATGATCACGAAGGCAAGAGCACACGCTGTAACAGTGTCAAAGTGTATAGACTGGCGGTGTTGTCGCAAGTTGCTGAGCTCTGTGCAATCGAGGCTTTTTATACCAGCAAAGCGAAAGTTCCAGACAGAACGGCACCAACGTTGCGCAGAGAACCTTCCATTGTTGAGGTGTCTGTGTCGGAAAAATAACGCCTGCTAGGTCAATTTTGGGCCAGGATTTCACCAGACTTCTGGAAGTTCCGGAATTACAAAGCGAGCTTTGTTCCGACACCTGCTAACACTGCTTCGGTGCATCATTGCAGCTTTGCATCTCCGAGTTCGTCTCTGCTGCTGAACAATCATTGCACTCGACATGGCTTTTTTGGCAAGCGGTACGCAGTCAGCTGCAGTCAAGTGTCGAACCAGTTGCGGCACTTCGGAGGCCCTTGGTATCACTCGTCCGTTACGAAAAAAGACATTTGGTGAGATTTTGTGCAGTGTGCTTTCGCAGCCAGCGCACGGGCGTGTATCCCGCGTGTTCAGCGGTTGATCACTGGCCTTGAGAGTTGTCCTGACAGCTCTAGCTGCAGCTCATCATCTTGCGTAACTTTTACTTCTGACGCCGTGCAGTATGACGCAGGTCGATCTCTCAAGCCCGCATCACGCAAGCTCAGTATCATCAAGAAAGCTATGGCAAAACAAGAGGCAGAAGGTTCTGAGCAAGGTAGACTTCTTCGAGACGCTTTGGAATTCAACAAGCCTCGGTCTGAGTCTACCATCAAGCAGCAAGCAGGCGAGGCACTAGCAGAACCACAGGTCGAATTCAAAGCTGGAGACATGCTGGGAAACAAATATAGAGTAATTGAGGTGCTTGGCAGAGGGAAGGCTGGTGTAACCTACAAGGTGAGATTTTCACTTTCCTTGCTGTAGATCAGACCTGCATAGATGTCCCAACATGGTTCACAACTTGAGGCCTGAACTTATTTACCATCGTGTGGCAAGGTTTCTGGATACCATCATGCCCCTGCATCCATGATGACTGGAGTATTACATGTCACCGGCAAAGCAGCCTGCAATTGCATCACCAATTGTGGTGACCATCGCCAGGTTGCACAACAATGTCTTGCAGCAAGTCGCTCGACTGCAAGACACGTTTTACTGGTGTGTGTAGGCAGAAAGGCCAGGCGGAGGAGCTGTGGCTGTCAAGGCTTTGTCCCTGCGCACCATGGCGGATTGGAAGCAGCTTGAGCTGTTTGAGAAGGAGGCTGATGCCTTGCGTAGCTTGAGCCATCCTGGCATTCCTGCATATCAAGACTACTTTGAAGTGGACAGTGATGGTGACCGGGCGTACTTCTTGGTTCAAGTAAGACAAGCATACACTTTTGCTTGTGTCCATTCTTCAGTGCGCTCTTCAGATTGAAATACACACCTGCTGCTTTCAAGCTCTGCAATGTCATGCAGGTTTGCTCATCACTACTTATCAGATACCATAGCGTGCAATGCTCTCAGCATGCCATGCAGTATCATGCCGTATCATGTTGCATCCTTCAACCTTTTTGCTGCCCATCTGTGATTCAAGACCCATGCAGTTATGCAGCTAGTCATTTGCATGAGCTCACTCTGTTGTGCATATGTATGTTTGGCTGCCTGTCTGCCATCCAAATAAGAGTTTTGACTCCATAAATGCTGTACAGGAGCTGATTGAGGGCAAAAACCTTGCTCAGATGGTAGAGGCTGGCTGGCAGCCTGCACAAAAGGAGGTGGAGAGGATTGCACGCGAACTGCTTACCACCTTCTCATACCTACAGCAGCAGCAGGTATGGACAGTTTGCATGTGCGTAGTTCATGGCGGGCGCCGGACAATCTGATGGGTGTATCGCAATTCCTTCATGTCTGCCTTGAGTGGTGCTGACATGCTGCAGCGTGTCATCTGCTTTGTATGTGCACATCATGATTTTTGACTGTGTGCTGCTCACTGCTCGACTAGATGCTTGAGTGGGTTCTCATATGTAGCTCAACACCTGTCTTTCACACAGGTGTGGCGCTGCTTTGCCTTGCTTTTTTCAGTACAGGCAGCAATGGTTCTTGTAGGTTGTTCACCGTGATGTCAAGCCAGAAAACATTATTTTGGAGGGTGGCAAGCCTGGTGGCAAGGTGTTTTTGGTGGACTTTGGTGGAATTCAGCAAGGCAACAAGGATGTGGCAGACAGTGAGGTGATGGACACAGGTACTCTTGTGGGCACCTATGGTTACATGGCTCCAGAGCAGCTCAGAGGTTCTGCCAGGCCTGCATCAGACCTGTTTGCTCTGGGTGGCACACTTCTGTACTTGCTATCAGGTAGCTTCAATACTCACCATCGCTACCTATCATGCGTGCAATCTGAGTGTGTACGAGTGCCTGTAAAGTGCATGCCAGCGCATGAACCGCAGGCATTAGACGTCCTCCTCTCATGCAACTCTGCTTATTACACTTGCTACTAGTATGTCCTGCAGACTGCCTGAGGTTGAACATGGAACCATTTTACTGAAAGTATGGCTGATGTTGGTGTGGCCTCTGTTCTGCAGGAGAGCCACCCAGCGCATTCCCCCAGCGCCGCCTCAAGGTGGACTTCAGCAGAGTAGAGATGAGCCCCCGCCTAAACAGCCTGCTTGAAGGCCTGCTGCAGCCTGCATATGAAGACAGGCTGACAGCCACACAGGCCAAGGCAGTGCTAGCCGATCAGGGACCTGCCAAACAGCAGCAACAGCGGCAGCAGCAAAAAGCCTGGAACCCTTTCAGCCAAGACGGTTGGGAGGAGGCTCGGCAGGGGTCTAGGACATCCAGCAGTGACAGACAGGTGAGCTATTGCAATCACAATCATGTGGAAATTCTTTGCTTCAGCACCAGCAGCAGCATAGCGCCCAAGCCTGCTGTGTCAAAGTTGTGTCAACAATGCTGATGAACTCTCATTATGAGCTGAGCAGTATGTGTAAGCCTGTCTGTCCTTCTGGCTGTCATTTGCCCATACTCTCTCGTTATGATTAAGACTTCATTGAGACTTTGAGCATTGTGGGCTTGGCGATTTGACAGACACCTAGGTTCTGTCTTGCAGGCAGGCAGTGATGATCAGGAGACAGCATCGGCATCTGGACGTCAGTCTGAGCCACAGGGCCTTGGCTTCAACAATGTACTGCTAGCTCTGGCTGCGGCATATGTCCTGCCAGGCCCATTGTTCACCCTTGTTGCCCTCACCCTCCCCTTCTGGCTATCTGGCAAATCCAGGAGACGAAGCAGATCACCATCAGCTAGAGAGGCAGAGCCAAGCACTTCAGACAATGCTGACTCTGATTGGATGTCTGGGACTCAGCGTCAGCAGCAGGGAGGGTTTGGCTTCAGTGATGGTCCTCCTGAGAACAGTGACAGCAGCAGTTCTGGCTCAGAAAATGAGTTGAGTGCTGAGGAGCAGAAAGCAATGAGGAGTCGCAGGAGGCAACAGCAAATGGCTGCCTTTCAGCAGCAGCAGATGCTGCTCAACATGATGCGAATGATGGGTGGTGGCATGATGGGTGGGTACAGAGGCGGTTTTGGTGGCCCATTTGGCATGCGAGGTGGCTTCAGAAGGGGACCTTTCATGTTTTAAGCTTAGTACAGAGTAGTTGTATTCAATAGGTAGCTTCACATTTCTCTATCGTCTGTATGTAGCTTGTCTTAGCCCGCTGTAAGCATTAGTTTATCAGAAGGTGCAGTATATATGAAGCACCTGCAGCATGTAGAATAATTCCACGCACAATGTCATTCGTGCGCTCCAGCTTTCCCCTTGGTCTTGTTACTGGTTTTATTACTCTGCAAAGCTTGGATCACAGCTCAATCAGTACTGATGTTTGAGCCTAGCCTAGTAAGCTCCATGATGGCCGTAGTGATGTAGTGTGTATCAACACTAGCGCTCATTCTTGCTGATAGCACTAGAAATTTGTGGCGAGGCAGGTGCTCATGTTCTGACTGCAATGCTCTTCACTCCAATGGCTGAACACTGCACAGATAAATGCCTACATGCATGGACCATACATCTGCAAGACCAGGTCTTCAAGACTGAAATTGTGGCCGTTCAAACAGGTGGGCGGCATGGCATCTCAATGACGCTCTTGCCAACAACGTCACCTATGTCAATTAAAACGACAGAGAGCAAGTAGGGAGTTCAGGCGTGTGACAGTGTTGAGGCATGCCAATGAAATCATTCGATGTGCAGGACCGTATATGTAGAATGCGGTAGGATCAGCAGTAGGATCTGGAGAGCGTGCCTCTCTCGAAAGACCCCAATGTAGCTCCCGGAACTCAGGAAGCTCCCTTCTGCGACAGAGCTGTGTGCTACCAGTCGGCACTCACGCTGAGCATAACAAACGTTGCGGCATACCCGCTGAGTCCTTTCATCAGATGGCCGCCATGACAGCAGGAGGGCAGCGGCTGCAGCCATGCTATTACGGCGCAAAGCGTGATTGCTCCATCTTGAGCCCGGATGCCCGCTTGCAGCGGCCATTCCGACCAGGTACCGCTTCGCTTGTGTGTTTTGTCAAGTCTGTTCAGCAGCAGAATCAGTCTGTCACGTTGCTCACCAGCCTGGGCATGTCCGCAGCCTCATTGCAGCTTCACAACGCCAGAAAGACCGCGCCCCGTCTCGCACTTGGAAAAGAAACCTCGTCTGATCCTCTCCGACCCAAAAGGATGACACAGCCAGGACAGGCAAACCCGCAGGCAGCTGCAAAGCGCAGCTGCGCCCTCAAGCTTGGAGCACATTCTGAAGATATTTATGCTCTTGAGGGCTCCTTTGCTGCTGCTTCTGCTGCTACTGCACACAAGCCTCATACACATGTCATAACCTTAAGGGCAGCTTCAGATGGCCAAAAGGGTGATTACTACCAGTATCTCAGTTTCTTGAGTCCATTGACTGAGGACGGCACAGCAGTAAGGAAGGTGGGACTGAACCCATGATCATTTATCAATGGCATGATATGCTAATGTTTGTCTGGCAATTGTGACTTGGCTGATGCTGTACGGTGTATGCTTGAATGATCTATTGTGACGCATCAACACCGTGTCAGTTCATCAGGCTTGCAAGCCCTCACCTGAGGGCTTGTGTGCAGGCCAGGCACAGAGACGGCGGCCTTGTGGCGATCAAGGGCTTGACAGTGCAAGCCATGTCAAGCTGGGGGCAGCTGGAGATGCTTGAGCAAGAGGCTGCCATGCTCAGAAGCATGAGGCACCCTGGCATTCCCTCCTGCCTGAGCACATTCGAGTGTGACGTGAACGGTAGTGAAGGCTTCTTCATTGTGCAGGCATGCGCGGTCGCTTTGGTACTCCACTGCCAGTACTTGCTGCCACACCATTACATGCATATTGCTTGCATGGCAGTGCTAACTGGCTCCAGCAACCTGACTGACGTGACTGTTATTGCAGAAGCTGGTCAGCGGCCGCAACTTACAGCAGATGTTGGATGCTGGCTGGAGGCCTGCTGAGCAAGATGTGGAGCGCATTGCTTCTGAAGTGCTTGCGCTTCTGGTGTACTTGCAGCAGCAGCAGGTGACCGCAATTAATTTGGTTGAGTCTGTGAGCCTGCATTGCCATCATCTACTATTCTGTTACATGCATGTGTTACAGAAGTTTCACACATCACTATTGTTTGGGTCGATATGTCTGCCCAGCAGTCATGTTGCATGTCATACCATATGTCTACTATGCAACTGGAAGCTCGAATAGCAAGCGTCTGTTGTTTGACGTTGGCTCGTTGGCACACATCAAACTTTGCAACAGGTTGTACACAGTGCAATTGAGCCAAAGCATATCATGTTGGAGGGAGGCCAGGCCAATGGCGCAGTCAGCCTCCTGGGCTTCAGCAGAGCAACCAAAGTGGACAGCCAGAGCAATGCATGTATAGGCTGGGATGCCAAAGCTTCATTTAGCACCAACACATGGGGGCAGCTGTATGACTGCCGCGCCCCAGAGCAGCTGGCTGGAGGGGCAAGACTGGCTTCCGATACCTATGGCCTGGGATGCATCCTACTGTACCTCTTGACAGGTGTGAACCATTGCAGACCTCTACTGGCTGACTCTGCGAGCCCGCAAGCATGCACCTGCCCATCTTCTGCTTTGCCTGCTGAAGCTGTGTAGCTTTGAGAGCCAACCACAGAAGTGGTTCTGACGAGCCTGGCTCAACACTTGACCTCAAACATACATTCTTGTATGTTCAGGAGGTACTGCTTTGCCTGCAAATCTGGACTTCACTGAAGTCAGCAGTCGACCTGGGCTGAATAATGTACTGCAAGACCTGCTGCAGCACGATTGGCAAGACAGGCCTTCACCCATTCAAGCCCAGCAGATGCTGGGACAGGCCCCACAACAGACACAGTCTAAACCAGCAACCCCTTCTGCACCAGCTGCAGCACAACAAGCTAGTCAATACGTCAGCTTGCAGATTGCTGAAGAGGCCCTGCCGGCCGTCATAGCTGCTGTACAAGGAGTTCAGGCCAAGGCTGCTACATGTCAATACCAGGTAAGACACTGTGTCTTGGAGTTGCAACCATTGTGTACAAGGTAGGTGGCTGTTGCAATGGCTGCACTGCAGAGTACTGTTCAAATGTGAAGTGTCCAAGCCTATGGTGTTGCTGAGTTGCACATGGCTTGGGTTCAGCTACTTCAGTATGCAGCTCAAGGCCAGACGCTATGCCACAGTAGCATGGGCAGCCGTGTGGGCTACACCACAGCAGAACAACATCACAACAGCCAACATGCTTGCACCCAGCCCCGGGACACAACGCACTAGCGTCATAGCGTCTGCAACAACACACATCCAAAATGGGACCTAGAGAGTCTAAGTCACGAAACCAAATACCCCTATACCCCTATCCTCAATGATGCACGACGATGCTAACTTGGCTATGCTCACTAGAATGAATCAGGTCTACCACCATGTGTTACAGGTGCTGCTTAAAGGCTCCATTCATCACCCAAGACATGAGCTGGCAGGACAAGTAAGCATTTCCACAAATCAGCATTAGCAGCCAATGACAGTATCATCAGCCAGACTCATGCTGGCGGGTGCTTTTGGAGCTTTTACTTTGTTACATGTGGCTGCAGCTGATGTCATGCACTTGAGTGCCATGTGCATTTGCTGCTGGAGTTTTCTTGTTTTCTTTTGTGTGTGCGTTATTATTCACTTGAACCACAGAGCAATACAGCAAATAAGCAACAGATAGGCAATGCTCTTTAGCACGGGCAGCAGGTTGCATCTTGAGAAGCCATGCCATCATGCTTCTAACAAGCTGTGTTTGCATATGCCAGCTGTACTCAGCACCTTTCGACTTGAGCAGGCAGCATGCAGCTTGATGCAACAAGCTGTCTCGGTTGCAAGCACACCTCACCACAACCCATAGTCTAGCTTCATATAAAACTGTTTGCAGGCAGGATTCAAAAGCACACATTGGCTGCCTCTCGTACTTGTTTGATGCTCTGCAAGTCAGTGAAACTTGACGGACGGAATCACTGCAGGTGACGCCTGATCACTGCACTGATCAGGAAAGAGTACAACAACCTCAGAAAATGAGCATGCCTGACGCTCAGGAATATGAGCCAGAGACAGCCTTTTCAGCAGCACTCAGCCTGTTGATTGTACGACTTGCACTTGTTATTTGCATGACAGTCATACTCATACCACTCTGTCACATTATAGGATGCTTGCGGGTTGTTGACTTGCTTATGTTTTGCGTCTGTGTGGTGCTGATTCCTGTATGTTCAGCACTCAGTTGCTGCAAACTTGCTGTTGGTGCAGTGCAAAGACCCAAAACATAAAACAAAAGAAAAGTTGCCGCCTTTCAGCAATTATGATGGGGGCCTCCAGAGGCGGCAGCCTGGAGCTAAGACCATAGCTATAGCTATAGTCCATAGGGAAAAGAGAAATATATAAACGTGTGGTCAATCTGGGCTGTTCTTTCTGGCTTTGGTGATTGTCTGTTTCCCTCTCTAGTACTCTTCTGGATGTAAACATCTTGTGAATGTCAAAGCAGAGTGTACATCCAGTCTATACATGTGATCAGACAAACAGCAGCACATGTCTTGAAGAGCAGAAAAACCCCTTGATGTCTTCATGCTGCTCCTAGTGCAAAATTGCATGCAGTTACAAGCCTAGCAGCAAGCGCAGGTGCAGCAAGCATCAAGCGACAGACTGATGCAAGCAGCAAAGCAGTGTTCTGCATTTTGTATACATGCCCGCTCATGCAGAGCAGCCTTAGATGTCCCCCTCTCATGTAGTTCTGCTTACAAACTTTGCTACCAGTACGTCAAGCAGAATGCTTGACATTCAACAGATATTGCTTGATATCTGGCTGACGCTGGTGCTGCCTCTGCAATGCGGAAAAGATGCCGACCGCATAAATGTAAATATTTGCCCAGCGCTGCTTGAAGGTACACTTCAGCAGAGTACTAGTACAGATGAGCCCCCGCCTAAACAGCCTGTTTGAAGGCCTAGGCCAGCTGCTGCCTGCATATCAAGACAGGCTGACAGCCACACGGGCCAAGGCAGTACTATAGCATAAAATAGCACAAGATAGCTATCTTGTGCATGGCTGAGTCTCTGCGTAGCTTGATGCTTACATACATGATGAAGGTCTTACATGGGTTGCTATGAATGCATGAGGTATGGTCCAAGACAAAATTTAGATCATGGCCGGACAAACAGGGGCCCGGGGTTAGCAAACACATTTGCGGCATGGCGTCTCATCAAGATATTGTTGCCAACAATGTCACCTGCGTTCACAAAAAAGGCAGAGAGAGCAAGGGGAGAGTTCAGGTGTCCGGAACGTATGGCAGCGGTAGCATCTGGAGAGCGTCCCTCTCTCGGAAGACCCCAGTGTAGCTCCCGGGGCTCAGGAAGCTCCTTTGTGCGACAGAGCTGTGTGCTACAAGCCGGCACTCCCGCTCAGCGTACCACACTTTGTCGCATACCTTCTGAATATTTTCATCAGATGGCCGCCATGACAACAGCAGGGAAGCAGCTGCAGCGACGCTGCTACGGCTCAGAGCGTGCACACTCCATGTTGTGCCGCTCCAAGGGGCTCCCAGGGTTCCGACCAGGTACCGCTTCGCTTGTATGCTGTGACACATGTCTTGAGCAGCATACAATATTTGTCACGATCACTGCTGGGCATGCTCGCAGCCTCGTGGCACCTTCACAACCGTTACGCCAGAAAGCCCTTTCGCACTTGCAAACAAAGCCTTTTCACACCATCATCGACCCCACAAGACACCACAGGCAGGTTCGCAGACAGGTGCAAAGCGCATTCACGCCCTGGGAGGGTATTCTGAAAATCTTTTAGACATCCATGCCCTTGAGAGCTCTCATGCTGCTGCTGCTTCTGCTGCACATGAACCTCACACACCTCTCACCAAGGCAGCTACAGAAGGTGACAACTACCCCCATCTTAGTCTCCTGAACACATCAAGTGCTCATGGTGGGACAACAGTCTGCAAGGTAGTTACAATCATAAGCTCATTTATCAATGGTGTTGCACAGACCAGTTGTGCTTCAAATGCACCAGAATCTGATGCTCTAATGTTGACTTGCATTACCTCTTCCAACAAAGTCAACAGCGTAATAGTTTCTCAGGCTTGAGAGCTTCCTTGCAGGCCAGGCACCATGACAGCAGCCTTGTAGCAATCAAGGGCTTGACAGTGCAAGTCATGTCAAGCTGGGGGCAGCTGGAGATGCTTGAGCAGGAGGCTGCCATGCTCAGAAGTCTAAGCCACCCTGACATTCCCTCCTGCCTGAGCACATTTGAGAGGGACTCATATGTTGCATCTGGCAATGAAGGCTTCTTCATGGTCCAGGCAAGTGGCCCTCTGACATTATTTTAACACTCTGTCAACTCTGGCAAGAGAAACATTGCTAGTGCTGTTTAGTGTCTATATTGGCATTACAGGCAGACACCGATGCATGGCAGATTTCAGGGCATTACCTGGCTTTGCTAATAAAGTGCTTTTTTTGCAAGGTCTTCATTGAAAATAGCTGTCTGCACTCTTGTTTGTGCATTATAGTCTAAGTATATATACATATCTGTAACAGACTGCGACCAGCATACACAGGAGCTGGTGCAAGGCCGTACCTTGCAGCAGATGATGGATGCTGGCTGGAGGCCTGCTGAGCAGCATGCGGAGCATATTGCATCTAAAATGCTGGCCATTCTTGTGTACCTCCAGCAACAACAGGTCAATCCTGATCCTTCCTGACATGCATGTCCCGTACTTCAGTTCTGGTAGCAGCCTCTTACCCAGCTCAGCAACAATTGGGAGATCCCGTGGGGGTATGCTTGTCTGCTTCTCAAGCACTTTCAGCCATGGCCAGCAGTGTGATGTCGTGCAATGATGTCATTCATCATGCAGCGCAGATTTGGCAAAGCATAGTGCCTCTTCAGACCACTTGGTAGCCCTTGCGCGATGCATTGGACATGTTGTACATGGTGCCATTGGGCCAGAGCACATCATGCTGGAGGGAGGCCAGGCCAATGGCACTGTCAGCCTCCTGGGTTTCAGCAGAGCAACCAAAGTGGGCATTGGTGGGACTGCCTGTGAAGCCTTCGATGCAGATTCTTCAGTCAGCATCACAACAGGGTCATATTGTCATCAAGCTCCTGAGCAGCTGGCTGGAGAAGCAAGATTGGCGTCAGATATGTATGCCCTCGGCAGCACCTTGCTGTGCCTCCTTCAAGATGTGGAAGGTGCAGATCATTCTGTTCTGTGCACGGCTTGTGCCAGGCTGTCTGGCTGTGTGACAGACCCCAGAGCTGCCACAAAGTGAAACCAAATAACAGCACACAAGCACCAACACATGTACTCAGTCAGTGCAGATCATAGAACTGCGTCATATTTCATGTCAACTTTTTTGAACCCATATCAGCATGTGAGCTTTACCAGAGCACACTTGCTCATTCAGGGCCTGCCATAGTGCCTGCAAGGCTGGACTTCAGCCAAGTCAGCAATACGCCTGGCCTGAACAGTCTGCTACAGCAGCTCTTGCAGCACAGCTGGCAGGAGCGGCCTTCACCTGTACAGGCGCAACAGATACTTAAGCATCAGACCAATCAGACACATTCCAACAGGGCAGCCCAATCTGTCCCAGCAGATCCAGCAAAGCAGTTTGTCAGCTTGCAGGACCTACAGGCTGTCATTGCTGCTTTACTAGGAATCCAAGACAAGGATGCCCACAAGGGACACCAGGTAAGACAGTGCTGGGTGCTCACCTCCCCAACGGTGCAATAATCAATCAACACAAGCCAAGCAAAACAATCATGTCCAAGGCCCATCACAGCGACTGTGTTGATGATTATCACTCCGAACTTACCTGCTCATGTTGGTCGCTGGTCACAAGTGTCATGAGCACCTTGCATCAGGCAATTCTGGATATCAGACCTTCCTGCACAACAAGCTTCTGTTGCATGCAATGCCAAAAGAGGACATAAAGCCTATTGGGTTTAGTACTAGCAAAACTCCACTGTGACACCCAAATTTGTGAGACATGCATGCATAAAAACCCATAACTTACTGTAGTGGCCTGCTTTGAACATGCCTGGCGTCAGTTGCTGCAGGTGACGCCTGATTGATCTATGAGGCACAAAAGACCTGCATGGGCAAGTCAGTGCTGCCAGCATTCGAGAAATTAAGTCAGAGCCAGCCTATTCAGCAGCACTCTCGCTGATGTTCAGAGGGGTCATAATCGTAACATTTGCACTACTTGCAGCTCTGTTAGGCATTGCTGTGGTTGCAGCTCTGCACGATACGGCAGTAAGGCCATTTGCTCAGTGGACTCTACTGGGGTTTCTCTTTGTTTATTGTGTGCTTTCTCGTCATGCTGTTGAGCAGAATTGAAAGCGTTCAAAGGAGAGCTGCAACCACCTAAGCTGATCTTTTGCGGCATCTGTGTGATGCTCAAGGTGGGTATGCAAGCAGGTATTGATGCAGGCACATCAAGTTAGCTCTTCTGGGGAGTTGTGAACAAATGAATAGTTGACAGCAGCAGCAGAGAGCTTGCGCTCAACATTGTGTGTACAGTCGATTGAGCAGTGCTTATATGTCCCAGTTGCTGAATCCTTCAAATCTACGACAGCGCAGATACTTCCAGGTACACCAACCCCCGCTGAAGTTCTCATGTCTAGAATACGCATGCACCACAGTCTGGGATGTGCATCAGAATTTGGCAGACATGATCAAATCTGTCTCTCATTTTTCAGCAGTTTTCATGTGGTTGATATCAACCTATCGATAGGTTGTGACTGCATGTGAGACAACTCTGACTAACACACAATTGCACGCATCAATTCTTGTCAGATGTGCTGCAGCTTGCATGCTGTAAACTTTACCCTTGAAGGTCACGCGACAATGCTCACAATGCTGTAATCAATTACAAAGTTATACACGTTTGTGCAAGCTAAGTTTGGCAGCTTTAATCAGGCGCTCCAGTATGCAGCATAATGCAACAAGCTTTGTGCATTTGCCATCCCTCACAGCCAAAACAGGCCGTGAGCTGAGACAGACCAGAAGCATTCTTGATGCAGGGTCTGAATGCCAATCCACGATTTATTCACTGCACTTGTTCGCCAAAACTAAGTTCAGCACGTCATGCGCGGCGGGTGACCATTGTTGTGGTCACTCAGCAGTTGTACTAGTGCAGTCCATTGGCAAGCAAGTAAGCACTCCTGGCACTGAAAGGCATCACCCAGGGTCAGCGTGAGGGAACCAAGAAATTGCAGAACACTCACACTGATGTGTGCATGTACTGGAGCTGTCACCTTGACATCCCAGACAGCTGTCCTGTCTCTTCTTGAAGCTGTAGTCATGTGCTTGACTGTGGCAAGCAAGTTTGCTGTTGGGGCTCTTGTAGGAGGGTTTGCACCCTTTCCAATGATTGTGCACATTGTTATTGTCACCCATCAACACCATATGACAGGTGTAAGCAGTAGCTAGCCGACCCTGTTCTTGCATTTGCTGCTGCTTGCCTCTTGCACAGGTATCACTGTTCTGCAGACAGATGACCTGTTAATGTAAGCTCTCCGTGGTGTACAACAGATGGCATCAGGTATTGTCTTGCACTGTAGGATTCAATAGATGCTGTGCAGACACGATATATGCAGCATCCCTAGGCTGCAAGCTGTCAGTGACCTGGAGTTGTGAGTTGTGTCCAGTTGATGTTCAACTAAGATCTCTGTATGCCTGAGTTCATCCAACACAAATTCCAGATGAGCAGTATGCCACTCTGAATGCAAGATTGCATGCATGCAAGGCCAGTATAAAGTTGCTTGCCATCAACAGTGAAGGCATGCCATTTTGCCTCCAAATCAAGCTGGTTCAAACTCAATTCAAGCATGAAGCGCATCGCTTGATGCCGGCAGTCAGCATATATATTCTGTGTTTGATGGACACTTGTGAGTTATCTTCAACACAATGATTTGCTGTACCCGAGGTAACTTCGTGTAAAGACTGTTTACTTGTTTGCATACTTGAAGCTCTTGCACACTGCAGGACACGCATCACGTACGTGGTCCGCCTGATTATAGTACTAGTGCTTGCTGTCACTCGACTTAACAGGTTTAATGTGCCCATACAAGCTGACATACATGCAGCTGCATTTAGCAGATACACGTGTACATATATGTATATATATATATGTAGGGGTGCAGCCCTGCTGGATCTGACGCGCATCACCATATGGTGATGCACATCTAGCTGTATCAGACAATATTGCTGTACACATGTGGATGATCTCAATGCAAGGTTTTTGCGGGAAGGTGAGGCAGATTGCTTAGTGTGTGGAGCCAGAGGTGAATTTGTGCAACAGCAAAATCTTGTGCAGGATTTTTGCATCTGCTAGATAAATTCGAGGCCCTGGCCCTCTCAACACTCCTGTCCTGGGGACTGCCAGCTGGATTCTCGGAACCGGTCTCGGACACTAATTTCGGCAGTCTGCTTGGAAGCTTCTCACCAGTCACGCCCTGTGCGCTCGGTGAACCTTGTGCTGCTCGTCAAGGATCCCGCACTTACCCACGCACACAAACAACAAGGGCAATTACACAGAGCGGTGCTGCATAGGTGCCAAGCCGATCGTAACGACTTCTCTTCGGCATCGTTTTCGTTGCCCTATTTCTGTCCTCTGCTGTCGATTCGCGGACCATGTCGGGCGGTCTACACCTCAGTCACAAGCTTGATTTCTCTGCTGTCGCCTTTGCATCGGAGCGACAGTCGCTACTGCTCGCTTCCCTTGTGGCTCCTCCAATCACAGGACGGAGTGATCGACCTCCAATCGACCTCGTTGCTGTCCTTGACAGGTTCTCTTTATTCACAACTCTTGCATCGGAAACCATGCTTGTCAGTTTGTGTTGCGTCTGAGTATGACCAGCCGATAACTCTTTTCAGGCAAGTACACCAGGCAATCTGCTGTCTTTCAGGTCTGGTAGCATGAGTGGTGCAAAGCTGACATCTGTGAAGGACACTACTAGCTTTCTAGTTCAGCAGATGTCTGCTAAGGACAGATTGAGCATTGTCACCTTTGAGACTGGGGTGAGGACAGCAAACGTACTTTGACCTTGCGCAAAGCCAAGGCTACAGCTGTTTGCAGCTGCCGTGCGCTTCAGTATTTTTGCAAAGATATTGCTCAAAGACACTGTCCTCCAAGCTGCAAGGAGTGCCTTGATGTGACGTGCAGGTACAAATTGACTGTCCTTTGCAGCACATGAGCCCCAGCAGCAAGGAGGCAGCTCAGAAGGCCATCAGCAGGATCAAGGCAGGTGGAGGAACCAATCTCTCCGGAGGTCTGTTCAAGGGTATTGACCAGCACCAGCAGGGAGCTGCTGCAGAAGGTGCAACTGCTGAGCAAGCCTTGGACAGTGAAGGTGGTCTTGGCACAAATCCAGAGTATTGCAACATGTTTAGGGTGTTTGTACAGGGTGCTGTATAGGGTGCTTGCCATGTTGGATCCAGCCATGCAATGCTGCATATACCATGAATGCAGTCAAGTGTTGTGATCCTGCTTGAGCAATGGCTCACAATCCTGGCCATGCTTCATCAGCTGCGGGCGATCTGCATTACTGCAGTAATGAATAATCTATCGCTCACATTGGGGAATGCCTCAAGCAATAATTCACACAACAGCCTACACAATGACTGACAATCTTGCTCCTGCTTATACATGTTCCCTTACACCAGCATGGATGTGTGTAACCTATTGTACTGTGTAATGTATAGCTATGAGTAGCAGACTGTTTGCAACTGATGACAGGGAGCTCATCTGCCAGATCAGAGCGCATCAGGTCGGTCTTCCTCTTCACAGACGGTGAAGCAACCACAGGGGTGACTAATACCGCACAACTCACATCAATCATCAGCGTGATGCTTGAAAACCCTATCCGGCCAACCATCCATTGCTTTGGATTTGGTCAAAGGTATGACTCAGCCTGCCTGGACAGCATTTGTCAGGCTGGCCAGGGCCAGAGTTACTTCATTGAGGATGCTGAGTCCATCCCTGGGGCTCTTTCAAGCGCCCTTGGGGGGCTGATGAGCATGGCTGCACAGAATGTGGAGCTCACTTTCACCCCAAAGGTTAGAACAGGTCTCACAAACTCCCATATCCTCACAATATCATATGAATGCAAATCCTGCAAGTTGCCTGCTTTAGCATCTGTACAACCGTTTTGCAAGAGCACCCTGGCCTTAGCATGCACAGCATGGACAGCATTCATTGGAACTTATTGGAATATTGAGCAGCAGTGCTTGATGCTCAGTGTCCTTTGTGGATCAGACTGTGGATCAGACTGTTTATCAACACAAGCAGGCACTAAGAGTCTCTATGGGGCAACTGTTGCTATCTGTATGCTGTTTGTAGGAAGGGGTTGTCATCAAGAGTGTTGACACCGCATTCCCGACATGTAGCCAGGACGGGGCATTCAAAGTGACTGTTGGGGATCTTTATGCAGAAGAGAGGAAGGACATTCTGGTCAAGTTTGCAGTAAGTTGATTGCGCTCCATCACTGATTGCTGTGTCTGTTGGATGTTGTCACGATTGCGTCTGCACCCTTTCACAGTGTCATTCGTGTTGAATCTGTATTACATCAGCTTTGGTACAGTCACCCTGACAGGCCTGGCAAGGAGTCAGCGCAGACACTGCTCATGCAACGCCTGCTTCGCCCTGCACTCATCCAAACCTCAGATCAAATGTCACCAGATCGATGTGATGCTCATATTTTGATCTCAAGCAAGCAGGCAGTGTGAGCACAGAGTCATAGCTGCAGTGGGCCGCATCTTTCTCCAATCAAACAATGTCCATGCATGCTGTAGGTAGGAGCTGTACAGGATGCTGAGGATAGTCAGGAAGTCATGGATGTCTCAGTACGCTGCCTTGACCTGAGCCTGGGTACCATGAGAGAAAGCAGCACAAGTGCATTTATGTGCCGTCCTGCTGAGGCACCGCATGACGTGCTGATGGATTCTGAAGTCCAGGAGGCCGTGTACCGACTTGGCACTGCTAAGGCCATCAAGGATGCAGTGCAAATGGCAGATGCAGGAGATCTGCCAGGGTAATCTGTCAGCCTAACATAGCATGCTTTTGCTATTGCTCTTGTCATACATGGTGTCTATGCATGCAGGTCAACAACACAACTATGTAAGTGCATAGACTACTTCACCAGCTGGCATCTGTTTGTCTTTTGCAACATGTGCTGGGCAAAAGCCAGCAGGCAGGCATCATTAGCACAGCAAGAATCCACAATTTTGCAGTGCTTACATGCATGTGTAGGCATCATGCCATGGCATGGACTCAACAGCTGATGTTGTTGTGGCTGTAGGGCGCGCAGAATGTTGACAGAACAGTTGTCACAGTTGCCTGCTTCATCAAAATCATCCATTGTTATCTCGTTGCGTGAGGACCTGCAACAGATCCTGAGCAGCTACAAAGACAGAGGCTCATTCATGTCAAGCCGCAATGCCACCTTGTCAAGATCCACAGGCCATTACTCACAGCGCCCGACAATGTTTTCATCAACAAGGGGGTACCCAACGACAGGGTCTGGTGGATCATCGCCTTATATAACCAGCAGGCAGGCAGCCTATGCCAGCGCAAGCATGTCAGCGCCTTCAGCACGCCAGTCTGCACCTGCTTCTGCCACAGCTGCCACTGGACCAAACAGTCTCAACAGAGCTTCATCAATTGTCTCTGCTGCAGGTGTGCATTCTTGCTGCCCATTACCCTAATACCTGCATGGGCTTTTGTTCTGCTGACAAAGGTTGCTGCAGGTGCTGTATGTGTATGTGTGCCAGCCTGGCTTGAAAGTGTTGTTAAAGGGTCATAACACCCTGCAGCAGTGATGTGTTGCCCATGCACATCTTGTCGTCCCCTTGACTGGAATGGTATACCCCACATGCATGTTGCAGGTACAGAAGTGTATGCTCCAGTACTGGGTCAAGATACACCAATGCCAGGTCACAGACAGGGACAGCTAGGGACTGGATCACATGCTCCTCCATCAGCAGCTGTTGTAACAGAGGAATGGGCAAACTCTTGGTTGGGTGATGGAGATGACAATTATGGAGACTATATGTTTTGTGATGAATTTGGAAACCCCCTTGCTGATCAAGGGCTGGCCCAGGAAGGCAAGGCAGGAGAGACAAGTCCTTTGCAGGCTGCAGAGTCTTTTGGCTTTGCTGATCAGGCCGGCGATGCGGTTGGAACTCCATCTTTGCCAGCCGTCAACAAGCTGACAAACACCCAGGCTGGGGCATCCGATGGACAGAAGGCTGCTGCATTGGCAGGCAGAGATGCCTCAGAAAGCGCTGCCGATGCTGATATCCAAGATCTGGTACAGTCTCTGAACGCATATCACATTCCAAAGAGTGTGCCAGATACAGATGATCTGTTGGCTGACAACCAGACGCAGGCTGGTTGTGAAGCCTGAAGAGCACAGCTTGCTTGACAACCAATGCAGCATTGTACAAAACAATATTTGTTTGTAGGGAATAAGCTGAATTTGCTACTTGGCAAACAAGAGCACTCAAAACACAGGTTCATCAGCGAAGGAAGTACTATGTACCGCCATCACTTGAAGATGTGCAATTTGCGTGCCTTGTTGTATGTCATTACAAGAGCAGATACGGTACCATTATTTCTACAGTCAGCAAGCACGAACGCTGACTATGTTGATTTCAACCAAACTTGTGTACAGTTGATTGTACAAGGCAAGGGCTGTACAAACAGGCAATGCTGCCAAGTGAATAACAATAAGTGTAGCAAGTCATGGAAGTTTGCCAATGTACATGAACGCATTTCATTATGATTTCAAACTGATGTAACTCTTAAGCTTCATACAGAACCCCCAACAATGCACATTCAAGCTGCTTGTACAGAGCCAAAAGACAGGATTTGATTTTTGAGCAAAGGCCATACACAATCTGCCATATGGTACATGCTGCAGCAAAGCAGCCCGCACTGCAACCCTGTACACTCAAGCATAGAAGCTACAGACCACAAGGCTGCCTTGACACCACTCATGTGAGTGGCCACTGACAGGACTACCTCACTCAGGAAGGGCTTTGCGAGCTGCAACCTCTCGCAACAGGCCTCTGAGATGCGCATACAGTGCACACGACTCTGCAGCAATGAGATCTCTCTGGTGGCTGTTGAGGCTCTTGTAGCCTTCAGTCAAAGATACAGCCGCATAGTGATGAACAATATAGTCCAGGCATACAGCTCGCAGCTTAGTCAAGCCTGACTCATCAGCCAGTACCAACAGTGCTGCAGCTGCCTCATTGGTTCCTGCAAAGGAAATGAGTAGTCATAGGACATGCAGCAAAATGGAGCCACATGAGCTATACAAGCAGCTCTCAAAACAAGGATGGCGTGCCGACTTGGTGCAAACACTTTGAAGTTAGCATAGACAGTAACTTATTGCAAATGCAGCACTGAGCATACGAATTCCCTACGCTGATGATCATGTAAGTCAGTCAAGCAAATACTTCAAAGCTTGAAGCAGCAGATGAACAACATGCAAATGCAGCTGGTAAGAGCACAGCATGCAAATGCAGCTGATAAGTGTACAGCATGCAAATGCAGCTGGGTACAAAGACAAAAGCAACACAGACCTTCATCATCTCGATCGCCCCGCTTCAGCTCTTTGGCCAAGATGGCCTCGCACAGACCCACCAGGCGGCCGGCTCCATAGTAGTGTGCCACATGCAACACTGCTACGACATGCTGCGGAGATGTGCGCGCATCCACCTTATCATAGTACAGGTAATGTAAGAAGGTCTCGATGGCATCCTGTGTGCAACAGAAGCACCTTGTAGTCATGTTATATGCCTTAGTGAGTCTGGGTGCATGGTGTGATAGCATGAGCAGATGCGCGCTGTGACTTGCCTGAATAGCACATGAACTGGTATAAACAACCAAACGTGGCAATGAGTTGCTCAGCCATCACCTGACATTCTCTTGTGCTATGACAACCGATGCAAGGGTGCCGGCATGGCAGTGACCTAAAGCAGGAGTGTTCCAGATGGTCTGACTGAGGTTTGCATGAGTAAATTTACCTTGGCAAAATGCTCAGGGACATGCAGCTCATTGTCTTCAGCATCTCTCATGCCACTGTCATGCCTAGCTCGGCAAAGATCAGACCTGTTGTTCAGCACATGCCTGCAAGTACACCAACTTTTGTCCACTGGCAGGACATTTACTGGATCATGCAAGGCATCTGGGTGCAAATGCATGGCATTGACGACTGCTTATGGCCAGCAGTAGCTATGGCTCCACTGACACTATAACCTATATGACTCCACCATACATATGCAGAGCTTTGTGTGAGACTTTGTAGAGCACACTTCAGCCTGCAAACCTTGCTGTCAGCTGATCACCTGGGGAATCAAGACCAACAAAGATAAACTTGCACAGCATGTGAAGGAGGTATAGGGACTCCACTTGCAGCGTAAAAGCCAGAGGATTGGGCTGTTTAGACCATACTTGAGGCCAAACCTAAAGCTGTATCATACCTGTGTACAGGAATGCTCCAGCCATTGCCCATCAGCAGCAGGTCAGTAGGGCCTAAGTCAGCTAAATCCAGCTTGACATTGCCATTGTCCTCAGGCCCTTGTAGTATTGAGTCATCGCCCCTCACTGACTCTGCACCCAAGATTTAAGCTTGAAGTCCAGCACAGGCACATGTGAAGATTGACCAGCAATGTGAGATGCAATGCTTTGGTGTCTGCCCAATGACGCACATAGCTTGATCGACTCACCAATGCATGCATTTGCAGCACGATTCTTTCCTTGGTGCAGAAACACCAGCTCGTGTACAATGCAATGCCAGTAACACAGCCTGACACAAGTCAAGATCTTGAGTGTGAGCTTGCTGTCAGGAGTCTTGCAGAGGGCTCACCACTGCTGCCCAGGTTGCCGCTGCAAGAGGACAGGAACTTGGCCACTCTGGTGGGCCACATACGGCGGGAGCCTGAGCCTTCACTCCTCTCCACTTCTGATGGGTGCTTGCTTGAAGGCATCATGAAGCCACTCTGCTCACTACCACTGGACCCGCTGCTGCTTGAGTAGCCTGACATAATTGCAGCTCTGTTTTGACTCCGTCTCGTTGAGGTGCAGAGACCAGCTCAAGCAGGCAGGTGTCCCAGTGCAGACATGAGCTCTTCGGAGCATAGGACCATCACCTTTTTTGGAGAACTGTTCCTTTCACAGAGTGAGTCTAAGAAAAACAAAGCCCAGGGAGTAGTGAACAGCGTTTCTACATTGGGGAGGTATGTTATAACTTTAGTAGCTGTTCTGAGCAGCTCGCTGATGCGCTGTGAGCCAAAGGTCACTCACATGTGGTGGTACAGGTCAGGCAGAAGAAGTGTTGCCAATCCTCTGAGCAGGAGCCCTGGTGTTGTAGCTGCTGTGTTGCCTGTTGCTGGCCCTGAAGCCTTGTGCATTGGCAAGAGTCCAAGCAGCAGCTGACTTTCCGCTGCAAGGACCAGCAGTAAAACCAGAGGCATTGCCGCCCTTGTCCTTCTTCTGCTTCTTTCCCTTGCTACTCACAGTAGGAATGCCCAATGGGAATGGCGACATTAGGCAAAAGAAGCGGAAGACAGACAAGGGCAGCAGTGCCTCCGATTCTGGTTTTGATTCTCAGAGGATGCTGCGTGGCAGGACCCTGCCGCTATATACGACACAAACAGCAGAGACTTGCATGTATCACAGCAGAGTGACCATCCCGATGCTATGCGAGAGATGGCGACGCCACAGTGTTCAGACAGAGGGAGTGGGTGCACCTGTGTGGCTGGTGATGGTGGCAACATCTTGTGCATAGGTGGAAGGCGGAGGCGGCACCGCAGTCTGCGCATGCCTCTTCATCTTCAAGGTGGCTATGATGATCTCTGCGTCATTGGGTAGCTGCACACAAGCCACGGTCAAAACTAGCAATCCAGACAGCACGACACACAAGGAGATGTCTGTCCACTTGAGTCTGTTGCTGCTTGCAAATGCAGGTGCAGCTGGTTGTTGGTTGTTTTGAGCGCACGCAACTCCAAGCTGTGCATGCCTCTGATTCCCAGATCAAGTAAACCATGTTGTAAGACGTGTTGACTCATGCATGCTGCTGATTTGGCGAACGTGAACCTCATGAATAGCCTGCACATGACACAGATGGCAGCATTGCGTGCATGGTGGAGGCCTCATTACCTCCAACTCGCTGTACCGCACTTGAGAGATGACCTTCTGCGTGACATCACCCTCAGCATTGACGCTAATCATGCGCAGGTCGTTGGGGGAGACAGGGGTGACAATGATACCCCCCTGAGGTCGCAGCAGAGGTACCAGAGCTGCCAGGCGATCTGGAGGGCAAGATGCGCCAACATGCACCCTGTCATATTGCCCCTGCATAAGAGAGCCCTCAATGGCTGCATGAATGTGTTCGTGGGCAGACATGCAAAGGCACTATGGCAGCGCCAGATTGAGCAGGTTTGTGAATACAAATGACTGTCAGGTTGAGATCAGTCAAACACAAACACATGATGCCTGGATGTTGCAGACTGCAAAGCTGAATAGCACAGATTCCAAGCTGTAAGGCACACTGAGCAAAGCTTGGGTTTCCCACAACAAAGTATTGCCGTGTTCACCACACATCTAACAGACCCGGTGGATGGATTGTCAGTAAGACTTGCATTATACCTGGTGCTTGTTGGAAGGCATGAAGACATTGTGCAGTTCTATCTTGCAGACTGATGCCTGACTGGCAAACTCCTGACTGGTGGCCTTCAGCCGCTTGATGTTGGAGACAGCCAGCTTGACTGCAGCCTTGCGGATGTCTATGCCCACAGACAGCCCTGTTCTGCCCACCTGCACCCACGCTGCACCTGTTTATGTTATCAGGGTTTGCAGTCAGTCTAGTGGCTTGAGCATAAAGGCAAACTGGCAGGCAGCCCTAGTCTTGTGACCCATGGAGTTCAGCTACATGGACTGCTTGAATGGCCAAGTACAAACAGCTCAGCGAGAGCATCCCCATGTTGGCACATGGCTATGCCAAGACGTCTGTCATGACTGCTTACCATGTAGGCGGCACAAGCATTGATGATGCCACACCCAGCTCCGACGTCCAGCACCTTGTGGCCAGGCTCCAACTGAAGGGCCTCCAGACAGGAGGCATGCATGTGTGGTGCAGAAACATTGAAATCCAGCTCCTCCAGTCTGATAGGGGAGTCCGTGAAGGCTTCATCTTGGTGCTGCTCTGGCACACAGCACGGCAAAAGTCTTCTGCAATTGCAGCTCTGCTCCTATCATCGGTCTTGTGTTGCACCCATCCCAAGCTGGCATGATGGAATTTGCTGGGCTGCTGCAGGTGGGGTGACAGATCCAGCAGGGGCTGGCGACCTATCCACCAACAAGGAGGATGCTCACAAGCTGAAGAACCTGTTGCACTTGAAGCATCGCAAGCACTAGGCACTCTGTGTGCCGCTTTTGAACAACGGCTTTCAGAAGCATCCGCTCATCCTGCAGCCTCTTTGAGATGAGAGCTGGAGCGTGCTCTGCACAGGCAATGGCCATGTGTCAGTGAGCCTCATCATACATCATACTTGTGCATCTGGGACAAAAAGCAAAGCCCATGCTTTTTGGGAATCGTTAATGCAGACTCCTGAAGCGGCAGCGTGGAACCCATCTGGAGCAAATTTTCACAGCAGTTGATGCACATGGCGAAACAGAAGCTGAAGAAGACAGTGGCAATCTGCTCTCTGTTCTTGAAACTCGGATTACTTTGCAACGATCATTGCAGTATCCAGGTTTGTCCTGGGCATATATGACATATCTGTATTGCAAGCTGCTTGGTCGCATGTAAGCAGCAGAGCTATACAGTGCGGATCTCTAGGCTTCTGCCTCAGGAGACTTGCGTGGACTTGTCGTGTACTTCACACAATTCAGGTTGTGGTCCAGTCATGTTGCCTTAGGGCAAGGTCTTGTCTACAGTATAGTTACCTTAAATATCACTGTTAGTGGTAACCCTGGAGCTAAGATCTCTGGCGGCATATGTTTGCAGACAATTGCTTTCAGGTTGAATGATGTGACCAAAAGCAACTACATAAGAAAATGTACTTGGGTAGCGCAAGGTCTTGAGATGGTGTGTTGCTGACCTTCTTGGATCAATGTCAGCTTGAGCAGTTCGTACACCACATGACACCTTTTATGATAGACCTTTTTCGTGAATGCTCACGGACATAGTACTGTGTCAACAAGAACGTTCTGGTCCAGTGTGTGGCATTCTAGAAGATCTTATGTACGTACACGCAAAATTTGCACTTGCAACCTTGTGCAATAAGGTTGCCTCAATTGAGGCAGAGTGCGGCTGTTCCATGGTGATACAGGTTGGCTGTTTACCTTTTGTAAGTTCAGTAATGGTTGCTCGGCGATCTTGCTATGTCTACTGCCTGGTCTGCTGCCCTTGTTTGTGTGTTCTGGCATGCGGTCCGAATCAGTTGCTCTTCTTGAAGTTGGAAGCTGATTGCAATTGGGAAGCCAGGACAGAAGTCGTCTCAGGCCGATTCGATCTGTGATGCAAGCCAGCGTTTCGCAAAAGTCTGCATGTTGCTGCTGATTGCTGAGGGTTCAGGCACAGCGGCCGCGTACAAACGAGTTGACGAGGCAGGTCTCTGTACTAACATCAAGCCACCGGTGGTACCAGTTGCAAATGGTCAGCTGCAAAACCTGCTTCCGTGCTAGTGCAGCAGATGGTTGCCCTTGCTCGTCAATACAAAACACTACTCTGCAGTAAAACTCGTACTCGCCTTTGCCATTGAGCTGCTCTGCGTCGCAGGGCTGTTCTTACTCGAACCGTGTCCTGACAAACCAGCCTTCACACCTGACGAGATGGGGTGGGAGCTTTGTCGCTTGGGATTGTTTGTCTGTCAAGATGGAGGTCCCGTTCGAGCGCCATTACCCGTTAGAAGACATCTTGACTGGTCAAGTCAGGTGTTCCAACGGAGCTTTCGCCATAGGATCTGCTATTGCTACACTGCTGATCGCTGCCCACATAATCTTCTTGCTGGCACCTGTAGCATTGACGCCATTGCTGCTCAAAGCTCAGCCGCGGTTGCAGCTCAGCGTGCGCTCATACCCGCTGGTGATCGTCTCCATGTTCGCATTTGTACTGGCAAGTGTGGGAGAGATCGCTCAGCACGTCTTTGACAACTGGCTGTACATTGACTCACGAGTCAGCACCTACAACTTTGTATTCTACTTGATGACCACCGCTTCCAACGCCATGCTGGCAGCAGGCCTGGGCACAAGCCAAATAGAAGCTGGCTTGGCAATAGTGTCATGCTTAGCGACCCCTGCCAGCTTCATGTATGCCATCTTAGCAGGCAAGCCATACTTGTCAACAGAAGCTAGCATTCCCATCTGGATAGGCATGTTTGTGACCACCAGCCTGTTTCTATATAGAGTTTGGCGCCTTGAGCTCCCACACCAGTCCGACAAGTATGTCTACTCTGGTGTCATCCTTGCTACATATGCCTTTGGCGTTTTCTGTGCCATTCAAATCCTGTCGACTGGCTACCAGGCTTGGCACTTGTTGACTGCCTCAAATTTCTGCACCGGTTTTGTTACACAGGGCATTTGGCTGTTGAAGGTAAACACGCATCTGCCCAATCACGTGTCTGATGTTCATGGAGACTGCAATCAACTACATGGCAAAAAGCTTTCATGAAATTTTGATTACAAGGCTTCATAGCAAAGTGAATGATAGACAGTCTCTGTCAATGACGGTCATTGTAAGTGGCAGTATGAATGGGAAAATGAAATTGAATGATGCAGATTCTAGAAACCACTTGGCCAAGCACTACAGACTTCTACAAGGCTACAACGCTTTGCATGTGCACGACGCATGCACCAGGAGCGCTGCTAGCAAGCAGCCCGGTTGATGCATTTGAGCTACTCCTGCAAGCTAACTATATATGGTCATGGTATCTTGCATCACTGCTTTGCATACATCAAACAAATTTGATGCACCCAGAGCCACGCCATGCATGACGTCATGATTACAGTGGGCAACACCACATCATAAGGCATCATGCAGCACACGCCCAATGTCTTTTGTCAGCTGCAAGCACCGTTCTGACTTCTCCGTGAAGTGAATAAAGCCATGTGTCATGTCCTCATGATGTACAAAGCTGACTGTAGTGCCATCTTTCTGCAATGCTTGAGCATAGCTGTGTCCCACGTCTCTGAGAGGGTCAAAGCCATTAGTCACAACATGCGCTGGTGGTAAGTTGCCATGTGATTTGGCATTGAGAGGTGTGATCCACTGCACTGAGTGATCCTGCATAGCACTCACGCACAGCATGTGAAGTCCTCTAACACATGCATACGTATGATCTCACAGTCCAATTCTGGGCAGCAGCAATTGCATAGCAATCTGTGGTCGCAACAACGCAATCAAAAGGGGTGTTAAGGGCCACCACAGTAGCAAGTTTGCAGACAGCTCTCTGCCATGCATCACAGGACAACCTGCTCACCCAGCATATGCAAAGACAGCTCATTGTGCATCGACATCATCAGAGCATCTTGCCACATTGCCTGCTTGCCTGTCAACACACAAACTGCAGCGTATTTAACTGGGAAGGCAGATTAATGATCACCTGCCCTTTAGGAAGCATGTTCCATGCAAACAGCAGCACTCCACTAGTTTCCAGGTAATACCCTGTGCAGTTCTCTGAGCCTGCCAGTGTGGTGAAGGGCAGGGCTGTTTCAGGGTACAGCAGCAGCTGCATTGCCAGGTCAGGGCCCTTGTAGCCAGATTCCTCCCTATCCCTGGCCCTCAGACATGTCGCCTCCGGCTGAATTCCCACCTACATCGCCATTGTAACAATTCTGCACTGCAGTGCATGTTCATGTAACAGGATTGCATTGTGCTGCAATGACACGTAGTCACAGATATGCAGCGCCATGTGCACAATCAGGTCCAAAGCCTCCTTCACAGAACTCGCGAGACAGTATTGCAGCATTGCAGTAGGGCTGTAGCTGCACACAGTTTTGCCTGGCGGTTGGAATGAGCCATCGAGCTGGCGAACAGTATGAAGTGCAGCGCGGCGACACCGTGCTGCGTATAGCGCAGGCATTTGGGACTCTCACCTCCAACGTAGTTACTGAGGATCACAAGCTTCCAGACCCTTACAAGCTGTTCCCTGGACAAAAGCTTCTGGTTCTTGAGCGAGAGGCAGTCAGACACACTCACCACAAAGTGGTGGCTGGAGAAACGTTGCGGACTATTGCTCAGCAGCACGAAATCTCCTTGCAAAGCTTGCAGGCTGTCAACCCTGACACTGATCCTGTGAGGCTTGTGCCAGGACAGATTCTGTGCCTACCTGAACATGGCGGTATGGACATGACGAGTATCTATTGAAGCACATGAACAGCATGGACAAGATGTTTTGTTCTGCAGGCGCAGGTGCAAGTTGACCAAGTTGCTCTACCTGTAGCGGCTTTTACACAGGACCAGCTCACTCTCGAGAAATACGCAAAAGACCATCAAAGTGCTGTTCATGGTTGTAGGACATGTTCAACCACGATCAGCTTGATTCAGCTAGCTTGTTCCCTGGCTGTCACCATTATAACTGGCCTTGTTGCGGGCAAGTCAAATGATGGCAAAGCAAATATCGCAGCAGTTGTGCTAGGTGCAGTTGCTACTTTCCTGGCAGCCGTCCTAAAAATTCGTGATTATGATGGAAAGGCATCATGCAACAAAGATGCTGCCGATTTTTACATCCAGGGCAAAAATGCAGCAGCAGGTTATCTAAAGTCGCACCAGCTCAAGCCAAGGGATCCTGATGTTTTGGTAGAGAACTGCACTACTGTCAATTTGTTTGTGCAGCCAACTGAAAAACCAGGTTCTGACTACCAGGCCATGCGAGAATACCAAGCTCAAAGGCTAATTGCTTCCTGCCCAGGGCGTCTTGCGTATATTTAAGTAGGTCGCTGTTAAATGTAATTTCTAGCGAATCTTTTTGTGAACAAAAAAGCTTGTGACATAGCAATTCCGAAAACGAAGTGTGTACAGGAGCACCGGAAAATCCTAACAGATTGAGGCCTCTGGACATCCGGCAACTCCAGGATTATTACTTAGATTCTATGGATGTAACATTCTGTACAAAAAGGTAATAAACATCAGCTGTCGTGTCACGTTCTGGAGAACCGGGCAACCTTCTTCCAATCTCTCAAGGCGCCGTCGAACTTGGTCCTCCACAGCCCCCAACCTTTCTATGAGCACTTCCATCGTTTCCACGTTCATGATGCCCTGGACGGAAACTCAAGCTGATCATGTCACTTGTGGTATCTTTAGATTCCAATGTTGTAGACTTGTCCCAGAAGCTGCCTTGTTAGGGAAAAGATTAAATCAGCCGCCTAACGCTCCGCTTAGGTCTCCAATGGTTCAGTACAAGTGTTCACATCAAGCTGTGGTACTTCACTCATGCATGCTGTGATGGCTGGACTTATAGCGTCTTCGCCACTCCTCAGGGTCATCAACATCAGCGGCACCACTAGCTGGTCAATACTGTACTAGCTGTAACAGCTGATGGCGGCATTTACAAATTTGGAAAAGTGTGCTCTGCAACATAACAGTGAAGAGCTAGACCTGACCCCCTTGCAAGGCTTACCAAAATTGCAGCAACTTTACCTACAAGGTCAATTCAAGCAGCTTCACCACCTTCCATCCCTCACCAGCTTACTATGCAAGGATGCTGATATCACGGCAACATCAAATTGCAACTTTGGATCAATATTGCAGTGCCTTGTACTCAAAAACAGTTTGCTACAGGGCATTCATGCTCAGGGTATACAAGCATGCACAGCCTTGACAGAGCTGGTCCTGAGTGCTGCCAGCTTGCTAGACATCGCTTACAATTTGTACCTCGATAGGGACCTGGTAAGGGTTCCTGATGGGATGGAATTGCTGACACGATTGTGTAAGCTCACTTTGAGCACAGGTAGAGTGCAATTCAGCTGTAGAGACACTGTAGAGACCAATCTGGAGTGCATTACTGGCATCACATCTCTTCAGGATCTTAGCATCTCTTGTGGCAACTGCTGTAGTGATGTTATCAAGCATATGACATCGCTGAAAAATCTCACTAGGCTGGTTGTCACAGGACTTTGTTGTGTTGTACATGACTTTCCAACACTAACAACTGACTTTGATTGGTGTGGGATGTAGGCCCTTACAAACCTTGTGCATACTGAAATGTAGTATAGAGCTTGGTCATGGTGTTGCCAGTCTCTTGCAATTGAATTATTTGAACCATATTTCTTTTGAACGCAGCACATTTGAGGGCAACAATGACGTTGAATGTCTTGCTGCTTTATCTTATCATCTTGCAAGGTCGCATCCAGATGCCAAACTAGTTTTACAGACTAGGGATGTACTGCAGTACTTCAAGTAAATGCACTGCGACTTTGAAGTCCAGGCATGCGCACGCTGTTGACATTCACCAAGATTCAATAAACTGGCAGTGGTTTTGAAGTTTAAAACAAAATGGGCAGGAATGCCTGGCATGAGGTCTGCTAGCGATGGCTCATCAAATGACACGCAGTGGCTGAATAGTTATAATAGGCCTGATAAGTAGTTCTCAGAGTCTGTGGCTACATGAGCAAAATGTTCGTGATGCTGTGGGGGGCAAAGATTGAAAAACACACCGAAAGTAACCTCGGAATTGATTTCTAGCAATGTGACATTAATGTTGCGCCTGTGCATGTCTGAAGACGAGCAGGTCTTCTTGATTGGTCCACGCATGCACAATTGTGAACAGCGTGAAATACATTGTGCTGCTACAGTGTGCAAAAATATACAACAACACTGGCTGTGAACAACAATGCTTGGATAATTATGCAGTTAATAACAACGCAGCCATTGTGCCACTGACATCAACAGCATGCTGGAAGCACTGCACAGCATTTATCGCATGATAGCACTCTATTGGAAAGCCATGAGTCTACAATAAGCAACAGCCATGTGTCGCCCTTAATGCATGAGCTGGATGCCAATACAAATTTGTGGATCTCTGCAATTGCTGATATGCATAGTGGGCGACAAAGTCTGCAGAATGTAGCACGCATTTGCTGCTCTCAATCACGAAGCGATTGCCATAGATGCATTGCTTGATCATGGTTGCCAATTGCTAGACACTAACAGAGTCAAGGCCCTTTCATTACATGACCAACATGAGGTAAAGATGAGGTAGAACGTCCATCTCAGACCTGGGTTGAGCTCATCAAGCTTGCCTACATCAAAAAACGAACTCGACTCAAATGCAAGCACGGTGCTGCTTTCATGACCAGGCAGCTGGGTTTTAACATATGCTACAAACACGAGCAGCATACTATGCAACTTTGTAGACATTAGACATTAGACAAGTAACAGTTGAGCAGCATACAAGCAGACAACTCATGATACGCCATGCAAGCTTGGCAGCAAGACCAGCATTGTGAAGCCCACATGCAATATGCGCTCTTGGAAACACACAGAAACATGAAAACCTGCACAATAAAAGTTTACGGTACTGATGCTGAACAGGCAAACATCAGCAGCATTGGCATACCCGTTCATTGTCTTCCAGCTCCTGTTCGTCCTCTTCCTGTTCATCTTCTTCTACGGTGGGCAGCTGCTCCGAGTGGTGTCGGCTGAAACCACCAACAGCCACGCTCATGTCGGCCTGAGGCTGATAGGGGGCATAAGGAAAGAAAGGCACATCCTTCACTCCTCCACCTGCATTGAGTCCCACTAATGAAGCTCAACTCAAAGTTGCCCAAGTGAGCTCGTTGAACCCACCAAATGTCAAGTTAAGCTTGATTAGACTGGACAGTTGCTACTGAGCGTGAGGTAATACCCTGACAGTAGCATTCGTACCAGGAGGCACTGGTGCTACTTTAGGTTGAGAGCATACTATGTTAATTTCGGGCGTGTCAAGTTCAGCCTGATTGCCATGCATCACAAATGGAAAGCAGCAGATCTATTACATCATGAATGCATACTGAAACAAACATTGCCATTGTGCAATGCAGAACAGTCAGAATTGCAACATACACTCGATACTTGAAGCATCCAGTATTGCCAAGGGCATTGTTGTGCATAGCAAACGAGAATCTGCTGCAGGGGGTCTTGCCTGTTGGGGCGGCTGCAGGGGGTATGAGGCCCTTGTTGGCCTTCACTCCCAGTGCCAGCTCAGCATTCTCCTCTGTCACATCCTGCAAGCACCCCACTGATCATCATCCCTCCATGCGTCTACCTAGTACCCGTGTACTCACTAGTTTTGGTAGCTACATGCTTAAAGCGACACAATAGATATTACTAAGTTGCATAACACATGATGGCATGTGAGGTAACAGCACCAATGCCTGTGCTTGAAATAAGTCATTCCGACCCTTCACATGACATGAACAAGCTTTGGCTTGTGTAACGGATCAAGCTGAGCCGATAAGCAAAGAGCGCATGTCGAGCATAGGCCAGATGCAGCGTGGTTTGCGCGCACCAATGAAGGCAATTGCTGATGCACCTGAAAGCATATAGCCTGTAGCATTGGCCACAACACACAAAGATTGTGCCAAGTAGACTGTAGCCATGGGCCCAGGTGTGCCAACATCCCTCTCCCAGTGTAAGCACGACTACAGTCCGCTTGAGAGCTGCTTTTTCAGATCGAAGGATCTTTGCATGACTTTCTTGTTCACACAGCACCAGAACTGGAAAATGTGATGCACAACACACATTGCTCATGCATCATCAGAACTCAACATGTGGCGACGCCTTGAGCGTACCTTCCGAGTGATGACGCCCATGACCATGGGTTTGGGGGGGCCCACAAACACATGGTGCAAGCCCATCGTCCTGAACAAGCGATAGGCCCTGGACAGGCTGGCATTAGCGTGAACCAGGAAGGGCGTGCGCTGCATGAAGGGCCTCAAGTCGATGTACATGTGGCGCTCCTCATCTGTCAGGTCCCTGTACAAGACAGTACAGTTGAGGTTGTCACTGGTTTGTGATCATTGGCGTGAACCAGGAAAGGCGTGCGCTGCAGAAAGGGCCTCAAGTCGATGTACAGGTGACGCTCCTCATCTGTCAGGTCCCTGTTCAGACAACACAGCAGGTTGTCACTGCTCCATGACTACTGGCATGCAGCCTGCGCTCGTCATCTGTCAGATCCCTGAACAACACAGATGCTGTCACTGATTCATGATCATTGGCAGATAGACTGCGCTGACAGCATGAGACCAGGTTTTTGCCCAGATTTATTTCTAACCCGAGAAGAGTAGAAATTGCACTTCCAAGTGATGTCCATCACCAACTTCTGAATCCGATTTGGTGGGGAGGGCAGGATGCAAGTCTGCAGATCAGTTTGCATGTGCCTCTATCTTGTTATTTGGAGCCTAGATGGGTGCAGGATGAGAGAATGGGGGGGGAGGAGGGGGGGAAAGGTGGGGTTCAAAAGCAAATCTTGTGGCCAGGCTATTGTGTCCATCACACTGATGGTGGCAGCAGAACAAGGCAGCAGGGTAGGCTTAGAGGACAACAGCACTAGGCATGCTAACAGGGCAGTGCAAAAAGACAAAGGGCATGATAGCTACGCCAGACAGGGGTTCGAGAATCTGCTGACAGGCACAAACACAGATACATCTGTGCAAAAGGCAGCCCAGGATGACATCCAGCACCTTAAAAATCTCCATTGACATGGGCACAAACGTTGTGATTACAGAAAAGATGCAGCAGCCTGCCAAACCTGAGGATGCTTTCCTGCTCCTCCTTGACACGGATCTTCAGTGGGAACTGCTCCAGCTTGTCCAGCAGCTCAATGCGCTCCTCCTGCACCACACACAAATGCATGTTGCTGGCCTTCAAACAGCTGGGTAATTATCTCCGGACAACTGTTTCTGTTCTGTTTGTTGCTCAGCAGGTGAAACAGTGCCAATTTCGTCCAAGAACCTGCAGAATCCAGCGGATTTGCTTTTTTCTCCCTTGTCAGGTTGAAGCTTCGTACACGTGGTCCAACGCAACCCCTTGTGTTCCTTCAGGCTTCCATGACGGTGCAAGCTATCACAGACAGACTTAAGGATGCTTTGAATGGCTGCAGCAGGCTCCTCATTTAGTACATGCCTTTGACAAGAAAAAAATAGCGATGACCTTCACAGGTAGAAAGTTACCAACCTGTGCAATGTATTGTACAGAATTGCACCTCTGTTCAGTGTACCAGTGTTGACCAGCCTGTGACAAGATGGTCCTTGTATACATTTGAGAAAGAGCACACAGGCATGGAGTGTGGGTTTTGGCTGCAAAGCTGGGCAGCCAATTGACATGCTAAGACAAACCAAGAAAATGCACCACATTCAAATATGTCCAGAGTACACTTTAAGATTCCCATGGCATGTGAAAACAGCATTTCCCAGTCGGACACAATCAAAGCCACAATATGTTTGATAATGTTAGGCCTGCCTTTTGCAGCCAAGGAATGATTGATAGGTGCCTGCCAACACAGCTGCAACAGCCGCCGGTGCTTCAGCCATATGCTGACATTTGAGGCACCAAAGATACGCTGACAGTTGAGGCACAATGGTAGCTCAGCACTGTGAGCATACAAAGCAATGTGATGACAGGTGCAGCGATCATACTGTGATTTCCACAGCAGACAAAGTATTTGACTGCAACATGACGTAGCGTGCCTGACTTTTAAAAGTCAGTGTGATGGACAGGCATGATGGGATGTTGCAGGAAGGCCTAATCATCTGTCATGGAATGTCATACAGCCATGTGAAGAGTCAACAGTCTGTACACGCCATCATGGATGAAGATCAATGCAGCAGGGAAGGGGAGTAGTACGTCTCACCTGAGACTTGGGAATGCAAGCATAGGCAGGCAGCACAATCAGCATGCCAAGATGAGTGACAATCAAGGTACTAGGTGTCACCTGAGGCCTGGTAGCGCAAGCCTTGGCAGACGGCAGGCAAGGCAGTAAAGTAGGTCTGACCTGAGACTTAGGGATGCGGACCTTGGCGGGCAGCAGGGCTGACATGGCACCATGTGTGACGATCAGGGCAGCAGGCAAGGCAGATGTCAGGTCTCACCTGAGACTTGGGAATGCGGGCCTTGGCCGGTGGCAGGGCTGACATGCCATCATGGGTGAAGAGGCCAATGCGGTGCTTCAGCATGCGCAGCACCTGGGTCCTCTTGATCACTCCATGCAGAGGGAAGCTCTCGTCTGTAAAGAAGGATATTGTTACTGGTATGTCAGTGGTGTATCAGTGGTATGTTGGTGGTATGTTAGTGTCACTGGTGCACCAGAGCGTGTGATACAGCCCACCTGTCATGGTGTTGCCAGGCTGGCAATAGTGTGCCTTGGCAGGGGGATGTAGTGGGTGGCAGTTGAAGAAGCAGACACCTTGGCATTACGAAGAGCATGCAAAACCCAGTTTTGCAGAAGGAATGATCATGGCATGTGGGCACATGGGCTGCTGACAGGTGTCTGTACAGTGTCTGGAATCTGGCCACAGGCCACATGACAGCATAAGGCCAAGAAGTAAGTGTGATGCTTTTGGCATGGAGTTGCTTCCATGAGCAGAAAGTACTGCCAGGCTGTGTGATGGCAACCACAAGGAACGTCAAACAGGGGCGTGGCAAAGGTCTTTGCTGAGAACTCATGAGTTCAGGGCAGCAGTCAGCTGCATAGTACTACCAGCAAGAGGCCTTGTCTGTTGCATAGGGCTACGAAGCTAGTGCAATGCTGTTCAAGCATGCTTCATGATGGGATACAACATCACAGGCAGGCGTTCTACTTGCAGCAAAGACCTTGTTCATCTCAGAAAGTGTTGCCAGGCTATGTGATGGCACCAATGTGGACCACCACAGGCGGGCGTCTTACTTGCAGCAAAGGCTTTGTCTACTTCAGTGGTGATGGGGAAAGCCTGATGGGCACATCGCCTCAGCACACTCTCCAGCTTGGACACAAGCATGACAGGCTCCAGTGCCGTCATCTGGGTGGTCATCAGCTCACCCACACTCAGCTTGTCACTCACCATGCGCTGATGGGATTCCAAGGCGGCCTCCAACTGCATCACAGACAGACGGTGGTGCTACATGGGACAGACCACACACAGCAAAGCAGTCTGTGGGCACAAGATAGACACGCTGGCTTCTGTCCTCACAAGGGCTTAGGGATTTAATTCTTCCCCACAAGGGTTTAGGGCTTTAGTAAGCCTGAATAGACACGTTGGCTTCTTGAGCAATGGGTGAAGACCAGATGAGCCATGCAAGCAAGCAGATGACAGCAGTGAGACTGTAGCATTGCTTACATTGCTTACGCTGATGCTTTTCTCGCAGGTTCAAAGCGGTCTGCCGTTGCATGGCATGCGCCTGTCATGAGCAGCACTGCCGTAAAGTGACACCATCCAAAGCAAAAGCTCTTCCGTGACAGGGTGTTGCCGACAGTGCTTGCAGATCATGCTGTTGCATGCACTTGATACTTGATCAACTACAAGACTAGAGGCCGTCACTCAATGCACCGTGAGACAGCTTTTCTGTACAAAATCTGGGCAAAGATTGCCTGTGTTAAGATTCCCGGGCTGTATGTACGACTGACTGTACTTACATGACTCAGAGTCGAAAGCGCCTGACAGGGAAAGCCACAAATGAACGAACGAATGGATGAGAATGAATGCTAGGAAGGCGCTCACCAGGACAGGTGCACCCCTGATCTTGATGTGAAGGTCGTACACTCCCATGCTGACAGAGTCCCCAACAATCTTGGCTACAAACACTGCAAGCATCATCGGCACCACCAGCTGCAGGGCCCCCGTGCCCTCCATCACCAGCACCGTAATACTCAGGGTCATGCGCGTAACACCACCCAGCTGCGCTGCTGCTCCCACCGCCTTCAGCCGGGCACAGAGTCAGTGTTCATGTGTACATTTTGAAGATATGTTTTCGATGATTTGTTTTGAGGGATCTGTGGGCAGTTTGTTATTCATGGACGAGAAATACAATCAGCCAAATCAGCCACTTTGAACAGGTGTGTTTCCTACACATTCTGCAGTTAGGTTGCAGTGCTGCAACCCTTGTAGATTCAGCCCAAGTGCAGTTTGCAGTGCATGAAGGAGTATAGGTCTACAGTCATGACATGATGTTTTGGGGTTGACTTTGGGTCAGCTGTGAGTGCAGAGTGGCAATGCAGATAGGCAGCTCACCGCATAAGCTGGCAGGGAAATAGCGTGATGGCCGACCATGTGCCTGACCAGCATGCCCACTATGCGACCCCAAGCAGCCCCCAATGCCAAAGAGGGAATAAACAAGCCTGCATGATGATGCAGAGGATGAGTCATCTCAACAAACGTGAAAGCAAGGTCCAGATCAAGACATTGTTATTGGCAGTAGCCACAGGTAAAACAGCAAAAGTATGTTGCATGATCAATAAGTCACATGATATGGACACTGTTATTGGCAGTAGCCATCTATATGACGGCATACTGTTTTGCATGATGTGGACAATGCATGTACTGCTGTCCATGGATGCAGCTATCACAGCAGCAGGTGCAAGCAACAGCAGGTGCATAAACAGCTGAGGAACAGATGGAAGAACTGCTCATGAGATTGCACTGGTGAACGTGTTTACGGTTGATGCATATAGTCCATGCTAACGACTATGAGACATCACTCCAACATGCTTCACCAGACCAGCCGCAGCAGACATGACATTCAACAGCAGACCAGGACATTTGGAGTGGAAAGCAGAGCTGCAACACCTGCTCTGATGCTGAAGCAGGTCCCAGCAGATATTGCTTGATGGGAAGAGCATGCTATGCAAATCAAACAAACATCTGATGGACTGCTCAAGTTTGCAGCTTAAGTGGCCAGCTCAAGTGTTTGAATTGAGGTATAGGTATGTGAGTGTGTATACACGCATACACACATCTGCACACTACTTCTGCAATACCATGCAAGTTTAAGCTGACAGACACAACAAAGGGATCACCTGTGGCAGCTCCAATGCCAAAGCAGAACAGCATGCCAAAGAAGATGGCAAGAGCCCAGATGAACAGCAGACTGGAGCTGATGATGTGCTCTGGAGTGATCTTCTCAGGCAGAGTCTCTCCAAAATGCACAATCATGCGCATGGACTGGACCAGAGGATTGAAGAAGAGTTGGCCATGTGGGTTGAATTGTGTGGAGTTGCACCTGTAAAGCAAAACAAGTGCTCAATATGGTCTATGCATGCTCAGTGAATCAGTCTGCTTGGCTTGATTGCAAAGGCTGCTGTATGACCAGATTGTGTGCTGTCTGTGGCTTTCACTCAAGCTGGCACGGCATCAGCTCTGGCCTACTTCCCTCTGCCTACTGAGCACAGTATTGCAGCAGCTCTACTGCATGTGGCTCAACAGGCAGAGGGCTGCTGCAATACTGTCCAGGAATCCATTAGCGATGTTGATGCAAACACGACGACGCTATGGGCCGACACAGCACTGCAAAGTGCAGCTGCACCAGCTCTTGTGTATGGCAAGCAATACAGCATGACACAGAGGGCCTGAAAGCATCAGGGATGCAGACGGATGAGCATACCACAACTGAGGGAAAAATTTGAGTCCCCTGGAGTCAAAGCCAGACACGCCGGCATAGATATCCTGGTCTTCCCCTGAGTTCTCATAGTACGAAAGTTGCTCCTTGGAGGGCAGGTTTTGGCAAGGAGAAGAGTATGTCGCGAGGAACCAGGTGGTTGCCACCAGCCATGCCACAAAGACCACCTACAATAATGCTCATAGTAGAAATGTCGAGTACTTGACCGAGGCAGGTAAGAAACGATATTCTGCAGGGCACAGCTCGTCAGCCGCGTTAGGGTGTGTGGACTGATGCCGGTTGCAGTGAAAGTCAGTAAAGTCTGATCAGCAGTGATCCTGGCCTGAAATAAGGCTTACCTCGCCAAACCGTCGCCACCTGTTACTTGCTGGAATATACTTTGCCCGGAATGAGGTGAAGTGGATGTTGAGCTTGATGAACCAGCCGCCCAGGGCTCCAGCGATGCAACCCATAAACACGTAGATCGGCAACTCCCAGATGTAATACCAGAACTTGGATCCATACAGCGCAATATTGTCGTCGTACAGCCCCAG
>JAABUP010001574.1_pt1 | contig 47713 bp, 60 predicted proteins | sample 5559201 | NCBI WGS metagenome assembly JAABUP01 (sample SAMN10711887, study PRJNA513373) | rock metagenome | isolation source: Antarctica rocks | place: Antarctica
CTAGAGCTAGCTCGAGAGGCGTCTGGGGTTGTTGCATGATGAGTTATGATGTGAAAGAGAGAGAAAGTGAAGAAGAGAGAAACTGCGGGAAATGGACGACGCGAGTGGCCAATAAAGGGGGGTGTCCTAATAGGGGAATCACGTTAAGGGACGCGAAGGGGGATATCTAGTTTGGATGATACCCCATGGAATAGGGGGTTGACTTAGCAAGTCTCGCACCGATTGTAGCCGATATGCAATATGCTGGGGACGCTTGTTTAGCTCGCACAAGACAAAGGGAGAGTTCGAGCGGTTTGTGCACTGACAACGAATAAAGCGGAACCCCACGTGCACCACGAGACCGGCACATGCGGAAGTCATGAACGCAATAGATAGAAGCCTTCCATCTCAGATATACATTATCCCGACCCGGTACCAGATCCCGCATCCAAATCTGCCTCCCCGACTACAGGTCTCGGCGGTGGACGTAACGCCCGGTGCTCTCCTGGAAGACGAGCGAGTGGGGTCCGCCAGTGTCGACTTCCTTGGGGTCCGAGATGGGCGCTATAGGCGATTTTAAGCAGAGACTTGTGGAGTTGAGAGGTCATGCTCACCGCCGCGGTTGGAATCGTCGCTAACTTTACCATAATGTCCCGTCCTTCCGCCGCTGTCAGCGCCGGAGTTATTGTTGTCCCCACGGTCGTTACCGCCTGACGAGCCGTGGCCTGCACCGCCTGCAGCAGCTCCGGCGCCGAGTCCGGCATTGGTCGACGAGTAATTCTGGCCCGAAGAGTAGTTGCCGCTGGTACCGCCTAGACCGCCAACGAGACCGCCAGTGGTGCCGCCGAGAGGCTCGCGAGACTGACCCGCAACCTCGCCATCACCGGCGACCGTCCGCTGCGCACCTGGACCGCGAGTCACACCGGCTTGGTCACCGAGACTTGCGTATTCGCCAGCAGCAGCACCACCGAGTGCACCACTGACACCAGCCCTACCAGCACCTTGACCTCCTGAGCCGAGATTTTCGCCGAGCGGGCCAACACCAGCACCCGTCCTCTGTGCGTGGCCTGGACCGAGACATATCAGTTCAGACGGCTTGGTAGGTGTTTGGGACAACCCACTCTGACCAGTGAGAGCGTCACCAGATCCACCTCCCTCGTAAGCTCCGCTCACGGTCCCGGCAGATCCGTATCCGGTGGTCGAATCGCCCGAGGAGCCATATTGGTCGAGCGAGTTGTCGCGCCCGCCAGTCCCGCCGTTCTGACCCATGAACCGGTCCGCGATCGGGGTGGAGTAATCGCCCTTGTTTCCTAAGCTGAGGTAAGCATCCGAGAAGATTCCGAAAAGAGAGTGAAGTCCAAAAAAAGGATAGGAGGGCAACGAGACAGTAAGACGGGTGCTGATACGGGAAATCAAATAGGGGTTAAGGGATAGGCGAACTCACCGCTCGAACCGTACTGGTCCATTTCTCGCTCCCCCGCCATGCTCCCAGACTGCGTGTTTTGCGCAGTGGACGTGTCGGCCTGCGAACGCTCTTTTCAGTAGAAGTCTACAACATAGCAGCCATTCCACTCACTCCACCGGAAAGGCCGATCCCAGCGCCGTGTTCTCCTTGATCAAATCCGTCAGAGGGAACGGTATTGCGCTTTCCAATCTGTCCGCCGGTTCCGCCTCCGCTGATAGGTGCTCCGAGATCCATCTTGTGTTTGTGCTGATTGATGATGCGTTGAGACGAAGTGGATTGATGGCCACGATATGAGTAGGTCACGGGGAGAATGACGTCGTGGATGCGAGGCGGGAAAAGACGTCATTCCCTTTCGGTTGTCCCTTTAAGGCACCGAGATCACGGGCCAGACCCCCTCTCACCGTGGCATTTTCTGCTGATACAACGCCCAGCGATCTTCGAGCGCAATTCACAGGACGCAATGATCACATATGAAGCACATGCTACTGTTTTCCTACTGACTGAACACGTCCGGATGCTAAAGTGCCAAACCAACCCTACTTTCCCGCACGGAGTTGCCAGGATTGGACCCGGTCCTCCTGCCGACCTCCCTCCATTGGCTCAAAGGCCCGCCGAGTGGACCTTCCCTCTCCAACACCTTTCCCATCCCCTTGCCCGTACCAAAGCCACTACTCAGCATCTCATCTTCCGTCATATTCCTCATCTCCCCGCCGAGTCCCGGTAGGGCCATTCCCCTCCTTTCCCTCGTCTCCTTCCGACCGCGGTAGAAGGCTTCTTCACCGAGGATCTCGATAGCTGCCGCGTCACCGATAACCTCATGCCATTGCCCGTCGGCTTGAGAGAATATGCGGTGTCGAGTCTCCAGACGTAAAGGCTCAGTATCGTAGATAGGCTGTACTTTGGGGCTATGGACGTCAGGTGTTGCTCAAACCGGGAGAGGAGAGACGTACTAGACGTGGTACTTGTGGATCTCGCGATCGGTGAACAGGATGGTATCGGTATGCTCGGTTCGTTTCACGGTTTCCTATCGGCACGTGAGCCACCATACCCTTCAAGGCTGGGTGTGAAAGAAGTGTACTTACTTGAACGACCGGCTCCATCCACTTCGTATGCACGTCTACCGTGTCCGTCTTCCCCAGCTTATCCCCCAATCCAGCAGCTCTGAAGACGGCTTTCCCTCTTTCACTGAGTGTGTTCCGAGGCCCGGCCGTTGCGATCGTGGCGACCGATTCGTCCCGTTGCGCTTCCAGAGCGGCGGTCGACTTTGGCTCGTATGAGACTCGTGAATTCTGATTCAGAGAGAGATTCGCGATATGCCGCTCGATATGCTCGCTACCATCGGTATCAGGCCCCCAGACTGACCTCAAGGACTCTCTCGGTCCAGTAGGAGCTGCAGGAGGGGTATTCGGTCTCGTAGATCCAGCTGAAGCGAGTTGAGGGTTCGCAACGAGACTGACGCCTCGTGCGGGTATATCCTTGACATCGTTGTTCCTCCTCCTACCCGACTCCTCGCTCTTGCGTCCACCATGAGTACCTGGAATTGACTGCACGTGCCGGAACCGTCCTTCGACATCTCCTTGCTCCTGCTCGGGAATCGCCTGACTGCCGGAAATCATCGGTTTCGGGCGTTCCCTCTCAGCATCGGTGATACGGGTGCGATTGACAGAGGTGACATGAGCTATAGGTGTAGGTGACTGTGAAGGCGGAGCGGCACCGGGAGGAAGTGGGAAGGCAGTGAAAGGCTCGGAGAGGTCGCGCGGCAACTCGAGGAGTTTAGGAAGCGAATTGCTGACGTAGTTTGCGTTATCGTCCGGAATCGGGTTGTTGGCATTAGAGGAGGTCGTGGGTAGGTCAGGTTGCTGGAACTCATCGACAAATGCCTGGGAATGGCCAGTCGGATCCGTTCTGGGCTGAAAAGTCGCAGGTGACGCGGTCTCCTCTACGAGTGGCGGTGCGGTCCTCCCGCCTCTCGAATCCGTTGTGCGAGGCTGGGAGCTAGCCGGAACAGGGGCTTTGTCGATGAGGACGACATCCTCGTCACTACGGTCCAGTACAGGCGCACTAAGGCTCGTGAGGCGTTCCTGGCTAGGCGGCGCAGCGGCAGTGGTTCGCGCTGGGGATGTAGGGGACTGAACAATAGTGGGCGATGATGGGGAATTGAGTTCGCTCGAAGAGGATGGAGTCTTGCGGTGCTTCAGGCGGGAGAATAAGGATGGCATCGCGTTGTAGTCTGGTGCTAGGGGATGTGATCAGCGCTACACCGCAAATCAGGCGATTCTGGGATAGTCTCAATCTGTGAACCATCATGGGCCCCGCATGCCGGCTATGACGTTTTTGGATCCTAGCTGAGATCGGGGAATGGTTAAATTCAACCGATCAGTCCGCCTACCCGGAGGGCCAGGTGACGACATGAATTTCCCTGAACCATGACGTCGGTGCCTTCAAGCCCGTTGATCCCGCACGCAAACGCACTCGCGATTTCTTCGTCATCCGCCGCCCCCAGAGCAGAACCGGTATTATAAGATCTGTAAGCTTTTCGTCCGATATCTTCTTCTTCACTTCACAACACAGAACATCTCTACAGCATCCATCAATATGTCAAATATCAGCCAAGGCGTCAAGGACTTCGTTCGTCTCTCTGCCTCGTATTCCCAGACCTCTTCTCTGCCTCGTATTCCCAGACCTCCCGCTGACTATTCCGCTCTAGTTGAAAGGGTCGCACCAGGCCGACTCCACCGAGGTTTGCCATCCGCTACCAGCAACATGTTCTCTTACTCCACGTTGCTGACCTTTTCGTCAGGTATGCTCGGAGGTCGCCCCCGAGATCCTTCAGGAGACTGTCCGACCTTCTGAGCGTGTGGAGACCGCGGAAGCGATCGACAGGGAGAGGCACATCCACCACCACCAAGTGAATGTCGAACCTCGCTCTAATCCTCCGTTTCATCTTGCGTGAGCTGACTGTCTCTTATAGCACCGTGTCCAACCCATCACGGACAACCAGACCCTCCCGACCCAGCACATCACCACCGCCGCTCAGGCCGTGACCCGCGAGCACAAGGAAGACATGCTCCCGGAGCACCAGTCTAAGCTCCACGAGCAGCGCACCATGCACCAAAACACGCAGACTCAGCTCGACACCGAGCGGTCTACCGCGCACCTTGGTCAGCACGTCAACCAGCACGAGCACCACCACATCCACGAGACTGGTCAGTGCAGTCTTTTCTGTACCTCTCGTTCTGTACTGACACGCCTTACAGTCCAGCCCGTCGTTCAGCGTGAGACGGTCCAGCCGACAGTTGTACACCAGACCGTTGGCGTTCACGAGAAGATCCATGACGCACCGATCGTCCACGAGGCTACGACCCTCCCCACCATCAGCCAGTCAGAGTTCCTCTCGCAGAAGAAGGACGGTGGCCCCATGAGGTTCGTGACTGCGTCGATGCTGAAGTAGTGTTTTTGACGCATTTTGTGCATAGCCATACCGACAAGGCACACACCCATCAGTTTTACGAGGGTGCGCCGCGCGTCGGTGGAGGGCAGCAGGCGACGGAGCGAGCTGTTTGAGCGAGCATTCGAGATGTTGTGTCGTAGGGTACCAGTATATAGTGCAGCTTGCGGCGAGAAATGTATGTTGATGATCTGCGTTGATGCTGGAATTATATCAGGAGAATCATTGCTCAATCTCGTCAGCATAGAGATCACGCGTCGACTGTCCACGATGGTTTCCCCTCGGCATCGAATTACTGATCTTCAGAAGCGGAAGCAGTGGGGCGCCTCAAAACTTCCAGTTGCAAGTATCAAGTTCTTCCGCAGGACTGTTGTATGGAGCCATGGTCTAGTCTTGAAATCAGCATTCCCGAAGCAGTAGCCGAACGGTGAAGGACAAGAACACACGTTCGTGCCAGAGTATTCGGCGATGATCCCGCTCGCCGAATCGGAGCGAATGGGGCCGGTGGAGGTCATCCGCGAGTGTCAAAAGTCTTCCAGTGAGTCAGATTTCTATCTTGGTCATTGGATCCTGTCGCGAACCATACGCATTTGAGACAGACTCTCACTCGGCTTGATCGACGTGATCAAAACCATCATGTCCCAAGTCGCCGCAATTTCACTGGCGCTCCTGTCCATACCGCCAGTCATGGCTCTCACTCATTACCCGCCCGGTAGGTTCTGCTCACTCTTTAACTTCTCAGCAGCTCAATAAATTGGTGTAGCGAACTCGTCGATCGATAATCTGGCGATGGTGATAAACGGGACTGGGGCACCGGGTATCTACAACAGTTCGACCACGCCGGATGGGTTTTATGGGGAGTACAACTGTGCGTACTTTGGGACCTTTCAAGCTCGGTGCTGATTCGGAAATCAGGGTGTGCCGTGAGTCGCAAATAAGGAAAGGAGAGAAAGGCTGATGAGGACAGATGCCACATGTCAGGAAGACCGAGTACAAGGTCCCGAGCTCCGACTACAAGCTGCAGTATGTCGAGATCATCCAGAGGCATCACAAGGTACCATGTTTCGATCAGCAGTTCGATTACCAATACTGACGCATTTCAAGAGGACCCCGTATGCGTCCAACACCTTTTTCAAAGAGGACATCCCGGTTCGCATTCTCCTCCATGTGACCTGGACCCGCTGACAGGCGATTGTAGTGGGACTGCAGTGGCGAAGGTAAGATAATATCGGAGACATGTGATAGGTAGTTTGAGTTGTCGCAGGACCTTACGCCTACGCCAAGGACAAGTCCCATTTCAATACCACGCCCGTGTACTGGCAAGCCGAGGTCGGTCTCGTCTAACTCGTCTCGGAAGCAATATTGAGTGAGGCCAGGTCAACACGCAAAATCCGTTCGAATACACGGTCGGACCGGGTTTCATCAACTCGACCTGCCAATTCCCCGACATCACCTCGTGATTCCCCTCTTTCTTTCGATGGACCGCGCTGAGCCAGGTAAAGAGCGGGTTTGGAGGACGCAATGATTCATGGCCAAGATGTCCGTGGAGTATACGGGGACTTACTGCAATTCTTGCCGCTTGAGAGTGAGAGCCAGAAGTACCAATGGAGGGTCACAAATAATGCGAGTCAGGAAATCCTAGAGGGAGACAGTGCTAACGAAGGATCAGGTGATCACGTCGCAAACGCTCAGTCAGCGGATTCAGCTAGGAAGGTCCTTCCAGCTGATGTGTACAGGCGGTTTTGCGAAAGGAATTTTCCCGGACATCAAAGAGTACTCTGCGTGCGTCATCTGGTCCTCCCCATCAACTTCTCTGACCAGAAGAGTCCAGCCTCATTCAGGTCCGATTGGTCTGATCTGGTCAGTTTGACAAGCTAATCCTCGAAGAGCTCGGCATACGACTCGCTCGAACCCGTCTTCAGTGCGGAAAACTCAGTACCGGGACACGCTGACCTGCTAATGACATCTAGCCTGCGATGCCGCTACCGCCATTGATGCAGCATACGAAGGCTCAAACCCCGCTTGGGTCGCTCACCTCAATGCGTCGGCAGCGGTGCGAGCGAGGTTCAACAATGTTTCCGGAATTCAGCCGGACGATACTGCGGGCTGTAGGTTGCTTCTGCCTGGTCGACCATCTGCTGATTCTTCTGCAGGGAACTCTTCCTGGGACCAGTCGGTACCGCTGTCGAGAACCACGCTGATGTTTTCAGCCCTTATGATAACTTGTCAGCCAAGCAGTGTCATCAGAAACCCCTGCCCTGCTCGGTCAATAATACGGCTCTTTGTGTATCGCAGGCGGACGCAGACGAGATCTACCGTCTCGGGAACTACGAGTATTCCTATAGGTATATTCCGTTCCACCACTCATACCAATTTCGGACTAATGCGTCAAGCAGGTATCGCGGGGCGCAAAACTCGACGTTGTACAGCGTGCTCAAGATGGGTCCGTGGTTGCTGGAGTTACAGGGTCATGTTGAGGCCCACATGGCTGGATCGAATCCGGTAAAATACTACCACAAGTACGTCAATCTGGTCGTTGAGCATCGTTTGGGTCTAATCACAACGCAAGCTTCGCGCACGATGGGTCCATCGCTCCTCTCCTTGGCGCTCTCCAGATCGACAACGTGCGTCTCTTCCTCTCCTTGCCTTGGTGTCCTACTTCGCTGATGCCTTTCAGCCCGTGTGGCCAGGTATGGGCTCCGAGGTAAGCTCTCTCGTCAAGTACTGAAGGTCATCGCTCATTCCCGCTCCAGGTCGTCTTTGAACTATGGAAGAAATCCTCGACCTATTATATGCGAGTACTCTGGTCCGGTCAGCCGCTCAAGACGTCGACACTATTGGGAACGCTCGATATGGTCACATTGGACGACTTCAACACGTATCTGAACATTACGATACCCAGTGATCCTGTGGCGGCATGTTCGATGATGTAGGGGAGACTATGAAGAGGTTTAGATCAGATAAAACCAACGGGGAGCCATCTGCTCCGCACTAGATATAATGTATGCCACCGATACGAGCAGGACCCCACGCTACCCCGCACTCGGACGGTACGGAATGCTCCGCAAACTGCTGTTACCTGTCTTTGTTGATCGGGTCAGTATTAGTCCTGACCCGTGACCCAGCACCTATGATACCTTCGGCACGGGATCAGTTGAGACAACCATGCCGACCGCCATAAATCCTCCCACTCAGCCTGCCCCTCCTCCACCTTACCAAAATCAAGGTCAAACGGCCGAGATGTCTGTGATCCTATGTACCGCTGGATGTAAGTCCTCGCCTTATGACTTGATTCACCTTGCTCGATTCAATCATATTGATGATCTCTTGGATCTAGATGACCACTCGATCCGGTTCTGGGAAGCTTGGTCGGGTATCTGTTATCGCCAAATCACATTACAACCTCAATGGGTACGTCCTCTACCGGTTTCACAAGAGGGTAGCCTGACTGGAGGGATGGCCAGTAGAAGCAGGTCAACAGACTGGCCATCAGTCCCGATAAGACGTATCTCGCTGCAGCTGGGAACGCTTCTGTTCGGTATCTCCCTGCCTTCCATCTTGAAGGATTATTGACAAGAGTAGGATATGGGATATACCGTCGCTCAACAATACTCCGGTCGGTCCCTGCGCGAGGAAATGAGGTGTAGAGATGATGATGAGACAGATTGCAAGTCTCGATGGACATACGGGGAATATCACGGCTCTCGCATATAGTGCGCAGGGGAAATGGGTGGTAACGGGGAGTGAGGATGGGACGGTCAAGGTGTGGGATACACGGTCAGTCGCTGTGGATCCCTTCATCAGGGTCTCGCTCCAACCTCTTCCATGGACTTTAGGTGAGACGGACCGGACATGACGCTGATCGTCGACTTCGCAGGACGGCCCAAGTGCAACGGAATTACGTGCACGACGCACCCGTCAACGACGTGGTCATCCACCCGAACCAGGGAGAACTCATCTCATGCGACCAAGCTGCGAGCGTCAAGATCTGGGACTTGGGGGAGAATACCTGCACGCATGAGCTCGCACGTTGCTCCCTCACCTTCTCGCTGATTGTGTTGGCTGATGGAGGCATAGGTACCGGACGAGGAGGTGGCTATTCGGAGCGTGACAATGGCCTCAGATGGGGCGACGCTTGTAGCCGGGAATGATTTGGTGGGTCACGATATACCTACAACGGGGATCTGTTGACTGATAGTACGGGTATAGGGAATGTGTTATGTCTGGAAGATACATTCAGCGAGCGAGCCGACAACATTACAACCTGTTACGAGCTTTCAGGCGCATCCGAAGTACATTACTCGGTGTCTACTGAGTCCCGACACAAAGTGTGTTCTAGTCTCGACTTCCTTCTCTCCAATCATTACCTGGACGGAATGGTATTTCGGCTGACGCGGCTATGCAGACATTTAGCGACATGCTCGGCAGATCACACGATCAAGCTCTGGTCGACCTCGAATTACGAGTATACACTGGAACGGACACTGACTGGACATCAGAGATGGGTTTGGGATGCGGCTTTCAGCGCGGACTCGGCTTACCTCGTCACGGGTCAGTCAGGATCCACCTCACCACCTCCGCCATGGGCTTATGGAGAGCAGCATCATCGGATCATGCCGCCAGACTGTGGGATCTGACATCGGGAGAGACGGTGCGACAGTACGACGGGCACCATCGAGCTGCTGTGTGCTGCGCATTGAACGACATCAATCTTGCATGATCAGCATCTTGGGATTTGCGTTGCCACCACCCCCGACTCAGGATATACCCTCATATAATACCAACCGATGCATACGATATCCCTACTCCCTCTAATTCAGCACCTTCCGCAACTCCTGTTTTTGTGCGGGAGTAATCCGGGTTGGGAAGACGACGTTCCACCGGACGACCAGATCTCCCTTCCGTTTGGCCGAGGCCGCCTTCGAAACCGGCATCCCTTCTCCCGATATGCGTGTCTCCTGACCTGGTTGGACGATTCGCTGCGAAATCATCATCAGCAATGACCGGAATGAAATGGGAACGGACATACCCCTTCCGATGTTGACACCTGGATTCTTCGACCGTCCAATTGCTCCACCTCCTTTGTGATTGTTCCTCCTCCTTCCGGACCGAGCAGAGCTTGCGAAAGTGTGATATTCAGCTTGACGATCAGGTCGTCCTCGACTCGCTCAAATCGGGAGTGCTTCTTTTCCTCCACGACGAATGCGACGGTTCTGCTCGCCATCAGCTCGCCGGCACCTCGATACCGGAAGCCGGATGCAACTCACTGTGATTGGCCGTACTCGTCCTCATTCCCTGCACCAGCAAACTTGATCTTCGTCCCCTAAGCTCTGATCAGCTCAATCCCAAGAGTACCGCAGACTGCTATTGACCTTCTTCCATCCTGCCTTGTAAGCCACCTCAAGCACCTTCTCCTCTTGGGATCCATTTCCCGTATGCCGAGTGATTTTTAAACGCTTTGTGCCACCCTTGTACAGCTCCTCGAGGGTAAGCGCCAATGGCTTCACGATCTCTCCCGGTGGTGGCGGAGCCGCACTCGGGCTTGGGTCGCCCCCTAGCCCACCCGGCATGCCTCCCATCCCACTCATCCCTGGCATGCCCCCACTCATCCCTGGCATCCCACCACGAGACGACCGCATCCGTGGACCTGAACGACCACCTCTACCCCCTCCTCCCATACTTGAGAAGAAGTCGTCTCCACCCCCTCCTCCTCCTCCTCCTCCTCCTCCTCCTCCTCCTCCTCCTCCCCCCATCGACGAGAAGAATGCGCTGAGCACCCGTCAGTTCGGTATACCATCAGACTGAAAGATGAGTGAAGACGTACTTGAAGATGTCGTTGGGGTCTTGAGCATGGAATTGGAAACCCGGTCCACCACCACCTCCTCCTGGGAACCCGGAGAAACCACCTCCGCCCGGCCCACCACTTCCTTTCAGACCTTCTTCTCCGAGCTGGTCGTATAAATCGCGCTTTTTCTGAGCGAGATCAGCGCGTTCTCGGATCCCGTATGGCAGAGGTGATCTACCTGATCAGAGAGGACTTCGTATGCCTCGCCAAGCTTGTGATACCGTCAGCGAGATTCCAAAATGGACAGAACAGCGGGGTTTACTTTCTTGAATTTCTCCTCCGCAGCCGCTCGCTTGTCTCCGGGATTCTTGTCTGCAATATGTTAGCTGCAGTACGAGGTGGGACGGGAGGGGGAGCATACCCGGATGCCATCTCAGAGATTCTTTTCGGTACGCCTTTTTGATCTCCGCTTCGCTCGCGTCTTTGCCGATCCCAAGGGTCTAACGTAGATTAAATCAGCAATGAAATGCCAGCAGGGGAGAGGAGACACCTTGTAGTATGCGGTATTGTTCACCATGACCGGTGATGGGGATGGGTGAGTCTAGGTGAGGTGAACGGGATGATTGATGACCCTTGTGAGGTCGCAAGAATGGCCAGAATCGGTTGGAGATTCACGAGCGTTTTCTCGAAGTCAGACTCGATTGAAGTTCGTATGCTAAAGCTATGAACGAGCGCGGATGATAGAGGACAGACCGTTGAGTTTTGTTTCCAGCAGCTGCTAGATAAAATCCCCGCCACGTGGTGCAAAGTGACGTAATAAGCCGTATTTTAAACCATCCTTTCAAATCATTTCCTTGATCGTGTCAACTCCTCTCGCAACGGGATTGCCATGCAACTCGACCGCATTTCATTCTCCATAAGTACCTCAGCGCTGGAGCCAAATGTATGCCCCTTCTGGCGTGGATTCGGATACGAGCAGTGGCGAGCCCGACATCCCGGATTCTCCGCCCAAGGAATTTGGAAACAAACCCCATTTCTCGCTCAAGTCTCTGTTTCAGCCCGCACGAAAGCTGATTGACCCTCTACGCAAGCCTGATGGAGCAGATGATGTCAAGCAACTCAGGGCTGTGCAGGCTGTTGAGGCAGAGTCAACGCCTGCGAAGAAACGGGTGAGGATCGTGGTTGATGGGGAGCCTGAAGAACCGTTCAAGACCCTACGGTCCCCAAGGGAGCCGATGGATCAAGCATTCGGCAAAGCACGCCTATCACCTGTCATTCAGAATGAAGCAACCACGTCCGGCCCTAGGCCAAACGAATCTTCGGCGGAACTTTTGACAACACTTCGCGAGCTCATCGCTGAGTCCGCCACTAACCGTCAAACATTATTGCCCGCCCAACCTCCCTCCAATGAGAGGAGAGAATCACCGACTTTCCTGCATCCCATACCCAAACGGAGACCCACGCCATTTCAACCAGCTTCCGAGCGGTCTAGCGAGCTCGAATCGGATGCGCGGCGAGAGCAGACCAGTCCATTGCTTACAATGAAACCAGAAAGGGGGCATCCACAGCTTCGCGGACAGCCGAGTCGACCCGGTAATCTGGAGCTTCGATATGACACAGATCCCGATGTTGACGCCCCGTCTGCCGGCCAGGCCCCCGAGGTTGGAGATCCGGTGCCTACGCAGCTAGCGAAGCCGAGCCACGGCCATATCCCGTGGCTGGCGCTCCGCACTCCGCCATCTCACGCGGATGATAGCCGGGCCCCTCCCTCACTTCATACCAAGGAGATCACTTCAGCGCCGCCGGTAGATCAGCTGTACCTCAGCACCGCGGGCGAGCAAGCTATCCCACCATTATCGTATCAGCCGTTGCGGGCGTATCATCTTCCTCGAAATGGTTCCTCCCCGCAGGTGTATCACCCAGCTGAGGGAGATCAGTGGACGCAGCCGGGTTCGGCGCCTCCATCTCATCAGCATCCAAGACACGATCCCTCCCGAGAGGCTTGCTCTCATCAGCCACCTCCCTTCGAAAATGCGGCCCCGTCTCTGCACTTTTATTACCAAGCTCAGTATGCCTATCCTTCAGATATGCAGCACGGGTACACTGCTCAGCAGTCCTTCTACGCTGGACATCCTCCACCGACGTATGTCCTCGTCCAGCCCCCACCCATCAGCCCATACATGATCTCCCCACCTTCTCCTGTCTATTTCCAAACAGTATCGCTTCAACGTTGGCAGCCTTACTATCCGACCCTACCCGACTCGAATGCACAACACCCTTTGTCACAGCACGCTTCCGTCCACGAAACCGAATACTCATTCCACCGAGAACCAGCTTCGGCTCCTGTGAGACCGTCGGAACCGTGGCCCAGCGGCGGCAACGATCAACGACTAGACCGCAGTCCGATGCCGCAATCAGACCTTGAGTCCAATGACCGGATCCGGAGACATGTAGCGGCTGGGGCGGAGTTGCACCACCCCACGACTGGGGAAGGGTGGTCAGGAGATATGCAAGGCAAGGTCATAAGCCCAAGAGAACAGAACGCCAGCGCCCTGGGTCCAGAAAGCGAGGTTTATCCCCCAAACCCAGCACGACCAAATGCAGAATCGGCCCGCCGTACTGACGGGAATCATGCGACGAGCAGAACACCAAGCGAGCTTTCCAGTCCAACACGACAGAAGCTTGACTCGCCGAGGATCGTGGTAAAGACAGCAGAAGGTATCCGTGAAGTCGAGCCGTACCGCTCTCCGAGTCGGGTGTCTCCTAGGAATGGAGAAGCCGACGATGTATTGGCGGACAAAAAACGAGCGTCCTCTTCAGCATCACCCGGGAAGCGCACGAATCCTGCTGTTACCGCATCAAAACCCGCGGCTAAGGACGAGAAGAGGAGGAAGGCTCACGAAACAACCCAGGAGACTGAAGAAGAGTCAAAGGTCGAAGGTGGGCCTCTCTACAAGGCAAAGACGACAATCACGTCCTCCCACCGGGACGAGGAGAGGGAAAGGGCAAGAAGGAACGGGCAGAAACGGGCTATGTTGCAAGCCGAGGCATCCGAGGAGAAGACCGAGCAATGGCAGGCAGAGCGTACGGACGACGGCAGGATTTGCGAAAGGGAGAAGGCATATGCGCTGACAAAGCCGAACACGAAGCAGAAGGCTCTCTTAGACGCTAAAGACGCTGCGAAGCAGGGCGTCTCACGATTACCTGGCGAGGGGCGGGTTGAAGTACGAGAGAGCCAAAAGAACTTCGATGTCGACGGAAGTGCGAAACGGGAGGCGAAGAGACGAGTGCTCCTTAAGGCGGAGGTTGCAAAACAGCTTAAACAAGGAAGTAGTGATCTCGCGCCGGAAGAAGTGGAGCCAGACCAAACGGAGGAAATGGCTCGGAGAGGCGCGACGAAACGGGCTATGATCGAGGCCATACTATCCAAAGAGACAAAGGCTTCAAGATCGTCTGTAAAAGAAACAACTCACGAAAGCGACGAGCGAGACCGCGCTGCCGACGGAGACACCGCAAGGAGAAGGGAGAAGCAGAGAGCTCTTCTGAAAGCGAATGCAGCTGCGGAAGGGGAAACCCCTCAAACTGCTGACCATCGCAACAAGGTCGATGAGAAGAAAAGGCGACGAGAAGCAGGTGACCACGGGACTGCGAGGAACGAAGCGGAGCGAAGAGCAATGCTCAGAGCTGTAGCGGGAGATGGGCCTGCTTGCAAAATTCGCATGCAATATCGCGAAGATCGATCCCGAACATCCGTAACAGACGAAGACAAGGACCGAGCGCGAAGAGAGGCAAAGAGAAAAGCTCTTATGGAGGCAAAGGCAACCGCAGAGAGCAGGACATCAAGATCTTATCAGCAGGATATAGGCAGCCAAAACGATGAGCGCAGAGTGAACATTTATTACGAGGGCGAAACGAAAAAGGCAGACCGGCGGAAGATACTGATCGAAGATGATGAGGCACTCGAGAGGCCAAAAGCCAGACTGACAGCAAACGACAAGCCGAAGCTTGAGGAAGTTCGTTCGAGAGGAGCTGATGTGCGTTCACAGGGCTTCGAGGATTGGGATGCAGCCGTCAAGCAGGAAAAGCAGAAGATGATGGCTGCGAGTGAGCCGGAGAAGATGCGGGGATGTGGGGGTCCCGACTCGCTGCTTAAGCCCACTGAGGCAACCACGACGCACGACCGCGTGACACGGTCGAGGAACGATGCCGCTCAGGATTTAGGGCGTTATACTGATATGCGCACTTCGATGAAGAAGGATGGAAGACCAATCGATCCTGCGGCGAAGAAGGACAAAGTCGATCACGCCCAAGCACTCAGCCAAGCTATAGGTGGCGACCCAAAGTCAGGTCATCTGACCTGGTCAAAGTGCCTCGTCTCCCTTGCGACATGTATCGGTAAGTCATTCTTTCTTTCCGCAGATTATTTTCTCACACCTCCAGACCTGGCGAATCGATTGCTATCGCATCTTATGGCGTCAAGAAGTGGCAAGCGTGGATCACAACTTTCGCCAATACTCGTCGAGGTGCTTCCGAGACTACTTAGCAGTTTGCTCATGCAAATGGATATCGTTGAAACCATGCGAGAGGTGTTCGGAGACGATCACTCGGACTCTATGGGTATGTACCTGACAGAGGATATACTGACGATACCAAGGCGAGTTTGCGAAACATCTAAAAATCATTAAGGGCTGTTTGCAGGATCAACGGCATCCGATAGGTGAGTTGGGTCGAGATGCTGATATTCAAGAACTGGAAGAGGGGGCAATGCGTAGTGAGTGCGAGTATCAAAGGCGGCGAAACTGATCTGGGGACAGCGTTCCAAGCCGGTAGTCTACAGGTGGTTCTCGATCATCTCCTACACTTTGGCCGATACCTCACACCGCAAATCCTCATCAATCTGCGGGAGCTGGCTGAAGAATGGGGGCGAGACGAATTATCCATGCCGAGGTGCGATATTGCTCTGACATCTAATTAACGCAACCGCTGACTACTGTAGTGTCTTCCATGCCATTATAACTGCTCAAAGAGAAGTCGCCATCGTTCAAAAGCAGACAGCCAAGGAAAGAAACGAACAGCAGCCTCAGGAGCTCGGCGGAATTGTGATCGTTCTTGAACAGGTCCGCTATCTAGCGCTAGAACGATTGAAAGCTGACAGAGGATGCGAAATTCAGCTACTCGACTTGTTGTCTCCAGAACAAGAACGACGGCCCCCGCCAAAGTCCTTGCATCAACAGTTGCCAGCTTCGGCTCGAGGCAAGGCCGTGTCTCTTTCACGGGATCCGCAAATACTCCTCGCACGGGCTGGAACCAGGGACCCGTCCAGGAGTAGACCTATGGAGACCTCAAAGCCGCTTCTCGAAGCGGAACATGGCAATGCAAGCAGAGGAGATGAAAGAAGAGACAAGAAGCACACCGGATTCAAGGAGAAGATCTCGGATTTGGCAGAAAAAGTTGGCGACAAAATGACTTCGACCCATCATACCCAGCCAGAACGCATGAGACATACCACCCATCCCACCAGCCCTCAAGGCCTGACGATTATTACCGAAGAAGATGATCAGCCTGTCGAAACATCGCGGGGGATCCGAGGCCAGACAGCAGACGACGTGCATCCAGCGACGAAGGGACCGGACCTTCACCTTCCCGCAGCGACTCAAGACTTTCTCGAAGCGACTCAAGACTTTCTCGAAGCTGGGCAGCGGCATCCTCCGACTCGCTCTTCCAAACCGAAAGGGTCAAAGAACGTGAAACTTACTCCTGCTCGGATTGTCAAGACCACTGATGTGACCGGAACCCATCGGGGACGCCCGTCCTGGTCCAGCGAGTCGCACTATTCCGACGACTTGTCAGACGGGACGATCGAGTCGGACGAAGGAGCCGGTGAGCTCCTGGCCACGGCTGACAGCGGTCCCGCACCTGCTGGAGTTCACGGTATTGGGGAACGGCAGGACAGGTATCACATGGAGAACGAAGAGCAATCGCCAGATGACGATCAAGTGAGAGAGGCGGAAGATGTCCTGTTGAATGGCGAAACGGCGAAGGTCAAGAAGGAGCACAAGACTTTGCGAAAAAAGCGCGAGGAAGAGGGGAAAGAGTAGCTCTGCATGCATCGGTATTCTTCGCCGTCCCTCGAGCTCTTCTCGGGACGGTTCATGGGTGAGTAAGGCAATCTGAGGAGCCCAAACTTAGCGCCACATTGCCATGTCGGCAGCTCGGGTGGAGGAACACGTGAGCGAACGAAGTACTGCCAATATATCTCCGTCCTTGTTGATCTGTCTACTGAATCGCTCGGAATCTCTCGGCCCACCGCTGCAGCCTTCGAAAGCGGTCCCGACATCGTTGTACTTGAAGCCTCGAAGTCTCGAAATCCAGTCCTTTGACATGTTCAGCTATTTCGGAAGTATCCTCTACATCTGCTTGCTCTTCACAAACGCCATTGCCATCCTCAACGAGGAGCGATTCCTCGCCAAGAGTATGTCATCTCTCAGTCCCTGGTGGCATGATCTGACTGGATCCGTCCTTGTCGCCGCTGTGATCATTCCACTTATCCCCAATATTTCAATGCGCCGATATAATCCTTTCTGTGCTTGTTTCTTCGCTCCCAGTCGGATGGTCGACACGAGCCCCTCAAAACGCCAACGCCGGCTTTGGTCAAGCCCCAAATCCGAACATCTATGGCGGTGACTATGGAAGCAGTGGATCAGGGGAGAGGACGGATATCAAGTCGAAGTTGGTGAACTTGATTGGGGCGACGAGGACGTTGATGCGGAGTGGGTGTTTGTTTATCCTCGGCCAAAGGAACGGCACGGTGTGGGGCTGATCGGGTTGGTGTAGTACCGCTGATAGTGGTCAATGTTGTCATGTGAGTGTTTCGCCGTTGAGAAAGGTGATTGAGCGGATGCTGACGGGGTGTGACAGAATAGTGTACGAGCTGGTCTTGGGATGAGGTGGACAATATGCATTGGATCTCTCACAGCTCCGAATACATCGTGCACGCATTTCGGTCCGTCTCACAGCAAGACGAACTTCTCGACCCTGGACTGCTACCGCGGGCTTTGGCGGCAGCTCTTGAGTCCCTTGTCTTGAGTCCCTTGTCTTGAGTCCCTTGTCTTGAGTCCCTTGTCTTGAGTCCCTTGTCTTGAGTCCCTTGTCTTGACTTGCGGGTGGTGATGCTGGTTCTGGGTTACTATGCATTTCAGAATCATTGCTCGCCCTTACAAGTCTCACATGGCTTCCCGTACAGCTCCTAAGCGAACAGGATGTGTGGGCAAGGAGACGCAATGGTCGTTGGAGCGGACATCGAGATCCACGCGCTCAATTTGAGACGCGACTTGCTCTTCAAATGGACTCTCCCCTTTCACCTGTCTTTGGCCATCTTAAAGCCCAGACGGCCGGTCCGTCGGCGACACCGAAGTATCACGCGTAACACCTGTCCACATCTTATCCCCACTCTCAACTGCTTATGCCGCCCAAAGGCAGCAAGCTCGCACCCCCACCTCCACCTCCCGGTCCCCTATCACCAGCAGCAGCTCAACAATTAGCCAATTCGACAGGAATAGCAGACTTTGAGCTGCCCAAGACGAGCTTGACGAAGCTCGCCAAGGGATCAGTGCGTCACGCCTCACTGCTGCTCCGTAGCCAGCTCTCAGGTGTGGATTTAGATACCCGATAATGTGAAGATGCAGCAGGATGTGGTGTTGGCTTTATTACGGTCCTCGACTCTGTTCATCAGCTACCTCAGTAAGCTCCGCCCTCACATGATTGGGCATATGCTGAGACAAATAGCTGCTGCGTGAGTCCAGTCAGGGGATAGACCACAAGAACGATTCTCATCGAGACACAGGGCCCACGATCAAGCAATCACTCGGTCGGGGAAAAGCATCACAGCATCCGATGTGGTCAAAGCCATCATCGAGCTCGACTTCGGACCAGCCGATAATCTTGTACCCCTCCTCGAGACCGAGCTTGCAGGTGCGCTCGCCAGCTGTTACCATAACTTTTGCTGATGCCTTGAGTAGCATACCGGGCAAACGTGCAGGCAGTGAAAGCGAGCAAAGTCAAGCCTCCCGGTCCCGGACGAGGACGGGGTCCGAGGAAGTCCAATGCCGGGCAGGAGGATCTGTCGATGGGGGAGGGCGGCGAGCTGGACGACTACGATGACGAGGAGTTGGGCGATGGGGACATGCCTGGACAGGGAGATCAGTCGGTGTTGGTCGATGTTGGTGGAGATGAGGATGGGGAGGACGGTGGGTGATTAACGTGGTGGGTTGTTTTGCTTTGTTTTGATTGAATGCTGAAGACAGCGGCTAGATGTACATCTCCTTGCATTCGACGTCCACTTTACCTACAATCCGACCTGACCATCCATTCGAGCGCTCTACTCACCCTTCCCGTTCTCTCCACTAACACAAGTCGGCGCAGCATTCGACACAGGCACAACACTCCAAGCACTGACATGCGAGACAGCCTAGAATCCCCACGCCAAAACACTCGCAAGCCCGCCCAGCTCCGCCTCGGTCCTGCTGCGGTGGGTGTGTAGGGGATTGCTGGTAATCCGGTATCGCCATCTGCACCGGCGGCTGTAAGAAACAGTATTAGAATTCCCTCTTTGCAAACGTGATGATCATACCGGCTGAGCCTGTTTTCTGTCACCTCGTCAGCATCTGCGTGAAATCAAAGTTGAAAAGCAGGACTCACGAGAAATCGTATGGGTCCCCGTTAGGCTGCCCATTCCACTGCGCGCCTGGCTGACCTTGCCACTCGGGCGGTCCGTTCTGCTGAACGCCTCTTGGATCCTGGTTCTCGTAGTACTGTCCGTTGCTCCGCTGCTGATTGTAGCCGTTCGGATCGACGGGAGGGTACCCTGGGGCGGGAGCACCCGGGGGTGGGTAGCCGGGAGCCGGAGCGCCGTTGCCATAGGATTGATTAGCTGCCATGCTGACTTGTTTCCGGTCAGTAATGAGTGTGATGAACCGAAAGCTGGCAGATAAGCGAGTCGACTGTACGCGGCAGGCCGGACGTATAAAGAAGAGAGGCTGTCACGCGTGAGAGGGGTAGGCTCCTTTGAGTATCGCAGCGTCGTGCATAGTTTCAGTGCTGCAGCACGGCTTGATCATGTGATACGCTAATGGATAGGGATACCATCGGGACTGCGGTTCGATTTATCGGAACATTATGTCAGTCTTGTCGCGAGAAGTTTCTACGCCACCATTCCTACAACGTTGTACCTCTTTTCACACGGAAGACCTTGGTCAGCGAACGGACATCTCAAATAAGCATGCATCACCTACCTTCTCGAAAAAGGACTCCCATTGGTCGAGAGTCTTCAACTGAGCCTCATTCAGCCCAGCAAAATCAGGAATCGCATCCTTCGGCTCGAGCGACGACATGCCTACATGTTCCATCAGCTAGCTCGTATCATTTCGTGGAGACTAAACATACCAAGCCCTTTACTGGCATCCTTCCCGGCAAAGACGTTGTAGCCCGCTCCCTTACCATACATCTCCTTCTTGGGAGTGACATCGAAGATTCGACCCTTGATAGCGACATAGATAGGCTTGGAAGGGTCCGATCCGTCATACGCCGCAAGCTGAGAGGGGGAGATCGGGTCGTCCTGAAGGACCATCAACAATACATCCGAAGGAGGAGAGGTGGAGAGAGCCTACTCTTGGTGAAGCGAGATCGGTCGCCGGCGGCGACATCACAGATGCGGACTGAGTTGCGGGATAAGCTCTGTACAGTGGAGATAACGGGGGAAACGCACAGCCTGAGCCATCTTCGCCGTCCCTCCGTCTGCGCCTGCAGCAGCTTTGACCTCTTTGATCTGAGTGATGGCCTGATCGGCGGTATGTCTCCTCGCGTAAACCGCGACTGTGATACCGAGAGCACCTGCGATAAGAAGGGGAGTCGAGGTGAGCGTGTCGTACCAAGACATTGAAGAACCAGAGTGTATGAAAATGCCTGTCTAATTTCCAGATGGAGATCCCCCTCTGACAGTCATCGGGATCTGATAACCGAGGGCGATCACGTGACTGAACTTCTAGATGATGATTGGTCTCCCTGTGTCGTTTTGCCAAAGGGATTTGGACGCTGATGGCTTGAAGAAATTCTCAGCGTGCTCAATTCATCGAGCATCTCACTTTCTCACGCCTCTGAGAACCTTGAATCGTACCCGAGACAGAATTAGTTTCTCGATTGATCACCTTCTCCGATACACCTCCTTGGAGTCACCCTTTGTGCTCACAATCAATGGAAGCGTTCACGACCTGCAGCTTATAGCGGAGATGTCATAAAACCACTGAAACAGATTTCTCACTGACCTTTCACTGGTGACAATCTGATGTACTCAAGATGAGATCTTTCTCGGGTCGCTTACAAGATTTCTTCGGCGAAGGCGACGAGTGAGTCACCCGGTTTTACTTTGAAATACCCCTCGAAGCTCATGCCATCGTAGGGAATTATCCAGCTTACCTGTCATCTTCGATCGTCAAGCAGCTGAGGTGATATCCCTCTGATGCCTTGTGGGAATCGCGTCACTGATACAATGGTATAGCAACCTTTGGGTTCAGTGCGAGTCGAGTATTCAGATGAATGGGTCCAGCAGCGAGCTCATATCGATGCTTTGTTGGCACAGAGGAGTGAAGATAGTATCCGTCAGGCGCTCAAAGCCTTCGGTCTGCCATACGCATGACGAGCTTTGTTGATATGGCTAACCGCCTGTCTTGCTCAGCCAAGATCGTTGATATCCTTGATATGAACTCCCCCAGGCTCAAGGGCTTGCAGGAGGTCCACACTTATACCTGCGATCGGCTCAAAACCCTGATGTCGGATCGGAAATCAGCAGACGGACACGGTTCCGCAGCGGCGTATCTGTACGGTCAGTTCAACTTATCGATGGGTGGTGACGAGTGACGTATTCCACAGGACAGGCGACGGCAATGTCAAAGCTCACCGCAGATTCCGTCATTCCCGGGATGGAAGATCTGTAGAGTCGTTTTCACGGCACTTACCGATACTGATGCTATTCAGCTTGTTTCGCAATGATGCTCAAGCTGCCAACCTTGCTCTGTGTATCCTTCTCGGAGTGGAGAGATCGAACCCAATACTGTTCGAGAGGAATCTTCCTGTGCTGTTGCGGCAAGTGCAAGTGGTGGCGTTTCAGGGAGAGGTATGTCCTCGTATGCGCGCTGATGATCCAGTTGACCAGTGAATTTCAACAGGACAAGACTGTTGCCCGGGAGTCATTCGTATCAGCGATGAGAATGTATTCACCCTACAGAAAGCAGTCGTCCCGCCAGCTTATCCTCCAATCGGTTCACGCCATCTTCTCGGCCAGTCTGAAGCTGTGCGACATTGAACACACTCGAATACAAGGCATGGAATGGGCATGCTTCATGATTGAAAACACCCCTATGGTCAGCACTCATTCTCAGCCGGCCATTCGCACTGATCGAGTCTTAGATGCTTCATTTAGCAATGAAGGACGAGTTTCCAGACACCTGCGATGCCAACAAGATCTTCGAGACCCTGTCTACCGCTTTCCTGGCTGGGAGTGCCGACTCTCGAATCGCCCTTTGCGGAGCGCTTCCCGTACTGACTACATGGGACACCCAGGCATTCTGTTGCGGCAGTCAAGTCAGGCGATCCGTTGACTTCATGCTCAATATGCCAAGTAGCTTGAGAGCGCACGCAATGCACGGGCTCGGCCAGCTCGCGTCCGTGATCGTTGACCGGTGCGCATCGGTCATCGTATGGGTTTAGCACTCAATTTGCCTGACAGGTTCGAGCCATTCTTGAATTCGGTTGCGGCTCTCGCTTTGGGGGTCTTGACTGAACGAGAACAGGCCAAAGAGTGAGCTCTCCATGCTGAATCTTCTTGTTGATACTTACAATCGGCTGCACAGATGGAAGTCAGCCCAAAAGCTACTTTGCAGGCTGCTCTCCGCACTCGGACCCGTCACTGTTAATACAATGATTGAATACCTACATTGTGGCCCATCCATCCTTCTCGCCGATGTTGGACTGCTCGAGATGATTGCAACGCACCTTCCGAATCTTGCGAGGAGGATAATACAGACACTGACGGATATCGTGGATGACTTGACATCCGGGAAGCCTTGTTTCTGTGAGCCTTTGATGTGGTTCGACCTGCCCGGGCTCTGTCTGACTGGATCCACAGGCGAGCATGAGGCAGTACTACTTGCACTGTCGGCTTTTCCACTGAAGGGTGAGCATTAGCCTTGATCGTACGGTCAAGCTGGTACTTACAGCGGTTCAAGACCATCAACTGTGTCAGAGAGCACAGCGCCTCGTTCTCTGGAGTTTATACGAGGAGAGGGGCGAAGGTGTCGTCTTGGCAGCACTCCAGCTCGCCATAAACCCGCATATCGCCACATCAAGAATAGGACGACGTCTGACTTTCCAAGTGGCCCAGCTTCTTCTCGCCGACGGTCTGTGATATATCCGCCTTTTGTGCGAATGTTTCGCTCAAGTTTTTCAGATCCGAATGTAGTGCATGTCGCTCTGAGTGTGCTTTCACACCCGGCCTTGACAAGTATGCTGGACGAGCGGAGTTGTAATATGATCCTGCTGGCCCTTCACCAATCCCTTGAGCCGTCAATCCAAGTGGTCGCTGCAAAATTACTCACCCATCTGGCGACTGCTCACCGTGCGATCGTGCAACCTCTAGCTTGGAGCCATATCCGTCAATCACTCAGCTTGATGGACTTCCTTCAGACTGTAGATCCTACACGAGCCATCATCGAAGCTTGTATCATCAGCAATCTTTTGTGAGTACGAGATCTCTGCTGACGTCTCGGATCTGACGAATTTGGTAAAGACCAGCTCTTCCGCCCAACCTGCACAAGAAATATGTCGGGCCTGTCAAAGAGCTGATCCTGTCCGGACTTCAAATGACCAGAGAGAGCCACACGCTCAGTCTCATCTTTCAAGGATTAGCCAACCTTGCGAACGTCGAGGGATGGGGTAGCGCTCAGCAGTCCGAGCTTACAATAGGTCTGCTCGAAATGACTCAGGAGATTTCCAAGGATTCGCAATATGCTGCGCTGAACGCCATTGCGAGATTATTATCCGTACCCAGAGAAGGGTTGGATGTCTATGATCTCTTGATCACGGTCCACGCCACCTTCGGGGGGAGAAGCATCAAACTTGATGCAGATATGAAAGCACTGGTATCGGGGATATATGGGCATCTAGGAACAGTTGAGCGCAATGTGGGCTCGGCCCTTTCCATTCCCGCGCACCTAGCAACTGATGCCTTGAATGACTAGCCCGTCATCAGTCGGGTGAGATCACTGATATATCTGGATGTGCGTCGCGCTAACGTCCGCAGGACTCGAAAGCGGCAATCGACCGCGAAACCTCGGTCTACACAGCAAGAGCCGTCTCCATATCGCAAGTCGCCGAAGTTCGGGAGAATTCGGGTTCACACAGCCAACAGCACGTCAACTGGTTGGTCACTAGAAATCTGATGACCGCGATGGTCCCAGCGCATAAAGCTGGCGATGAACGAGCCATGATCCTCGAGGTAATGACATCGCTCGGGATACTTCAACCCTTCGCCATTTCGGAACTCATACCTGATCTTCCTTCTCTGATCATGCGAGAACTCCGTCTCGCTCTCAAAATGCGGCAAGCCCAACGAGATTCCACGTCGATCGCGGCAGCACTGCGATTTCTCGCCAGCGCGCTGCACACCTCACGGACGTGGATGCAGCAGTACTGGATGAGGGCGGCGGAAATGATGGCAGATTGCGTAATAGCAGGGCAAGAGTTACCAGTCTTGAGGGGATTAGACGTTGTTCTAGACGCAGTGAGCGATTGAGCGCCCAGCTTTATGCATGCAGTATTGGCGGGATACGGCTATAGCGTGTCATCTATATGTCTCATTGCTCTGGTCGTCAGTATCATCATCGTCGTCGTCGTCATCGGGACCCGAGCTTCGCTTGAAGAGGTCTAAACGAAAAAATCGTCAGCGAATGTATCAGACCGTGTTATCGATGACGAACTCATAATGTCATTAAGCGTAAGTTTCATGAGGTTCTTGGCGCTTTCGCCGGATAATGCTGCCTTTGCGAGCTCGCGCTTGTTGCTCTGCAAGGCGAGAATGCCTTTATGAAGAATTATGAGCGGTGTCCTCAGCAATGTCTCCTCACTGACGATCTTCAACTGTCTGTTCGATCGTCAGCTTGAAAATGTTGACGTCCAGCGTTTGGCCCAGGCGGTGTGCACGGTCGAAAGCCTGGTCTTCCAGTCTGCATCACATTATCAGACGCGGATCGAGCAGAAAATAACAGCACTCACGCTGGATTCCACCAGAGATCCATCAGGATGACGTTGTTGCAGCAGCTTAGATTGAGACCTGGAATCGACATGTCCGGACGGCGCACGAGGTCTGCAGTACGACATGCTTACCAGTGCTTCCGCATTTGAAGGAGATCAGGATCACCCGCACCGTTGTAGAGGTCTTGATTTTTTCTAAGGCGTCCTGGCGCTTGTCGTTGCGCATAGAGCCGTCATCTACGGAATGTTCAGGAACTATGCTGGCCTTGAATTCTGGCCTTGAATTGGATGGCGACTCACAGCGAACGTACGCGAGACCCGCACTCTTCAGGAACGGCTCGATCAGGTTGAGAAAGCTTGTGAATTGAGAGAAGACGATGGTCTTCTCTGTTTGTCGACTTCGATCCTCCACGTCCTTGAGAAGCTTGATCAACATTCGAATCTTGGCGCTGGACGGAGGTAGCCCGCCATCGCTGTCGGAGGATCGAGCCCGAGCTTTATGCGCCAAGTCCTTACAGTCTTTGCAGTGTTGGGCGTTCTGGTCGTCCAGTCTGGAACACGCATGAGTAGCTATACTGCAGGCGGCGGGGTAGACTCGCTTGATGAAGCAAACTTCACACTTTCTGCCACCGGCCACTCCGAGACCTCCAAGTAGATCGGCAAGCTCATCTGCTTGGTCTGGCTCGTCAGGCTTCGGCCCCATGATCTTGTCATCCATAGCCTCCCTGTCGATCAGGAGAGATGAGGTCACAAGGGATGGATGATCGCAAGCTAGTGAACCTGTCAGCGGTCCCGTCTGGAAGGCAGAACAGAACTTCACCTTGACGAAGGCGGAGCAGCATTGTCAAGACCGACGTGTAGTTTGCCATTGCTGTTCCTGCCTGGATGAACTGAGGAAGAAGTGAGCAAACACGATGAGAGTCTGTTAAGGTTGCGCGCCTTGTTGAACGTCAAGGATGTCTTCTGCTCAAGCGCATCGTAGAAAGCTCTCTCCTCGGCATCGAACGGACATTGCACGACTTCGACAAATCTGCCAGGCAGATTCAAGATGGGTTTCCCGTCTATCCTACCGCTTCAGCCTTTGAAGCAGTCTAAGTAATCGACTAACCTATCGTGGCATCCTTGGTTCTCCGAAGCATGACAGCTTTCAGCACGACGTGCAGTCTCTTCATTGCCATTTTTGTCCTCCCATCTTTTACAAGCGACGAGATCCGCTCCTTGAAGACATGCCAATCGTCAAGGGGCTTCGCTCTCAGAAATTGGAACAAAGAGAACAGTTCCTCGACACTGTTCTACCCTCATAGCTTTATCAGCGTACTGATGGTGTTGATCGAATACTGTTTACCTGGATTGGCGTGCTGTGCGGACCGTAAATTCAGTCGTGGCTCCCGGCAGTAATGCAAACTACTCACCCAGTTAGACACCATCGATATTTGGCTTTCAGGCCGACTGCGGCTTTCGCTGCCCTAGTATTCTTGTTCTTTATGTTCTGTGCTTCATCTATCGCCGACTCAGTCAACCAGAAGATCGTTTCGTGTGGGTATTTGGCTGACCGACCACAACCCGGAGCCACTTCACGTCAAATAACGCATGTCCAGCCGCCCTGTTCCCCTTTGGGCCCTTACTCAAAGTCTTGCTGCCGAAGCGCTTGCTGTCGGGAGCATCCGAATCGGAGGATTCCGGGTTTGCGGATGTCTCGTATGCACCAAATTCAGATGCGAGGGTTTGAAAAGTGGTAATAATGACATCGAACGATTCCAGTGTTTTGCCCGCTGTGGATAGGTCGGCTCACATTCAAGAAAATGGAATAGGCACATACACTTCGACCTCGACGGTCCATGGTGGGTTGACACCTTGATGCGTCCAGGTGAAGTTTTGTTGCGGACTTCGGCAGCCCATTGCTCCATGACAGCGAGGGGTGCTACGATCCTGCTTGATCTCAGCGTAGTTTTCGGAAGGCTTACGGCAGATACCCACAGTGTACCGCCCTTGAACCCCGCCTTCCGCTCCTGAGCTGTTGGAGCGCCCTCAACTATCCGAGCTAGAGTTTGCACTGTCTTCCCTAGCCCCATGTCCTGATCCGTGAAGGTCAGAGGAGAATGCCCGATGTCAACATTGGACCATCCACTTACGTCTGCCAGGATTCCACCGTACTTTCTGCCACTTTCTCGACTCCGCATCCATCTTACGCCTCTCACTTGATGTGGCATCAATCGTACCCCTTTCGCGAAGCCGTCGACAACATCTTCCCCTTCCTTCACTGCATCATCTCCCATGTCTCCTTCTGCGTCCCCAATGGCCCCCGAAAGCAGCTCTCGCATGTGGTCGTCGGCGTCGCCTTGGTGACGAACATCGTCTTCTGCGGTAACCGGCGCATCGTCGAGGTTAAACATTTCCGCTGGATTATCGTCTGCGACGGGACGTGCGGGAAGGCGGGACGGCCCTGACGGAAACTTGACGCCGAGATTCGATTGTCCATTGATGAGCCAGGACGGCCAGCCATCAGTCTGACCATGTTGAGCCGGTCGAGCCGTCTGGGGCTGAAAAGCTTTGTTGAAAGTAGAATTGGTGCCTTGAGGTCGAAAAGCGCCGGGTGTCGCGGGCTTGATATAGGAGTTGTACGCGGTCGTTTTTTTGTGATTAGGGCGAGGAGTTGACTGCCCTAATGATTTGAGGATGCTCGAGCCGAAATCCTCCTCCACAGAAGAAGCTAGATTTCCCAAGCCCTGCGGTCGATTCTGAGCGCCGGAAGCTGTCAGGGGAAGGGTAGATGCAGATCCTGTAGACCTCACTGTAGAATTTGGGGGTGCGAGGGCTGCGCCATGTAGTCTGTCGGATCTCGAAGGTGCCGAGCCGGTCTTGGATCTGTTGGGGTTTGAAAGTGGATTGGAGCGTTGTTCTGCAACAGGTGAAGGAGTGTTGGTAAGATCGACAACATTGCGCCGATCTATAATTCGGCCAGGCGCTGGGTTCCTATGGACGTCCAGACCTTCCATCTCGATCTAAAGGTGAGACAAAGATATTGCTAAGAGGATGCTAATATGCTATTGACACATTGCATTCGGTCACGTGGAAGGAAATCATCTTAAGAATTTGCCACGTAATAATACTTTTACTTTCCAGCAGCTATTGCTACATCCTCCTTTCAAGCCAGAGCCAAAGATTTTTCGACTCGATTCGAAACGCTGGCGGGTGTCATCGTGCCCAGTCCACGAAGGCTCTCACGCTCATCAGAATAGAAGCGACCCGTCTTCGTCATCATACCGTTCGTCCCAAGCGCCTGTCGCTCATCTGCAGCTCTCCAATATCTCGAGCTACGCCAACGAGCATCTTCTGGCCGACTTGCGGTCGCCAAGCTACGGCTTCTGCTTACCTCGTGCCCTTCCTCCAGCTGCACGAAACGCTCGAGGAGCAAAATGGCAGCATCAATTAAGCACGACGCAGTCGCCGGTTCAGTGGTGGTTATGGAGAAAGTAGGTCAAAACCCATCTCAATTTAAACGGGTTCAGCTGATCGGATTCCCTCTTCAGACCGATAAACGCGACTATCTTGTCGACCTTGAAAGGTCCGCTCAGTCATCCTGGCAATCCTCTCGCTTGTTTGAGACCGAGCCTCCTCCTTTACCTCAAGGAGTTGCTTCGTATGCAGATTTCTTTGCGACGCACCAGTCGATGGACGACGTCAAGGCTAAGCACCCAAAATGGTTTGGAACCTTTCCGTACGCCTACATGAATGGCAGTTTCCATCTCGGCCACGCATTTACAGTGAGCAAAATCGAATTCGCCGCAGGATTCGAGAGAATGAGGGGGAAAAGGGTGCTCTTCCCGCTGGGATATCATGCTACTGGCTTGCCTATCAAGGTCAGTCCTCTAGCCTGAACAGACCGACTTCATCCAAGCTTACCTTATGCAGGCGTCAGCTGACAAGCTCATTCGTGAAATGGAAATGTTTGGAGAAGATTTCTCCGGATACTCAGACGAGGGGCCAGACGCAGCCACCGCTGCTCCGAAAATTCCCACTCCGGCTCCTGCTAAGGCGCTCGAAGACATTGACCCGTCAAAAGCCAAGAAGGGGAAACTCAACGCGAAGTCTACCGGCCTCACCTACCAGTTCCAGATCCTCGACCTCATCGGCGTACCCCGACATGAAATCAAGCAGTTTGCGGACCCCTATCATTGGCTTCACTACTTTCCACCGATAGCAAAACAGGATCTTGACGGGCTGGGCGCCAGGATAGATTGGCGACGACAATTCCTTACGAGTAGGTGTCGAAGCGTAAAATCATGGGCCCAAGCTTACAGGTGCTGACATAGCCGACGCAAATCCTTACTATGACACGTTCGTCCGCTGGCAGATGAATAGGCTGCACGAACAAGGCCGCATCAAGTTTGGCGAGCGTTATACCGTCTACTCACCCAAGGATGGCCAGCCGTGTATGGATCATGACCGTCAAAGCGGTGAGGCGGTCAATCCACAAGAGTACATCGCTGTGAAGCTCGAGGTTCTCGAATGGGGTCCTATTGTTCAAGACGATCTGCTACTGGCAGTAAAGGGGAAGAAGGTCTGGATGGTTGCCGCGACCTTACGTCCCGAGACAATGTACGTGAGACAAAGCTATATTTCGAAGTTTCGCTCACGTATCGCAGGTACGGGCAGACCAACTGTTTTGTCGGTCCGAGCATTAATTACGGGATTTTCGAAGCATCGGATTCAGACCTATTTCTCGTTACCGAGCGATCAGCCCGAAATATGGCATTTCAAGGGATCTTCGATCGACCGCGTGGAGTATACAATCAAGTGATTGCGGTGCAAGGGGCGGATCTGCTTGGAACCAGAATTCGACCTCCTTTTGGTTTGGCAGAAGAAGTCTATGTGCTGCCGATGGAGGGCGTTCTCGCAACCAAGGTGCGTCATGACGCATGCGTGAGGGAGCGATACTCATGCCGAACAGGGCACAGGCGTCGTCACATCGGTTCCGTCCGACTCCCCGGATGACTACCGCACTCTCATGGATCTTCGCAAGAAGCCTGAAATGTATAAGATCCGGCCAGAATGGGCTGCTGTAGATCCAATCCCTGTCCTTTCCACTCCAAAATACGGCGACATGGTCGCGGAGGTACTTTGTCAGGAGCTCAAGATTCAATCTCAACGAGATACGAAGCAACTTGCCGAAGCCAAGGATCTCGCATACAAAGAGGGATTTTACAGCGGTACTATGACTGTTGGTGACTTCAAGGGCTCCCCGGTAGCCGATGCGAAGCCGAAAATCCGACAGCAGATGATAGACAAAGGCCTCGCCGTTGCCTATGCGGAACCGGAGAGCGAGGTGATTTCCAGAAGTACCGATGTATGTGTGGTCGCACTCGTGGATCAATGGTATCTAGATTACGGAGAGAAGGAATGGAGGGCGATCACAGAGAGGTAAGTCATACGTTGTGATCCAGCCTGATCCTTCTCAGGCTTCTTGCACGGATGAACACATACCTTCCCGAGACGCGAAACGCTTTTGAAGCCGTCCTAGACTGGCTCAACCAGTGGGCTTGCGCTCGAACTTACGGCTTAGGCTCTAAGCTTCCGTGGGATCCAGTCTTCCTGGTCGAGTCTCTGTCCGACTCGACCATTTATATGTCATACTATACGATCGCCAATCTACTTCATGAAGACATGTGGGGCAAGACACCGGGGCCACTGGGCATTGTTCCAAGTCAATTGACGGACAAGACTTGGGACTACATTCTCGGTTCTGGCGAACTCCCCCCAGATACGATACCCCAAGAAAAGGCCGCGCAGCTGAAGTACCACTTTCAATACTTCTATCCTCTCGACATTCGATCGTCCGCCAAAGACTTAATACCCAATCATCTGACTTTTTGGATGTACATTCACGCGGCACTTTTTCCGGAGCACCATTGGCCGCTGGCGGTACGGACGAACGGTCATCTCATGCTCAACGGGAAAAAGATGAGCAAGAGTAGCGGCAACTTTTTGACTATGCAAGATGCCACAAGACGATATGGTGCCGATGCTACCAGGCTGAGTCTGGCAGACGCCGGTGACGAGATCACGGATGCCAAGTCAGTGATTTCGCTTCCCAAATATAGACCTTCGCTTATTCAGGATACAGCTTTGAGGAGACCGTAGCCAACGCTGCAATCCTTCGTTTACATACTGCATTGCTGTGGGCAGAGGTGGCCTACTCTTCCGTCTAACCCACATGTACTAAGCTGCGATCAGGAAATGAAAATCTCCGAGCCGAACCTACGGACAGGCGAGCTCAACGACTTCGACCGTGGATTTCAGACGGACATGGACTCGCTAATTGAGAAGACATATCAGGCATTCGAAAAGTATGCCTCGCAATGCTCTTTTGCGTGCTGTACTGACTTGACGATAGGATGGAATACAAGGAAGCCCTCAAGCGCGGCCTTTACGACTTCGAGATCGCCCGAAACTGGTATCGTAGCGTCTGCAGCCCTGACAACGGCGGTCCCGGAATGCACAGAAACCTCGTCTTCAGCTTCATTCGCAACAACGCTCTCCTCATCGCTCCCTTCACTCCTCATTTCTCCGAACACATCTGGCAGAATATACTGGGCGAAAAGTCGACCGTGCAGTCCGCACCGTTCCCTAAGCCCTCCGGTCCCGTCGATCCGATTATTCTGCAGCAGCTCGACTACATGCGTGGAACCGTCGACAGCTTACGCGGCGCTGAAGCGCTCCTGTTGAGGAAAAAGGGCAAAGGCAAGGGGAACACTCAGACATTTGACCCGTCAAAGGCGAAGTACGCCAGAATTTACGTCGCAACCGAGTATCCAGAGTGGCAGAACAAGTGTGTGGGTATGGTGAAGGCAGCTTGGGACGAAAGGACAAATGGGATCGACGAGGCGAAGCTGAGGAAGGAGCTGGATGCTGCAGGCTTGAGCAAAGACAAGCGATCTATGCCCTTTTGCCAGACTTTCAAGGTAAAGAGCGCACCTTGCTTCACCCTTGACGAAACTGACGATTTCGTTCAGCGAAAAGTCCTGGAGGTCGGCATGCCAGGTTTTAGTCGCTCTCTTCCTTTCTCGGAGCTAGATGTTCTCAGACTTCTTCTGCCTTACCTCAGAGCGTCTCTCAAATACCAAGAGTGCTCGGTCGTCTCTGTTGAGGAAGCAAGGCAGGAAATCAAAGACCGGGGCGACCGAGAAGGGTGGTCGAAGGCAAAGGCTGAGGATAGCGAACCTGGATCTCCAGCGGTCTTGTTTTGGAACGCATGACCAGAAATCCAAACAATATGCGAGACTCCAACATCATCACATAGGTTATACCATGCATGCTCCAATGACCCAGTGACGAGATACATGAGTCACTTGTGTTGCTTGGAAACATGATATCCATGCATAGAAAGGTCACTAAAGACAACGCGGAGACTGGGGCACACTGCTCGGAATTAGTCGGCGAATAGCCAATCAATAACGGCGATACTGTACGTTGAAAACAGCGCCACTGAGGCTAGTTATTTGACTGAAATGACTCTGCTGAAAAACACCCAGTTATGAGCAGTGATTACGTAAGATTGAGCACAGACCACCACCAACTCCACCCGAGCATACTTTGAAGACGTCCAACTTCGCCATTATTACATCTTCCTCACCGCTGTAGCTACAGCGTTCATCTCTTGACCATGCCTGTACAGTCTATTTGCGCGCGATCCCTCCAACTTCTGGAGTCCCTCATCCTAGCGCTGGTCCCTCATCGTCATCGGCAGTCCACCCATCGCCGTCTTCACCTTCTGGCAGCTATCTATCGCCATATCGCGTCCAACCGCTATTGGGACCGCTACCCCAAGGTCAATCCCAACATCAACAAGCCTTTCGAATGTCTCATTCCCAGCTAGTTCGTCTTGTCGCATATTTCGAGGACGACGTCATCTTTCAGTCTCAAACCGCAAGCCCCAAGCTTGTCCGCTGTACCAGTTAGGCGTCTTCATCTATCGGATGGCTCATGGACACCCCCTTGAACGTCATAGAGCGCACATTTCAAGTTTCCAGTCCGTCGTTCCCGTCCGTTGCCGGTCAAGCTGATCTGAGTTGCAGAGGGCTCTGTCCATGTTTGGACCGGTAGATGCGTCATAGCCTTCCTCAGACAGCGCTCCCGCTTCATCTCCTGGCCAACAACTCGCCAGAGGAACGATATCAAGTTCAGCTTTATGGAGGAATTCGGTATTCCTCATTGTATCGGCATCATCGATGGGTTTCATGTCAACCTAGCAACTGCGGAGGCAAGGGATGACGCCGGCGCGTTCCACAGCCGCAAGGAGAGGTACGGCTACAACGTTCTCGGGGTTGTAGACGATACCACGCGCTTCCGCTACCTCCACTATGGCTATCCAGCATCATCGAGCGACATGCGAGTTCAACGTGCCGCTGAACCTCTGAATCACCCAGACGAGCATTTCTCCCGCAACGAATACCTGCTAGCCGACTCTGGGTTCACCGCATCCGAACAGATGGTCCCCATGTTCAGGAAGACGGCTGGGAATACGATTATGCGAGGGCGTCCGGCACACTTCAACACCGTAGCTGCCACGATGCGCTACCAAGTGGAGCAGGCGATTGGTATACTCAAGTCTCGTTGGACGATCCTACGCAGCCTTCCCCTACGCCTCCGCACCACCCACGACCAAGCGCTTGCTCATGGCATCATCGTCGCATGCGTTATATTCCACAATCTTGTGGTCAACACCGACGATGAACCGCTCGACGACGACGAGTACACAGATGCTGAGGCTCGTCATTCAGCACGGGCTGGTCAAGCACAGCTGTCTGCAGACGAGCTGCGCGTCCCCGAACATCTTCAGCGGCGAGAGAGGCTGGTAACGGAGATGATATCAATTGCTATGGAAAACGACGAGAATTTGACTTTGGATGACTACGAGGTCTGCTCGTCCACGAGCCCACCAAACCTCTCTTCTCTCCCTGATCAGGACTCATACGGAACCGTTGGCCCCATGCGGAGACGATCCATAGCTTCCTCACGCGTCGCTCGATATCGAGCATTCAGAGCTTCCCTTCGCCTATCCTGCCTTCTGTCTTCATGTTCAGCCTCCTGGAGTTCCAGCTGACGCTTCTGCGGGTCCAAATAACTCTCATCCTGCTCCCCCATGACTTCCAACACCGCTTCAAGCCCTCCCGCCGACGATCCGCCCGAAATCCTTCCACCTCTCCGTCTGCCTTCAATGGCGTCAGCTTATACCAAACCGTAGCGGATATGGCGTCATGAAGGCGTGCCTGAGTGTACCAGACGTCCTCTCCCGGACAGAGTGCGTTTTAGCACCATCCTGCGAGTTTGACTGCGAGTTTGGCTGCGAGGGATCGAATGGATCAATCAATGGGGGCAGGAGATCGGGAATGGTGTCTTCAACGCCTTGGGATGACATGGCAGAGTGTTGGAGGGATGCCTGCTGAGTTCCTGGTGGCAAAGGGCGGTCACCGCGACCGCGGACGACGCCCTCGCCGTCGAGCAGAACGCCGAGGGTGATGTCGGCGGTGTTACTGGCGTTGAAGACACCCTTCCCGATCTCCTGCCCCCATTGATTGATCCATTCGATCCCTCGCAGCCAAACTCGCAGTCAAACTCGCAGGATGGTGCTAAAACGCACTCTGTCTCCTGCCCCCGTTGCTTGATCCATTCGATCCCTCGCAGCCAAACTCGCAGTCAAACTCGCAGGATGGTGCTAAAACGCACTCTGTCCGGGAGAGGACGTCTGGTACACTCAGGCACGCCTTCATGACGCCATATCCGCTACGGTTTGGTATAAGCTGACGCCATTGAAGGCAGACGGAGAGGTGGAAGGATTTCGGGCGGATCGTCGGCGGGAGGGCTTGAAGCGGTGTTGGAAGTCATGGGGGAGCAGGATGAGAGTTATTTGGACCCGCAGAAGCGTCAGCTGGAACTCCAGGAGGCTGAACATGAAGACAGAAGGCAGGATAGGCGAAGGGAAGCTCTGAATGCTCGATATCGAGCGACGCGTGAGGAAGCTATGGATCGTCTCCGCATGGGGCCAACGGTTCCGTATGAGTCCTGATCAGGGAGAGAAGAGAGGTTTGGTGGGCTCGTGGACGAGCAGACCTCGTAGTCATCCAAAGTCAAATTCTCGTCGTTTTCCATAGCAATTGATATCATCTCCGTTACCAGCCTCACTCGCCGCTGGAGATATGAAACCCCTCGATGATGCCGATACAATGAGGAATACCGAATTCCTCCATAACGCTGAACTTGATATCGTTCCTCTGGCGAGTTGTTCCAGGAGATGAAGCGGGAGTGTGCGAGACGGTGTTTTTCAAACGGTCGTCTCCTAGCCTCACTGTCTCAAGCTCAGCACGTGTCCCTTTCTTCGACATTTTGACCGACCCTTCAGTCAGTCCCTCCTGTTGTCCGGTCTGCAGAGCGTTCGACTTGGGCAAATCCAGACTCAGCTTTCCTCTTCAGCTGGATCTCGAGAGTGAAGAAGGATCCTGGATCATACGCTTGATAGCCGACATGACTGTCTCGGTAACCACAGCTTCTACCATGGCGAGGGCCATTCTCTTCGATATGGACGGTACACTGCTAGGTTCACAGGTCACGAACTTCGATAGGACCCCACTGAGAATACTTTCAGACTCGACACCTGCGGTGGTAGCCACATGGGAGGTCTACGCACGGCAGTACTCGCTTGATCTGAGAGACGTCCTGAAAAGTGCGTCATGTCACAGCATTCAAGGAGGGCTATTTCTGACGATCAGTAAGCCTCGCATGGCGTCCGGACGATCGACAACCTTCGCCGATGGTGTGGCTTGACGGATGAAGAGGCGCTGCAGGTAAACGCTAATGGCGAGACGGTAGGTGCTGATCTGTCTCAGGAAGCGACGAACGCTTTCGAAGATATGATCGTGACCGAGGCGAAGCGCTTGCAGAGTGAGGGGAAGTCTGGTCTGCAGATATTGCCGGGCGTTTCCGACATCCTGGATACAGTGAGTTTTTCTTGATGTTCACTGGTAGGCTGATACATGTTGGAAGTTAGACGCTTCTCCTACCGCCCTCTGGGCGATAGTGACTTCAGGTAAGCTGTCTGTAGTCGTGGCCCGGGACCAGTCCAACCATTCGGCGCAGCCACTCCGATCTACGCATCCGCTGCGCTACCGACGGCGGGAGTAAGGCCACCTCCAAAGCTGATCACAGCCGCCGATGTTACCAAGGGGAAGCCCCATCCGGAACCCTATCTGGCTGGCGCGAAAGCGCTCAACGTCGACGCTGAGAAATGTTGGTGCCCTTTAGGCACCGGACGATCTGACGCCGGACAGGCATAGTGGTTGAGGATGCGCCATCTGGAATTAAAGCAGGCATCGCCGCTGGCTCTCGGGTTCTGGCCGTCTGCACAAGCCATGAGCGGGCTCAATTAGAAGATCTTGGAGCAACATGGATCGTTACGGATCTCTCGAAGTACGCTTGGCTTTCGCTTGTTAAGGTGCGGCACGGACTAATCTGACGTCTCTTCCGTAGAGTGCAAGTGGCCGTCAATGAGGGCCTGGTCCACCTTGTCATCAACGAAAGTTGAACTCCACGGCAGCGCAAGACGTGACTATAGATAATACATCGCAAAAAGCAATCGACGGATCCACCCACCAGGGTATGCCATCCTATCGTCACGCATGACCAGATCAGCCTGCAGATGTCAAGCCCAGAGCACGCTGGGCCCCTCAACCCATGCTGCCGAGAACTTTGAAGGCCAAAGCACGCAGTATCTATAGACCATCTTCAGCAGGAGCGATGGGGCCCTCAAACTTGCCGTACCTCTGCCTTCTGATTTCCCTGCAATCCTGAGAATACCTGGGCTACACTCTTCCCCTTGGCGTCTCGAATCGCCCCAAGCCTATTGCCGGCAAAACCTAAAAAAATGCGATGACGGTGAGCGTCGGAACCGAACATCGAGGCTCTACGTACCACCAGCAACCGCCCCAGGGATGTTTGCAACGATGTAGCCTACAGTCGCTCCGGCGCCGCCTCCAACCCATGACCACCAAGGCCGAACATGGGCCACTTCAGGGGCGAGCCTACGACACATGCACTCAGTAAGCTGAACACATCGAGAATGGCATAGGATTGATGGATGGGCATATGAAGGGGTACGAGGGGTGGCTCGCAGTGTACTTGACGATTGCCCCGATGGAAAAGCGACTCACATCTCCTCGAAGACGTCGCCAAATACGCCGTTTGCATCCGGTCTTGTATGCGCCCCTCCCTCCCCTCCTGCCGCGGCTCCTGTACTGGTCGCGTTCTGGAAGAATGACGAGAAGTTCTGAAAGAAGGAGCCGCTCGCCTGCTCTTGCTCGAATGCGGATGCGTTGTCGTCGGTGAACTCTGATGCGGGTCGGGAGCGGAAGAGAGAGTCATACTCGGCCCGTCGTCCAGGATCGGAAAGGACATAGTAGGCATCCGCTACTGCTTGCTTGAGTCCAGTTCAGCTTTTCAGGCATCTCGCGCCAGGACATCCACGCACAAAGCGCTCCGTTGCTCTTCGACGATCTTGAGGGGTCGCATTGCCAGGCAGTCGATCGGGATGTGTGCGTAAGGATTCTCGCTTGTACGCGGCTCGGATCTCATCGCTAGCAGAGGTTTCAGTGCCAGCCGTTGCGCTCTCGGCACATCACTCACGCAGTCGCACTTGGCGCGACATTCTGCAAGGCGATTGTCAGCTCGGACCACAACTCAAAGTGTCGATCAGCTCACTAGGATGGTATAATACTGGATTCGGGGAAGAAGTACGTTAGAGCTTGATCACATGGACCGTCAAGTCCTCGCACACACCTGGGGCAAACTGGACATGTTGATTGAAAGATCGGTTCGACCGGGCTCGACGCTGAACCAGTGGCTTCACGAGTCTAAGCGATAATGTATCTGACTCAGCGCGATGTGGTGGGAAGAGACACACCGTCCAAAGGAGACAGGCAGGTGCGCCTATCTCGCTGGAAGGCGTGGACGTCGAGAATCAGTCACGTGATATCACATTCAAACACCAGCAATTGACGCATCGATCGGCAAAGACTGGACGTCGATTGATCTCTGGCTTCACCCGTAGCATATACCTCTCTCGAGGTCCAGAATTACTCGTTCGATGTCTGCAAACGACTTGGAAGGGCACGAGGAGGACTATGAGGATATGAGCGTTGAATCTGAGGATGCAGAAGGTGAAGAAGAGGAAGCGAATGACGGAGTCGGAGAAGCGGTTCCTCTTCCGACCATTCAGCTCTCTTTCGACAATTCCCGAGGTGGAGCTTGGGATGATCGGGAGCTCGTCAACGCGTATGACATTGCTATGGAGGAGTTCCACGTCAGTGATTCATGAGCTCGGAAGGAGGTGGCTGAAATGGGATCTGCAGGTACACCATCCTGGTCCCGGATCATGGCTCGATAAAGCCACTGCAGCGATTGCAAAGGGGCGACCTTTACCTGGCGCGACAGATCACGGAACAGCGTGAGCCCAGTATCGATGAGATAATCGGTCTGACGCTCCTTCAGTTGGTACACAGCATCTTACGATGATCCCGTGGCTCAGACCCCCAATGCGGGTCCCTCAACGGAGCCGCCGCCCGCAAAGCGACCTCGCAAGGAGAAGCGCGCCCCTCAGCATTCCGCTCCCGGTCCGGTCCTTTCCCGATCAAACCCAGATTCTTCGCAAACTGTCGTGACCGATCGACCTGCTACCTCCCGGCGACGGCCTTCTCCATCCTACGCACCCAGATCTCCCATCACACAAACCAGACCACCTGACTGGTCCCGGAGCAATGGCCTGGCAAACGGTCATGCAGAGCCCAGCGGTGGCGAGTACGACGACGTGGACGGTTTCGGATACGGACAGTCCGAAGGAGTAAATGGAGGAGTGAGGACCTCAGCAGTAGCTCCAGAGCCGCGGTCGGGCTCATCGTCGATGATCGGCGTCCAGGCTACCGTCGGTATCTCGGCCGATGATGCCTTGGTTTATGCGATGACGGCGCAATACTGGGCGGGTTACTGGATGGGAGTTTCGCAATCCAAGTCATCGTCCTCGATCAGTCCGCAGGCGGCTCAGATGGCGGACCCCGTGTTGACTGCGCCTGGGGTCCCGGCTGGAGGATCGAGTAACGTATTCGTCACTCGACAGCAATTCTACCGGCCCGATCGGTCAGATGGGGCTGGTCTCCGGAGATGACAGGTGGATATCGAGCGGCATCCGGGATATAGGCGATGCAAGGAAGGGAATCTCGTCGCATCGCGGCTGCATCGCAGCCGGTCATCAATTTCAGTATGCATCGCTTCATCCTAAAATTCGACCGAGACTGTTCCGGACCATTCCTCCAAAGAGCTGACCGCCTATGCCTCCAAAGCCGAATCCCAGGAGGTTGCCGCTAGCGGAGACCGAGGAAGCCCATCGTTGTTGCGCGTCACGATCAGCGTAGCTACCGCAAGAATTCAGTAGAGATTGGCTTCTGGTTGAAAGCTCTCACGTGAATCCTACAACGTTGGAGAGGTTGAAGACGAGAGCGAGAAAGACGATGGGTAGGAACCTGAGCGGCATAAGCTCTTCAGACGATCCATGGAAGGTCACGAACGAGACACTGAATTTCAATAGTGAGACAATGAAGAGAACAAGCCAGGCGACAGGATAAGCATAAAGAGCGATCTTGGCATGATGAGCAACATCCTCTGCGGCAAACGGGATGGCAGCTCACCCAGAACATTCTGATTTCGCGTTGTAGGATTAGCTTGGATCACGGGATTCGACGTATGCACTGACTTTGCGTCTATCGCATTCGCTGGTCTTGATGGCTAGATGGAGTATCAGCTAGATCCACCAGGTTACGTGGTATCTTTCACATCTCTCGATTCGAAAACCCAGGAGCTCTCGCCTTCCTCATCGACCTCATTCCAATACCGCAATCCGACCAGTGTACGGCCGGCGACATTCTGAAAAGTGGTTGACACAGATGACAAAAAAATTGAAGCAGCCGCTCACCCTGGTGTTCCAGAAGTCGAGCGAGAGCAGCACGACCACCACCACAATCTGTCAGTCATGAGCTAAATCCGCCCACCACGATCTCCGTCGCGACTTACACTCAGAACATAGTTGTCAGTGACTGGACATTGTGGTCAGTATGAGACGAACCCGCCGTATGTCACCACTCACATTTACCGCAAAGGACATAAACGACGATGGCAGCTGAACGGAAGAGGTACAGCGTAGCGAGCGAGACCGGATGAGATGATTGTTTTAGTATCCCAACCTTTTCACATAGAGTCAGCTCTGTCAAGCTCATCAATGAGACCCTCACAATACCCCCTTCCTCTGCGCTACCTCCCGCTCGAGCAGATCCATTCGCTGTCGCGCCCGGAACAAGGACGACGGGCTCCCTTTGAGGTTTACCGTTGTCACCGATGCTGCCCTTTGGAAACTTTGATGTCGGTGTTTCGTCATCAGCTTCGATCGTACCGGAGAGGAGAGGCCCTGAAGAAGCCATTATGAAAGACCAAAACAGCGATTGTAGAGGTCCGGAAAGGAAACCGTTAACCGGAACGCAAGTGGGGGAAACTTCGACGCGTGATCGCCACGCGTTCTGCTGGTAGTGAAGCTGTTCAAGGCGTAATGACTAGCTCGCCTATCCAGCTAACCAGCAGGCCTAGTTGGCAGCTTCCCCATCACCTGTCCCCAGCTACGTTACGTGTGAGGTGGGGCGCTATGCTCAATCGAGCAGGAAGGGTAGAAGAGGAGGAACTGGGAGTGAACAGGATCGAAAGGACGGGATGAAAGGCTCAAGATGGGCTTCGATTTGGTCGGAGACGTCAAGTATTCTAGGGTATACGTAAAGTGCAGGGAATCGTTAATATGGTTTCAATCTCTGCCTCTCGCTCAAGAACCCCAGCTCATCCTCATCCGGCTCCTCGTCCTCTGGCAACTCCATCGCCTCGTCCTCCTCGTTTGGATCCCAGAATTGCTCGAAAGGGACCCTGATACGTATTCCTCGTTCCGTCATGAGCTCCGCCCAGTCTCGCAGCTCGCGAGGTGTGAAGCTCGGTCGAAGAGCATGGATGAAAGGGAGGAGGTAAAGATCTGATTATCTGGTCAGCAGAGGGCCTGGCTTGGAGTTGGGTGATTAACCTTTGCAGCCACCAATGGCGGATACTGCTCGGTAGGTTAGCTGCTTCGCCACACTCGTTCGTCCCATCAAGGTCTCGAATTCGATGTAGAGCTTCCACATCGGAGCGGATTGCTTGCCGCTGGTCAAATGAGCTCCTTATACGCATCTTACACGACTAGACTCACAGGATCGAATTAATGCCTCTATCTAGCGCATTCCGGACACGCTCCGCACCTCCGCCACCTTTGTCCCAGAACGTACGATGCGCAGACATAGCTTCTGCCCATACAGACCAGAGATGGCCAATTACCCCAGCTCCGTCTCCCGAAGCTGAAGATAGCTTAGAGACAAGGGACTGCACCCGACCGTATACTCTGCCGCCCATCTCGCCCCACAGGTAAAGAGACAAAAGAAGGGTGTTATCTGGGTACGACGAGATGGCGATTTCGAGGGTTTCTCTCGCCAGGGACGCTGGGGCAGCGTGTCTTGAGCAATGAACGTACAGGAGCTTGCAGAGGAATTGGTAGGCCTCCTCCATGGCGCATGTCTCCACGGGCAACAGGTCCATATGTCGATGGATCACCTTGCGGGCCGCGTCGATATCATTGACCAAATAAGCGAAGAGACCCGTCATGAGCAGTTTTGCAGGGCTGTGCGGTGGTCTCAAGGACTCGTAGAACTGAGGACACATGGTCAATGACGGATCTAGGGTATGAGCCACGGGTGATGCTCACTTGACGGGATCGGAGCACTGCGATAGCCGAGGGGCTGGCAGCAGCGTATGAAGGATCCAAGCACCTTTCTGTATCTCCCCATCAGCGTTGTCGGAACGGGGACAATGCAACGGACCAAGCTTGGAAAGCTCCATACCCGTCGCCATCACGAGGACTTCCACGCAACGAGACTCATTGCCCTCCTCCCACTCCATTTCCGACCATGCTGACCAAAGCTCGTCCTCATCCGCGCTTGTCTCCCCTGCGATGTTTGAGGCCGGATCTCGCTTGACCTGTGCTGCCTGCAATGCTGCCACATACACCGCCCGAGCGGCATCAGTGTTGCCCCTTTGCCGCTCAAGTCGAGCGTATCCATCCCAGAGCACCAGGTTGTTGCGATCAGCGGAGAGGATCGACTTGGCCATCTTTACAGCTCTACAGAAATCGGGATATTAGTTGGAAGTACTACGTAACATGCGGACGACGCACGACTTCGGTGCAACGGCTGCTTCAAAAGCGAAACTAGCCAGAGTGAAGGCTGGATCGGGTACGAGAGGTCGCAGCAGGCTGAAGACATTCCTGTTTCAAATCAGATCGGCGCCGCATGCTGCGCGCGAGAACTTACTTGACAAGACTCACGTCGACGTGCTGCAGATCGGCATTCTCGAGATCTCGAAACCATCGCCCGGAATCGGAGAACATCGTGCTCCGCTCCTGCGGCCAAGACTTGATCGGACAGGAGAAGGGATTCTGCAGGGGGCGAGAGTGTTCTGGCTCCATCGGTTCGCCACCGACCGTTTGCCATACCAGCTGTTTGGTGTTGGCGCGGAATGGCCAGAATGCGGATCGAAGGGCGTCGTTGTATGCGAGAGTCCACTGAAGATGTGGGTCTGCGGCTGCGGGCGTTGTTGTCGGAACATCTGGAGGAGTGAAAGGCAGTCCCAAAAAGTTGAGAAATGCGTAAATGAGTTGTAGTCGTACTTCGGGTGCCTGTACAGGAAACAGGAAGGGCCGTATATCGGAGAAGAGTATTACTCGATAAGGATCGTCCTCGCTGTCGAGTCCAAGATCAGTGGCTCGCCCAGGCATAGCACAAAGTCGATCGGCATGACGCTCAGCCTGAAGCCAGCGCTCGAAGGAGTCTTCAAGCGAGGGTGTGGCGCACGACATGGCTTGGGAGATCCGCACAGCCGGTGCAACCGAAGAGTCTCGCCATCCCCGGGCTCCGGTTTCTCCTATCCTTAAGGACTCGGCGTCCCAGAAGTCCTCGAATCGGGTCAAGACTCGTTCGAACCACTCCTGCCCAGCTCCTCGCTGAGGTCGTAAATCGTCAGGCTTGAAGAAGGTGCTACGTGATCAACAATAAGCTGGAGACCGTAGGGTATAATGCGGGCGGGCAAACATTTCTATAAGCGCTTGGAAAATCGACAGAGCCCGCTCCGTATAGCCTGAAGCGGGTCAGTGTTGTAACAACAGGGACGAGAATGACTCACCTGCTTGTCTCAAGAATAGGCAAGCTCTCAAGAGCAGGTACACCTGATTCTCTTCGACTGCTTGCTGGTCTCCTGCAATTGCAGCATGAGAAATGAAGCGGGCTCCAAAGACTATCGCACTTACCAGATCGTTTGCTATTGCCTAGACTGGCGAGACAGCCCACATACACATCCACTACCTCTTCCACCCCTCCCAGTCCTTCTCGCCCATCTGCGGATTTGCCGAATCCCTGGCCTTCCCTCCACTCGATATAGCCTAGCCAGACTGCCATTATCCCTTCTTCCACTTGTCTCCCTCTACGCCCGCTCAACTCCCGTAGAACGTTTTTCCATCGCTCAGTCACCTTTTCCGGTGGCCAGATTGTCTCAGCAGCGTGCACATAAGCGATATGCAGTCTGGGAGATGCCGTGTTCTGCTCATGTGCGTCAAGTGCTCGAGCGAGGATCGACAAGGTGACCTCGGCGTTCGCTCGGGTCTGCGGGGGTTTCGCGGGATTAATTACGCCGGCATTCTGCCCGCTCGCCAGCTCAGGGGAAAGCTTGAGATGTATAGTGGAGTAAGTGATCCAGGTTTCCACGTCGTCCGGGTGCTGCTGCAGGTGCCGTGCCATTTCGGTCGTCCGTCTCCGCAAATCCTCCTCGAGAGTCCAGAATCGACTCAGCGCTGTATCCAATACATCTGCCTCTTCGTCATCGTCTTTTTCATCCACGCGGCTGATATTCCGATACGTTGGGGTTTCAGAGGTATCTAAAGGCCGTCTTGGTCGAATATCGAAAGCGACAAAACTCGAGCGGGGGTCAAAGCTGGTGTCCTCGTCGTCCGGGCGTATCAGTAACCGTCTACGATGTCTGTCGGAAGCTGCTTCGAGCGGACGGGCGGAGTATCGGGGAATCTGACATTTGTCAGAAACGCTCTTAGATACGTCGACGAAACTCACATAGGTTTTACCCAATGGCGCCAGTTCCAGTCCCCGCTGAGTTCGGTCTACCGAATGTACAACTCGTAGTCCCTCGGATACGCCCAGTATCTTTCCTCCTGTAAAGACGATGAGACTCACATATATTGTTGGAGAATCACATACGGCCGTCTCGATGATATTTTGGTACGCTATGAGATGAAGAAATGCAGAACTTGATGGCGTCCTTATCGCCCGCGGTGTCGGAGAAGAATGCCTTGGGAGCAGTCTAGCATTGATTGTAAGCCAACGATAGTGATGGACGGTTCCGATCCCCTCACTGATTCGAAATCCTCTTCGTAGCCAAGCAATACTTTTCCCTCCCCTGACGCTTCGTACCACGGTACATCATCATCCACCTCAATTCGCCTGTCCAACCTCTTCGAGGCTAAGTTGCCCTTGTCTACACCTCCCTCATGCCCGATGTTCCGTTTCTCCCCCTTGACGAGAGCCGCTGCCCGCTCCCGGTCCCTTCTTCGCTTAGCTTCTTTCCGCTCACTTCCTTGCTGTCTACTAGAGATTGTTCGGCTTTGCGAATATTCACCTCGTTTATCTTCCTCGTCTACCAGCTGCGGTCTGGTTGAGAAGCTAATGGAGGATGGCTTCAAGGCAATGACAGGGAACGACGAGAAAGATGGAGGGCCAGTCATCGAGATCGCAAACATAGGAAAGAATTTAGAGCGCTCTCCAATTCGCTGGAAACACCTCACTAACTTTCTATCGTACGTAAGCCATTCAGCGAAAAGACAATATAAAACTGTACCCTCATCTAAGTTTTGATTGATTTCGTCGTCTGCAATAGCTTGCAAATTGTGGCAATGCAGATGGATGCATCGTATAAGATGGGAGGAAAGCCGAGAGCATGAACATGTGATGGAGAAGCTAAGCGAACTCCCGAAACAACTCCTGGCGAACATCTACTTCTTCTTCGGCGCACTAGCTTTCTCAGCCGACTTAGTAGTCTGCAAAGCTCGTCAGCATACTGCGCGTCTAGACAGGGGCAACTCCTCACCTTGCCCCCTGCCTTATCACTTTTCTCCTGCAAGCAGACATGAGCGTCTAGAGAAAAGGGCCGCGGGACAGGGATTTGAACGCACCACAGACTTGATGACCCCGACAGCGACGGTTTGCCTCATGTCCCGGACCTGAATGTTTGATCAGCAGTGCCTCGCAATACTGCGCAATGCTGCGTTTCGCACTCACAGCGAAACGGCCCAATGGCGGGTAGTCGGCGTAGGTCTCGACGCAAAGAGGCTTCTGGGAGACAAGCTTGACGATAGCGGCATCTCCGGACTTGACGAATTTCGGGCTCGCCTCCATCACTTTACCTGTACGCCTGTCGATCTTCTCGCTGCAGATAATGTCAGGGCATTTTATTGCGATAGCGGGGAAACGACGTACATGAGCTCGGCAAATTTGCAAGAGATGTGCGCGGTGTGGCAGTCCAGAACGGGTGTGTAGCCGGCGCCGATCTGACCGGGATGGTTGAGCACGATGACTTGAGCGTTAAACGAAGCGGCCTCCTTGGCCGGGTCGTTCTTGGAGTCGGACGCGACGTTTCCACGACGGATATCCTTGATGGACACGTTCTTGACGTTGAAACCGACGTTGTCACCGGGCGTGCCCTCTGGGATTTGCTCGTGATGCATCTCAACCGACTTCACCTGTCATAGAAGCATATTAGCCTTGGTCTGACCGCAAACGCCATGTACCCACCTCAGTGGTGACATTAGTAGGCGCAAAGGTAACGACCATGCCGGGCTTGATGATGCCAGTCTCGACACGTCCTACGGGCACTGTGCCAATGCCACCAATCTTGTAGACATCCTGAAGGGGAAGACGGAGGGGCTTGTCGGTGGGTCGCTGAGGGGGTTCAATGGCATCGATAGCCTCGAGAAGGGTCTTGCCCTTGACCACACCGCCTTTGATCTCCTTGGTCCAGCCCTTGTACCAGGGCATGCTATACAGATTTAGCTGAAGTACAACAGGAGAAGGAATATATATCACTTGGGGGAGTCTTCCAGCATGTTGTCACCGTGCCAACCGGAGATGGGAACGTACGGGACCGCCTTGGGGTTGTAGCCGACCTTCTTGATGAAGTTGGTCGTCTCCTTGACGATCTCGTTAAATCGGTCTTCGGACCATTTGCAAGTGTCCATCTTGTTGCAGGCCACGATGAGCTGCCTGACACCAAGCGTGAACGCGAGCAATGCGTGCTCTCGGGTTTGGCCATCCTTCGAAATGCCGGCTTCGAATTCTCCGATACCAGTCGCGATGATGAGAATCGCGCAATCCGCCTGAGAAGTACCCGTGATCATGTTCTTGATGAAGTCTCGGTGGCCGGGGGCGTCGATTACGGTGACCATGTACTTCGGGGTCTCGAACTTCCAGAGAGCAATGTCGATGGTGATACCACGCTCGCGCTCGGCCTTCAATTTGTCAAGCACCCATGCGTACTTGAACGACGCTGGAAGACGGCTCAGCTAAAAGAGCCACAGATGGACCCGGATCGCCTACATTTGCCGAGCTCGGCAGCCTCCTTCTCAAACTTCTCGATGGTTCGCTTGTCGATACCACCGCACTTGTAGATCAAGTGGCCGGTGGTGGTCGACTTGCCAGAATCTGAGGGAGCATTAGCTTTATACCGAATAAGCTTTGGGGAGATACAGACCGACGTGACCGATAACAACGACGTTGCTGAGAGAGCCGTATTAGCTAGACATTCCGATAGAAAAGAAAGCCTGGCGGTGACATACATGTGGAGCTTCTCCTTACCCATAATGAAAGATGTACTGAAGAGAGGAGTCAGCCCATGTCCATTTCTGTGGCCCGTGAAAGTTGGGTAGACACGCCACTCGGTACGGTGCGCCATATTCGAACAGAGGAAAAAAACGCGTCTCAAAGCAAAGACTGAAACTCACTTTGCAAAGACTGAAACTCACTTTGTGAACTGTGATACGCGAAGGGGGAATGGATGTCTATACGATTTTTTTTGAGACGTGAGAATCGATCAGAAGAGATCGAAGGGGAAATGTTGAAGATGAGTCGGCGATGCCCAGAGGGTATTCCAACGATTTTCACCGGTCTTAAGCGCAAATCCCGATGGGAATCTGTGGCAGTTGAGGGGATGGCACGTGTCAAAGAACCGAGAAGCTTTCTGGACTGTGGCACTTCTTCACTGAGACTGGGCTGCTGGGTTTTGAATTGCATAGGTTTGGACGGGGTAGGGAGGAAGCGGGGGAGGGGGGAGGAAGGGATGGGACGTGAGCCGTCTGTACGAATGACGCCTGGTCTTTTAAAATGTAGACGGTCTTTGTCATGGGATACAGGAGCAGGGTGGTCTAACAGGGCTGGCAAGGTTGCATACGAGTCAAGGCGAGACTATATAATAGCGGTTAAGGGCAAGATACGTCTACGAGTTACCTTAAGTACCCAGAGCG
>JAABUP010001575.1_pt1 | contig 47708 bp, 71 predicted proteins | sample 5559201 | NCBI WGS metagenome assembly JAABUP01 (sample SAMN10711887, study PRJNA513373) | rock metagenome | isolation source: Antarctica rocks | place: Antarctica
AAAAGAAAAGAAAAGCAAAGAAAGGAAAGGAAAGGAAAGGAAAGGAAAGGAAAGAAAAGAAAAGAACAGAACAGAACAGCAAAGAAAAGAGAAGAACAGAAAAGAACAGACAAGAAAAGGAAAGGAATAGGAAAGAAAAGAAAAGACAAGACAAGAAAAGAAAAGAAAAGACTACGCCTTTCAGCGTCAGATTAACGAGAAGCCAAGTATTATACCATGCTGGTCAGGGGTCACACACAGGACAGTGCCTGTACCATTAATTGGTGTCTGCTACTACATGTGTGTGCGAGAGTAATACACCCTCAAATGGGCATCACACTACCCTGAAGCAGTGATGCTGTAGCTATACATCTCTGCCATCTGCCTGCCTGCTTGTTCAAATATCAAGCCACTCGTACATTGGACTGTCTGAGCTTCAAAGTGTGAGCATCCCACATCCCTACTGTGATGCCCAGAACAAGCTATAGCCTGGTGAAACAGGAGTTGCGCTTCACATCTAGCACCTGCTGGAACGTCCACTTACCATTCTCATTCTACTATCACAGCTTGCAGTGTTGTTGACAGAATACCTTGCCTGCAGGTCCTGCTGGTTGCTGCTGCAACAGCCTTGTTCATGATGGATGTCCAGTCCCCAACTGCCATTGTTCACATTGCCTGCGCCCTGGTTGACAGCCTCAGCAACTGCTTGGCAGCGTGGGGACTTCTCCTGCTGGTTGTGGACCAGGTGCTTCCCTGCAGTGTCAAGGTATGGCATGCGCTGGCTTGTCGTCATTGCTACTTTCTGCACTGATCACACACAGGACAATGTTTGTACCATTGACTGCTGTCGGCCACATGTATGTATGTGTGAGAGTAATCTACCTGGAGATGGGTTCCACACCATCCTGATGCAGTCATCTTGTGGGTCCCCTGGATTCAGTAGAAAGTATGTTGTAGTTCTGCTGTTACTTCTACATCTGTGCTTGAACAGTCTTACATCAGATGCAACAATGACTGGGGAGTCAAAATTACAACCATGTATTTTGCTGCTGCATAGCCCTCACCTGCTGCAATTGCCTGGCAACATTACACATGTCTGCCATCTGCCTGTCTGCTTTGTGAGGTCCCAATTCATTTGTGCACTGGAACTGCAGGTGGTAACGTGTATGGTAAGCTTGCCATGGTACTTGATATCCTGCAGAGGGCACCTTGGGAGGCGCTTCCCCTGCAAGAGCCCTTGTGCATGCAAGCGTGCAAAGGTAAACCCTGAACTGCTTCTCTTCATGCCCTGCCATTCCGTGTGGTCTGTTCGTGACAAACCCATCTGCATGCAGATCTTCCATGCCCCATTCACGCCGCCGTGCTGTCTTGACTCTCACAATTGTGCATGTTTGTCTTTAGCCGTGCTTGTTCTGGTCAAACATGATGCAAGTGATGTCAAAGGGATGAACTCTAATTGGATTTCTGCCAGCATGCAGTAGCGTGATTGTGTACTACATGCAGGATGTGGATGCTCATCACAGCAGGAGCAGCACCCACAGTCCTGCCCATGCTCCTTCTGAAGCAGCTGCTGCTGAAGCTGGTACCATCACTGATGCTGCTCAGCTTCCTGATAAGCTGCCTGTAGATCCTGGGACGTCCACCAATCCCCTACTCAACAGGAAGCTTCCTGCTGAGCAGCTTCTTGAGCAGCTTCCCGTGATGCATGAGAAAGCTGACCCTGCTATCAGCAGGATTCTCCTTCCACTGGATTCTAGGGATGATGATGTGGCGCACATGAACAGTCAACATCCTGATACACCAGCCAAGCCAGAGAATGATTGGGTAAGCCTTTGCTGACATGCATTGATTTCTGGGTGGTATTGTTACATCACTCGAGATAACAACCTGTCGATGCTTTATGCAAATGCTGTGTGCACCTTGAGAATGGGGCATTGTATGCATGTCTTACATGAGATACATGTGCTCATCAGGAACATAGGCTCACAGCCGTGCTCTTGATAGTGGTCTGCGTTTTATCATTCTGCAACGAAGAAACTTTGATGTGGGTCATGCTGCCATACTGACATGCATGCTCACACATTCACAGGTGCTGTCTAAGGCAGAGAAGAGGAGGAAGAAGAAGCAAGAGAAGGCAGCTGCCAAGGCCCTCAAAGCCCAACAGCAGCCTGCTTCCTTTGCCGCAGCCCCACCAACCCCATCTGCCCCCCCTGTCCACCCACCCACCTACCCTGCAGACCCTGGGTTATCATCATCTGGCGCTCCTATGCCAAACCAGTCAGCTTCTTCTGCCAACTTCCCTTCTGCCCCTGAAACCCCTGCAGCCATTGTGACCCCTCCACCCCCCAAGGGGTCCTCTCCGCAGCCAGCTGAACCCCCCACATCATCCCACAAGTCTTCTCAACAAATGACTAACATCAAGCCTGAAGGCCCCCAGGTCAAAGATGTCTCCCACAGGGGAACCCCCCGCTCCTTGCCCTCTTCTTCCCTGTCCCCCCAGGGTCGCCGCTCCTCCTCTCGCCCCTTTGGGGTTCCTGTCTTGAAGCCTCCCTCTGCTTCTTCCTTTAAGGTGCAGACTGAAGCCTCAGCATATTCTGCTGCCACGGCTACACCACCTGTGAAGGCTGACATGTCACCAGTCCCCAAGGGACCCCACACCCCCCCAGAGCACGCCACACCGCGCCCCTCACATTCTCCTCCAATCCCTTCTGCTTTGCCTGCGAAGCATGAGCCCAAGGGTGCAAGGACATCAGCCCAACTACTAAATGAGACAGTTTTGCCCGAGAATGGGCAGCAGCAGCAGCAACAAGGGTACCACAACGGTAAATGGACTCGTCAGAGGACTCGTAGGAGGAGGGCTCAGCATGGACAGAAGGTTCAGCCCAATCAGCCAGCAACGCAAAATCAAGCCAGTTCAGCCTCTGTAAAGACCCATGCCAAGCAGGCAACCAGAGGAAATGCCCACTCAAGCAACATCAAGCCAAGCCAACAGCAATCACGTGACATTCAGAGGCAGGCTGCAAGCAACATCGCAGACCTGCCTCCCAAAGCAGCACCTCTGACCGAGGCTGCAGACAGACATCCACACAACATCAAGCCTGTCAACTGGGCCCCCCAGTCATACAGTGCTGCTGTGGGGCCCCCTCCTTTTGGGCTGATGTGGTCACGCCTCTGGTGGGTCACAAGGTGCCCATAGCAGTTCTGCTGAACAAACACAAGGGAAGTCCCAAGTACGAGCAGCTGAACAAGCTGACAAAGGGCAGCAGGCCCTTCACACAATATCGCAGCATCAGAGGTGAAGCACATGAGCCTAGTAACTGTGCCTGCTGACTGCAAGCATGCTGATTGCCCTTGAGCTCTGCCAGCTTCCTCACCAACCAACTCTGTGCGCTGCTTGATTGCTGCCATGCAAAGCCACATATGCGCTAATGCTTTCCAGCTGCTGCGCACATGCATCAACTGAGGCGCTCATGTGCTTGCCTAAACCTCACCTCATTGCCATGCTCAAGCAGCTGGGTTACGCACTGACAGCCGTGACTCATCATGTTTGGCCGGTCCAGGTGATGGAGACTGCGGCTTCCGAGCCCTTCTGGTGGCAATCCTGCTGCAAGTGCAGAGCTGTGGCCCTGCAATGGGCATGTCCATGGCAGCTCGCATGAGGGTCCTCTTCATGGCTCTGCCTGATTGGACTCGGACCCCTGCAGTCGTTGCTGGCTACAATACTCTCCAGGTAAGCCTTTGTATACAAAGCATAGCTTGGCGTGACCATGCTTAATGTTGCCCACGGGCCTTTTTGCATGACAAAGCTCGTTTCTTTGTGAGTTTACATGATGCGTCACCACCAGGTGTTTGTCGCAACATGTGTTATGTGTATGAGCTCGGTCAATGGCTAGGGTGATGTTTGTGACCTGATGATGCTGTGCAACTGGATAGGATGACACATTCCTGTGCCAACACCACATGCCAATTACCACCTAGCCTCGAAGGGCAACTACTCCCTACTGTTCTGGAGTATTGTATCCTGCAGAACCTTGCAGGTCCTCCTCACCAATCAGCCCAATGTGACTGCATGCATTGCACCTTCCTGTGACTCCAATCCTGCACATCTGTTTTGCCTGCACCAATTTCAGCAACAGCAGATTATGCAGTGAGGAGAGCAAGCTAATTTGAGCTCGATTCACTGTTCAGGGTCTACTGCACAACTCCTGTGGCAAGTCTGTCAAGGAGGTGCTGTCCACATGCAAGCAGCAGGGCCCCTCTGATGACATGGTGGCCCTGTTGCAGGCATTCACTGCAAAAGGTTTCATAGACAAGGGCCCACAGTATCTGCCCTGGGTCCGGGACCACACAGAGGAGCAGAGTGAGTGCTCCTTCACAAGTCAGTTCTTACACCATACATTGCTGCTGCTCACTTACTCAGTTGTGCCATGCAGACCAGGCTGAAACCAATATGCTGGAGGATTTGCTTGGCGACTTATGACTACCTGACAGGTTGTGCTCTATTAAAGGTGCAGAATGAGCTCTTCTGCTTTGCTGCAGGATCCCTATGGATTATCTGTGCAGTGACTTTGTCTTGCCATTAGCAAGCAAGTCCACAGATGGGCAGTCAATCAGGCGCTGGGCCCACCATGCTCACATGATGATACTGGCAGAGCTTCTGGGGCTGAAATTTACAGTCCACAATCTGCAAGATGCAATCTTTGCAATTCCGGTCGGCGATCACCAAGCTGAGCTTGGTGTTGCTTTTGATCTGGTGCTAATTGGCGGCCATTACGACCTGCTGTACCGGTAGTAAGAGTGTTGTGCATGTTTGTTGAGACCCGCATGTACACATGTGTGTTTACATGTGAGGATCAAGCGCAGTTTGTGTGCCTATATGTATGCATACAAACTTAGTGTGCTTGTGATCTTCTGACCTTTGAACATGCACAGAGCATAAGTGCTGCAAATCAGGTCTCAGCTCTGCAAATCATCTTTGGCAAGTTGCATCGTGCCCTTTGATGCAATGGCATGTTGAACAACAGCTGATGTGTGCCGCACCGGACATGTACAGCATGTTAGGCAAATGTCTTGACAAGAGCATACCACTAAGAAAATGTCTTGACAGCAGCAGAAAAACCTGCATAGAATGCTGCATTGCAGACTTTCCGATGTACCATTGCCTCCTTCCATGTCCAAATTAGGCAGCCACATGCATTCCCGTACTTCATTAGCAGCACAATTTGCCGTCTCCTCGCTTGGCACGGCAACGTTGTGAAGGACCAGGAGGCGCCAAACTTCATGTCGTTTGCGCTTGGTCTGCGGCAGCTAACAAAGAGCGCCACGACTCTTGCCGGCGTAAGGTGTAGACAGCAACCCTTGACCTATTTTGCGTCCTTACGACCCGAGCGCCCTTGCTGCCACACCGGTTCAATAGCTGCGACTAGACGTGTTGGTGGGTGTGAGGGACAGTCTAGAAGCGTTCGTTCTGCCAGCGGACTTTCCGCGACTGCAGCAGTCGCTTCACCCCAGAGATCAAGCTCACTACAGAACGAGGACGGCCTTGAGTGGGACGAGCCAGAACTTGAATCAGAGGCGGAGCCAGAGGGAGTGCTTGTGCTGCCTCCGCCATCACATAGCAGGGTTAAGACCGCTGACTTTGTCAAGAGCAGCACGGCTGTGTCTCAGTGCCCTCCTGCAAAGTATCCAGAATTTGCAGTCATTGGCAGATCTAATGTTGGCAAGTCATCACTCATCAACATGTTGACTGGCAAGAAGGCTTTGGCACAGATCTCAAAGACCCCAGGTGTGCATGCAGTTCCAGCTCATGCTTTTGCAGCTAGATTCTCAGCCATGCTGAGGTGTGCGCCTGCGTGCAGGCAAAACAAAGTGTATAAATCACTTCATCATCAACAATTCCTGGTTCCTGGTTGATCTCCCAGGCTACGGGTATGTGTCTTGTTATTTGGCCTTTGTCTGCATGGTCTAGCAAGCGCATCATGTGCTTGTCACAATGTGTTCCATCTGCAGCCCAGTACCAATGACTGTAGACAGTTGATGACTGATGATCGATCATGTGCAGATGCAGTCGCACACAGTCAAATCGCTGTGCAATTGTTGCGCAGGTATGCCAAGCGCTCAAAAGACCTTCGCTTGGAGTGGAACGACTTCACAAAAGACTATCTGCTCAACAGGGAAACTCTGGCAAATGTCTTGCTGCTAATTGATGCCAGCATTCCGCCAACACAGGTGGATTTAGAGTGTGCTGATTGGCTGGCGGGGTCTCAAGTACCCTTTGCCCTTGTCTTCACAAAGTTGGACAAGCGAAAAAAGGGGATCCCATCACCACTGGAAAACATAGATGTCTTCAAGGAAGCATTGATGGAAGAGTGGGAACATTTGCCGTTCTCACTTGAGACCAGCGCATTAAAGAACACCGGCCGGCAGGAACTGCTGTCACACATAGCTTCATTGCGTGTACTTTGGCAGCAGGAACACTAAACAGCTGATAACAGCTTGTTGTACTGTCGCACAGACAATTTTGGCACACTTTGTTTTGTTTTCAACAGCGTACGACGCTTTCTGCAAGGCGTGAAGTTGTGCTCAGACTGCCGGGTCATCATGCAATGTATGCTTATGTCATTGGCTCCCAGTGCATCTGAGACTTGCACGTGCGCTACACCAAGGTACGTTATGCACATTCTGGTCATCTTCAGCTGAACATCTGTAAATGTCCAGGTTACACTTTTATGCACATTCTGGTCAGCTTCAGCTGAACATCTGTAAATGGGTATATGACTGCTTGATTGATGAGTAGATGGCACACGTTTTTGGCACAATAGTTGTCATGATCACTCATAATAGACCTCATGCCTGCCATTAACCGTGTGATTAGCTTTCACCCAGTAGTCATAGCCATGCAATGAGACAGCTTACAACTAAAGCTGTGGGCAGGCCACATAAGTGTGTCTACTGAAGGCAAGAGCTGCCACATGACGCCAACTAGACAATCTACTATAGTAACATCACTGTGAGCTGCTTGCAGAAGTACTAAGCATATTTCCAGAAGCTGTGCGAGGTATGAAAGTAGAGGCAAAGGGATTCAGCATTTTGCCACTGTCAGTGCGCTGCGGACCAGATCCCATTTTATCTAAGCTTTCCACTCTGTCTTTGCTGTCAATCTTGCTATCAGCACCGCTGCCCGCTGCCTGCCCATTAGCAGCAGCAAGCACATTGCCTTGAGGTTTCTGCAAGATGCTAGGCTGAGCTGCGCCAGGGTTTGAGTCAGGGTTTCCTGCCTTGCCAGGGTTTGACTCAGGGTTTCCTGCCTTGTCAGCCTGTTGCCGTGTTGCCTGGGAAACGACAGTCTGTCTGTGTAGAGCCTGACCAGCAGATGGGGAAGCTTTCTGCTTTCGGGATGCACTGGCTGGGGCTGGTGTCGGGGAAGCCCCTCTTGGGGCAGGGCTGGATGATTGCTGCCTGCAGCAAGTGGAAGGACATGTCCTGGTTGAGACAGCATCAAGCTGAGCAAGATACATGGCAACACCATGCATAGATGCAGCAAGACATGCAAAATTGTGGAGTTGGCTTGCTTGACAAGGTGCAGTGTGAGAAGTGAGCTAACATGAGACACGAGGCAAACCAATGCTGCAATCCCTGTATCCTTGATGCTTGAATGATGCAAGCCCATGGCAGACTTTGCCGACAATTTGATGCTAACCTCAAGCTATGCTAGCTCACATCAATGTGTTTAGGGTGATTGTAAACCCTCATAGCTTGTCCTTGTACCTGGGTGGCGGTCGGAGTATCTGAGGTATGGGCACAGGTGGGCTGGGAGCAGGGCTGGTAGCAGTGCCCTGCCCTCTGCCTCGACCAGCCCTACCAGCTTGCCCTCTGCCCTTGCCTCGTCCATTGGCCTGCTGACTGAGCATGGGGGAAGGAGAAGGGCTTCTGGCATCAGAAGCAGGTGACTTCATGTTTCCTGAAGACGCCCTTTGTGCAGCTTGATCTGGTCCTGCACTTTCAAATGCAGAATGAAAAACAGCTTTTTTTTGCCAGGTCACTTTTATATTTGTTCAATTTGAATACAATATACTTAGTATATACTTGGAATATACTCGAAAAACTATTTGGACAAAATGCGTTATTATCAAAATGAATACCTCGTTGGGAAAAGGTCACACTTCAACAAGAGTCCTGCATGTTCTGATGCTGCTGCGTGAACAAAAAGAGGCTCAAGGGAAAGTGCTGACATGACACACCAACAGACAGATCCTGGTGGAGAGCAGCAAAATACAAGGTGTCCAAACTGTATTATGTTGCCATTTATTTTTGGCTCCTTGGGGGGCAGACAAGCAGGCAGACAGACAACCATTCAGGCAGCCAGGCTGGCAGGCAATAACCTGGCAGCCAAAAAACAAACAGGCATAGTATTGATGACCTACAGGCAGCAGCAATGTAGAAATGCGCTTTTACTGTCCCCAGGCGTTTCTGAGTTTAAATTTCCAGTGTAGGGATGACGTTTCTGAGGTACAATGGACATTTTGGAATTGCAAAAGAGCTACAGGCAGCAGCAATGTCAGCATTTCAAGCAGTACCTGCAGAGCCTGGGGCAGCTGCAGTCTCAGGAGGGGTGGGGGCAGGAGGGGGCAGCAGGCGGGCCCTGCCCCCAGGCTGAAGGGCAGCTGTGAAGCCCCTGGTGCCATCTGGCCCTCTTGCAATCCGGACTGCCTGATTGGCCCTTGCCTTACCCACCCCCTGCATAACTCACAGAATAACATTAAAAATATAATGATAATAACGATAATAATAGTAATAATAATAATGATGATTTACAGGCGTTCCAGCTAATCGTTTTTGCCAGGTACCATTGACTCACACTCTTGTCTGCTGCTCCCAGTTGCTCACATACTCACTGTGCACAATGAAGAATACAAACAGTCAGACACAACTTTGCGGCTTCTGTTGTGTTGTGTCGCACAACGCTTGTTTGACATAGGCACCTACTTTTGAGCATTTTGAGTGATACCATGTTTCCCGTGTTTTGCTAGCAATGCTTACCATACAGTAAGCTTTCGCTTTAGTAATGTTCATATGGCAATGATGCCAACATAACGATGCATGACTTCAACATGCAATGCAACAGAAGACATGAGGAGAGGGAATCTGGCAGACAGTGCAACCGAAGCAGGAGACATGGGAATGTATCTGTATGACCAAGCTAGGCAGGTGCAGCTGTACAAAATCAGGGTGTCTGACGATATTTGCATGTGAGCAGCTACAAAATGAAGTGAACGATGTCAGCTGGTATGTGTATGTGAATTAGGCCAACAAGAGCAGTTTGTCTGATGGTACGTGCGTACAAGCTACAACAACAAGAGCACGATTTCTGACAATTTGTGCATGCAAACTGCAAGAACAACAGCACTATGGCTGATGGTTTGTGCATGCAAGTCAGAATAACAAAAAGTGGTGCAAAGGCACCTCAGCAGGACCCCCAGTGAACTTGATGGCATTGGGGTTCCTGCGCTGGACCTCCTCTGGGACCACTCCATCCCCTTCCTGAGCCACAAAAAAAAAGGAAATCAAGCATGACATGCATGACAGGTCCCACAATCGATGCACATGAGCACACACCGTTCAACCTGACATGCCTGTGCTACAATGAACGGCAGGAGATGCTAGCCTTTCAAATACACACCAGGGCTCTCTTGTGTCAAAATCGCAGAAATGCGGAGTCGGAGTCTTGGCACTGGTCTTGGTAGTAACACATCTTTTGTTGCTGCCAAGACCCCTGCCAAGACTCCAACTCCGCAACAAAAGATGTGTTCTTTGACAGTGCAGCAATGGCTTTGCACAGCATGTTTTGCTGGTGTTGCCAACGACATGTTGCTGTACTGTGCACAGTAGAAAGCAGCATTGCTTGCGGTCTTGGCAACAGCACTGCTGCACTGTTGCCTAGCCATCAAAGCATTAGTTGTTTCATTCTTTCAAATGTGCAGACTGTGGCATGTGGAGCATATGTTTTGCAGTCGTTGCTATTTGTTTTTTTGTATGTGTGTTTGGCTGGCAAGTGAAGTAGACAGAACATGCATGGTTGTGTGCATTGCCAGCCAAACACAAATCATCGATGCTTGGTCTCATATGTGAAAGACAAAATCTTTTCTGGAAAGCTGTGCAGATAAAGGTACTTTGTGAAGTGTGGTGTGGTGGGGCTACCTTGAGGCGTTTGATTCTGGCAGCTTGGCGCTCCTTGCTGCGTGTGTCTGTCTGGAGAACAAACTGGACAAGATCGCTGGCCTTCAACTCAACTCCCTCCTGGACCTGCAGCCATGCACGCATCCAATATCAGCTCTGAGCTGTCGCTTCATCAGGGTGCGGTAATGATTATCAGCAACTATTGCAAAAAAGCAATAACCACTCTTTACTTGTCTTCCAATTTGTGCAGTCAACTATACGCCCTTTGCGGCGCTGCCATGCGCACATCTTGATCTGATTCTGACAGGGAGTAAAGGCAAGAGTGCCAAAGACCCTGATGGATGAATTTGACGCGCGCTGCTGTGCACGCTGTGCATGCTGTGCATGCTGTGCAGAGCAGTATGCAGCACATGGGATACTCTTAATCAATCTTAACCTGCCAGCTGGCAGCTTTCAGGTGGTTTGGAATTCAGACAAATCAAAGGTTTTCAGAGAAACATCACTTTCGCCTGTGTAGATGTAATCTGTGAGGGACGCCTGAAGGCCAAACCAACAAAAAAGCTTGCACCGAAGGGATGTCTTGTTTGGTGTATTGGACGATATGTGATGCTGCATACAGTCTTGCACAGCAATGGCCTCTCCAGAAAAATGCTGTGCATGCTTGGTGGTGACCGTCTCTAGAATACAGCAGCTTTCACAACAATGTGCTGCCAAGCAAGAATTTGGTAATCAATCATCCTTACATTTTGTAGCCAAGTCAGGTTCATGCGTGTTTGGCTACAGCTTGGCTACTGACACTGGCGCTTTGAGGCAGTCCTTCTTGTGACTGTGCATTGCAAAGAAGGCTGTAGTTGAGTAACCGCAGATCTGGCTCATGCAGGATTGACTCATCAGACAGTGACAGCAAGGCACACCAGAAGGAACCATGACGGTGTACAAGCTGTTGGTGAACAGGCATGAGCCTGATTTTGCTATAGCATACATTGGTGCTTGACCACACTTTTCTTCGCTTGGCAGCACATCGCTGGGCAGCACATCGCTGTGAAAACTGCTGTGGAAACACAGTAGCAATTGAACGCTGCTGTGAAAACTAGTGGCAACTGAACGCTGCTGTGACAACTGAAAGCTGCTATGAAATGTAATGGCAATCAGCCACTTCCTTGGTCAGTACTAAGAAAGCCTACCATGACTGACAACACTGACAACAAGCGAGAACCCCAGAGGTGAACTTTCTTTGCATCTTATCTCTGCTAATAACAGCAAATGGGAATCCCAGAGGGGGTTAAAACTTTATTCCCAGAGGGGTAAAAGTTTGCATGTTACCTCAGAGAGTTGGAAGGGGATTCTCTGCTTATCATCCCTGCTGTCAACATCATACAGCTGATCTTCAGTGAACTCCACCAACCCAGAGGGGCCGGCAACATCAACAGCCATGCCTTCTTGAGGCACACCCGCAACATGCACTGCTCTTCTTCCTGCAGCACACCCGAAACAAGCATAGCATGAGACTACATGGTCTGTCTGTGCTGTCAACATCATAGAGCTGAACTTCAGTGTGCTCAACCAACCAAAAAGGGCTGGCAACATCAACAGCCATGCCTTCCTGAGGCACGCCCGCAACATGCACTGCTCTTCTTCCTGCAGCATGCCCCCAGATGATCACACTACACGATGAGAGCATGTGTCAGCTGAGACTTGTCTCTAGGGCTGAGAGGTAAACCCTGAACACTAAATGCAAAACCCAAATCCCATGTTGCAGTATGAAGTGAAGTGCTGCATGCTCACCTGCGAGATGTCTGCACAAACCCTAAACCTGGAATTGAAATGTAAACCCTAAACAATGTTGTAATATGTGCGGCCAACTGCTGTTATTGAGTTTGGGAGCTGAGGGTGTAGGGTCTGTTGAATGGTAAGCCCTAAACCCACTCAATATAGGCTGACATGCCGTCAGTACACAAAGTTGTTTTCAATTTACACAGGAAATGAAAACAGGCCATTTCGAGGACAAAAACATCCTATGACAATCCGCAAATAAAGCAAGCTAACAGAAACAGCTCTAGCTGCATGTACTGCACACTTCCAGCTATAACCTCTGTCTGTGCTGTGTCCAGTCTGCGCATGACATACACAGCAACATAGTAATGAAAGAAAATAAAGAAACGAAAATACGACACTGTCTGGCGTCATGACATACATGACATACAATATAAGTTGCTGGACTGACCACAGTGTCTCACACTGGGTCTCACATAGAATGTATCTGAGGCCTGTTGCAATCTCCACAGCAAAGCCTGAAGCAGGCCTCAGATACACCTTATGTGAGACCCAGTGTCAGACACTGTGATCAGGCTTTGTAGGGCTTTGTAGAAACTTCACATGCGGCCTTGGAGCAAAACAAGGCAACACACAAGCTCTTGGGGATACAGAGGCACGACTGTCCTACACAAATGCTCGTTTCATGCCGTGAACCCAGAACCGCCCAGGGAGTGGTGTCAGGCGTTTATTTTATCGAGGCATGTCTCAGCAGTGCAACAAGGCTTTCTGTCATCCCCAGTCGCAAGCCTTGACGCGCAGAGCGTAGACTCACGGCCTAGCTGCGAAGCCGGTCTGTGCCATGCTGACTTTATATATGATGACAGCTGAAACCGTGCAACAAGGCTAGATGTACATACCTGCATACTTGCTGTTGGCCCCACCGGCCTTTTCAGCAGCCTTGGCGGTGGCCAGGTGTGTAGCTACATGGAAGGTGACCTTGTCACCAGTGCCAGGGTTCAGGCTGCTGTCCTGCACCAACCCAAGGGGCAGGTCTCGTAAGCATGGGTTGACACAGAGGGAACAGCCCAAGGGGCATATCTGATAAGTATGGGTTGACACAGAGGGAACAACCCAAGAGGCATGTCTCATAATGATGGGTTGACACAGAGGGAGCAACCCAAGGGGCATGTCTCACAAGCATAGGTTGACACAGAGGTACAAGCGACTTTTTTGGGGAGCGCTGTCTGTGGCTTGCTTTGTCTATATTGGCACGTTGTCTTTTAGTGAGGGGCGCCAGCAGCTGCTGTGGCCTGAGGAGGCACTCAGCACAGAGCAGCAGGTGGTGGCAGCATGCAGGACCAGGACCCCAAAACACATTTAAGTATGGCTGATGGGGGTTGACATGCTCTGGTAAGGGTTTCCGGGTCAGTAATTGAGGATTGAGACATGCTCTACGGAAGGCTGGCATTGGAGGGAGGTGCCACAGAAAGGCGCTTATGGCAGGATTGTAGAAGTACCTGGCGGCAATGCAACACAAAGTCAGTAACACACAGCTAAGTATTGCTGATGGGGGTTGACATGCTCTAGTCAGGGTTTTAAGGACAACAGTTAATATGGCCAAGAGTGGAGGGTTCAGGGTCAAGCATTGAGAAGTTGGAACAGGCAGGTCTTTGGAAGAAACGATGCCACAACAAGGCGCCCAAGACAGGATGGGAAGAAGAAGTACCTGGAGGTCCCCAAATTCACCAAAGTCTTTGACAAGTGGACAAAATAAATGCGTGGTAAAAGGATTTTACTCCTCAAAACAAAACAAAACCCCCAAAAAAACCCAAAAAGGTACCTGGAGGTCCCCAAAGCCGAACGGGATCTGGTGCTTGTTGCCTTCCAGCTCATAGGCTAGCAGCCCGCTGGTGCTGACAGCGTTGTATCCCCTTGGTGGCATCATCCTCTCCACCACTCTGCCTGAAAACTGCTCCTCTGAGACAGTCTCGAAAACGGCTGAGCCTTGGGGTGCTTTGGTGATTCTGCAAGCAGCCACAGAACAAAAGCTTGCAGAAGTTCTGCAGGCTGGCTTTACAGCTCATTTGTGAATATAAATCCTCCTCCTTGACCTCAGCTGGTGGCCAACTAGATCTTGTTTGCGTTTTTGGCTTCTTGTGTAAAAACACAATCTGATTGGTTGGCTGAAGACGTAAAGACTTCCTCATACATCCAGGAAAAGCTGCAGTTGTCAAGGCACCCAATTTGAGAACCTGACAGAGCAGGCTTGTTGGCATGTTTGGCAAGCACTTCAAATGATTAAATTGCTCCTGCACCCTTGATGCCAGAGTCTGTGGTGCAATGTGGTGTGACAACATACTGGCACACTCAGCGACTCCACAATCACAGCAATCTGCTTTTGCACTGCTTTGCTGGATTTGCCTTGGCAAACCAGTCAGTGACAACCAGCAGCACTCTCTCAGAATGGAGTAGGTCAATGAGTGATAGCGCTACACTGGTGCTGCTGCAGGGGCTGCCGTCTTAGGAAGCTCCTGTTATGGTCACTGAAAAGCGTGACCTTTTCTTTTCTTTTTATTTTTCTTTTCTGGTGCTGCTGCAGCAGCAACATGCTAACAGACAGCGTGTTGTAAAAGATAGGCACAAGTTTCAAAAGAGAACAGATTGTAAGCTTACCCAACATTTCCAAAAGCAACAAATTGTAGGCTTACCCAACAGCGTTCAGCCGCTCTCCTTTTGGTTCACGAGTGATGCTGAACTCGACATCATCGCCCACAGCAAAGGCCTCTGGTCCGCCAGTCAGAGCCGAAAAATGGAAAAACATCTCTCCGGGTCTCTCACAGCACTTGATGAACCCAAACTGCGTCCGCATTGTGATGATCTGCAGGAAAACCCCACCTCTATGTTTCTGTAGAAAGAAAACAGAAGAAAAGTTCACGCTCTTCAGCGATCATAACGGGTGCCTCCTAAGGCAGCAGCCCAATGCTTATGTTTCTGTACTTGTGTATTTCCCTGTCTTGAAGCCAAATACTTAGAGTCATAAGTTGTGGACTCACTTCCTCTCCATATCCAGAAAGAAAGCATCTGGTCAAGTCTAGATCAGGCTCGCAATTGGTTTTTCTAGCCTCAAAATATACAAGGCATGCTCTTGTGGGAGTTACAGTTTGCAGTCTGAAAGGCGTGCGGTCATGTACTTAGCATGAGTAGGTATGAAAAACATGCAATGGCGTGCTTTGTGGGGGGGATGGGACAAAGACAAGACCAACAAAGACCCTAGACAACACCCTAGACAAACAAAGACCCTAGACAAGACCCTGGACAAACAAAATCACTGCGGCCCATCTTGAGATTTCCAAGACTTATGACAATGAGACTGGCTGAATGAGTTCTGTGTTGTGTCGAAGGTCATGCAGCATGTATGTACAGTAGACAACATGACATTGCAATGCAATGCAACCAGAACATCGTGTTGTACGTCGTACTTAAAACTAGATGTATACCACCACATCAAATTTGTCATGATCTAGAGATTTACAGACTCATTGTTAAGAGAGAGGCATTCAAATTGCATCACATACATGCTATGTTCCTCATGTAGAGCAACACTTGGCCTCTTTTGTCAGATGCTACATGCGCGACACATGAGACAGAAACTGGCCCACTTTCATCTCGCAACGCTGGTTTGCACTTTCTAGGAAAAGAAATTGCAAGGTATTTCAAAAATTCTCAGGGTCTGCAGTGCGACACAGACAGCAGCCAGCAAAGCACTCACAGCTACTGTTGTTGCCTCATTGAGCTGAGCATTGAGTTTATCTCACCGGGACATGTCACCTAGGAATGGGAACCTAAGCAAAGCCAAAAAAGGAAGCAAAAGCAGGAGCACTGAAACCAATCAAAAAGTCATCAACTGTAGATGCATACCACTTCATACCTGGCCAAGATCTCTCTTGACTGACTGCCCATTGGCTTTTGTGAGCAGCTGCACGGTGGTGGCCTTGCGAGCCCCGGTGGTTGGGTTCACCCCTGCTTCAAAGCTGACCTCATCATCTTCTTCCAGAGCTGCCTCACCAGACACCTGCACAGCAGCACCGGTGCCGTGAAAGGCGTACAGTCAGCAGTAAGGTCTGGTAACGGCGGCATAAGGTCTGGTAACGGCGGCGTAAGGTCTGGTAACGGCGGCGTAAGGTCTGGTACCAGCAGCGTAAGGTCTGGCAACAGCAGCATCAGATGTGCTGGCAGCAGTGTAAGGGTTTGGTAACAGCAGCGTAAGCAGCAGCAGCGTGTAGTGTTGGTAGGCCTTACAGGGATGCACAAGACAGGCGTCTCAGGAAAGACAAGGCTTGTCCTGCACATAACTAGCTCATCATGATTGTGAGTGTAACGTGTGATAGCAGCAGTGTAATGGTGTAACAATTTGGTAGTATGTAGTCATCAGCACACCTGAAAGCTTCCAAAAGAGCAGTTGAAGCTAGCTGGGCCTTCATTGTAAACCAACACTCCGTCCTGTGTCTGCTCATCTGCATGTGCCACTGGGGGGCTGATGACTCTGCCCTGCCTCACGCCTGAATGTATGCAAAGAACATCATATATACATGCAATTGCAGCAGCACGGTGCTACAGTTACAATCGCACAGTTGCAGTCAGCCAGTTGTAGCAATGCAGTACAACAAATGCATGATCACAGGTGTAGCAATGCAGCCATACATGTACCGGAACACACTTGCAGCGCACTGGTAATGCGTTTGCAGACAAGCAGTTGCAGCAGGGCAGTAACACAGTAACACAATGACAGCAACACAGTGATGCATTTGTAGTCGTACAATTGCAGCCAGGCCATAAGAGTTGGCATGCTTTATGCTCCCTGGCACAACCCTAGTCTTGGCAAAAACCCTAGTCTTGGCAACAACCATGCGAAGTGCAGCAAGTTGGGCTGCAGAAACTGAAAAAGCACTAACACAGCAATACACATATTATGAGGAAGAGAGCAGGACTGTGTCAGCATAGCCTTGGTAGCTGTGATGTAACCAATTATGAAGCTGTCATGAGGAGATGAGGCAGTCTGCATGCTTGAATGCACTTGTAGCATCAGATTCTTGACAATTAAACAAGACACAAAACCAGGCACAAAAAATGCTACAGCAGCAGGAACAATAGGTAGTAGGATCAAACTGTCTTGATCACAGTGTCTGCTGCTTCGGCAGCCATGGTCTGCCGTGTGATTAGCCGCAATGGCAGAACACGCCAGGAGTTCAGAGCATAGCAAGTGGCCCAACTAACCTGAGAGCATGCTCAGCTGATCCGCAGCAAATCCAGTGTTCAGGACTTGAACATTGGCTGCTCTGTCTTGGTTGCCTCTAGGGTCTGGCACCATAACAAAGGAGACCTCACCATTGAGGGCCACCTGCTGCCCCTGACCCCCAGCAGCCCCCTGACCCCCAACAATGTCCCCAAGGCGGAAATAGATGCGGTCATTTGCCCTAGCTGCTGGCCTGGCAGGACATGTATAGGAGAGTCAAGAGAGACACGCACCATCACAACAAATGGACAAGGAATGTTGCGTGATGCTGTCAAACATGATGAGCCATGCCGCGGATGTGACACTGACTGCAATATTGAAGATGATGCTCTGAATCATGGAATCCATAGCACGCTCAGCAGCTCCACTGTTTTCAGGTAAAAGTCTGCTCCAAAGCGAAAAAGTATACACAGAAATGCTTGGGGACTAGCATGAGGTGTTTTGACAAAGTTGTGCCTATGCGTGTGAAGATCTGGCAAGAGATCAGGGTAATGAGCAAATAGCTCTTCTCAATCCCAAGACACCTGATTTAGTTCACAACTGTTATCCCTACAATGGAAATCTCAACTCGAAACCGTCTGGGGACAGTAAAAACGCGTTTCTACATTGTGGAGATGCTTTAGCAATGCAGTGAAGACAGATAAAAGCCTCAAGCGGTCATTTGAGGCTTTGCCAATGCATGAAATGTGTTCAAACAAACTGGCACTGCAATCAACTGATCTGACTCACTCACTCTCTCACTCACTCACTCTCTCACTCACTCACTCACTCACTCACTCACTCACTCACTCACTCACTCACTCACTCACTCACTCACTCACTCACTCACTCACTCACCCACCCACCCACCCTACATTTCCTGTCTTTAAAACTCATCAGGGGTGTCAACAGACAAAAAAAGAGAAAACAACAACATACACAATGTGCGTCTGATAGTATTGATCATGTGCAAGGGTTTCACCTGATGAAACCAAACCCTTCTTTGACGCTGATGACACACCCCTGAAGCTGACCTCCATCACCCGCCCCACTGGCGGCCCGAGAGACCAACACCACCTCTGTAGCCATGTCCTCGGGGGTGCTGTTGTCTGGCTGTTGGACCAGACTGAATTCGACTTTGTCACCAATGCGTAGTTTCAGGGCCTTCTCTTGAAGGTCAGCAGGCTTGAAGGTACCCATCTGCTCCACAGCGTCCCCTGTTGTTGCTGGCTTGCTGAACAAGATTTTGCCTGGAGTGACGTCCTGGAAGGGAGGCAAACTTGAAAGTCAGGGATTGAAATGTCAAGATCATGTCAGGAACAGACAGTCGGCTGTGGCATGCGATGAGGCGGCTTACGACGCTTGAAGTGGCATACATATCGGTAACTACCAGCTGACATGCAGCAAGGAGATTGAAAAATACGGCAACAGCAGGTGTCACTCCTTGTCATGCGCCCTTGCTTGTGAAGCCAACGCCTGGTGTCCAATTGCAATTGCCATTGGCCTGGCTTGACAAAGGACAAAGGGAGATGCAGTAGCATGATCCGAGGTACCTGTGATCGCCAGCTGCTCTCCCCTGGCAATGTCTTCACTGTGCCTTTGTATCTTCCCCTCTCAGCAGACTGCAGTGCTGCTATAGTGCCCTTGGGAAGCTTGCTCACATTGATTGCATTTATCTTTTTGTCTTTGTTTGAGATATGCTTAATTTCAAATGAAACTTCATCACCCAGCTGCAGGAGCTCTTGCAGGTCAAATTGCTCATCTGTGGCTGCGTTGGGACTCTGTACTTCACTGCCGTGGAAGAAGATCTGGGCTTGTCCTCCCAGTGGCCTGCATCACGTCTGAGACTTGAACAATGCACGACAGGTCAGAACACTGCTCTGACTGCTTGCTGACAGGTATGCTGACAGACCTAATGAAGCCATAGCTGTCTAACAAAGCTACTATAACTCCTTGCGTTGCTTTGCCGGGCTCTGAGGCAAAGCCTGGTGGGTGACCATCGTTGAACGTCGGCTGGGCAGGGTGACCTAACGAAGGTTCCAGCCACTGTTGACCAAAAGAACCACGGCCCTCGCCGTTGTTGACATGCTGTCGCTGACCTCGGCCTCTGCCGGATGCATCTGATCGACCACGACCCCTTCCACCATACGGGGCTCGACGGCCCCTTCCGTCAGCGGACTGAGTGATCATATCGCGGATGCTATCGCTTTTCTGGCTCCTTTTGGCCAGTTTTCTATGCTCCTAGCGCATCACAACCTAGTGTTGCTATTCTCCTCTGATCCACCCCTATCACTGCGTGACATGGCGCCGCGGAAACCTCGTGTCTCGCAGGCAGCAGTTGACCTGGTCCAGGGAGCTGCCTATGAAGGGTCGGCCCTCCTCGCTGTTTTAGTACCTCTGGCATGCTGGACTGACTTTTTGGTTTGACCAAGAAAGGTCTTGCAAATGTTGCAAGCTGACTGTATGCTGCCTTGCGACAATACCCACAAGCCTTGGCACTTGATCGCGCCGCGTTCCATCAGGCATTGATGTACGGCATGTGTGTCAACATCGCTGACTGCACAACTGTGTTGACGCGGACCAGCAGACCAACTTGCTGTTGAGTCTCTTGCACGTCCTATATCCCAGATCAAGAAATAAGCGCTGGTCAGGGCCGGCTTACAATGACTCAATATCATCCTTCTTTGGTTTGAGATGATATCACGGTGCTCTCGAGGCCTCAGCGCGCTCAGCAGGCACAACTGCAGCTTGATCTTGAGGGGTTTGTCGACAGCAGCAGCAGCGAGCTCTGAGAAATCGGAGACATCCCGGATCAACCTCTGCACAGCCGTTAACGAGGCGCTTGCGATCACTTTGGAGAACAACAAAAAGTAGAGAGTTGTGCTGCTCTTGTTTGTCGTCTTAAACTTGTTGTCAGCTTGCGAAACAGCTTGCAATCATGATAGGGCATTGGTCTTCGGAGAAGATGTCAGTTTTGGCGGAGTGTTCAGATGCACAGCTGGCCTGTTGCAACGCTTTGGCAAAGAAAGGGTCTTCAACACCCCTCTCTCTGAGCAGGTCCTGCTTTCCCTCCCAGGCCTGCTCACCTTCATCACGCAGCTGCTGCAGGTTTTGACAGCATGCCTGTATGTTCTTCCTGCAGGGCATTGTTGGCTTTGGAATCGGCGCAGCCTCACTTGGCTGTACTCCTATAGCCGAAATACAGTTTGCAGACTACATCTATCCAGCATTTGATCAAATTGTCAACGAGGCCTCCAAATACAGATACAGGAGTGGTGGTGAGTTCAACTGTGGGGGTCTGACCATCAGAGCGCCCTATGGGGCTGTAGGTCATGGAGGGCACTATCACAGTCAGAGCCCTGAGGGCTTCTTCACACATGTTCCAGGTATGCAGAAACATCGTGTGTTCCTTGCAGCTTTTGAGAAGCACCTTTCTCCATACTGCAACAAAGCACGTCAGCAATGCTGCTGTCCCTGCATTTCTTGCTCCAATGTGTTCAGTTATCAGGGGTACACAAGTTTGCGCACATAAATTAATAGTCTTCTGACATGCTATAACAGCTTTGGCACGCCGGGCGCATCAGTGTATCGTACCAAATGTGTAAGCATGTGTATCATATCACTTGACTGCATTTTTAATGAACACTATGTAAAGCTTGCCTAAAACAGCACAGAGATGGCACAAGACCTGCGTGTTAATCACCATCTTGTAATTGGCTGTTCAGTATGCACGACGTGGGGCAGCACACTGCACATGGATTTGACTACAGAATGCTACAATCCTGTTGGCCATCAACCACATGCTTCCAGCGAATGATACATGAGGATTTTCAATTCACGCTTTTGCTTGTGATCAAAACGCACCCTGGTGCAGGGATCAAAGTGGTGATGGCCGGGGGTCCAGCAGACGCTAAAGGGCTCCTGCTTTCAGCAATTCAGGACCCAGATCCAGTCATCTTCTTTGAGCCCAAGATGATGTAGGTCCCTTGCCATTCCTGACTAAAAGTTATGTAACCTTGCCGCACAAGTCCAACAGGTGAATTTCAAGCATTGCAGCATGCCTTGCAAATAGACGTGAGTACATGATACCTTCATAGCTGTTGATTGCACATACATAGGTTGAAACCATACTGAAGTGTGACCTAGAGAGCATGTTCAAGCTTGTTCTGCTTATTGGTATGCATGCAGCTCTGTTTTGTCCTACTTGCATACTCACAGAAACTGCCAAGCGCGTCCCGTGTCTCCATCTGTGCCAATATATACGTTGTGTACAGATGGTGTACACAAGGTGAATGCTGTGCCTTCAATGGTGCACCTTCTATATGTACACGCATATCTGGTTTTAGTGCAGTGACTTTCAGCCTTGGGCGTATGTTATTGCCATCGACTTGTGCACAGGTATCGAACAGCAGTAGAAGAGGTGCCAAAGGGGGAGTATACCATTCCTCTGGGTAAAGCAAAGGTGAAGCGTGAAGGTACAGACATCACCTTGGTGGGATGGGGCCAGCAGGTTGCTGTTCTGGAGAAAGCTGTGAGCCCCTCTGCATCTTTGTCTTGGTGCCTGTGTGCTGAGGAACCTACACAGCTTTCAGCTGCTTTGGCGTGACTTTCAGCTCGATCTGCAGTGTTCTAGCTTTCAACAGCCTTGAATGCAGTACAGTGCCGGCTGTGCATCAAATGCAGTGCATTGCAAGTGCGCGCTGCTTACATCCTATGCTGTTGACTTCAGCATTTCCATGTGTATAGATGTTGGCACTTACACGCACACACAGCTTCACATTTATTTCTTCCGGTGAGACAACAGGCATCATGCTGCAGGCTGCCTTGTGTCTAGAGCATCATGACATCTCCTGTGAGGTCATCGACTTACGCACTTTGCTGCCTTGGGATGTGGCTGCTGTAGGTAAGCGTGCAAGGCTCCTCAATGACGACGCATTTGCAGGCGTCCATTGTTGCACACAAATATGCCATAAGAGTCGCTCTGAAGTGTATTATGGCCTGCATACCTTGTGCATCAAGTGCCAGTAATATTGTGTCAAATGGCCCTTAGCTAGTATTGGATGATAGCTTGTGGCATATTGGTGTTGGACACTGACCTAATGCAGCTGCATTGCCTGTTTGTGCCTGCACTGCAAAGCAGAGCCAGGCGCCTCACTGGCATGAGTGGATGCATCGAATCTGCTTGCACATGCAGCAACAATATCAAGACATTGGAATGTTTGTACCGCAGAAGAGTCTGTCAACAAGACTGGCAGGTTGTTGGTGAGCCATGAAGCTCCCATCACAAGTGGCTTTGGTGCAGAAGTGACAGCCACAATCACTAAACGCTGCTTTGCTCGTCTGGAATCACCCCCTGTACGGATATGTGGATATGACACTCCGTTCCCCCTTGTGTATGAGCCCATTTATATGCCTACAGCTCAGAAGATAATTGATGCTGTTGAGCACTCGTTGAAGTATTGAACAGTTGAGCTTGGAGTCGATACCAGGCATATCAGCGGCCATTGTTATACATCAACTGTTTTTCCTGCAAAAGCCTATGTAGGCCTTGCAGGACTGAGTGTCCTATCACGTGCTATCGCTCACCCTTTCTACACATCTATTTGTGTCTACTAGATGTATTGCATCAAATGTAATGTATTGCTGCAGCTCATGCCAGCCACAGTGACAGAACCAGCGGCCTTAGCAGCAGCGACAGAAGCAGCAGCAACAGAAGCAGCAGTGACAGACAGCAGCACATGGTGGCAGCACAATAAAATGTGGGGACGGTCTGGGGCCTGCTTTTTGCTTGACGTGAAGGCATCATCAAACAGCAATCAGCTGATGATGTGTGCTTTTTTGGCCTCTTTGCTTCCGATATTTCACTATGTGGCGTGCAGTTTTGTGCTCAACTGCACAGTGTGTTGCATGTACAGCTTATGCATTTCACACCAGGTCTTGCGTTGCCTTACTAATCAGTCTTTGACATGACAGCCAGGCCAGAGCAGATGACATGAATGTGAGTCGCAGGCTGTGCAATGGCCCAGGCAGTTTTTTGTAACAAAAGCTGCTGACAATGCTCAGGAATTAACCGAATCAAACACATGACAATGATGACGGTGCGCATTGAAGACTTTAGGTTGCAAAGCTCTGCGACAGAACAGAGTTCAGCTCTGAGGTTCTGGCAAAATGGCATCAAGAGCCAGCTCTGCATCTTTGCAGGGCTGAGACCCAAGTAGCCCCAATGTCAACAGCATTTTTTAGGTACGGAAAGGGTTTAAAAAATCGATGTGAACCTGGTGGAAGTTGGGACCTGTGCTCAGTCAGTTGACACAAGATCCAACATGATTTGTGGGACTTGCAAGACCTGCACGCCTCTCTGCCATCTGAATAGTGCTCACGTCGCCAACAGACTTTCAATCACTTCAAGTTTCACCAGACGAGTGAAACCAAATCCCAAGAGACAAGTGGTGGATGTGTCTGCGGCGGACTCATTCGGCAATTACGAATCGGAAGATGCATACCGAGAATTATGTGCTGAGACAGTAAAAGTTATCGGCGAGGACTTGATGAAGTCGACATATCAACCCGAAAGCATTGATGTGATAGACCTTATGCAAGAAGTTGGTCGAGGTCTTGGCTTCAATGTGGAGTATAGCAGAGGACGCATTTTAGTAGTTGAAAAAGTAGGTGTCGCTCATCAAGTAGCGGCATCGAGCCTGACACGACGTTTAGATGACGAACAGCAACACTGGAAGTTTCTGAATGGCGTTAACCTTCTTTTCCCATGTGAGAGTGCCAGACGTCAGCCGGATATCATCGGCTGGAGGAAGCCCGTCAACCTCGATGTTTTCGCTAGTCATACATCTCAGCGTCCGGATTGGATCTGTGAAATCCTCTCGGCCGAAACAAAGAAGCAAGATCTGCCAGGTGGTGATAAGTTTAATGAATATGCGGCTTCTGGAATCCCCCATTATTGGATTGTGGATCCTTTGAAAGGACGGATTTTCGTGTATGAGCTGGTTGTCAATGAATACCTGCAAGTTCAAGAGGTATCTTTGAGCGATAATACCAGTTGTGTGCTCCAGCCTTTTAGCATTGAATTTGATACCAAGAACTTATTCGAGTACATAATATGCTAAAAATCCTGAGATAATTGACGTGGATAACTTGCACCATTTAACCTTTTGTTTGGAAGTAGTCATAATGTAGTCACCCTCCGCAACAGCATCCTGAGTGTTTGTTTGACATCAGCTAAGTCTGACTTTCATAGCTCATTCAGCCAACTGAGGGATGCTGTGCAAGGTGCTAATTGGCAGGTATACTTCAGAAATTTGCAGCATTGCTAACTATCGTAGTCATTTTAATGTTGGGCTTTACGGTACTACGGTAGTATGTGGATGCAATGAGATGCTGACTGGCGTTGAATAATTTTCGAGCAACAGTCATGTTGGGCTTTACTTGATGCTGGTCTGCCGTACTGCAGGTAGACTTCACAGGAGAAGTCCCTAAGCGTCCTCAAACACATGGAGATGCCAAGGCCTGCTCATTCTCAATGCGGTGCCCATGAGAGCACGCACATGTCAGAAGCTGTAGACTGGCTCATCAATACGTGTGCCCCACAGGTAGTGCAGACTTCCTGGAAGCATATCTGGCAGAATACATGTGCAGCTGCCTATACAGCTGCCTTAAACCACTCTTATTATCTGAATTGGCCATGCAAAACAGGTTAAACTACATTGCGCGCAGGTGTCTTGGCATTGCCTGCTGAGTCCTGCATGTGGTTGAAGACTGCCTTTGGCTACACCTACACAAAACAGACGTGGAGTTCCTATTGGAGGAGGCCAGGAGTGAATACAACCGCAACTCTCTGTCTGAAAAGTCATGTTGATGATGTTGCTGTCTGTTGTTGGACTATATGAACTGAAGACCATCAAAGACATCTGCAGCAGCTGTGCTTTGATCAGGTCAAGGGTCTATGTAACGATACAAGCAGAATACTTGACTGCACAATGCTATGTATTGCTATCGCCCATGACAGCCACAGTGACAGACAATGTAACAGCAGCGACAGTCAGCGCATGGTGGCATCACAATTCCATTGTGACGTTTTGGAGCCTGCTTTTGGCATTCTAAGAAAAAGGCATCATCAATGAGCAAATAGTTTGTGCCTCTTTGGCCGCTTTGCTTCCCATGTCTCAGAGTGCAAATCACTTGTAGCACCCATAATGATAACGCTGTTCAGTAGCAAGTCTGTCATGGTGTATACAAGGGTCTGAGCCTAGCTAGAGCTCAAGTGCAATTACTGCCCCCGTGTTTGTGATTTGATAAGCTCCATTTGATCAGCCATAGTATTGACCCGATTGATCTCTGCTTTTCGCAGCATCCTGGCGTCTCCTGCAACAGAAGGTATCAGACAATTCGTAGCAAATTGTGATACCAAGAGTGCACTTGGCACTGACACGCAGCGACCGTGCCAAGTGCTCAACGGCAGTGAGAATATGCATGATGACAGCCTATTGAAGCAGTGGCCTTGTTCACAGTCTGCCACTGCAGCTGAACTTCCAACTGGCTATGACAGGCCCTCCTGTCATGACTGCTTACCAGCATTTAATTTTCTTTTTGTTCATGTGGGTGGCCTCAGTAGCACAGCAAACAGCAGGTGCAAAAATGCACCATTGGTGCATGGCATATTGACATGCTGCACATTGACATGCTGCACATGACACAGGAGCATGCAACCCTACATGCTGGCAGAAAGAGCTATGCGGTCGGTCAAGGCAGCATGCCCACCTGTCACATGGACATTATCTAGTTGTATCAACTTCTGTGTGGCAACTTCTCCTATTTGCAGTGCGGCTTTATAAGAGACTGCAGGCGGTTGATGCTGTAGCTGCTGCTGTAACTCCTGAGCCTGCACCACAACACAGACTTGGCACTTGATACATAACCTGCGAAGGCATGGTGGTCTGATGAGATGGCAAACAGTAACATGCATCTGGCATGACACAGCTTGCTACACAGTGCTATGATAACAGGTCAACACTTGTGACAGCAGCTGTTCCCTGCTGTCGAGCACATGCAGACAATCCTTTGCATGAGTTACATGACATTTTGACAGCTGATTGTTGATGTTCGGATTCAAGACATGAAATTCAGCTACCTGTTGTGCGAGCTGATCAATCTGAAGCTTGATGACTCCAATCTGTGATTTCATGAGCTGCTGTTCTTTCACCTCCTGTACACAGGAAGTTTCTGTTAGTGACCAGCAGCAAGGCTACATTCAATATGCAAAGTCACAAGTGCTTGTTGTACTGAACTTTCATAGCAGCAGCACCAAATTCAGACATACTGTGCAAGACTTGCAGACTTCACAGTTTGCTTTATTGCGGCATCCCATATGTACCTGTTGAACTGCAGCAGCCTGTTGCTTCTGCAGAAGAGCATCTTGTTCTTGTGCAGCCTGCCTTTGTGCTTGCTCATCTACAAAAGATTGCTTTTCTGCTATACTGATCTTTGCTCCATCTTTGACACCAGCCTGGAATAGCATCTGTGCATCAGTGTTCTCCCGTCCTCTAAATCTGCAGAGGTGCGCTAGTCAGAGTATGGCCACATGAAGTGCTGCAAGACTGCTTATGGGGCACTTACAGCAGCTTGATGTGCTGGGGCGGGATTCCTGTCTGCGAACCTGCAATTTCCTGCAAGACCACAAGCACTTTTGGGCATTGATTCTGGGCTGTTCGTTGTGGCCTGCTTTCTGCGAGCTGCAGAAGGTCTGCGGAAGGAGTTGCACGACATCAGGAACCGCGGTCTGACCTTGAGTTGAGCGAACGTCGTGCTGAGGGCCACCCGGACTTGGTATTGGTTCAGCTTGTGGACCAACAGCAGGTTCATACTAGCCATGCTGGGCACAGTGCTTTGGTCGATCGGAAGGGCGGAGGTGCCGCAACACCGCGCGAAGAAAGCGATTGTGATAAATAGTCTTGTGATCAACCAGATGTGTCGCTTTCTTTTTGCAGTTGTTGCGTTTTGAACGGAGCGTAAGCATGGCAGCCATGTTTGACCAGGGAGTTGATGGTCAACTGTGATACCATGTGTACATTGAGCATGGCCGAAAGATCATGATTGTGCCCAAAAACATGCAAGCGCTGTAGTGCAGCTGGATCAGAACAACCTCCTGCAATCACAGCAGTGCATATCAAGCTACGGAAGAGCACGTGAGTTCCTGAAAGCAGCACAAGTATCAGTGTGATCGTTTATTGGTTTCGGAGCTAATATTCGTGCTTTTTAGTCGGATGTGACTCACGTAGTGCAGTCAACACACACAACTGCTGATCAACGCAGATCGACGTGGTCACAAAATCAGTCGAATCATGCACATTACGATCTAGCAAGTCAGGGAGGGATCCTCATCTGGCGTATGAAGCTGCTGTCACCACCTTGAGACCTATCAACATGCATAGACACACAGTCAACCGACTGTCCAGCCTCGCTCAATTTCAGGCTCCACAGCGATGCGCATTGATGATTTGCAGAAGTCAAGCAACGAAAGCGGGCGAACCAAAAGCCACACCCGCCCTGCTGGACAAGATGAACGACAAAGAGTTGTTGAAAGTGCAAGGCTTCATAGGTGGACAGTGGGTCTCGGCAAGCGACGGAACAACCATGGATGTAAGCACCGTTTTCCTTGTCGGAATGCTCATATGTATAGCAATGCAGCTGCCTTCCAGCACACATACAAGGCACGTCGTAATGAAGTGGTCAACCACATGTATTGTGTTGACTGCAGGTCAAAAACCCGGCTACTGGTGAGGTCATCTCTACAGTGCCTTGCATGAAGGCAAATGAGACCTCAGCAGCAGTAGCAGAAGCAACGTCAGCTTGGCCAGAATGGAGTAAAATGGTGGCAAAGGAGCGCAGCAAGATCATGCGCAAGTGAGTAAAGTCATGAACCTGCTGCTGCTATACACCAGGCTCACAAATAAAGTCCTGCGTGATGTTGGCATCACAATCAGTGTAGCTGCAAGCACAGCCAACAGGCACACAATGCTTTGGCCTCCCAAGATGTTGCTTGGTGCTTGAAATTGACAGTCTTACCAAAACATGGCACGATAGCACAACAGGAGCATGACCTTTGTCTAACCTGAAGCATTATATGTCTCACAGCTGCTGCAGTATCCTGCTGGTGGTCTCTGCTGGACTTGACATTGGCATGCAGAGAGCACTGTGTCTGATGATCAGAATCTATCATGCATGATCTGGATTGTCATGGCTGCATCATCCACATTGCTCATTCCAGTTGATGGCTGCTGACTTCTCTGTCAAGCCACCTGAAGGAAACATGATCATACACATTGGCTGCTGTTGACAATTGACTACAACTGCAGTTCAACAGGTTACACAGTGTCAAATCCCTGAAGTGCTCCATGCGTGATGCTCAGATTAAGCTGTCTGGAAAGAGCTAACTTGTGTTTCACGCACCTGATGCCTTTTGGCTAAGCCTACATCTTGTTGCCCTCCAATATTGCTGTTTTTTCAGTGTCAAATGAGGGACTGCCATGCTGCATTCCAGCAGTGGTTGAGGGACTGCCATGCTTCATTCCAGCAGTGGTTGAGGGACTGCAACGTTTAATTCGTACAGTGAATGAGGGACTGCCATGCTTCATTCCAGCAGTGAATGAGGGACTGCAATGCTTCATTCCAGCAGTGATTGAGGGACTGCCACTTTGATTCTACAACGAATGAGGGACTGCCATGCTCGATCACAACAGTGAATGAGATAACTGTCTGCTGATGCTGCATAGCTTCACTGTGCAGGTGGTATGAGCTGGTGCTTGCAGCTGAGGAGGATATAGCAACCATCATGACCATGGAGGGAGGCAAACCTCTCAAAGAGTCCAAAGGAGAGTTTGCGTCAGGGTACGTACCAGTGCACATCTCAGTCTACTCTACATTTCATGCCTTGTTCTGCTCCATTGCAGCTGCTTTGCATTGTTTGCCTTGCAGGCGTGCGTCATTGTGGGGCAGCTTTTCTTGATGCTGAGATGATGAGTTGAAACTGTTTACCTGATCTAGAGCTTGATGTTGATTGGGAAGCTCTTCCGCTTTGTTTATAAGAATGTTTCATGCAAGCAAGCAAGTTCAAGTCCATCAAAAACCTAGCTATGAACATTTTTTGTGTTTTTGGCCTGCATGCAAGCAAGTCCAGCAAGGCACCCATGTAATGTACAACTGACACAGCTGGCTGATCCACAGATGCCATCCATGCCAAGGCTACACAAGCTTGTGCCGAGGTTGCTACTGTTTGCCCACAATTCTGTGCAATCCCTGCTGCTGCAGACACGCCAAGTGGTCAAACCCCAGAATGCCAGAAAAGAAAAGAAAAGAAAAAACTATGCGTTTCGGCGTCAATTTGATGAGAAGCCAAGTGTTATACCGGGCTGCTCAGGCCCAGAATGCCACATGCGAATGACAGATCCAACATGCCCTGATGAGCTGCCTGCAGGGTTGCTTCCATTGAGTGGTTTGCAGAGGAATGCAGAAGGGTGAGCGGTGATGTACTGCAGACCGTGTCTGCCACCAATCGGCCTGTGGTGATAAAGCAGCCGGTGGGGGTAGTGGCGGCCATCACACCCTGGAACTTCCCCATGTCCATGATTACCCGCAAAGTGTCACCAGCTATCGCTGTGGGCTGCCCAGTGAGTCTCTCTCCCCTCCCTTGCATGAAGTGTCATAAGCTCTTGCTGTGGGCTGCCCAATGCGCATTTCCTCCCCTCCCTTGCATGAAGTGTCACCAGCTCTTGCTGTGGGCTGCCCAATGAGCATTTCCTCCCCTCCCATGCATGAAGTGTCACCAGCTCTTGCTGTGGGCTGCCCAATGAGCCTTTCCTCCCCTCCCCTGCATGAAGTGTCATGAGCTCTTGCTGTGGGCTGCCTAGTGAGCCTTTCTCCCCTCACCTGCATGAAGTGTCACCAGCTCTTGCTGTGGGCTGCCCAATGAGCATTTCCTCCCCTCCCCTGCATGAAGTGTCATCAACTCTTGCTGTGGGCTGCCCAATGAGCATTTCCTCCCCTCCCCTGCATGAAGTGTCATCAACTCTTGCTGTGGGCTGCCTCATGACCCTTGCAGAAAGAGTCATCAGCTACCGCTATGGGCTGCCTAATCAGCTTTCCTCTCCCTTGCATGAAGTGTCATCAGCTCTTGCTGTGGGCTGTCCAATGAGCCTTCCTGTCTTTTTCACATATCTTTGTGAAGTAGAACAGCCTGATTCCAGTCCCCAGGCATTTCCAGGCTGACAGTCACAACCCAAAACCCGGCATATTCTTAGAAAGTATTGACCCTTCTGATTCCCAAGAGCTGCATATACAGATGTAGAACTCGAAGACCTTGGTGCAGTCACAGTACTGCTGCTAAACCATATGATGTTTTGCCAGCACCGCTGGGACAGTGCAACAGCAAAATGCCTCAGGTTCTCCAGCTATTGCTGTGGGCTGCCCATTGAGCCTTCCTGTCTGCCCATTGAGCCTTCCTGTCTGCCCATTGAGCCTTCCTGTCTGCCCATTGAGCCCTTCCTGTCTGCCCATTGAGCCCTCCTGTTTCCTGTCTGCCTGTCTCACATGCAAAGTGTCACCAGTCAGCTTAATGCTTCTAGGAGCCTGCACTTGTTCCAGGTGCTGCTGTGACTGTTTGGGTACAGTAAACATCTAACATGTTTCAACGTGTCACCAGGATGTTGACGTTGCTGGCACGTCTGTACAACCTAGTTGGCGAGGCTGAAGATGTGCACAAAAATGGGAGGAGACAGAAAAGGAAATGGTTCCAAAAAAATAAAAGCAGAATATCAAAGCAGCTGAAGATGTGCATCCTCCTCATCCTCCTCCCTCCTTGTGTCTGTCTGTGACCTCCGTGTGCTGTTGCAGGTCATACTAAAGCCTGCAGAGGCCACTCCGCTAACAGCCCTTGCCCTGGCTGAGCTAGGGCGCAGAGCCGGCTTGCCGCCTGGCGTGCTCAACATTGTTGTCGGTGAAGCTAAGAAGATAGGCAAGTCCAGCAGCACAGTCATCTCCTTACAATGCATGCCAAATCTGTCCAGCGTGCGTGTGTCTGAAGCCAGTCAACTCCTTACAATGCATGCCAAATCTGTTAAGCATGCGTGTGTCTGAAGCCAGTCAATTCCTTACAATGCATGCCAAATCTGTCCAGCATGCGTGTGTCTGAAGCCAAAGTCTGCGGCAGGACTCAAGATGTGATCCACAAGTACCAGCAATGCTGTGAATGTTTGGACTGCATGCTGAGGCTCTTGGAGAAAACACTGCAGTGTGTGCATGCTCTATGCCCGCTTTTCATGAGGGATTGGTTTTCCAAAGAAGTCTAAGTATCCCTCCTAGGAACGACAAAAGGTACTGGAGATTGTATATGCAGTCACATACAAATGACTCCAGATATGCAGAGATTCAGTGCACATCAGACAAGTGTGGGTACGTACCTAGCTCATCATGAGCTAGAAAGCGCAATTATTATCATTATTATTAGACAAGTGTGGGCACATCACAAATTTCAGTGCGTTCTCCTGCACTGACCACACATCCAAGCTGGAATGCAATTAGGAAAGCATCGCCCCTTTGCCTGGAGGCATGGCCTAAAGTGGCTTCAGATGTTTGAAAGCCACAGCAGTGTCCAGAAGTACAGCGCCAAGTGGCATACACAGAAGCAAGCTCACCTTCTGAGCTGCCAGAAGTGCCCTCTTAGCCCTCGTAATGCAACTTAACGTACCATAACATAACGTAATGTAATGCAATGTATGTAATGTATTGTAGCGTGTTGTAGCATGTTGTGCCTGCAGTATGCTGGAGTTGTCGACAGTGGACATGCTTCTTGCAGGAGACAAAATGCTGGAATCTGAAGCAGTCAGGAAGATAGGGTTCACAGGGTCCACAGCTGTGGGCAAGGGTCTGATGGCGGGAGCCGCCCAGACTGTCAAGAAGGTGTCCCTGGAACTTGGCGGGAACGCACCTTACATCATATTTGATGACGCTGATGTGGATCTTGCCGCCACGGGCGTGGCCACATCAGCATTCAGAAATGCTGGTCAGACATGCATTTGCGCCAACAAGATTCTGGTCCAGGTGAAACTGTTCATTTGAAGACGTGTTCATCATGGATTAGTCATGTTGGTGACTGATACGTTTAGGTCATAGTTGAACTTAGCTGGCCCCTATGAGTGTTGGTCATGATGGACCAAACATGTCAAGTTCCTGGGGGGGAGGAGGGGGAGTGGAAAGGGGCAGGGAATTTCCTATCCTGAGTGACAGAGCAGAGTGTGCAAAGGTTGCATAGAGTCCAACAGCTGCAGTGCACATCTCGTTTTGGATGAATGCATGCTGCCTTTGACACATCCGCAGTGCAGTGATGCTTGACCACGCTGCTGTTACTGGCAGTTTGTCTGCGGTCGTGTGCATTGTGCATCATTTCCCAATGCTCCTGGCCAGATCTGCAACCCAGATTGAGCACTTGGGGCATCAGACCTAGAGCAATGTTACAGCCTGCATTGTGAACTGTGATGCCTGTAACATGCAGGAGGGCATCTTTGAGGAGTTCAGCAAGGCTGTTGTGGAGAAGGTGAACAAGTTCAAGCTGGGTGGGGGAATGGACCCCAACACCACCCTAGGACCCCTCATCTCCCAGGCTGCAGTTGACCGGGTACGCCCCTGCACTTTCCCTCTTTGGACCCCTCTTTGCCCCCCTTTTTGGCCCCCTCTTCTGCATCTGTTGGATGACGTGTGAGTCTGTTGCCACCAACGGAACAGACACTTCGGTCTTTTGCCCTGCCTTTTCTGTATCCTGGGCTCCTGAACTTCCCTCTTTGCTGTTCCCTTGTGCGTCTGTTGGATGATCTGTGAGTGTATTGCCAACAACTGAACATACATTTTGGTCGCCAAAGCTGCTTTCCCTGTATCCTGTGCTGCTATGAATTCATGGTTTGAGGAGAAGGACAATGGGATGCGCCACCAGGCCTAACAGATGCTGCATGTCTTCTTCTTCCATCAGCAACGTGCTTACTGTGAGGACGCTGACTACCAGAAGGAGGGAGTGGTTGAGAGCTGCTGAGCACTGAACATATGACCCTAGACCATGACATCTGTTCACTGAAGTACCCTGAAGCGTCAGCTAGCGGAAGCTTGACGCTGCATTTCTTTCCCTAGACCATGACATACACTGACTGAAAGTACCCTGAGGTGTCAGCTAGTGCAAGCTTGATGCTGAATCTGTAACACATGTGTCAGGTTTTACAGGGCAGCATCACTGTGTGCTGATAGGCATCCTGTTGTGTCGCGCAGTCTTTCCAATCCCGAAACGTCTATTCTACAGCAGAAATCTAAATTCAGAAACGCCTGGGGGACAGCAAAAAACATGTTTCTACATTGAGAAGATGCTTCAGTTTAAGGCTCGTCTCAATGGAGTGCCACTAAAGCATACAAGCGCATTCTCTGGAGTCACCTATGCCTGGCTACTCATCTCCCAATTCATCTTAGTTGTGGATTTTGGGTTGTAGGTGCAAGGGCATGTTGATGATGCCCTGGCCAAGGGGGCAAAGGCCCTGACAGGTGGCAAGAGGCCAGACATGCAGGCTCCCTACGACAAGGGCTACTTCTTCGAACCCACCGTCTTGTCTGATTGCACAATTGACATGAAGGTCAGCAATGCTTCTGACCCTGGCTCAGCACGTCAGCTCTGTCATGCTTTGAAGAGGCCTTTCCATACAGGGAGCTGCTCAGGATGGACTATGATTTTGATTAATGCAGAGTGCTTTGTCCCTTGCTTTGCAAATGAGATCCTGGATGATTCTCTAATTTCTTGGTTGTTTTGGCTGCCATGAGAGCGCTATGTTGCACAGCATCATGTATGCCGGGCTGATTTGGTTCATCGACAGCCTGGCTTTGAAATCTGAGCTTTTGCTGGCTTTTGCTGGAGTGCTCGTCCTTCAAGGGTCCTTCTGCAGCATGCTCGCCTGCTGTAAGCACCCAAGGCCTCATGCATCTATTGCTGACCCTGCTACAAGCACCCACTGCCTTAGACATCTACTGCTGAGCCTGCTGCAAGCATCCGTGGCCTGATGCATCTATTACTGAGCCTGCCACTGGTTCTCAGCATGTTGCCTTCAATTATGGCAAGCCTGCTGAAGATTTCTGACTCGGCATGTACTCCCTGCACACCTGTGTTGAAGAATCTTGTTGGCTGCTGCAGATCTATAAGGAGGAAACATTTGGGCCTGCTGTGCCCCTGTTCAAGTTCAAGCATGATGAAGAAGCTATCAAGCTGGCCAATGACACCATCTACGGACTTGCTGCATACTTCTTCACCCGGGTGAGCGTCGGCCGTCTCATGCATGCACACCTCTGCCATCGCATGTTCATGTGTTTGGGATGCTACTGTGCACTATCTTGTGCTGAGTTGCACATCTTGACGCACATCTGTGGTCAAGTCCCAGCTGTTGCTGTTTGTGCAAGCCAATCTGCCCATCTTGTCAGGCATGCCCGTGCTTCTGGGGTCCAGAGCTTAAAGGTGCAGGGTCCAGGCTTCCCTGAACCAGGGCTTCCGGCAAACTCATGGCATGGCAAAGCTGCGCCATAGCTGGATGAGCGCATTTGTGCCTGTGCCATCTTTGTCAAAGCTCTAATAGTGTATGACAGGCATACCTGCCTGACAGATGCCTAAGAATTGCAATTTTGTACTTGAATTGTGCAGGATCTAGCAAGAACCTGGAAGACCGCCGAGGCATTGGAATATGGTATGATTGGGGTCAATGAAGTAGGCATAACAAGCGAGATTGCACCCTTTGGTGGCATGAAGCAGTCTGGGCTAGGTCGAGAACACTCCAAGTACGGCTTGGACGAATTCATGGAAATCAAGTATGTCCAAATGGGCATTGGATACGAACGTCCATCCAATCACTGACCGCCAGAAGGGCTACAAAGGCGAGAGGGGCTTTGCTCATGGATGCATGACCCCCGTGTGTGAGCAGCTCCTGATTCAGGGTTAGGTCACAAATGACACCTAGGCTCACTTGTCTCCTGTACCTCTGATTCTGGCACTGCTTTTGCTTGCAATGCCAAACCATCCGCACCAAATGTGACATCTTCTTTGGCATTGGTACCATTGAGGCACATTGCATACAGTACAATCATTTCAGTGCTTTCAGCAATGCAGGCAGTGCAACAAGCGTGTTCAGATGACAACATGCAGAAGGTACTTGCCGCCTCATTCATTTCCAGGGCAGCAAGGGTGTTCACTGATGCAGTGCATGCGCTGCAGCCTGGTCAGGTTGCCTGCTGCATCATCCAGCTGGTTGATGACGTGCATGTCCTGAACCCGTGTCAACACACCCGTTTGGCAGGTTATCAAGGGCGGAAATGGCATCAGCAGCATCAACAGACGTCTACCCCAAATGGCACACTGTTTTATGTGATTCAGAATCAGATCAAGGGATTTTCAAGATATCCTTGCTCGAACCCCTTCAGGCCTTGAAAACGCAAGCCAGAGTTTGTTTCCTGGACGCACCACGCGTCAACATGTGCAAAGGCTACCACCATGCATATGAACCCCTTCATGCCTACCAATACATTTTGCAGTGACACTCTCTATGTACGCACTGATCCCGGCAGTTTACCGAGCTTTGCTGAAGAGTGCAGTTTCGGGAACTTGTCATCGGATTCATACCACTAACAAAAAAGGCTACCACCAGCTATTGCTTGGCTTGCTATCTTGCAACCATGCCAAAATAGGACTCCAAGATTCATGGCAATATGAGTTGACCACAATGCCATCTGTCATACGTAGGTTTCTGGCGAAAGGCGCACAGCAGCAGCGTCAACCAGTATTGTATTGACCCTTGCCGTCTGTCTGAATGTCTTTGGTACCCAAGTGAAGGGCATCCGGTCCCGTGCTGCGTGCTCTATGGCATGCCTGCAGATGTACTTTCACGGGACCGGCGGCACCTCGTTGTACAATTTGCGTCGCAGCCAACATGCTTGTCGGAAAAGCTTCATTCAACGATCCAGGCGTCGATATGCAAACAAGCGCTGTCTCCGCTGTTCGCCGTATACTCAGGCAGTGCACAGAGGCTACCTTGGCGAAACAAGAACGCACATGAACACTCGTTACAGCAGTGCAACAATTGATCAAGACAAGGAAGATCACAGACAGAACATGCGGACGGTGCTCGATCTTCGCCTGCCACTAGAACAGCAACTCAGGATCGTTCGATGCAAGCAGCAACTCCTCCACGGTGCAGGTGTTTGATTTCGAACGATGGGCTACTCACAGAAGCTTGCAGAGATATCTTCTGCATCTGATTGGCATACCCAAGGTTTTTGGTTTTAGCAATGGCTGCTGTAACTACGTTACTGAGCTTTGCCATGACACTGGTTCCAACTATCTATTTGCATTGCAGTCTATGCTCATTAGAGGACTCAAGGTGCCACTGCTGTGTGAGTTCTGTTTCTCCTCCTGTGTCGCCTCATGGGAAGCATATAAGGACGTAAGCACATGTGGTAAAACATGTGCAACCCCATCTTAGCATTCGACTTAAAATCAAGCACAAACATCACACAAGCTGATTTTTGCGCAGATGTCTCCTTCTGACTGCACCTGAGAGTGAACGACATAATCACAATGACTCACATACAAGTGTTGTCGCGTTCTGCTCTGTGCCCTGCTCGGCTACAGTCCAGCTGTACACATGCAATTCCATCTTGCCTGCAACCATGCATTGAACTTCTCCTTGAAGCTCACAGCAAACAATACCGTCCCAAGCTGTTTTGCTTGCTTATGTGCAGATCCACCCTTCTTTGGGGTTACCATCATCCAATTTGGAAGCTTCAGACCCCTTCCATCTCACCAGCTTTGCTCTGGCACTGCTGCTGGCGTTCCGCCTGGATGCTTCCTACAGTCGCTACATGGAGGCTCGCAGTCTGTGGGGTGATGTCGTGTGTGATGCTCGCAACCTAATGCGCCAGGTTTGTTACACACGTGGGCTCTTTGTACATTCACAAACAAAGCACACTTTTATCTTTGCAAGAATCCATGAATCCTCTCAAGCTTTATATACTTTGCCATAGGAGTCACAATGCATTCTACATGTGGGTCGTTGGCCATTCTGGCAGGCCTGCCAGCTGAAGGACTGACTGCTGCTGCTTCATCAGCCTGTTTAGCAAGCATAGCTGCCAGCTGGACCAACACCATTCATGCCTGAACTGTATCTCTAAATTGAGCCCTTGTCAAGATGTCCATGCATCAGCCTGCTCCTGCTTGCGGTTACAGTATAGCTTACACACTAAATAAAGAGGAGATTTATGCAAAACAATGAAAAGTATGCCAAGGAAAGACACCACAGCCTCGCCTGCAGGCGCAAGGCTTCTCTGAAAATGAGGAGAGTCTGCAGCTGCTGCTGCGGTGGACGAGCGCCTTCTGCAAGGTGCTCATGTGGCATGTGCGGGAACACTGTGATCTTGAGTCTGAGCTCAAGGTATCATGGCCTGCTGGCTGTTGCCTGTTGCCTATGGCCTGTTGCATGCTGCCTGGGGTCAAGCCAGCTGTTATGGGATAAAGCTAGCTTTTACGGATCAACCCAGCCGTTACGGGTCAATCCAGCTGTTACTTGCCAAGTCAACTGTTACAGATTCACGCCAGCTGTTATGGGGTAAAACTGCCTGCTACGGGCCAACCCAGCTGTTACTCAAGCTAGCTGTTATGGGGTCACGCCAGCTGTTTTGGGTTAGAACTAGCTGTCACGGGTCAACCCAGCTGTAAATGATCAACCCAGCCGTTACGGGTCAACCCAGCGGTTTGGGTCAAGCCAATGCTATGGGGTGAAGCCAGCTTACAGGGGCAAGCCAGCTCCCAAAGAATTGATAGTACAACAGCAGCAGCGCAAAACCTCACCTGCAAACTTGCTGTGTCTGGTGCTACTGCAGGATGTGCTGCTGCCTTCTGAGGTGAAGGTGCTCATGCAACAGGAGCAGCACAAACCCAACTTTGTACTCAGCGTGCTGACACAGATAGTGCATGGCATGCCAGCAGCAGAGGGCCAGAAGCTGGCGCTGGATGCCACTCTCACCAAGTTCCAGAAGGCGGTGGGCACCTGTGAGCGCATGGTCAAGACACCCATTCCCAGGTCCTACACTAGGTGAGCAAAATTGCCAGGAAAGTCACCACATGAGTGGTACTGCCAGAATGCACAAGACCGCAGGGCATGCGTGCACCCACGCATGTAGTCTAAACTACCGTGTGCCATGTTTTCAGATGGCTTGTGCAGGTAAACACAGATCTCATGTCAGGAGCAGTGAAAAGGGTAGACATGAGCTGAGCAAAGTGCCTGGAGCAACAAAGTCATGCTGTGTGCAATCTTACCAATGTGTGACCTGTACACCACCAGAGCTTGTGGATTCGAGAATCTGATTGCATGTGGATTGACACATGGGTACTGCCCTCATTCTCTGTTAGCAGTTTCCCATCTTGACATATGAAAGAGCAGGATGTCAGGACAATTGCGAGATACTTCATAAGAACAGGAAACTGACCACATGTAGATATTTAGGCGTGTTTCAAAGACCACGCCACCTGCACTGCAGGCATACATCCAGGTTCCTGGTCATTTGGCTAGCCTTCCTGCCCTTTACCCTGTGGAGGGCCTGCCACTGGGCCATGGTCCCTGCAGCTGTGCTCATTGCCTTCTTGCTGCTGGGAGTGGAGGAGATTGGTGTGCAGATAGAGGAGCCCTTCGGCATTTTGCCTTTAGGTGCGCCCACTGGATGTTTGATACTTTGGGCAAACTTTGCAAGTTTTGCAAGAAGGTTTCGTGTGCAGAGACGGATATCTTGTTTGAAGCTGACATAAGTGGAAATGGGTCAAGTCTGGTGTCTGTGTCACCGTGCTCAAGCATGACCTTTGTGTTCATTGTTTACTCATGTCATGTGGATGGAGATTGATGGCATGTCACAGGCATCCCCGGAGTTGTTGCTGCGTCACTGTGCTTATTGGGTGCCCAGCTGCGTCTTGGGTGCCCAGCTGCTTCCTGAGTGCAGTCATAAATTTGTATGCCCCCAAGGGGCGCCAACGCTGTGTTTTAGACTGTGTTGATGCCTTCTGCTGCAGAGAACCTGTGTGACATTGTCCATGCAAACGCAAAGGAGATGCTCAGCACAAGACATCAAGTAGAACAGATAGTTCAGAATTCAAGCACATCAAGATCACAGCCTGTGCCACAGATGCACGGCAGCGGGTCACACCATTGACAGGTGTCATGTTTACTCTTCCTGGATGTCTCATAGTTCCTATTGATTTCATTCCTAACTGGTCAAATTGACCTGTACCATATTCCCCTTGCTCACGTATTGACATTCTTTTCTACTATACTGATTGTGGTACTGCTGATATCTAGAAGGTCCTAATATTTGCTTTGTTTCCTCGCATTTTTGGTCAGTTGGTTGTCATGATGCAACGCCAATTATAAGTTGTTTGATTAATGAAAGCAGACAATGCTGATCCATCAAAACGGAATAGACTATGATAATTAGGCAACATGCGCATTGATAATTTTGACGGCATGAGCATGGAATGTTGCTGAGGATGTTCTCTGCTTGTTGAGCTGCTGTAAAGACAGTGATCAGCCAGGCAAATATCAATGAAAGATCAGAAAACTCAAAAATTCCTGAAGTTGAAGCATATACATCGAGATATCCTGGCAGCCATAAATAAGCTGCAGTTTTCTCGTGACTGATGCTAACTTTGCGTGTCTGTGTGTACAGCACTTGAATGACAGTATAACATCTAAGTGACGAGCGTTGCTATAACATGCTTCAAGTTCCAAGTCATATGCATGCATGATCAGACACAGCTAAGGGTTAGTCACGAACTGCCCTGCTACCAAAAGATGCGAATCACGTGCGCATCGCATACGCAGCAAGCTACTCACAGCTGCACCGCAACACGCAAGCTCGTTTCTGTTGGGGTCCGTCGCCTGAGCAAGTGAGACCTGTTGTGTTTTGGGGTTCGTCACTCAACCCGTTCGTCACACTGCAACGCCGCTCTCAAGCCTGTCTTCTGTTCCCTAATTTTGTATCTGCATTTCACGACTTATTTTTCGCTTGCTAACCCCGGGCCGTGATGCTAGTGCAGTCTTTTGGTCCCAGATTGCACGAAACCGAATGCTGGGCTGTAACAAATGCAAAAACGCATGTTGTGAGGCGTGTCAGTCGATCTGGCAGCCTGCGACCTGTCAGCACTGCCCAAAAAGTCCCACCCAAAAAGGAACCCCAGGAATCGAGACGTGATAGACTTGAACGGGCAATCACATCTTTCCGAACTCCCGCTCGGGCGGCTGCTCAGAAGGTGAGCTCGTCTCGGACCTGCCCTGTCACAGTCACCCCTCAGCAGGTTAGCAGAAGTCCTTATGGCTTGAATAAACTTACATCCATATTTCTTGTTGCAGCTGCAACAGAAAGCCTCAGAAGTAGACTCAAGCCGGGTTTCAGGAGCAATACAGAATCTTATAAACAGCTGGAAAGCTTCTGACACTCAGGCTGATCAAGATGCTGCCACAACCAGCAGCCAAGCACCACAACCCAATGAGGGAGACTCTGCAGGCAAAGCAGTCACCAATAGCGGCTTGCCAAATCCACCTGAGCAATCAGGCAACGCACAGCCTGCTGAAGATGAGAAGCAGCAGGAGAAACGGAACAGGTTGCTGTCCCTGTTTTCGCGTGGCAAGAATGGGCAGCAGCAGCCTGAGGAAATGATGCCTGTGAGGGTAAGCCCTTCATGCAATTGCCAGACCTTTGCATTTACCAAGGTTGCTGCCAGTTTTGAGTCTGGCCTGCAGACCGGGCTTGCAGAATTGATTGGCCTGTGTTGTTGCCTGGATAGACTTGTCACAAAGGGAATCGCATGACGTACATTGCCAAGCTGAACATACAGCAAAGCTGCTGCATCAACTGAAAGGCAAGAATAAGCCACTTTGTCGGCCAAAGTTACCCATCAGACTGCCCTGTTCAGCCACTGAGTTTCTATAGCCATTCAGCAGTTAAAGAAGTGCAGAGCAATCACGCAAATTGGTGCATGCTGATGCGCTCACTACACAGCTTTTGCTGCTGCAAGCAGGTAACAGCTGACAAGTGTGGCATAGACGTTCCATTTACATAAGTCTAGCAGACATTGGTCATGCATGGCATGTGTCAGGTTGCAACAATTGTAAACCATCCCATTTCAAACTTCTGTCTATATGTGCAGGTCATGTGTCACAGTTGCTGCGGTCACCTGCTACTTGCCAGTGGCTTTCCTCTTACACATGAACATGGTCATACATATAACATGCTCAAGCGATCTGCCCTCATCATGAGCTGGAAAGCAAATTTATTACAGTTATTGTTTTGCGCTGTAGCCATGCAGACATGTTGCATGTGGTGCCCTGCAGGGCAATCATCCAGCCCTTCAGCTGCTACGCCAGAGGGCAGCACAGAACAGCTTGCCATTTGACAGGAAGGACAAATTCAAGCTGGGACTCGTGGTAGAGGGTGGGGGGATGAGGGGGGCAGTCAGTGCGGGGGGCCTTCTGGAGTTGGGCAATCTGGGCTTCAGGCAAGTCAGCAAACAAACAGTGCTCTGCAGCATTATAGCACTGCAAATGTCATAGACAACTGCGTTCTCTTCTCCAGCACAGCATGTACAGCTGTGCTCAGGCTCAAATTTGGCCAACCAATATTATTGGTTGATTCAGCATTGGCAAGGGTGAAGGCAAAATGCAACATGTATCATCAGAGACGCTATGTACGCTCATGTACGTGCAGCAGTCTCCAGCCTGATCAGGCTTTATGTTCCAACATTCACCCTAACCCCTACTCCCTGCACTCTGAATATCATCATCTGTGCTGCTGCAGGGAATGTTTTGATGCAGTGTATGGCAGCAGTGCTGGTGCCATCAACGCCACCTACTTCCTCAGTGGTCAGAGGGAGGGAGTGCGCATTTACTATGAAGACATCGCCAACAAGCAGTTTGTTGACCTCAGCCGCCTGCTTGACCGCAAGAATGAGCAAGGTTAGCCTTCCCAACTGCTGTCTGGTCCACTATTCTCCTCATAAATAACACCCATGCTTGCTTTTTCACCTATTTGATATTTTCTGTGGCCAAAGGAGGATTTTTGGGGTCTGGGTTGATGTTATTATGCACGAATGCATGCATGCTGGACCAATTTTGCATCGGCTTCCATGCTATGCTCAGCAGCCAGTGCCTGGTCCTGCCCTGATCTCTATTGTTTGAAAGATGTCAAATGTAGGGTGTGGCCTATGGTTTAAAAACAAGCAGACGTACTGGATTCAGTGTTTTTCAGCTCGCTCTGACATCTCAGGGGATTGTGAGGCTGTTTGTGACGCTACTGAGCCGGTGTCATTTATCCATGGAAAGCTTGGTACTTTACTGTGCAGTCATTATCAGGAAGCTTACCCAATGCCCTTGCAACTCTGCGCGATCTTATCTTGGTTGCCATCAGTGCTAATCTGTGCACCAAGTCGCACCGCTTTGGTCAATTTTGAATGCCTTTAAGCACTGAACATGCTGTACAGACATGCAGGAGACTGTTGCATGCACATTATGGTACGGCGTTATTGTATGCCTCTTTTTCACACGAGATGCTTGCAGGTCCCGTGCTGAATCTGAGCTTCCTGATGGACCATGTCATGGAAAAGGTTAAGCCCCTCTTCTGGGATGCTGTTCTGGACTCTCCCATACCCCTCAAGGTATTTGCTCGCCCTAGCCACAATATTTGGTCTTGGCAGCTGCTGCCGATATACTGTTTGTATGGCAAGACACAAACTTAATGTGCAGGAGCTCTCAACTCGTGCTGAGTAATTGATGCAGCACATGCCTTTGGCTGAGGGTATGCACTCCATGTTATGTTGCCATTATTGCTGACTGGGGAGTCTGTCCGTGTCTGGTATCATGATCTGAATGTCACAATGAGGGGCTCAGTGCACGCTCAACATGTGTACAAGGGCAGTGATGCAATGTCAGCTCTGCAGAGTGGGTGCTTGTCAATGTAACTCAGCTGCTGCTGTAAAATGCATTGACCTGTTGCAGGTGGTGGCCAGTTCACTGGACACTCTGGAGCCAGTGCTGTTGGAGGGATTTGAGAGCAAGGAGGACCTTGTAGCCTGCCTCAAGGCATCTGCAAATGTGCCTCGCATTGCTGGGGAGCCTCTCCAGCACAGGTGGGCGCCCTTCAAAGCATTGAAAACAAGAGAAAGCACATCACGGCTATAGTTGGCTGCAAGGGTTACAAATACCATGTGGCAGCAGCACATCATCACTGTTTTGTCCTGCAATGCAGCTTGGTGTAGAGTCACTTAGTGTACCCAATACTCAAGCTCTCTGCTTGGGACGATTTGTGAAATGTACATGCCAAACAGCCTGTGTCACTTGGTAAGGGGACCAGCTGATGTACTCATGCAGTAAGATTCTTGATGATGGGTGCAGCTGGACACATGTCCATTCTGACATCTCACCCATGGTGATGTTGGTGAGCTGGCCTCACACAGGCATATGTACCTGACCCTAGGTGGAGATACGTGGTTACTGACCACATCATTGATTGGTTGGGGTGCTGCAGGGGGCAAAGGCTTGTGGATGCAGCCGTCTTTGAGGCAGTGCCCTTCAGAGTGGCGGTGGCTGATGGCTGCACCCACATCATCACCTTGTGCACGCGCCCTCCCTTCAAGTGAGGCAGCCTGCTGACAGCACATGTGTTTCAGTGAAGTTGGCATATGCTGTGGCTGCGATGCAATGCAGTCGTTCGGTAGTTATAATAGCCAGCGCTGTCACCCTTACTTTCAGTTGTCTCCCTGCAGAACAATGTCTCCCTGCAGGGGCATTCGTGTCAGATAAGCAGTGACCAAAATCCTTTTTGGTGCAATCATACGCGCTGTGATGCTTCTCGTTTGTCTGGGATCTGATCAAGCCTGAGCCCTGATTCCCTGCAGGGGCAACCGCATCAGGAAAGCCGTTACCAACATCTTCTTCGATGCGATCAAGCGCGCTGTGATGAGCCCATCGTACATGAAGGAGGCGTGGCAGAAAGAGCTGGAGATGATTGCTGAGGACGGCCTCACCCCGGATGAGATGCTGGTCCTGGGTCTGGAGGAGGGCTCTGAACAGATGCCCTTCTTCTCTGGTTGCAATGTGTACCCCATCTTCCCTGGGGCTGCCTCCAAGTGAGTCAAACATGACTGACAAACAGCCGTTACTTGTGAGACACGTAATTCATTATCTTGTTGTAACAGAAGTAAATTTCACAAAAGATGTCATTCATGATGTGTACTTTTCACTTGTGCTGTAAGCTTCTGCAGAGTTTTGTGAAGACCATACAATGTTTCTTCAAACCACCCCCAAACTTGTGCAGAAAGCAAACCAGAAAACAGAAGAAAAGACAGCAGAGTTAGGGGCTGCGGCATGTTCCCAGTTTATCATGCATGCTTGTGTATGGTAAGTGTGGGAAACAGGGCTTTGAGCAGATGCCAATTGTTTCTAAATGCAGCTTCTACCCTGTTTTGCCTGAGGATGCACTTGAGTAAGCAGGACATTTTTCATGGTTCTGACTTGGTCAGCTGTAGCCTAACTATTCAGTAGAAGGATGGGGGGAGGTTTTAGATTATATATACCTGTCATTCTGGTCCTGCTACCAGCACTCAAGGCGTTGTCCTTACTGCTGACATGCTGTCTGACCTTTGGCTGGGGATTACAGCGTCTGACTGTACCTGGCAATCTTGTCCTCAGACCCTCCGCACAGCCACATTGCAGATGTCCTGTACTGGCAAGTCTGCTTACAAACACAGTTCATGCTGCTTACAAACCCAGCTAATGCTGCTTGTGGTGTGTTGCAGGTTTCCTCCGGTTTGTATTGATGTGGACACACTGATCAAGGGTGTAGAGGAAGGACAGCTGGCAGTCAGACGAGCTCTTACACCGTATGCCGGCTCAGTACCACCACCAGCCGTATCTGACTCACCTCAGAGTAGCAGCAGAGCCTCTGAGTCTGAGTCTCTTGACATGCTTGAGTCACTTGCATCTGCCGAGTTGGAGGATGAGTCAGGATCATCTGGGGATGAGTCTGACGAAGAAGCAGGTCAGAGCCAATCAAAGCTGCAAGAGCGCTACAAGTGGCTGCTGCAACAGAGAGCAGCTCTGCAACAGCAGTTACAGAAACTGCAAAATGGAAGACAAACAGAGCAGAAGGAAACAACATGAACACAACCGCTTTTCCGCAGTCTGCTGTCTACAAATGAAGCACATGAGATGACTGCTCAATTCGAAGAAAAGTACGCTGTAGTAGTTTGCTGATGGCTTTGGTTGATCCTGGAGACTGTCATTTTTGACAATTAAATTGCTAGCATTTGCAATAGCATTTCATCTGAGCTGAAAATTGAGGGTTGTCAGCCAAGAACACTGCCAGGCCTTTCAGCTGCTGCCTTGCATCACGCAATGATGGGGCTTTGATAGTCTCTTCAACGAATAAAGCAAGCCATTTGGCATGTTATTTGAACATGCTGGTCACAGTACTGCAGGCTAGTTCAGGCTTGTTTAGTTGCGTTTGCAACATTGCAGTCAGCTTGTCCTGTGACAGGCTTTTATGCTCAACAGCTGGATGACAGATCTTTTTGCTGTCCAGATCACTCAGCTGCACACGTATGTATGTGCTCTTATGTGGCTGATTGGACGCAGTTTGATGCACCTAAGCGCAGCAGAAACGGCCTACAAGCCCCAAAGGCAGATTGCTATACAGCGACACTTTGCCAATCTGGCTGTCGTTGTATCGGGCGTCGTTGCTGTTGTAAGGAGGGGATTTGCAGTGCAAACCAACCGTTTTCGGAGTTTTGGTTGTTGTAACGCGACTGTCAGTGTAAAGGGCGTCGTTGTAAGGAGCTTTTACTGGCAAGTCAACAAGCAAGTCACGTTCGCTTTGATAGCAAACCTGCTGATCATGGCTCTCCTGCAAAGTCCTGGATCTTTGCATTTCAGCTGCATTTAGCTGCAGAGGATGAGCATAATCCTGTTGCAAAAGCTGCCACATATTCGCGTGGTGATACACTTGATCGGTGGCAACAATCTGGCTACCTGTCAATGCTACCAGATGCTGACTTTGAGCAGAATTCTACAGCTTTTCTCAAACGTTTTGTCAAGCCTGCTGATAGTGCTAAGGCAAGGCGAGAACTTCCTCTGCTAAAGCAAGAAGGGCGCTTGGTTGAAACATACGCTGCCAAGTTCAACAATATGAACAACCGTATTACAGAGGGTACTGCTATTGACAGCACCACTCTTGCGGTTTATTTCCAGCAAGGCCTCAGTCGCAGAATTTCATCTGCGTTGGTCAATTCTCAGTCTATTGCAACCATGCAAAACCTTGCATTGGTCATGACTGCTGCTGAGGAAATGGAGTCTAAACTTGAGTTGTCTGTCAAACAGGCACAAGTAGAGGTGCCAGCACCTGGCAACCCAAACCCAAACAAGCGGGGCCGTTTCAACAACAGAGGCGGTGGCAATGCTAATCCCAGCTTTCATAACATCTCCACCAACAATCGTGGTGGTGGTAGAGGGCCCTTCAATGCTGGCCAGGGCAATGTTGCCCGGGGCAGGGGTACCCGTGTGAGGGGTGGTGGCAGGGGTTGGGGTCCCCCCCCTGGCCATACATCTCAGGCAGTCAGGCAGCCTGTGTATGATGCCCATGCACATTGCGTCACCTGCAATGCCATTGGTCACTCGGAATGGCTATGCCCTACGGTTAATCGTGAGGTGAAGCCTGCCTCTGCCTCATATGCAGAATATGCAGTTGCTGCAATCACTGACATGCCGCTGCCTGGTCCGCCCAATTTGGCACATCAGTATGCACATCAGTGTGTTAGCAACTGTGATGACAGCTATGCTGCACTGCACTCCATTGGCGCAACATCTATTCCTTTAGGAGTCATGCCTGATCCAGCTGATGTCAATCCTGATCCTGCTGCTACTTCTGGTGCAATCAATGTACTAAGTCCTCACGGCCTCACTATGATGTTTCAAGGTATGGTTTCAGTGAAAGAAGGTCTTCTCCCTGTCAGAACCTTGGCGGACACTGGTGCTAGCCACTGCTACGTTTCACAAGCATACGTAAAAAAGGTCGCCAGCCGAGCAGCCCACAAGTCTGCACTTGCTGATTGCCATCATTACTTTACACAGATGCTTACAAAGGTGCAGCGCTCCATGCGCAAGGGCGACACACATCCAGCATACAAGGTTGTAACGGACCATGGACTAATCGAACCCAGGACCTTTTCCTGGCTAGTCAAACCTCTAAGCACACTTGGACTTTGCGCTAAAAGTTCGATTCTAGATGTCCACAGGACCATTTCCTAGATCTAGAACGTAACTCTGTTACATTCCTCCCCGCCGGGTTTCGTGTTCCGTGTGTGGGTTGACCAAGTCCACCATGTATTCATGACCCGAAACGGAGAACCGAGCTCCGAAAC
>JAABUP010001576.1_pt1 | contig 47704 bp, 46 predicted proteins | sample 5559201 | NCBI WGS metagenome assembly JAABUP01 (sample SAMN10711887, study PRJNA513373) | rock metagenome | isolation source: Antarctica rocks | place: Antarctica
TTTAGGACCTCATATTAAGCAATTAGGTGGATTTTATTAATTTGCTATGAAATCCCGAATTTTGGTGTGCGTTTGCGGGGCCGACGGGGAAAAACCGCGCTACTACAGAGTTTTTACAGGTACGATATCTGAAAGACTAGAACTAATGCACGATGGATTTAGTTGATGCAAGATTGCATTGGCGCTAGAATATGTACCTGTCTCTCTAGAAGCACCTGGCTTTTCGTCCGGTCTTCCAATTTTCTTCGCTTGGCCTCAGCAAACTGTAAACACCAACGGAGTCCTGCATCTCTGGTCTACTTGACTGGCTCAGCTGGTGATGGCTGTCGCAAGGAGCAACAAGATCTCCTGTTACATCCTTTCAGGCCCAATTACCCCCATGACCACGCCTTTTGCTCCCAAATACCCAGATAGAGTCCGTTTCCCGCGATCCTTTGTCCGCCTCGAAGCCGTTTCTTCAGCCACTGCTGAAGGGTGTCAAAGTTCTTCAGACTTACGCTTGATGTTCGAAACGGATTACTACTGAGGCCTTGAAGCTACGGCCATGCTTAGTCTTGCATCCTTCCGGATGAGAACCCACTTGCTCCTTCTCATTGAAGGTGAAGTATTTTTAGAAAGAGCCCCGGCAGACTACAGTATGACTCGCATATTGTGGCGTTCCTATGGGGTGGCGTCAAAAAGAGGACGGGTCTTTGAAGCCCAGACGCAGCATCAATGCGAATCTCGTCTTCTACTGTCGGGCAAACATCTGCTTTCTCGTATTATTGCGTTTCTCTTAGCCGTTTCCGTCTCTCGACAATCTTATTGACACGCCGCCCAGACGGGCAGAAAGAGAAGGGCAAATGGGTCGTAATTTCCATTGGAAAACTAGTGTGTACCACCTTAAGATCTCAATACCATATGAGAAAATGGTAACATCAGGCGTCCCTTCCACCTCCAAGAGCGTCGCTTCGTGTAGCGGCGGGAAGCAACGATAAACTTCTCACGGTGACTTCCACGATTACTTTTCATGGTGCCATCTCACACCCTCCTCACCGCCCTCCGTACCTGGGCATGTCATGGACCCCCAGTAATCTACCAAGTTCGTCCTCCCAGTGGCTCGGGTATCACAGTACTGAGAAGATCATTGGAACGGTCAGGTGTCGCTCTCCCGGTCACCAAAAATGGTGACAGACATGGCAGCAACCGACAAGTTGCAACAGGCTCTCCAAATTGTCCATTACCTGTCTCCTGCTGTTGTCATTTTGTACTACATACTTGCACTGACCATCAGTATTTGTACTTTGCACAACCTGGACAGCTCTCGTTCCAGACCTCGCAAGATTCTGCTCAGGCTCACCGTCGTAATTTTGCTTTCGTACTTGGTGGAAGTCTGCTTGCTCGTGATAGACACGTTAGTGAATCATGGCCGCCTCTCATCCACTGACCGCAATGTAAGCAGAGTGCCGACCTAATGGGCCCGGTCTGCGTCAAGGTACCTAACAGATGTACCAGGTTTACGTTGTCTCGAGCACATTGATCTGGATGATACTAGTTGCGTCTCTCGCAAACACAGAGAGCCCGGTCAGCTATCCACAGTATGGATCTTGGCTCATCGCCCTTCTCGCCGAAGGATTACTGCTTGCTCTTGGACTTGGTCATGGCTTCTTCGTAAGTGCCTTCGTCATTGTTCGCTTGACGATTCAAGCTTCTCGTCTGCTAGCTTTGGTCGCACTTCCATGTTTGTTGTTTTCGAAATCATCCAGGAGAACAGCAGTCACGGATGAGGAGTCCGCGGCACTGCTCGGACAGACCAGGTCATCTTCAAGCAATGAGGAAACGTTGAATGGGGCTTTGCACTACGGTTCTACCGGAGCAGCTAGCTCTTCGACTAATCTTGACTATGAAATTAAGAAACGGAAAAAGGAAGAAGAGGAGCGAGAGAAATTGAAAAGGCGATTGCAGGAAAGTGGAAGTTGGTTTCAGTAAGTCCCTCAAACAGTACTAGGCCTTCTCCAATTCATGAGTCGCAATGAATTCTACGGCATCTAATTAGAATCAAGGTACATCGCTAGTTTCTCCACTCTCTTCCCGCTGATGTGGCCTTCCAAGAGCCGCCTGCTTCAGCTGAATGTCGTCGGTGTTGGGTTATGTCTTCTGTGTGCCCGTGTCCTCAAAGTGCTCGAGCCGCGGCAACTAGGTATCGTGTTGGACAATCTTGATACGTCTCAAGGCTATGTTCCGGTCTCCGAACTCTTATTGTTCATGCTGTACGGTTTTCTGTCATCTTCTGTGATATCGCCAATCAGGCGTATGTTATGGGTTCCAGTCGAGCTGTAAGTCTGATTACACAATCACTGCTAGCCGGCTCTGTTCGGACATTTCATTCAATAGCTCACAATTTGTAGAAACATGCAGGCATCACTCAAGACTGCCTCATATAATCAGATAATGAGTCTTTCCCGCGATTTTCATACGGAGAAGCAATCTGGCGAGCTGTTCAAATCGATCGATCAAGGAAGATCTATTACTTCGCTGCTTGACACGCTTTTGTTCCGAACTGGACCAATGCTTATCGATATTGTCGTGGCATTCTCCTACCTGTGCGTCCACACTCTCAAAATGTTGAGCATGTCTAAAACTGCAATCGTAGCTGATTGAAATACAGTTACCATGTATTTGGTGCTTACATGGCCTTGGATGTCGCGGCCACCACCATCATTTACCTTTGGGCCTCAACTTATTTCATCAACAAGCAGGTCGAACCTCAACGCAAGATGCAAGGCCTATTCAGGAAAGAGTCTCAACTCATGTACGACACGGTAGGAGGATGGAGCTCTGTTTCTTACTTCAATCGCCAAGCCTATGAAAAGGAGCGCTACTCTCAAGCCGTTGGTGGGTACACATTGTCCAATGAAGACGTGACCATGTTTTGAATTGATGGTGTTCTTTCTAGACTTGGCGATGCTATGGGAACGAAAGACAGACATAGCGTACTACATCGCATCTGCAGCACAGGACACAATTGTTGAGCTTGGGCTAATTGTTGCTGGGATCCTTGCGGTCTACCAAATCGTTGCTGGAGCTCAAAAAGTTGGGAGCTTTGCTATGTTAATGTAGGTCAGATCCACAAAACTTCTGACATGGCTCACAATGAGGTTTTAGGGCATACTGGGGCAGCTTGATTGGGGGCCTTGCCTTTTTTGTCCATGCACAGCGCTCGATACGCCGTGATATGATAGATGCCGAATCCCTGCTTGAGCTGTTTCAAAAAGAGCCCACTGTCAAGGATGGTCCGAACCAATTTACATTCAAGTGTGGTACGATCCATTTCCACAATGTTGGGTTTTCCTATGACGGCAAGAAAGAAACCATTCAAGATTTCAACTTCCACGCAGTATCTGGCCAAAAGATCGCGTTGGTAGGGGAGACTGGTGGAGGTAAATCGACTATTCTGAAGCTCCTCTTCCGCTTCTACGACGTTCAACAAGGGAAGATCTTAATAGACGATCAGGACATCAAAGAAGTTTCCCTTCAGAGTCTCCGCCAATGCATTGGTGTGGTACCCCAAGATCCTGCTTTATTCAATGAGAGTGTTATGGAGAACGTTCGATACTCAAAGCTTGGTGCGAGCGACGAGGACGTCAGAGAGGCCTGTAAGGCCGCGGCTATACACGAGAAGATTTTGACCTTCTCGGAGGGCTACCAAACCAAGGTTGGAGAGAACGGCGTCAAGCTCTCTGGTGGTGAACTGCAGAGAATTGCAATTGCCAGAGTAATCCTCAAGAATCCAGAAATAGTTCTTTTGGATGAAGCAACAAGCGCCGTCGATACCGAAACTGAAGCCTGTATTCAAGAAGCCTTGTACAAAATGACGAAAGGGCGTACGACTATTACTATCGCTCATAGGCTCTCCACGGTGACTAGTTCAGATACCATCGTGGTCATTAAGGGTGGAAAGATTGTTGAATCAGGACCGCCTCACGCTTTGCTCAAAGCTAAGGGCAAATTCTCCGAGCTCTGGTTCAAACAGGTCGGAATCAACCCTAGACCAACGAATGAAGAGCCTGTGGATGAGAAAGCCGCTGACCAGGGCGACGCTCCCAAAGCCGGCCATAACGAACGTAGAACACGCTTGCCTGAAGGATCTTCGTCGTCCAATAAGAGTCTACGACCAACAGCCCCTGAATTCGTCCCTTCAAAAACTTTCATCCCTCGCCATCAACGAGGTCCTGTAGCGAAAGGGCAATCATCACCGCATCCCGCTCACACATCAGGGCATCAAGAAAGTAACGATGAGTCAACTACCAAGTCTAACAGTGGGAAGCCCCAGCAAAAGCGAAAACTCCCAGCGAACCATCTGATCGACAACGTTGGTTCTGACACGCAATGGGATACTTCTGATTCGAAGCCTGAGGGTGCGAAGCAGACCGAGACCAAGAAAAAACGTCTGAACCCAGCACAACGCCGTCGCAACAACAAAAGCGATCCCAGCGCTTCTGCCTTCAGGCCGAACCAGCATGATGGACCACTTGATGGACCAATGTTGGATGAATCTGCGGAATCTTCTGCCATGGAATTAGGATCTCGCCGAGTATCTGCGCCTGCTAGACCTCTGTCGACTATCACTAATACCCAGGAAGGTGGGCGCGCACAACGTTGGCATAATCGGAATCGTCAATCTTTGGAGCCGGCTCACGCAACCACATCTGCCGAAAGGTCTTCTAGTGCTTGGTCGAACGACACTCTTCATCCTCCAACACCAGTCGTACGACTTCCCAGTTCAGCTGATGATACCGCTTCCAAGAGCGAAATCAATGTGACTGGCGCCGGCAATGGTAGTGTCCGATTCGAGCCAGGTCTCTAGGCGACCACAAGGAGAAGACTGGTAATTTCTTTCCGTGTATACCCTAATACAATGTTTGTTCTTTTCTTGCATGCGATGACGATGAAAAGGTCTTTCTAACGAAGTTTTGGTGGGTTTCGTATAGGTTCGAGCAGATACTACCTCGACCATACATAAGGGTGGCTTTCGTGGGAAGAAAATAGACTTTTAAACATAGAGCAAACATTTCAGGATGCAGAGCACTAGAGAAATGCAATAGACACATAATACACATAATACTGAACGCATATGACCTCTGCCATAACTTGCTCAGTAGCATCAACCTACAAGATCAAAGCACCTGACAAAGAAGAGGTTTACTTTCTACCCGAGCCCCATAGAATTCCGCGTGAATAGCTCATAGTATCAAACATGGCACAAGCCCATTTCAAAAGGCGAGAACCCATTTTTCGTGTATTCTCGATGCACCGGAGAAGGTGAAACCAAGTCTTGCCTTCTTCTATTGAGATTCCGATGTTCATGGTATCAAGATACGTTCAGCAGATGCATGAGTACGATTTCAAGACATCTTTCAATGGGACTAAGCTCAGAACAGAAAGATATGTCTGATTCAAAGTCCCAATGAATGCGAAGAGAGTTAGATTCGGGAGCTGATGCAATCCCTTTTTGATAACGTAGAATAGCTAAGGTGGAAGGTTGTGACGGGAGTTGTTCACTCTTTCTGAAATGGCTATATGTGGCAAAAGGCTGTGATGTTTGCAGAATGTCAAACCAAAATTTGATTGATTGATGTCCAAGCGATCGGTACGATTATACCAATGCTATTGAACGCCGTCGCTACGAAATGATCATGCTCCGGCTTCAGCCTTGCTGGTTTCTGAATTACCGGCTGAAGCTGCGTTGGAGCTCTTCTCGCTCGCTGCTCGCTGCCATGCTGGTATGGCTTTGCGGTCGTTTTGCTTGGGCGCGGTGATGCCTGGTGCTGGTACTGATGTGGTGCTAGGGGATTCTGAGTTCGGGGTTCCGGTGACAAGATTGTTGGAGGTCGGGCTTGAGGTGATATCTTTGGCGTTTTCGTTCTCATTCGCGGCTGTGGGTGTGGAATGCTTTCCTGTTGATTTCGAGGTTCCGCCAGATCTTCCTACCCTGTTTTCGAGCAGTCGTTTGAGACTCTGCATTTCCTGGCTCAATTCCTCTAATTTCGCATCGCCGCTTGCTTTCCACCCTTCCAAGGCTTTGGGAACTTGGTCCTTCAACCCGTCTATTTGATCGACTATGATTCTATTCTCCACATCTCGCCTCTTATTCGCTTCTTTCAAGTCTTCGATCACGGCATCGACGCCTTTGAGCGTCGTGTCCAATTTCTCCGTTCGCTGCGTTTCCTTTTCTTTTAGTTCGGCGGTGTCGGTTGCTAGTTGGTCGATGAGGGCGAAGGCGCCGTTGAATGAGGCGTCGATGGACGCTTTGTCGGCTTCGAGTTGGGGGGGCGTGGGTGGTGATATTAGGGGGAGGACGTAGCGCTGGGGGAGGGTCAGAGTGAGGTTTGTTTTTTTCTTGGGGAGGAATGGTACTTTTGCGACGGTGTAGAGGCCATAGCCGACACCGCTGGTTACGGTCGCCATTATGAACCAATCTCTCCAGTCGCGCCGGGGATAGCTGGTGGCAATTAGTACATGCCCTGATTTGGCTGCTGATTGATGGTACTCACTCCGGCGGTGCCTGAGACCACGGCGCTCCTTGGTAAGGTCCATAATCATATCCGTATCCATTAGGTGGCCTTGATGATGGTTGGGCTTGATAGCCATACTGATTCGGCGGAGGAGGAGCTGCTGCTGTTGTGTTCAGAGATTGTGACCCATCTCCAGCGCGCGCGAGGGAAATATCGATCTCCTGTTGCGTGAGATTCTTGGATTGCAGGAAGGCGATTCGTTGATCGATTGCGGAAGCGGCGACAGAGGGATCTTGGAGGACTGCGTGAATGACTTAGACTATTGGGTTGGATCGAAATGCGCATTTCTAGGTGTGTGACTTACAGGAGACCTAAGGACTGGTCAGCTAGGTTCGCGGCCGTTGCGCGATCCATGAAAGGGGCTTACGGCGGAGGTTACGAGATCTTCTCGCACCATCTTGATCTTTTTATTTTCAACTTATACCCACATCAAAGCACCAGACGAATGAAAGTCATCAACCATGTTTGGTGCCCGTAAACGACGTAAAGGGCCTCGAGAGGTGTCTTAGGGCAAGGAATTGACTGTACCTCGGCCCATGATTTAGCCGCTAGATCGGCGACGGCGAGGTCGGCTAAGGCCCTGCATGAGCGCCAAGAACGCTAAAGGCATTTGTTTACTTTTCTAACATCGGCGCAACCAACTGCGATTGCGCGCTGCATACGTTTCACAACCCGAGCTGACTGGGAAGAATCCGTTGTCAGGACTGCGAAACAGATTGTCGTAGGCATCTGTAGAAAATCATGTCTCAAGATACAGGGCTCTTCAGTGTGCGCCGGCCACGAGAAGTGAGTTCAACTGGCTACATTCACTTTTGATATACTGATACAGCCAGACACTCGGCGGTATAAATTTCAATTCAGCCATTCCACAGCCGGCTTCAGCTTTGAAGCGTTCCAGTTCCATCTCGAACATCAAAGAACCACAGGCCCCTCACACCTCACACCATGCCCGTTCAGTCTCGTCCTCACGCATGTCTCTTGCGCCGAATCGCCCACAACAACCAAATTTCCAGCGGTCATCTTCTGGGACCAATCTCGCCGATCTTGGCCGCCCTTCTACCGTTCAAAGGCATTCGTCTGCCAATCTCTTTGCAAATGGCGCTTCTGCCAACAGGATGAGCTATGCGCCGGGCGCTTTCACTCCAGCACACCAGCAGTCGATGAGTGGGTCACAAAGCGTTCAGAGAAGAAGTAGTGTCTACTCTCGACCTTCTTCAACCGGGCCAATGGGTCATCAATCATTCTTCACACAAGCACCAGCACCGGCCAGCGCCCGGGGCGATCCTCGACCATGGAGAGATCCCAATTACCGCAACAAGGTAGGCCAAGACTTACTGGACTACCTCACGCGCAACAATTTTGAGCTGGAAATGAAGCGGTCTCTCAACCAGAAGAGTATGACATCGCCAACACAAAAAGACTTCGAGGCCATTTTCCAATGGCTCTACCGTCGCATAGATCCGGCCTATCGATTCATGAAGGGTATCGACTTCGAAGGACCCGCCATATTAAAGCAGCTGCGATATCCATTCGAAAATAAGGTTTCGAAATCACAATGGGCTGCAGTGGGCGGACAGAATTGGTCGTCATTCCTTGGTATGCTGCAGTGGATGATGCAGCTTGCGCAGATGATGGATCAATATGAGGCTGGCGAGTATGACGATGCTTGTGCCGAAGCTGGTGTGGATGTCAGTGGTGATAGGATTATCTTTCAATTCTTGAGTGGGGCCTACCGCGACTGGCTGCAAGTGGATGATGGCGCCAGTGAGGAGGAGGAGAGCAGATTACTGCAACCACATGTCGAGGCTATGGCTGCAGAATTTGAGCGAGGAAATCGGAAATATGCGGAAGAGATGAAGGTTCTTGAAGCAGAAAATGCAGTCCTCAAGCAGCAGATTGCTGAGGCTGAAGCGGGAGCCCCTGACTTGGCCAAGTTGGAGAAGCACTTTAAGATCCTCGAAGACGACAAGCGCAAATTCGAGGAGTACAATACAAACGTTGAAGGCAAAGTCGAAAAGTATGAGCAACGCAACAAGTTCCTCCTCGAAGAGATCCAGCGGACGGAGAATGGACTCAGGGAAGCCGAGCAGGAGAAGACTAACCTCCAAGACTCGGTCGACAGGCAAGGTATCACGATCCAGGATATCGATCGCATGAACAGCGAGCGAGAACGCTTGCAAAAGGGACTGGAGACCACGACCAGCAGGCTCGAAGAAGTCAAGCGAAAGTCTGCAGAGAAAGAAATCGAAGCCAACCACAGTCTTGAGGAGCTTGAGCATGCCGTTGAGAGGTATAATTCTCTATGCTACCAAAACGCACTGATACCATCAACCGCGGCAAATGCGAAAGGCCAGGACTTTGAGCTGCACCTGGCAATAGACTCTGGGCCTAATTTCTCGTCTTCGCAGTTGGGCTCGTCGCAGCGTGGTGTCAGTAATGATCGGCTACTGGCGGATCCATCGACAGGATACCATCCTCCCCACGTACTCAATCTTGACCTGCGAGGTTACGTCAAGAGCCAACTCATCGGTCTGAGAAAAGACATCAATGAACGAAGAACCCTCGCTATCGATGCTGACATGAAGAACCATGAACTTCTTGATTCGATCAAAGAAGCTATTGATGATAAAAGAAGTGAGGTCGAGGCTCTGGAGCATAGAGTTCGTGCAGCGGAAGAGGAGTTTGAGAAGACGAAAGAGGTACAATGAAATGAGATAATCCCAGTATGCAGTCACTAATCGTCGATCCACTTAGGTCACATCAACGCAAAAGGTAGCCTCGGATGCTCAAATCGAGAAAATGGAAAAGGAGCTCGCCAAGATGCGATCCAGCCTGGACGAAAGCGTGCAACTTATGGAACAACGCGAAATGAACACAAACATCGAGTATGCCTTAGATCAATTTTTGGGATCTTCCTAGAGTCATGAGCTAATGCTAAAACTCACAGGTTCGAGCAGCTCACACTCAAGGCAAATTCCTTGCGGGAGGAATTACACACCGAGATCGAGAAGATCCTAAACGACGTGATCAAATTCAAAGTGCATGTTCAGCAAAACCTGGAGAATTATGAAGCCTTCGTCGATCAGGAAGTAAAGGCTGAACTCGACGAGGGAGGATTAGAGGAAGAAAACGGCATGGTTGCTGCTGGTTTGGATGAATGACTGTCAATAGGCTTTTGATCTGGTCTCTTTGGATAGCGAGCGATGACTGATGACTCTGGTGTATATGAAGAGCGGGATGGATTCCCTGAGGGAATTCAGAGGTGGGGGATGTTAGATACCAATTGTTTGTGATTCTTCTGGGAAATACCTTTAATGCGTACCTAATTGCTTACTTCATTCCCTTCCTGAGAGAATTAATCCGCCGCTTATTCAATCATAGCGGACGTAAAAAGAAGAGCGTTCAAGTGCTCGTTTCTTTATTCTAACATGGTGTCAAATAACCTCTGGGTCTCATCCTGACACAGTTGCCGTTTAAACGTCTTTTACCTAGAAAGGCTTCCACGGAAGAACCTCAAAGGACAGCGTGACGAAGGTTACCGGATCGTGCCACTGTCGCGATGGCTTGGGATGGTCGAGGATATTTCGGGGGTAAGAGAAGTACCGCACTTTACTAGCAACTCCTAGGCCATGGCTATATGAGTGCTTTGTGCTCCGTTCGAAGCTCTGACTTCATTTCGTTCGCTGGGCCTGAGTCGCCCTCTGGCAAAGGACTACCGAAGTTATGAATTGTGTTTCGCTAAATTCAGCTTTCAGACCTAGTCTACTAGTTGCAGACGATTTGCTTCCTGCTCATACTCGACATCCTTTCGGATCTAATACAAGAATTTTCTGTGTTTTATCCAGGCGCCTGCCCTTATGTTATATACAAGTCTCTAGAATAACCATCCTTTTTGCCTACACACATGTCGGATCCCTCAGAACCTAAACATTCTCCACCTCCTGTGCACCCTTCTCCTCATCCATCTGCTCCCTATTGACTTTCTCAATCGCCGCCATCCGATGTTTCAATGCTTCAGGATTCGCGCTGATAACACTGCTATTCCTTCGAACTTCCGCCTGCTCGTGTTCGATATAAGCTAGCGGACGCTTCGTAGAAATGGCGTCTTTATCTTTGAAGACGAAGATGTTGTCGTTCTCGCGGAACAGGCGGTCAATGTCTTCGAGCGTGCGGTCGGCGGTTTCGGGGTAAAATAGGTACACGGTTGGTACAAAGGCCGCATTGAAGACAGTCCATATGATGTAAAATTTTTAGTGAAGGGATTGGATGCCTAAAGGTCAAGAATGAGATAGCCGTAGACTGTGAGTTCTGAATGGAAGCTTACCAATAGGGGTGATTTCGACCACCTAGTGTGAATTAGTATACATTTAGACCATTGCAGTAGGCAGCAAAATCCTTACCATGAAATTGAAAGCCCAATTTGAGGCTGTACCAAGAGCCGCACCTTTTGTCCGCATCGCGAGAGAATTAATTTCTGTTGGATAGAGCCAAGGCACGCCTTGAAAGCCGATTCCAAAGAAGATATAATAACTTTCGAGATGACAACATCAGCCATCCTCAATGTCTTTTCATAGTCAGGTTCACTCACGTGAAGAAGAAAGCGACAGACGCTGAAGCAACTTGCTTGCTGCCGCTGTAGCCTGGCATTTCTGAATACCGTAAAAGAATGGTAATGAGCAAGTAACTGGTAGCCTGGCCAATGGACGCGTATGTCAACATTTTACGTCTCCCCCATCTCTGACTTATTGTGAGCAGTCGGCGCGCACACGATGTAGCCGGATCTCACCTCAACATTTGGAATACCTATCATTGAAAAACTAAGATCAAGTTAGTGCAAGCTCTAGCGATTTCAAATACTAAGCCCACGTACGCAAGATAGCTCACAGAGTTGCAAGCAGCCAGCAGTCGTGCCAACTTCTCGTTCAATCCGACAGATTGTATCAATACCGTCGGCAGATAGTATGATGTGACATTGTCGACAATAGGACTCTTCACACCTCACCGCATCCGGACATATATCACCGTATTCGGTGTATATGACCGGATCCAGGAGTCAATAAAGACTCCTTGTATCTCTTTGTACGTAGTGCACGTAGTGCCTATATAGAGGTGTTCCTACACCTCGTAGATAGATAGATCTATATCTCATCTATCCAACAGACATTGATCCCAGCTAATTGCTGCATCGCTTCCGCCCCAGCGCCGAGCAGCAAACGCCGTACAGTAGCAGTCCCTTTTCCACTTCTACCCCTTAGAAGGTCCGCCCAGCTAACACCGTTCTCGCGTTCGTATTGGACAGCCCATTGGATTTCTTTTGACTCGGTAACGACATACGCATCGTCAAGATCTTTTGCCTCAAGGTCAGCTATAATTTGCTCGGCTTCCTCTACTTGGTCATGAGCAATAAGCCACCTGGGACTCTCCGGCAGCCATGGGACCGTTCCGAACAAGATAAAAATGAAGATGAATTGGAATGCCAACGGGAAGCGCCAAGCGACCGGACCGTTGGCGTACGAGAAACCATAGGTGATCCAATTACTCAAGGAGAATCCAGCGATATTCAATATTAGCTCGACGACGACCAGCTTGCCCCTCCAAGCCGCCTTCGAGGTTTCGGCTTGCCAGACTGGAGCTGTAGCTGTGTTCAGGCCATTTCCAAGTCCGGCCACGATGCGACCAACAATCATCTGAGATGTGCTGTAGGCTGAGATCTGAAGAATAGCTCCAATACTCATAACCTGTGAGCCCATCAGATCCAATCGGCCATCACTCTCACTGTGTGCAAGAACTTGTTGGGACTTTGTCATACCGATGTGCCCAGGAGAATAGACTTCTTTCTGCCCAAGCGTTCGCCAAGTGAGAAAGCAGCAACGGCACCGAAGAAGCATCCCACATCGTAGATGGCAGTGACCGTTCCAAGAAGGGACGTATGCTCCGGCCCACTCAAGTTCAAAGTGTCGAGAAAGTCTTGAGTGACGATGACACCACCTGTCGGCTCGACATTAGCGAAAGCTGATGGGAATTGTTGACCTCACAAACCTTAAACGCCTTGATCATAGCCGAATAGAGTCATGTCGGTGGAACACGCTACCCGGTATGAAGTCGGCATCAGCCTCACCACTCGGCCATTCTTTCAATCTGGTAGTGCCGAAGAAGAAGCTCGACGTACGAAACCCAAAAGGTCAGCCATCCTCCAGTCAGCCCAAAGTATGGGCGCTTTGCTCCGCCGTTGCTGCTTTTGAAAAGACCCATTGTCAACAGAGGCACGAGGCTCAAGCGTGGACAGGAATAACAGCAAACCGCCTCGAGGGCCTGCGAGGTATATGAGATGAATCGGTCATATTGACGAGGGACCCAGCGCACAACATGTCTGAAGGCGTCATAGGCTTAGGCTTGGGGGCGGGGTAAGGGTACACATTAATACTGTCAAGGGGGGTAATCCCGCTAAACAGATGCCCCACAAACCAGCTCCCGCAATGCCCTAAGGCCTCTAAGGCCTGCCGCTGCAACGGACATTTTTAGGCTGGTGAAGATTCGGGTAGAACTTCTCCATTAATCGACAAGTTGTTGATAAAAAAAATCTTGCATGTGCAGCACAACGGAAATAAGTCGCGATGAAAGTGATAATATTGATAATCTCGGTGCCCCGACTTCTTTTGCGATGGAAAAGATTGTGGCGCATGCGTCTCAATGCGGATCCATTATCGGATTGGGGAAAATCCGAGTAGCAAGACGACCACTGGAATATAAAAAAATAGAATCGGGCAGGGTCTGGCTCCGAGACAACGCTACACCAGTAAACGGGATATCAACCTACGTTGCGGATATCGCATCTGAGGAGAATATTGACCTGTGTGATAATGGCATATCCTGGCTCTAATCCTACCTCCAGATGAAGCCAGAACCTTATTGTCCCATACGGCACGCGTAATTTCCCGTAAATCTGGCAACGAGCCTTGGTTTGCCACGACTAGGGAAATGAAGATGATGTCCACGTGAGACGGATTATGATGTCCTCGACTTTCCAGGAAGTAGTGAGTAATATGGTGGTCGAGTTGTCCGGATGTATTGAAGTTCATATGTACTGAATGAGAGTTGTTTGCATTCTTGTTGACCCAAAATACTCCAGCATGAATGTCTATGTACAATCTCAATGGCTTATACAGGAACCATCCATAGTGGCTAAGAGAATGGGTCAAGGTAAGGTTATCATGACTAGGTAGTTCCCTTTTCATCAGGCGAACCTTTCTTGGGGCTGGATGGTGGCACAAGCTGGAGCCCAGCGAACGGGCAAATGTCCTGGAGGCCCCAGATTTGAAGAGGCATACTGATCATGGCCCAATCTCCATTGTCATAGGTGGTTCTTGCGCTGCTGAGTGATCGTAGATGGGTGCAGTCGTCTCCACAAGAATAGACGCTCGGACTGCGGCAGAAGAGTACTTAAAGTAACTACCTTAGCGCAGCACAAAAGATTGTGCAGATGTATTCTAGGTTATGCAAGTTATACATTATACAATCTTTTGACCTCACCTGTCGTTCATTGCACCAGCAGTAGAGCCACCAACAGCATCCTTACCATGATGAAGATGTCGCCGGCTCTTGAATCCCTTGCGATAGCTCTACGCATTCCCCTCCGACTTCCAGCTAGGTCGGTTCTATCCTCCACAGCTCCTATCTGTCAATATCGACTTTCTCCACCGCAAAAATCATCTTTCTCCACAACGCCTCAACCACAAGCGCGCAACATCAAAGGCCCGAAGAGGGATCCCCGTATAAGTATGTCGTTATGATTGGATCCGTTCACTCTATGTGTCTAGGTCACGCTGAACTTCCACAGCTCTAATCCGATACCATTTGCATCATCCCCTCACCCCTCGTCCTCTCCGATTCTCTCGCCTTCGGGCCCTTCGCCACTGGACCATCCACCGAGCGGCCCAGCTACTACTTCATCGTGACCGTACAAGGCGAGAAAGAGAATTGGAGCGTCAGTACAATGCGATGCGGGCAGCCATGGAAGAGTTACGATTAGGTGTTGGTGACGGAGGGAGACTGTATCGACAGGCTGTGACGAGGAAAGGCATTTATGGAGGTCTGAAGGTTGGCGAGACAGCAGGCGTAGTCAGTAATGGAGGTATCCCTCTCGAGTACGCAAGAGGCCAGACCGATGGGCCTCCAAGGGGGGGTTGGGACCACGAATGGACTCGGGGTTGAGAACGTAAGCACGGCCACATGTGCGACGGGGGCCAGAGACGTGAGGGTGACAGAGCTTCTTTTCGCACAGCAGCATTGCGTCTGTTTGAGAGTATGTAAAATCCCCAGAGCCCTTCCAGCCTGGTAGCCGCCAGTCGCCTTTCCTTTACGAGTCAAGCCACATTATCTCATCTAACAGCGCTTTTAGACCCTCCTTATAGATGCTGCGGCGCCATAGCAAAGATCCCTAAATACACGCATTGCGCCGTAAACAGCGGTGGAACTGCTGAAATTTGGAACGTATACAAGCCAGGTTTCTCTTGAATTGTACGAATAGCAAGCTCAATGGTCGTTTACCCGGGAGGGTTCATAGAATTACACAACAACCTCCTCTTTCACTCTTCTCAAATGTGAGTAGTGCAGCCCGAGTCGCCGCTTCAAATACGTCATCCACGCCTTCACCAGTCAAAGATGAGCATTCCAGGTACTTCCGTGCGCCTATCTCGCGAGCGGCGTTCGTCCCTTCGCTTTCGGCTGTGAATTGTAAGGACTTCTTACGCATCTCTTCTTGGGCCATCGGGTCTTCTCGTAAATCCTTCTTCAAGCCGACAAGTATAATGGGGACTCCGGGACAACGCTCATTGGCTTCTTCTACCCACTGCTATATTCAGCATTTCGAAAATTCAAGATGTCCTTCTCCTTGAGTTGTACCTTGTGCTTGACATTATCTAGCGAATCCGGTGTATCGATCGAAAAGCCAATCAGAATGACGTGCGCTTTCGAATATGCCAGAGGTCGTAATCTTTCGTAGTCTTCCTGGCCCGCAGTGTCCCACAAGGCCAATTGAACGGACTTGCCATCCACTCTGCAATCTGTCACGTAATTTTCGAAGACGGTCGGTACCTGCAGGACAAGATGTTACTTGGTCGCGTTCTTCGAAGCTCAAATGCTGGATGTTCAATTGAATTATGCAAACTCACGTAGTGCTGCAAGTTGTTAGTCAAGACTAAAACGGAGCTTTGGTACCTCAGTCACTCACTGTTGGAAAGTAACCCAGCGTGAAGACACTAAGAAGACTCGTTTTCCCACAAGCGCCATCCCCAATAATTACAAGCTTCCTAGAATATGCCAACAGTCAGCACGAGGTAGCTGCTATAGAACTCCTGCAATGGTCTTTCATGCTGGGCGCTGTGGGGGTAGAAGCTCGATCGAGCCCGTATGTAAGGACACTGCATTCGACTCTCCATTGTCACCGAACTGTTTGAGGCCAGGACATGTCCAAAATGAAGGCAGTGATTTCATTATATTGAGCACATCATCTTCCAGCCCCACGTACCTTCGCATCACATTCTGTCCTTGTTGTTGAGCCATGGTGGGGGGTTTTATTACTCCGGACCAACGTTGGATAGATTTCCTATGACTTAGGACAAAACCGGAAGTATTCCACTTTCGTGAAACTGTCGGAGCCGAATTGGCAGCTACTGGTGGGTCTGCGCCCAGATATTTCAATACTGGCTCCTCTCTTCTTTATGGCTTGGGAGAGTCGCCCCAGCCCCAGGTGGGCTAACGAGGACCGCTTCGAGGAAGAACAGTGTGCAGCAGTAGCATCAAATAGAGACCCCCACCGTCAAAGCCCAGGAGTGGTAGGATTAAGAAGTACAAATGATATGCAATTAGGCGATCGATCCATAGGTGGAATCAGCTGCAGGAGGGATGGTGTGACGTAGGAATTGTCTAAATTGGGGGGGTGAAGCTGGTCGTACCTACCGTTAATACTGTAGGGCTAGCTGCTAGGGTACCTCAACATTCACTTGAACCCAAGAGATAGACACAGCAGCCACTGACCCTATGAAAACACAATCTCCTCGAGGACGAAGGCTGGATGACACTGGTATCTAAACATCATCTACCCTGTCCGTCGCGACCTACCAGTCACCATTGTTGGTCTGTTTGACAGAACCCCCCTGTCGCCCACCTCCGGATGCCAGTCTCCGCATTTCTGGCAATTCCTGTATGAAATTTCGCTTAGTCCAAGACTCGGACAAGGACTATTTACTCACAGCGTATGTGCTGTGCCGCAAAGACAGCTTCTGTAGCAGAAAATGCCTTCGAATGCACAGAATAAGCCGCTTGGTCCAAAGAACCAAAATAAACCAATAACACAAAGGAACGCTTCCAGACCGGCCACCACCAAGGATGCCAATCCAACAACCGCCCAAACACATTCTGTAAAATCGCAAGAGCCCATTAACATCCATAATCGACCGGGAAAGGCTGCTCCAGTCGCGGCGGCAGCCGACATGTCTGGGTCCGGACCATCTCATGACATTGCGGATGAGTTCAGCAGTGGTGTCGGTGTGAACAAGAAAAAACAAAAGAGGCGGCAGAAGGAAGCCGCTCGAAAAGCTGCGGAGCAACCTTCCATGACAGCCCCTCAAATTGCACAACAATTCGCCAATGTTGCAGACAGTGCATATCAAAACATTGTTAAAGAAATGGCTGCAGCACAGGCGCAGGGCGAGTCCAATGGGTATCACTACACAGGCTCCGATTATAACGATCCTGAACAGTATGAGCCTGAGGAAGAGGATGTTGTCTACTATAGGGATGAGGCAAATCGGCAATATCAACATCCTTATGATCCTCGGACTAATGGTCATACTGTCCATGAATACATTGCCCAGGATGCTCTGGGTGGCAAAGCCAAAAAGAAAAAGAAGGCCAAGGCCAATTCGAGTTTACAAGATACATACTCCATGGACAACCCATCCCTTTCGACACAGAGACCATATCATCCCTCTCCTCCTCCCCCACCCCCACCTTTGAGCCAACATGTGCCTTCGGGGGGACACCAGCCTACCCATAATGATTCGAAGGACCGTATTTGGAACACGTCCACGGCAGAGGAACGTGAGAGGATAAAAGAATTCTGGCAGTCGCTACACGAAGAAGAGAGACGATCCTTGGTCAAAGTTGAGAAAGAAGCTGTATTGAAAAAGATGAAGGAGCAACAAAAGCATTCTTGTAGCTGTACCGTGTGCGGTCGAAAGCGAACGGCTATTGAGGAAGAACTCGAGGTTCTTTATGACGCTTATTATGAAGAACTAGAAGTGTACGCATCCCCTCTTCATAGTAGCCGTGCAAATCGAAAGTTGTCCTATTTGAATACTCATCTGATGGCTAGGCCCCCTAACCCCCACGCTCAAATGCACAGCGGCCAATCTTCGAGAGGTCGCATACAGGAGCTCGGAGACGACGATGAAGCGGGTGATGAGGAAGAATACAGTGACGAGGAAGATGAAGAGGATTTAAGTGACGATGAGTTGGAAGACCAGACTATGCATCCAGCTCCGAGTGGAGGATCTGAATTTTTCAACTTTGAGAAGAGTCTCACAGTGCAAGGTCCGCCCGGTGCCCGTATAAACAGTCATTGGACTCAATGTACTGATGCTCTGATAGGCGGCATACTGACCGTTGCAGATGACCTCCTTAAGAACGATGGGAAAAAATTCATTGAGATGATGGAACAACTCGCAGAGCGTCGAATGCAGCGCGAAGAAGACCAATACGCTCGGGCCGGTCTAGGTCATCCGCCAATCCCAGGTCATAATCATGACCAGCCGGCGGATGAAGATACCTTTGATGATGAGGAAGATGATGAAGAGTATGACGAAGATGACGAGGAGTTTGATGAAGAGGATGAAATGGTCTGTACTTGCCCGCACTTTTGGTCCACCTCACTGATCTAGTGTAGGAGTCGATGACAGAGCTTGATCGCATGAAAGAAGGCCGTAGGATGTTCCAGATCTTCGCTGCCCGGATGTTTGAACAACGAGTCCTGACAGCGTACCGGGAGAAAGTAGCTTTGGAGCGCCAGCAAAGGCTACTCGAAGAGCTCGACGACGAATCTCGAGTCGGCGCTCAGCGAGAAGCTAAAAAGGCTAAGGAGGCGCAGAAGAAGAAGGACAAAAAGCGTCAGCTAAAGGAGGCGAAAGATGCCGAGAGAGCCAAGCGTGAAGCAGAGAGAGCCGCTGAAGAAGCAGCTACAAGAGCGCTCGAGGAGAAAAAAGCGGAAGAAGTACGTCAGAGGAAAGAGGAGCAGCGCAGGAAAAGGGAGACAGAGAAGAAGGCACAGGAAGAGGAGAAGCAGCGAAGGGAGGCGGATAAGCAAAGGCGGCTACAAGAAGCCAAGGAACAACAGGCTGAACTAGAGCGAAAACAACGGGATCAGAAGGAACGGGAGAAGAGAAAGCGCGAAGAGATCAAGAAGAAAGAACGCGAAGAGAAAGAGGCAAAGGAACGGGAGGCCAAGGAGAAGAAGGAGCGTGACGCTGCGGAGAAGAGGGAGCATGATGCCAAGATGAAGGCCGATATGGAGGCTAAGGAGCGGATCAAACAAGACACACAGCTTCCGCACAAGAGACAATCGCCTGCAAACATTCCTCCAACGCCAATGCCTGCGGGTCTTCATCCACCCGTTCCAACAAGTTCTCATACCTCACCTCGTCTACCTATCGCCACTCCAGTTGTGCCTAAAAATCCCACCCCTATACGCCCGCGCCAGCTGTCGTTTCAAGAAACGCACAACATTTCTCCGAAAACTTCACAGCAAACATCGTCCAGTGGCGCAACGTCACCGGGAATATCATCCGGGCCACAGCATGGAGGACCCGGGAAGTCGCAAGTTCAACGGACTCCTCCACAGCAGTCATCCTCTCAATATTCGCCAGCCGGTGTCTCACCAGGGCAGCTTGCTCACCCTCCAGGCTTGCCAAGCATGCAGACCATGTCTGGAAGTTCCTATCCTTCAACGTTCGGTCCTCCCCTATCCCCTATGACACAGCAAGCGCCACACAATCCTGCTGCATTCTCCAGTCAGGCTCCGATTGGCAGTGGTCCATATAGGAATTTCACAGGGCTTAATGGGATGCCAGGTCCACCTGGAATCAACGGATCAGGCCAAATGCAACCCGGCCGAGGAGGCATTATGGGCCCCCCTTTGCCACACATTTCGACCAATGGCCTTCCTGGCGCCAATGTAAATGACATAAGTCGTTATGGGATGTCGCGAGATAACATACCTTCTCAAACGCATTCAAGAAATACATCTGCCTCGTACGACAGATCTGGCTTTGACACCCCCAATGTAGCTGTACAAACGCAACCAATTGCACGCCCAGCTCCAATAAAACGACCCTCCAGCGTTGCTCCTTACCAACAAGGCGAAGATCTGAGGCCGAGGAACGCTGACATGGAAGACCTCAGCAACCATCTTGGGAGCAGTGCATTGCTAGATGATACTGATACTCCATTCAATCCTCATATTGAGAATGCACATCATGGAAGTATGGCACCAGGAGCACCTTTCACTGTTGGACAAGGATTTGGCACAAACCCAGGGTTCTCGAATCCCATTGGCAGTAAGTCATTATCACGAAGAGGAATTACCATCGCTAACGCTCTGTGTTGTAGCTACGAGAATAGACAATCTCCCTCGTGGTATACAGGGTGGGAATGGGAACACGTGGTCGGCTCAACAATCACCGTTCGGAGCTTCATCAATGTCAGGGCCCCCTCAATGGTCACATGCGCCTGGTAAGCCATCTGAGGCTCGACTTGAAGGGAGATTGCTAATTCCAAAAGGCTTTGGTCGAACCAACAACAACGGTGGCTTTGGCCCAATCGGTATTTCTAGTCGTCCGACTGGGTCTAGGGCTGTAACGATACGGATACTTGTTCGCACAGCTTGCGAGAAGCTGACAGCTCGTTCTCCAATCAACCAAAACCTTGGATGGCATCATGCTGATGACGTTCTGCGGGAGGTACAAGTGATGAAGCCGGGTCATGAGGCGCCGATTCAAATGATGGAGATGTTGGGGATATGTGACACTGAAGGAAACGGTCAGAATGGCGGTGGGTCGTTCATAACGCGCGGCACCGATGACCCAAACAGCCTTCTGATCAGATTTGATCCCGGACGGAACACCTCGATGAGTGGCAGAGGTGCAGGAGACATTGGCAGTCCGATAGTCGGTAGCTCAGCGATGCCGGCTATTGGTGGGCAAAGACCTTTCCAGCAGCCTGGAGGGTTTTGAAGTGTTGCATTTTGTTTCTTGACTGCGGCATATTGCGTGGGCTTTGATGAGCTCTATGCTTGTTGAAAGCAGTGCTGCGATTGTGGATGCCACCCTTGGCTTCTTGTAAGAATAGCCTTGTGTTGCTGCATCAAGGTATGTTGCTTGCCTTGCTACCAAGAACGAGGACCTAGATGCTCAATTTACCAATCCTAAAGAAATTCAGTGAAGAGATGTTTGCCAGATCTGATTGACATCGAAAACTTTCTCGAGTATCACAGACTCTCCTTGGATACGTGAGACTCAGTTGGGAGTCAAGACACGCATTTGTTGGAGGGAGATGCTAATGCGAACCGTAAGAAGAATAGGGATACATACTACCTGGATCACATTGCGTTCACTTGGTACATGTCAGGTCTCGGAAGCAAGCAGCTTTAGCTGATCAGTCACAGGTCGATTATTCCGACCATGCAGTCACCACGGGACATTCAGCTTACAGTTTCTACATTGAATAGATGAGAGCTATGTCGACATGCTGCTCTCGTATCTCTTCAGGAACCCCAGAACTCTCGCCACTAGGTCTTCCAGCCCTTCTCCACCCTCCTCCAGCGTGTGGCTTGCCTCTTCGACAAGTCCGCTTCCCTGATCGATAATGCCTCCCCCCTGCTTGACCTGATGGTGCCACCTTTCGACCAACTTCTCCCTGTCAACTGTGTCAGGGACGTACTGATCCTCCCCGCCGAAGAGGAACATCAATCTCATCCCTCCTTTGCCCACCTTTCCAAAGGTCTTTGCCAGCCTCTCATCGTCCAGGTCGCTACTGAAACAGTCGTCTTCGCCATTGTGCAACGGTCCAGGACTCGCAAGACTAAGCCACCTTCGTGCGGAGACAGGCGCAGACGTGAAGATTCCCTTCGTCGCACCAAACGGCAGCACATCTTCTCCCCGGCCTTCATCGACATATGATTGAGCCATTTTACATGTCGAATCATATTCGGATTGGCTGAGGAACATCAATATGGCTTCCCGATCGCTGGCGCTTGATTGCAGTATGCCTCCGTCGATCGGAGGCAGTCCAGTAGCAGACAGCAGGTAGTGCAAAACCTGCTGGCTTCCAGTACTGTGGCCTAGCAAAACGACCTTTCCTTGTGGCCGTAACTTGCGGAAGTACTCTACGATCCGGGCAATTTCGGCTACATTCTCGCCCAGTGACGAGAACCCCCATTGCCTATACGCAGAGGAAAGGGTTGGTTCGATCAGTGACCACGAGGATGGAAGCGCAGAGACGATAGGAGCAACGAAAGGCACTGTGAGAAGCCCATCAAAGAGGCCACCGAGAAAGATCAGGGTGTTCTTGGAGGAAGAAGGTGCATTGTGCTGAACGCTGGGGACATGCTCGACCGCGACGAGTGCTGGGATTGGCTTTCCGGGGGCGCTGGGCGTGCAGATGCGGTGCAAGACCCCGGGATGAGTACTGCTAGAGCTCATCTTCAATATACTTTGGGGATATCTTAACGCCTGACGTTCCGAGCAGGTGGGGGCACTGGGGACGTCGAGGCGGGGCTTGCGGGGCTTGCGGGGCTTGCGGGGTTGCTTGACCGCAGCGCTTGGCGGTCTCGAGGGTTTCCAACATCAAACAAACACTCGAATACCTACCCTATTCTTGACAATTCATCTGAGAGGTCATCAAAGCTCATCCTCGCAAGATGTCGACCCTGCCATCGTCGGAAAGCAGCTCTGGTGCCAAACGGCACAGTAGAGTCATCTCCGCAACTCGAAGTTAGTGATTGCTATCACGGCGCCTTGATCCATAAGACTGACTGATTTATCTCCAGCTCCTCTGGCCAGGCGCTCAACGAAAGGCCCCCTCGACGTAGACATGTATGTGCTTCAATCCGTGCGTTTGGTCATGGCGTTAATGACTCAGCGCTCCAGCCGATGAAGTAGCACCACCACCTGCTGCCGAAGCAGTCAATGCAGAAGCATTAAATACACCAATACCTGCCACCCCGTTCAGCCCAGAGCGCCCCATTACAAAATCACTCTCAAACCCTGCGCCCCCTCCAGGCAAGGATTACAGCTACCTTCTCCGGCCAGAGATCTACCATCCACTATCTCAAATAGTCCGTCATGAATTCAGCAGCAACAAGTCAAGCGTGCTAAAGCGCTTCACAGGACCTTCCCCCATCTTTTCGTACGCCGCAAAACCAACCCAATCCCTCGACTCCTATCCCCGAGCTCCTTAAACGCTACAACTTCCGATCAGCAGCAACTGCCGCTGCGCTTCGTCTTTGTGCACCACCAGTACCACCTCCATCAGAATTATTCTCCCTGGTCTACACCCGCCTCGCTTGCTTGACCCTCATCAATCATATTTCCTTCGCGGCCGAAGAGTCGAAAGCGCTTCAAGATGCCAGCAGTCCCTTCTACATCGACGATGCCACAGGCAAGAACGTTTTGCCCTGGGAACTAAGGGTCTTGGCTATACGGTTGCAAGCGGTTGGTTATGGAGATGTGAGGCGGGGAATAAGTGGTTATTATGATCTAGCCAAGGATGCAAGAGCGGAAGTGAAGAAAAATGTCGAGGCGGAGGAAAAGCGATTGTGGAAAGACAGACTACGGGATCTGGGATTCTACGTTGCCAACGCACTGATCGAATCGGGGGATCTGGTAGCCGCAGCACGACACTTGGAAAGCTTACGCACCGAAGACGAAAAGGAAAACAACACCCTGGATGAACGCCTCGCACTCCTCTACATCAACCTCGGCGACATAGACACCGCACGCCAATATCTCTCCCCCACCCCCCTCCCAAACACAACAACAATAACCCCCCTCCTAAGCATGGCAGAAGGCCGCTACCCCGACGCCATCGAAGAATGGAAAGCCCTACCGCCCAGCGCCATCGTGACCCAGAATCTAGCAATCTGCCTATTCTATACTGGCAGAGTAGATGAGACGTTGAAGTTGCTGGATGGGCTGGTGGAGAGGGGGCGCAGTTTTCGGGCGCTGACGTTTAATTTGGCGACGGTGTATGAGCTTTGTAGTGAGAGGGGGAGGGAGAGGAAGGGGGAGTTGGTGGGGAGGGTGGGGAGGGGGATAGAGGAGAGGGGGGGAGGGGAGAGGGGAAATGCGGATTTTAAGTTGTAGATGTGAAAGTCTGTAGGTATAGGGATGAAGAAGGAATGGAATTTTGTGATATCAATCACTTGATCTGCAGGCAAATGGCAATGTATCGAGACACAGTCATGGGATTTATTCAGATTACTGGTGCCTTTGATTGGCAAGCTATCTCGCCAGGTGAGCAAAGCAGAAGCAAATTATGCTGGACTGCGCAGTCCTCAGGGGCATCAGAGACATTGTCGACCGCATTTCCCCGCTCACTTCGCAAGATTCAACGAATCTATCCAGATGGAATCTCAAATTGTCGACAACCAGACGCCAGTCGCTGCATTGGTGACTCTGCTCACCACGTCACTTTATCGCTTTGCCAGCCATGATGTTTGATGAACCGGCCAATAAAATCACGTAACACCGTTTCCCTTGATCTTCTTGCTGCCTCTCGAAAGATCTGCTTTCTCCATGGTGTCGGCCTCTCGCTTCTTGCCTTTACCTCCCCCTCCCGCTGATGCGGGACTTGATCCAGCCTTCGTGCGAGCCCATGCGTCGAACGGACTGACTTTTTTGCCCTTGTACGGTATCGCTTCCACAGGCTCTGGTGCTCGCTTCGTGGATGATCTAGTGACGTGACCGGTAGTCGGTGGTGTAGCGGGCGAGAAAATGGTCTGCTTCACAGGAGTGGTGACGTGCTCTTCCTCAGGATCTGTCATAACGCTGTCGTGAGGATCCTCGATATCTGTTGGGGCCTCTTCGTCATCGATGTGGGTGGTTTCGCGATTTTGGCGCTGCTTTTGGGTGGGAAATAGGAGGCGTGGTTTGATGGACGAGCGTGTCAAGGGCCGAACACCGTTTGATTCGAGGTCGGCATCCTCTGATTCTTCTAGATCGTCTCCGCCTTCAGGGAATTTGCGGAAAACTTTCTTGCCGCGGCTGCAAAGCGGTGTTAGTGTTGTCTCCCCGCTGCGCTTGATGGGTAGAACTCACAACACATAAACCATCCCCTCGTCACGATCAAAGACATCTTTGATCTCCTTCCTATCTTCGGCCGTAGGAGCCGCTTTGCGCTTTTTGCTGGTTCTTCCCTTGCTTGGCTCTGGGGGTGGAGCATGCTCTTCGGATTGTTCGTAGAAAGGGTTGTCCTCGGTTGGATCCAATTCAGGAACCTTGTCTTTCGAGTCTGTGTATATCTGAATCTTGCTTTCTGAGCTCGCATCCTCCTCGTCCTCTTGCGAGCTGTAAAGAGAGAATCCTACATGCCGTTTGTTCCTCCTCTTCCGAGGAGTTGGCATCGCATCTTCAACAGAATGGACGGGGAAAAGAACCCTGGCTGCAGCGTTTACTGCAGCTGGCTGTACTTGTTTCTTACGCGGGGTCTTCGCTGGTGTCGGCAACATACTTGTGGCAGCATTCAGTGACGGCTGTCGTAAAGTTGGGAGTTTGTCCTGTTCTTGTGTTGTATTGAGTTCTGTGGTTGAGCTACGGCCGTTCAGGGTCTTGGCGTCATTGCTACGATTCGACATCCTGCTTTTGCGGGATTCGACCCTAGGCGAGGTATGTGTTGAAGAGGGTGGAGAATATGTGTGTGTGGCGGAGCGTGAATTGAAAGATTTCTTCGACTTTAAGGATGCCGGACTATGTGAGACGTCCTCTGGAATAGGTGGTGGAGTTTCTAACGCGCGTGAAGAGCGCGGTTGTGTATGCCGCGTGCTCTTGCGAGTCGAGTGTCGATAATGGTCGTATTTAGCCCCGTGGAGCGGCGTTGGTGGTGGTTGTACGCTAGCTCGCAACGGAGGTGTTGTTGCCATGCTGTGTTGGCCAGGAAAAGGTTCGTGCTCACAATCAAGGGATCTTATAATCAAATCTGCCCAGTATTCATCTGATCTGTACAAGTGACAACCGGCCTTTTAAGGATGGAGGCGAGAGCGATCGTTTTCTCCCAAGCGCCGCAAGGGCCAAATTAAACCACGGACTCAGAGCAGCAATTAATAGCTAAGTTACAAGAGCAAGTAATAGTCGAAGTGTGAATACGTGCAAAGCAATTGTAGGAGCATATGTGGGCGACAGGGAAGGAGTCGAGGGAGATGTCGTCGAGAATGTTGTTCCTTGGCACTTTTCGGGATGGCTGGAAAATGAAAATGGTGGGGGAGGCTGAAATCGCTTGAGCACGGCGCGTACCTCGACAATCAACAACACGTCTTTCCAGCAGTCCAGGCCTGAATTACGGCCGCATCGATGCCAACTAGACCATCTCATCGTCGGCATAATGGCCCAAAGTGATACCCCAAACTTGGATTCCCTCTCCCTCTCCGACACAGACCTCAACGACACAGAAGACCTTTTCGCATCTCCGTCTGTGCCCTCCAGGAAGCCAAAAGCTGTGCAGCATCCGGAGTCATCACGAAAGAATCCTTCTCATAATGCCCCTCCTCCGCCACCAGAAACATCTGAAGATGCCCTCGCCGCTCATGAACAATCCTTGAAACGTGAGCTCTCGTCTCTACGCACGATGAACCAAGTCGTCTCTGGTGTGGTTGAATCCCTCGAAAAGGCAAAGTCAAATATGGAGGTTGTCTCTGCTACCGTCACGAATGCATCAGAACTCTTAACAACATGGACCCGAATTTTGAGCCAGACTGAGCACAACCAGCGATTGATCTTGAATTCGAAGTGGCAAGGCGCGAGCCAGGATATTGCCGACGGAGAGAATGAAGAAGTTTTGAAGCGGCAAGAGAAGGAGAGGAGGGACGCCGAGGAAGTTCGAAGGGCAGAGGCAAGGGAGGGGGAGAAGGAAGAGGAAGAGCGGCGCCGGATGACGGAGGCAGCTCCGTCTAAGGGACAGCGAGGGAGGGCGAGAGGGACGGGCAGAGGTATGAGTAGACCGGGAGCTGGTGGATATGTTGGGGTCGGTGGTCAAGGAGGAGTCAGAGGCACCACTTCGAAAGGGATTCCAACGCCCGGGAGAGGTAGTGCTCTTGGGAGGGGTGCCGCGAGAGGCAGGGGAAGACAATAACCCGGAGGGTGCGGAGGGTGGAGGCTTCGAGATGATGATTCTATGCACGATGTGTCACTGCTTACTGATTTATGATACCCAAGATTACTACTTGTGCTCAATTGGGATAATGGTCAACCATTGATAACGCCTCCTGCGATTGCTCAACCCCCGAGGCGCTTCAGCACGATACATTGAACGTTTCTCAAACGACAGCGAACACGACACTGATGATCCTGGACAGTGCGATAAGCTGTGAAGACTGTTGTAGCGCCTGCATGAATCAAATTGCAACACAGGGGACTTTACTCGGGCATTTTTTCCTTTTTCGTGCTTGCATGATCATGATTGTTTGCGCCGAGGCACCCACGCACCCACGCCATGATAGTAATCATCACTTATCGTAAGAGACAGTCATATCGTTGCACCAAAGCGTGGGGTTGCAAGCTCACTTGTCATCCGTCGACTACACTGGAGCTGATGCGATCGCCTCTTGATTGGGCGATCTGTGTCATGACCACATTGACCGCCGATTCGTCAAAGAGACGCTATGCCTATTAAACGACGATTGCAAGAACAGTCTGTAGAAGCTATAAAACATCCCGGTTGCCCCATTGATTACCCTGTAGATTCAATACTGATATTTGTTTTCCTCTGGAGTGTTTTTCATCAAAAGTCTGTATCACTCTGGGAGAGTCATTGCCACGATATCGTAACAGCCTTCCGATCACCCGACACAAATCGTGCTTGCTGTCGGAACATCTCGTCGCCGCGATGGTAGAAGCTGCCATGAGCAATGTTGCTCCATTCCTACGAATACCTGCGGAAATTCGTCTCGCCATCTACAAGCTCCTACTTACCGATCACCAAGACAAGACTCTACGCATTCGCACTGAAACACCTTCGGTCTACGAAAAACGTAAGAAGGAGCAAAGAGAGCGACGTAGATTCAGATTCATAGCCGATCGAATGCGGTCCTGGAGTACTGAATCAACGTACTGTTTCCAAAAGTCACCTTTCCAGGAATTACACACCGCCATCCTCGGTGTGAACCATCAAACTCATACAGAAGCGTCTCACGTCCTCTACTCTGAGCATTCCTTCGACTTTGACATGGACATTGAAAGTATCCTGCCCTTTCTTCAAGATCTTACCCCTGAGAGTCTCTCCTCAATCAAGCGCATAAAGATGGTCAAGCGCTCGTTACCTTATACCAAGGACTTCGATCGATGCGAGTGGCGGAATGCCTGCGCATTCATCGCTGAGAAAACCAGGTCGAAAGAAATGCAACTGAAGCAGTTGGACCTCAATATATGCGGAGGAACGCCGTCCCTAGCAAACAGGCCCGCTCTACATTGGAAGCAACGCCATACTTACACCAAATCTGATTTCAGTACCATATCAAAGTTGGATGAAATTGAGGAGGACATGGAATGGGTAAGGCACATTGTTGCTATTCAAGGACTGCAGGTCCTCAATGTCCAGGCATTGCTAGAACATTGTCCTATTCCCGGCTCGAAAAAGATGGCCTTTTTCGTCAGCTTCTCTGCGAGTATCGAGAAGGGTTTCGCGGAATATTTGAGGTCTCTAATGTCTGTGCAGGCTTCCTAGAGTCTATGGTTGGCGTTGATTGGGGAACTGTGTTTACATCCCTAAACCCAGATAGGCTAGTGGCTCCGCTAATCTACTCTTGGTCTGGCATTCCCAGCCACATCGTGAAATCTACAGCCTCCTCCGAACACAACCATTCCAAGTTTAAACAATTAACCAGCCATTGCAATTGCTAGATTATCTCCCTTGGTAGAATATGCTCTCTTTCCAATAGTTCTATTCTTATTTTCCTCTGTGCTTTATAGGCGACAGCGATTTACGCAATTTGCACAGGTTGGTCGAGTCTCTATTATCCACGTGAAGAGACCCAATATCTGTACTTCCATCCAGCTTCTCGAGGACAATTTTAATACTTATCCTCATCAATGTATCCATCATCTCTGCTTCTCATGTGCCTACTCTCTTCTACATCCTTACTCTCTCATGCCTTCCCTTTGATACCTCAGCCGCTTCCCATCCGAAGGCGTGTCGCTTATTCCGTAGTCGCTGTTGATGGAGGCTCAGCGGCGACCTCATCGCTGTCCAATGCACCAGCTGCCACAACAGTTATTCATACTTCAGACCAGACCGAGACTGTCACTGCCCCCGCAGTCACCTTGCCCGCCTCAACTGAAACGATTGTGTCTACGGCACTGGTCAGCACGTCAGAGCCAGCAAGGACGGTCAAAATTAGCGTAACCTTGTCAACGTCCCTGCGATTGACCAAATCATCCCCAAAAGCCACGTACACGGTCGTCGATGCCGGGGCAACACCTACAATTGCGCTTACCAATCTATACTCGACGGAAACCTCCACCACTTCGACGACTATCAGTTGCACTTCATCGACTCTCACTTTGAGTTCAACCTCCACTTCAGCTTCCATTTTAACGACCACTCCTGGTCCGTTTTCGACTCTCACTTTAACGCCAACCTCCACTTCAGCTTCCATTGCAACGACAACGCCTCGTCCGTCTTCGACTCCCAGTATGTCATCTGCAGCCCATGCAAACCCGATGTCGTCCACGATGGGCCCAATGGAACCGGCAATTCCAGCAGAGGCAGCGCCTTTACCGCCAGGTCTTGCTCCGCCTTCATCTTCTTACATCACTACACCTGTTATACAGCCAACGAAAACTTCAAAAACATACGATAACGGACTTTGGCATACCAACTACCGATCCTGGAATACGACATTGACGACTCAGACCTTGTCGGCAACTGTCAGCAGCACTAGTGGAGCTTATGCTCATGCTTATAAACTTCGGAACAAAGGTTGAAATTATTCTTCTACTATCCATAACCCTCACTACGCAAGGCAAAGCAATGCAGCATCGCAATCACGATTCACCCGAGGCATTCGCCAAATAGTACTTCACGAGATCACGATTTTCTCGACGACAAACGAGGCTCTGATATGGTTGACAGATGACCCTGTACTCCAAAGTCTCTGTGCCGACGTCAATCGGTGGGACTGAAGTGTGCGGAGGAGCGAGCCATGCTTGATGAAGATATGAAGGAGGACTTTGATGATGAGATTGTGATCAGATTGATGGAGGCAGTCGATTTGGTGGGCACTCCAATGACACTTTAGAGCGGTGATGTCTTCGGCATTTTCCATAGCGGAGGCGTTTGGGGGATGCCTAGGCGCAAGATGTTGAATACATGATATTTAAAATTGATATTTTCTGGCAAATGCTATCATTCTTGTCCACATGCCAATCAATGCTACCTTGCGATGCCGCAGCTGATGCAACTATCAACGTCTTACAGTACAGTATTTGCCTTCAAAAGTACCTACCCTCATCTCATCAGAATAGGCTGTATTTCTTTTGTTCTATAATGCATGCGTGATTTGTTGGGAATTTTGCTGCAGTAAGGTAATAAAAGGAGTAGGTGATGTCCGTGATTTATGTCCCTTCAGGAAATGCTTGGCACAGTTTTCAGACCTCGACGCTTGGAATTATTCCGTCCTCATTGAATTTCAACCCATGGTGCACGAGCTTCCCCGCGCAGTGTGTCACTGATTATGACAGACCGGATGGGGTCGCCCCCGGCCATTGAAGACCAAGCCAGGCTGCTGGAAGATGCCCTGGTTATGGTACGGCAACAGACGCACCAAATGCGTAAATGCCTGGAGACCCCGGGAAAGCTCATGGATGCATTGAAATGCAGGTATGCTCAGCTGTCGTTTCCTGCTACCTCGCATCGAAACAGGTGCTGACAGCAATCTATGTACGTTCAGTTCCACTTTAGTCTCTGAGCTCCGGACAAGCAGTTTGGGACCCAAGCAGTACTATGAGCTCTACATGTCTGTTTTCGATGCTCTCAGGCACCTCTCTGTATACCTTCGCGAATCGCATCCTGTCAACCACCTGGCCGATCTCTACGAATTGGTCCAGTATGCAGGCAATATCGTGCCTCGACTATATCTCATGATCACTGTTGGGACTGTTTACATGGGTATTGAGGATGCGCCAGTCAAAGAAATCATGAAGGATATGATGGAAATGAGCCGTGGTGTTCAACACCCGATACGAGGGCTGTTCCTAAGATATTATCTTTCCGGGCAGGCGAGAGATTCGTTGCCGGCAGGGAGTGGGGATGGACCGGAGGGCAATTTGCAAGATTCCATAAGCTTCATCTTGACGAATTTTGTAGAAATGAACAAGCTGTGGGTGAGATTGCAGCATCAAGGTCATTCAAGAGAAAGGGAGCAAAGGACGAAGGAAAGGCAAGAGCTCCAGCTGCTCGTGGGAACCAATCTGGTACGATTGAGCCAATTGGTCGACCTCGAAGCATACCAAACGGTCATTTTGCAACCCCTCTTAGAACAGGTTGTCCAATGTAGGGACGTATTAGCTCAGGAATATCTACTTGAAGGTCTACAGTTCTTCCTGGAGTATAATTCTGGCCAGCTGACATTTTGGTTTTCAGTCATAACGCAAGTCTTCCCCGACGAATTCCATCTCAATACCCTAGATCAGCTGCTTTCGGCAATCGCCCGCCTGAACCCACATGTAAACATCAAAGCTATTGTCATTGGACTAATGGACCGACTCTCGGCATATGCTGCAAGGGAAGCGGAATCAGAGCCCGCTGAGGAACGGAAGCAAATAGAACAAGATGCGACCTCTAGGTTGATGGAGAAGCTCCGGATATCCAAAGAGGCTAAATCCCCTGAAGGCAAGGCCGATGGCGTTGATGGAGAAAAGCTCAATGGCGAACAAATCAATGGTGATAAGCCTGCAGAAACACCAACGATCGAAATTGATGGTAAACCGCACAAGGACCCTGATTCGAGCGACCAGCCCAAGGATGATGAAAGACCGCCTGCAACAAAAAACAGAGGAATACCGGAGGACGTAAAACTTTACGAGATCTTCTACGAGCAAGTAATCAATTTGGTCAATGCACAACGTTTACATATTCAAGATACCATTGCTTTACTCATTTCGCTTTCCAATCTTGCTCTGTAAGTAATCCGCAATTCCTTGACAGAACGTAGCTGATTCGATGGCCAGTAACATTTACCCCGAACGCTTAGGTAAATTTTTGCTGGTCTCACCCGCAAAGCAATGCTAAAATCATTCAGAATATGTGGATCGAGTTCTCTCATACGCCGACGAGAAGGTTGCCCAATATGCAAACAGTGCCGACCTCCATTCTGCGCCGACTCAATCCAACATCCTTGCCCTGCTTCTCTCCCCCATCAAAGCTTACGTCTCTCTGTTCACGGCCCTTGCACTTCCCAGTTTTGCTCCTCTTCTCCACGCTCAAACGTATCCAACACGCCGCGCTGTCGCCGGTGAAGTAGCTCGGAGCATTCTTCGAAATCAGACTAAGATTACGACCCCGGAGCATCTTGATGGCGTCCTTGAGATCCTCAGAGTACTTATAAAAGAAGGCATGCAACAGCCCGCAGGCTATCCTGGGGTACCAAGTCAGCGAAGAGGCGCCGAAACTGACGAGACAATCATGGAGCAAGGGTGGCTGGCGCGAATTGTTCATCTCATCCAAAGCCCAGATAATGACACCGAATTCAAGCTTCTCCAAACCACCCGCAAGGCCTTCTCGGACGGCAATGAACGTATCAGGTACACTACCCCCGCACTCCTCACTCCATCTATCAAACTCGCTCGCAAATACAAAGCCCGAGAACATTATGACGATAACTGGTCATCTCAATCTTCGGCGTTGTACAAATTCATGCACTCTTCGATCTCGGCCCTCTATACTCGCAACGGCGCAGCGGATCTTTGTCTTCGTCTCTTCATCGCTTGCGGTCAAGTCGCTGATCAAGCCGGCTTTGAAGAGGTAGCGTACGAATTTTTCGCACAAGCATTTACCATTTACGAAGAAGCTATCAGTGATTCGAGAGCTCAATTTCAAGCTGTGTGTGTTATTGCTGGTGCATTGCACGGTACCAGAGGGTTTGGCAAGGAAAACTATGACACGCTAATTACGAAATGCGCTTTGCATGGCAGCAAACTTTTGAAGAAGCCCGATCAATGCCGCGCAGTGTATTTGGCAAGTCATCTTTGGTGGGCGGTTGAGATACAGGCGAAGGGCGAAGAAGACCCAAAGAATGTAGGTCATGTCCTGTAATGCAACGAGTCAGAGCAGAAACTAAAACACTGCTAGCTCTACCGGGACGGGAAACGAGTCCTCGAGTGTTTACAGCGTGCGCTTCGGGTTGCAGATGCATGCATGGACACAGCAGTATCCGTAGAATTGTTTGTCGAGATTCTGAACAGATATGTGTACTATTTTGATCAACAAAACGAGACGGTAAGCGAGACTCAAGAAGTCCGAGATCACTTGCTAGGCTTACCGGATACTGACAATGGATAGGTAACAACCAAATACCTGAACGGTTTGATTGAGCTCATACATTCAAATTTACAAACGAACCAAGAGAGCTCGAGCCTAGAGGCTCCAAAGAAGCATTTCCAACGGACACTGGATTACATATCGAGCAGGGAGTATGAGGGAGTTGTCACTCAGGCCAAATAGATGCGCTTAAGACATCAGGCAACGGCGTTCATTTTGAAGTTGGTCGTTGGGACCGCTTTGTAGCTCACTGTAACATTATAAGTACGGTGTGCTATACTTGAGCGACGGAGCATGCCATTATCATTAAATCACCTATGCATATTTGCAATTCTTCCAGGCAGATCACTGATGTCTTCTTGGCTCGTCGACCGTTGGTTTCACTAGTAGCTGCATATCATTTACTGCTGTCATCAAAACAAGCTGCTCGAGGATTTGAAGGTTTTTTGCGCGCTGATACTTGGGCGGTGGACTTATACTGGCTCACTCCCAAGCAGCGCCCGATCTTGGTATTGAGTCACATAAGATTAGGTTGTTAAAGAGGCGCATCACACCAGTAACAAATATTGAGCATCTCACGAATATAGGCATAATACTTTGCTTGTAGAGTGGGCTCACAATTGCACCGACAAAAAACAGTGATGCCTTTTCAATCTCGTTAGCATTGAGAATATGTACGTGCGTGGTGAAAAGCTGTTAAGAGGCCCATAAGCTGGGACATTGCCGCCAATAGAATGAGGATATGGAAAATCTGGTGTGAGCTCCCCCAGACATCAAATCTGCCCGGCTGAAACCTCTCTGGTACACGGGCCTGAGCGTTGCATCGTCAGCTTTACTTTGTCTCTCCACGAGATTGCGAAGTAGCGATGACTTACTGCATAGATAGCCGCCCCAAGAATATAAAGGAAACCTTGCAGGACTGCCCAGTTGAGACCAATCGACTGTTTCATTTTCTCATGTCCGTACAGCCCTAATCCGTGGAAGACCGGGAATACGGCAGACAGGCCATATGCGACAAACATGCTCGCTCGAAAAGGTCTCCACAAAGGCGTTCTGAACTTGGGATTTATAGAGACCCAAGAGCAGCCCATGCCGATGGCTGAGATCTGACGCCTTAATTTCAGTGGTTGGCGGGAGATGGTGAGGATGGCTGGGACACACCATTGTCCAATACGTTCTCTGCAACATGAGCTCGCAATAGAAACCGTAATAGACGCTCGGGACCATGCTTCCCCAAATGAGAGCGACGATTCCTAGGTAGTCTAATTGATTTCCTAGACGATTGACCTGCCAAACAGTCAGTAATAGGACCCACGTGAGTCGGAGATGGAAAAGGGGCCATTGCGCGTGCGGGACTGTACCCCGGGGGAATGATTGGATATCAAATGATACCCAGCAGAGATTCCCAAACACGACATAGCCCCCACAAAGAAGCAGCCAAAGGCCAAAACATCCCCCGTCTTCACACCGAAGCGCTCAAGAACATATAACGACAGCGAAATGAAGAAAAAGATGAAAGTCCCCAGCAAATGACTGTGGATATTAACCGATTCATTATGCAAATAAAACAAGCTCTGGAAGCATTTCGCATAAGAATAGCTTTCCGGTCGATAGTGCGTCAAGATGAAATGATTGTCCTGCCTCCATGGCGGAAGAGAATTGTAGGTGAGTAGAAACGGGCCCGTGGGTGGTCGTCGGCGCGATGCATTTTCGGCTTCTTGCACGGTTAGGAGGCTGTGGAGGGTTTGGATTGGGGTTGTTTTGGCACGCGGGGGTAGTCGACGCGACATCATGCCGGTTTGGGCATGTCTGTGGAATGGAATGGATGGAAATGAAATATAATGTTGATAAATATGCGGTGAGTATGACGTTGGGTGAAAATTGCTTGGCGGGGGTGGAAACCCTGCAAGATAAATGCGATTCATTTAGTCCTCATTATCAAACAATGCTTTTGGTTAGAAAATATGATGTATCTATTTATGCATCATGATGAGTTCTGGCAACGCTCGCCATCAACAGCGAGGAGGATGGAACAGGCTGAAGCCGGTTTCCGTGGATTATCTCGATAGCATCGGGCTTCCTTCAAAAGGAGACACAAGGTGCTTTCTGGGTTAACTACCCTCTAGGAGACTTCCGTTGACACGACCTAGATTGTTAGACTTTGCAACCCAAGAGAATTACTTTTCCAAGGTCGTGGAACGGAATAATGCAATTCAGCCCTCAGACAATGGCCTTGATGACGCTTTTGCATCACTCTCCCTTGATGGGAAGTCAACCCAAAATCCAGCGAGCAGGACTGGAGGTCCGAAAGGAAGAGAACCAGCCGAGAGCCAAGTTGGACAGTCAATTCCAATGTCAAATGAATTATCGACAGTACTGATGGCCATGCGTAAAATTCGCGAAGCGATAGTCGCTTCAGCTCGGACTGACGGATTTGCTTTACACGTTTACAAATTCATCATTCGTGCTACGATACTACTGAACCATATGGAGTCTTATCATCCCGCTCTCTTGCATCTCTTGCATAAATTACATCCTGTTGTCCCCCTCGCGAAGTCAGAATTCCAGGAATTCCTTGGATATTATATACTTGACCTAGCATGCAGGCAAGATGGTTTAAGTGAAGCTTATAGAGCTAAATGCCAATTTAGATATAGCGATGCCAGAGTTGAAGCAGTGCTCAAGGCGCTGGCCCATGGCAATTGGTGCGTGTTTTGGATGCTTCAGAAGGTTGTGACGATACATCAAAGGTCATTGATGGAGAAGGCCGAAGATAGAATCCGGACCCAAGCACTCAAATGCATAGCGAAAAGCTACCTGAGCGTGGACAAACAGTATCTCGAAAAGTCTATGCAACGCCCGTGGGAGAAAATTGAGGGAAGAGATGGAATGGGCTGGCAACTCGACGGCGATGTCGTCACGATCAAGAGGGTCAAAAAGAAGTAATGGTCCTTCAAAAAGATCCATGGCAGTGCCGAGGCCATTAATCCCACGTGGAAGTCCATGTGCGGGCAGCAAACAAAGTCATCGCTCATATCCCACCTGGTGAGGTATGTCGCTTCTAGGCCAGGAAGCCCGTTGTGGCAAGTTTGCAGACTTGGCAGACTTGAATTTTGAATTCCATCCCCATGACAGCATTCCTATTTAGATGGGATATCTATCGCTGGCCAACAGAGGCTCTGTTAACCAATGAGGTTAAGTATGCACGGAGAACGATCTCCGCATTAGGAAGGTTTGCCGACGCACTCTAATTTGAGCGACTCATCGTCTCTTCTTTCTACATCATAATGCCACAATGAAGGACGTGAGACGTTTGTCTTTATAAGTCATATGTATCATTGTACGACCCGAGTGGATGCTAAAACGTGAGACATTTGTCTTTGAAGTCATATGTATCATTGTACGGTATTAATGATCGACATCAGAGGGATTAATTATCTCTTCGAGACTGAGGCTAGAACCCTCATTGACTGTCTCTTCGGAGACTGAGGCTAGAACCCTTATTGACTGTCTCTTCGGAGACTGAGGCTAGAACCCTTATTGACTGTCTCTTCGGAGACGAAGGCTGAAACCCTTATTGTGGAGGTGTCAGAGCTTTTCTTCAAGCCATCCTCTCAATTTTTTGAAACCAATCGGGCGAAAGCCTGGCTCTTTTTTACTCATATTTCACGTCCAAAATCCTTCATACTTTTCGAGTACCTTGGCTGCGGTGGACTTGAAAGGGCGAAGATTTGGGACACACGCCAGAAGTGAGGGTCTGGTATTATCAGAACGAGAGCTTCTTAGCCGATGAAGTTTGGAAAGCCGGTTGAAGACTCAAAAGACAAGCCATTTTCTCTGGTAAGGCTTCTGATATTGGTCTTGACAACGTGTGAAAGGAACGATTCATTGGAGCAAGGATGGACCGAACATTGAAGAGATCGTTTGGAATCGAATTCACACGACCCTCACTGGACCTGAGTGTACCATGAGCAAAATTAATTGCACTCCTTCTAAAGTGAGCAATAAGAACCAGACTGCTTTCAATAATGTATTCGAAGACGTGAGAGAGCTCGGAGGGGTCCAGAGGACGCTCTAGGGTTAGGGTATGATGAAGTCAAACCTCGGCTCTTGTCCTCTCCCCCTTCACAACGCCGGCGACACGAGACTTTGATTGACCCACAGCATCTTCTGCTGTGACAGTCGCTCATCTGCGGGAAGCTTGCTGTCTGCTCAGCTCCGAGTCAGGTCGCGTCTAAGTTACGAACCGTAACAGCAATGGCAGAAAAGCGCGTCGCTCAAATTGCTGGGCACCTCTTCCCGAAAGGAATGCTCACTGGTCAAGTATGGCTCAGTGCTCTCTGATATTCAGCTTTGATATTGACCAGCTCTGCTCAGGTCGCCATAATAACAGGCAGCGGACAAGGCATCGGCGCAGAAGCAGCGAATCTCTTTGCCAAAGAGGGCGCAAAGGTCGTTGTGCAGGACATCGATGCTGGTATTTCCATCGTTGATTCTGCTTATGCGGCATTGCGTTAGAAATTTGCCGGCTGATCGAATCGTGGACGAACAGCCAAGGCCAATGCAGTCGCAAAGGCTATCAACGATGCCGGCGGAAAAGCGATAGCCGTACCAGGTGATATGCTGAACGCTCAATATATAGACGAGCTGGTCAAGAAAGCTGCCGAGTTTGGAGGGGGAAAGATCCACATTATTGTCAACAACGCTGGTTTCACCTGGGACGGCGTCATACACAAGGTAAGCTTTCGTCGGAAATTCCAATGGACACGGCACCGGGCGGTAGCTGAGAGTGTATGTTGCAGATGACAGACAAGCAATGGGACACCATCATCGCTTTACATAATACTGCTCCTTTTAAGCTCGTGAGAGCCGCAGCGCCGTATTTTAGAATCAAGGACGGGGAGCCTAGAAATATAATCAACATAAGTAGCACTAGTGGAGTTAACGGCAATGCGTATGCGTTGTCATCGGATATGTAAAGAGTGTTCGAAGCTGATATCCTCATAGCGGTCAAGCCAACTATGGCCTTGCAAAGGCAGGCGTAACAGGCCTATCAAAAGTCATCGCCAAAGAATGGGGTCCTTCTTTCGGAGTGCGTGCAAATACGTATGCCTCACTCTTCCCCTTTGGCAAATCTGATTTCGCTGACGTTCTTTCTCCTCAGCGTGGCCTTTGGTCATATTCTTACTCGTCTCACTGCAGCGAAAGAGGAAGGGGCTTTCGTGACTACGCCTGACGGTAGCAAAATTGCGCTCGGTATACCGAAGGCCCAAAAGGAAGCGGCGGGCAGTAATGCACATATGGACATACCACTTAGAAGACCGGGTACCGCGACAGAGGCTGCGAGTGTAATTTTGGCAGTCGCGAGTCCGTTGTTCTCATACGTCAATGGGCAAACTATCATGGTAAGCTCGAGGTGTCATCCATTAGAGACGTTTATGCTGATTATTCCAGGTGACGGGTGGTAGGAATATGTAACAACAAGAAAGGATATCATTCTATATACTCATGAGGTGAATTCCGAACATTGAAGTATTACATGCTCATTAGCCTTCAGGTCGAGCGAAGAAGCGGGACGGAGTGCAATTGTGAGGCCACATCTTCGATGACCACAACGACGAGGCCAGCTGTTCAGACATCTCGCCACGAAAACAGAGGCCTATTCCACGGTCTCGCAGCAATGGGTCGACAGATCTCGCTCAGTATATAGCTTCGTCACCGACGTGCTGGCTCAGTGCGCACAGCAGCACGAACTTTAAGAGAATAAGCCTATGCATTTGTCCAAGCATTCTTAGTGTCTGATCCAGATTACAGCTGAGAGCCATTCTGGAGTTCCCTCTGATTGCCTTGAGGCGATGTATGACAAGCTCCAGAGGAGAAACCTCGACCTAAATAGAATAGCTATATTCGGGCCGCTCGCATGATGCCAAGCTCACATCCACTGATTTGTGGTAGCTTTCATTATCCTAATGGGCTTTATTAGAAAATACCATTTAATGACCTAGGGAAAATTGGTATTGGCGGCATCGGCTCAACGGTACCAATTGACGACGCAGGTGTTCAATATTCCGAAGCAGAACATGCTGGTCACAGATTGAGTCTCCTTGCTTGCACTGATTTTAACCGTAACTTTAGTCATAGTGTATCACATCTAGACACGGGGCCATGGCAATGCATAATGCACGGATCTTTGTTGGTGACTTAGATCCCAAGATAGAGGGACTTAGCGCTCCTTAATCGTTTGGCTATGTGGCATTCGCTTCCACGGGATGTTTGTCTAAGCTTTCACTACAAAGCCACCGTGTCAGCGCTGTATCCTCGGCTTGAGTATGAGAATTGTGAGACTATGGGTGCACATACTACCATTGAATCAGAGATCCTATCAAGAACGCCCAACTCCCCCAGAAGGTTGCTAACGAAGATTCATACTCGGCGCCGCTATCGCCGTGCGCGGGACCCAAGGCACCACTGAGCTTATCCGACATTAGCTTTACAACTGAGGACACAATTTGTAGACTGAGGAAGTATTTACTGTGAAACCAACAGCGCCCACTAGATTCCAGAATCCGATATGCCAACCAAGGATCCCAAAAGCAGGTAGATACCATTTGGTCTGCGTTTCTAGCATAAATAACGATCCCGAAATAATGAAGCCTGATCAATCGCATTAGTATATTCCAGCATGGCGAAATAAATCATCTAACCCGTCCCGCCTACGACCTGTGGTACCCAGTAAATACCGTCAAGTAGATTTTGCGACATCTTGTTGTTTATACCCGGGAGAGCGGTAAAGCCAGATATCTGATTACTGTCAGTGGTCTTTCGAAAAGCTTCGTGAGGGATTCGCGAACCCAAAAAATCGTGGCTCCACAAAATTGAGCGGATGACGCAAGGAAGCCCAGCTCCCTAATATAGTGAGTCTTGAGATCATGCATCGAAGGCCACCAAATGAATGAGGTAACCGAGCTTTTCTCGTCTACTGATTCATTTACTTTACCGGCAGACGGATTTGGCGAACCGGTTTGCACTTTCATAGCAGGTTCTTTGGTAGATCCTCTGCCAACAAAATTACCCTTATTTGCATGATGATGTACGCATCTGTTATTGTCAGGCAGAACTCCAATCCTGCTAGGGCTCGCTTCATCGCCAGCACCAAGTTGTTCTAGTGCCCAACCAAAACAGCCAGTTCGATTTTCATTTATTGCCTGTTGAAAAACTCGCGGTCAAGACTTGGACATGAAATCGCAATTGTCCTCCTCGGGTACATGTCAAACTAAATGCGCGCTGCCCATTGGTAGTCATATATTTTAGGTTGACATACCTCGATCATCAGTAGAACACTCCCAATCTCGAAGATCGTGGCTCCGATAAATGCTGAGACTCCTCCGCCCACCAACAGCTCGTTATGGAATTCGGTGTTTGGCTGCACTAAGGGGAGGAAGGCGAAGAAAGCATTGATTACCCAGACTACAGAGCCCAGGGTGAAAATTGTTGCGACCAACCACGAGACGTCCCAGTAGGGATATTGGGTGATCATCCGTCCAACGCCTCTTAAGATAGCACGTGCGCCAGAAGTCGCCTGCGGAATCAGGTACGTAGCGGAGGGATCAGAAGATCCATCGAAGACGAGAGCATGGCGCCCCTTGCGATTATCCCGAGATCGCCAGCGGACTTCGATATCGGACGCAGATTGTCCATTGTCGCGTTCTGGGTATTTCTCTCCGGCTTTGTGTAAATCTTCTAGACCTCCCTGATCATCGTCTGAAGGGCGTGATGCAACGACTGCGGAGGGTGTATGTCTGAATGAGGCCAAGGTTGGATTCAGGAACGAAAAGGGGCCCGTGACTCGTTCATGTTGAAGTTCAAGGGAACTGTGGCCTTTGAAGGGCTCGTGCGCCTGTGAGTAGAACGCTTGATTGCGGCGCATATCTAGCTTCATCACGCGCAAGCTACTACAAGAACCAAGAGGTCAGCTTGATGTTCACGTAGGAACTGAACAAAGATTCTCAAATGGAACATCTGCAGGAGACAAGTAGCCTTCGAGATCTATAGACTCACCTTTCTTGTGAATCAATATTCTCATCCAGCATAAATAAATAGCATTTGGGTCATCCTTCGTCTTGGTCTGACGTACTTATGATATGTCACAATTGATAAATGTGGGAACACTTGGCCATGCGCGCCAGAATGAAGCATTACTTTAGACTTCTCCGTCCCGAGGGTCCCTGCAGTAGCCCCGAACCTTTCCGTCACCAGCTCTATCTTACCCCTATATTAAAAAACGGCGCAACTCCGGTCAAATTTTAGCTTTCCGCACAAACCCCACCAAAATTTGTATGCTACAACTGCCAATTGACATATATGAACCCACATAACCTTATGATACCTTCTCGTCGCCTAAATAGGCAATTATAAGGCTGCGAATTCGAATATCTTAGTGTTTTATGCGTTAACTAACTTATCCTAGGTGGAGATGGCTCCGAACCTCTCGGTATAGCAGAAGGATCGCATTTAATAATAGGTCTTTAATAAGACTCCTATTAACGTTATAGCATATATCGAGTATATATATAAGACCGCTGTCTATCGTATTATCGATAACCTCCTCGCCTTCGGTTCGCATACTGCTCCACTAATAAGGAAGATAGAGAGGCCTTTCGCTATTCCACCTATAGTAAGGATTGGGATACGAGGGTTTATCGAGAGTAAACCATAGGTATATTAGGATGAGATGTAGGACTATCTCTTTAATATAAGGGAGATATCCGAGTCGCTAATAAGGTTATCATCTGTGCTATTATTATATTTCGTCTCTTTCGGAGGTGGAGAACCGGAAGAAGAATTAGAAGACTCCTTAGCCTTCGAGTCGTATTTATAGACGATATACACCTAAACCTACTTCCTCTTCTCCTTAATAAACTTCTTCGCCACAGCGGTAACGTTTTCCTAGTTAGTAGAATCGATATATTAACCGACTATAGCCTTCGTACTCCCACCTACCGAGATAGTCGCTAGAGCACTCTAGTATATAATAGTATACCCCTTCTTCGAAGCCTTCTCTTTAACCTTCTTAATTACTAGAGAGTTAAAAGTCTTAAAATCGAATATATAGCCCGCTTTCACACTAGGAAATATCTCCTTCTCCTTCTATAAGACACTCGTGGTAACGACGTATATACTAACTATAGCAGGCGTCTTCTTTAAAGGCCCTATAGCCTTCTCCGGGGGTGGAGAAGTAGCTATCTTAGTAGCTAGTGTATCATCGCCGGTAAGGAGTAACGTCGCTAGCTCTAGTTCTAGTTCTCGGAGTAGATTTAAGCTTCAGCTTCGGCTTTATATTCGACTTCCTCTTATCAGCACCTCTATAGGCTTCATCAACGATTACTTTAGCCGTAAGGGCATTCTTACTAAGTGGCTTTCGGTGATAAGGTGGACCTATAGCTAGGTAGCTAGTAACGGCGACGTTACTAGCCTACGATTAGTTAGAAGACTCCGCAACGTATAAAACACTAAGATAATCGAATTCGCAGCCTTATAATTACCTATTTAGGCGACGAGAAGGTATTATAAGGTTATATAGGTTTATGTATATTAATTAGTAGTTATAGTATACAAATTTTAGTGGGGTTTATACGGAAAGCTAAAATTTGACCGGAGTTACGCCGTTTTTTAATACCCCTATATTCGAAAGCGGCGTAACTCCGATAAAATTTTATCTTTCCGTATAAACCCCACTAAACTTTATATACTATAACTACTAATTAATATATTTAAACCTATATAACCTTATAATACTATCTCGTCGCCGGAATAGGCAATTATAAGGCTGCGGATTCGATTCTCTTAGTATTTTATAAGGTTAACTAACTTATCCTAGGTAGAGATAGCTCCGAACCTCTCGGTATAGCAGAAGGATCGCATTTAATAACAGGTCTTTAATAAGACACCTATTAACGTTATAGTATATATCGAGTATATATATAAGACTATATATCGAGTATATACATAAGACTACTATCTATCGTATTATCGATAACCTCCTCGCCTTCGGTTCGCATACTACTCCACTAATAAGGAAAATAGATAGGCCTTTCGCTATTCCACCTATAGTAAGAATTGGGTTACGAGGGTTTATCGAGAGCAAACTATAGGTATATTAGGATGAGATGCAGGACTATCTCTTTAATATATAGGACGGTCTTAAAAACACTACGTTCTATAAAGATTAGTCGGAAAAACCTTCGTCGTATAGCATCCGAACGGTCGTAAGAGCACTCTATTAAATGATAGTATACCCCTTCTTCGAAGCCTTCTCTATAACCTTCTTAATTACTAGAGAGTTAAAGGTCTTAAAATCGAATTTGTGGCCCGCCATCACCCTAGGAAATATCTCCTTCTCCTTCTCCTTCTATTAGACACTCGTAGTAACGACGTATATACTAACCGTAGCAGACGTCCTTTTCGGAGGCCCTATAGCCTTCTCCGGGGGTGGAGAAGTAGCTATCTTAGTAGCTAGTGTATCATCGCCGGTAAGGAGTACGTCGCTGTTTCTCGGACTAGACTTGGGCCTAGTCTTCGGATTTGACCTCCTCCTCTTATCAGCACCTCTATAGGCGTTATCAACGATTGCTTTAGCTGCAGCGGCGTGCTTAGGGGTAGGCTTTCGGTGACGAGGTGGGCCCATAGCTAGTAGGCTAGCGACGGCGACGTTACTAGCCTACGATTAGTCGAAAGACTCCGTAACGCATAAAACACTAAGAGAATCGAATCCGCAGCCTCACAATTGCCTATTCCGGCGACGAGATGGTATCATAAGGTTATGTGGGTTCAAATATGTCAATTGGCAGTTATAGCATACAAAGTTTAGTGGGGTTAGTGCGGAAAGACAAAATTTTATCGGAGTTGCGCCGCTTTCGAACATAGGGGTATAGGGGTATCTAAGGTAGAAGAAGATCTGAAGCCTTCTACTTCATTATTCGCCGATGACTGTACAGCAATTGTTGTTGTCAGTTACATTTCCCCATAAGTGCTCGGTCTAAAGTCGTAAGGCACCTATAGGCGGCAAGATTCAAACAGCAAGCTGTGAAAAGTACAAGTCTGATACTCAAAGGGCGAGTGCTATGCATCGAACTCGCCAATGACACTTTGGGACTTTATCACAGGTTGAATTTGATGCCAGTATACTCACGCAATACAAGCAAGAGATTTTACACGACGATAGGCAGTGTACAAGGTGATATTTAACATAGGGCTTCGGCGCTTTCGCATTTGAGTATTTACGGAGACATCAAGTTCGGCACCATTCCTACTGATCCGCACAACGTTGTATTGAAGTAAGTAAGAGTAGGGAAACAAGTCCACAATTGCGGGATATAAGCTCAACGTTTGCCAAACTACCGTCGGTCTCAAGATATTGGGGCCCGAAATTCTCTTACCTCGGTGTTTTGGTGATTGAAGACACATCTGGCGTGGGCCGCAGCGACGCACAAACATCGTGAGGGCAACACAGGCGAAGCATCTGAGGAGTCTAAAGCATAATCGTTCCTCGGGCATGGCGGCATCTATATAGGTGTTGCTGGTTCTCAACATGTGGGTCAGCAACTATGTAGCTTGGAATTTGCAGCAGCAACATTGGATTGCTGGTGACATTATCCAAGTCTCCAGGTGTATATCCAGGAACTGACGCCTGGATTATATCCCTTGCTCTTTTAGAATGCTGTGGCCACTGCATGGCGACTGCTAGTGTTTCAGTCAGGCTGACTTTGATATCAACATTCGATCGTCTGACAATGAGACAGACATAACAATGCTGTTCATATATATCAACTTGCAGGATTCCTGCATTCGATACGCTGCTGCATGCAAAGGTCACAAATGTGTATCGCGAGGAACGTTCATGTTACCCAATCTCAGAGCGACCCAGCATGCCTCAACGTTCCCGCACAAGTAGGTAGGGGATATCGAATTGCACTGGTGATTTTGGGGTTTCATTTTCAAGCACATGATCTTCAACAGTCAAATGGGGGCTTTCGAATAACAGTCACGATAAGGATGTTCACCAATGGAGCCGCCAAGCATGTGACACCCTCACAGAACCTTTCGATGACGTGGATGGGATGGTGTTAGTGGTGCATGTGAGATCGACGGTGATATCTTTCGACTACTCTACAGAGACTGCTTTGCCGAGGCTAGGGTCTCTGGAAGGCGTTAGATCATGGCAGCCATGAACCATGGTCCCTGATCAAACTCCGTCGCTATCCGGGCGCCCAGCCTTGGGAACGGGACGATCATCAAAGCCCAGGCCTGATCGATCCCGTTCGAGAATTTTAATCGCCCTTGGCGAAACGTGGCCTCCGAAACGGCCGCTCAGGTGACCCTTCAGGCGGCTTGATGCAAGGCCAGTGCACCCGACAGAGACGATCAAACCAGCCGTGTGGTGATTTGCTCCTATCCCTCTGCATCAGCGCAGGACTAAAGGAGACTAGAGGCAGCGTTGAGCTCGCCAAGAGCGGGAAGATCCAAATTTCCGGAGGGGAAACCAATGAAAGGCAGTCATGGCGTACCGACAGCCTCACGCTTGCGATCCTTCGAGAAGGATTCTAAGGATCACCGTGACCGTGACTTCTCTAGTGGGTGCCATCCGTGCGAGCCGTGCTGACCAAATGCAGCAAATTGGGCAACGCTCACTAGAGGCCTCGGTGCAAGAGGAGACCGTAGTATTCGACCATGTCATGAGGATCATCGGAGATGCTCTCTTGAGGTCTGTGCCTTTGGTGCCCTGACTGCCGTATCAGAGTGGGTAATTCATCATTCCGGCGGTCAGCAGCAAGCGCCAAAGCGAAGGATCCGCTCGGAAGGTTATCCCAATTCGACTAAAATCGAGCCGATCACATTTGACTCCGGCTTTGCTGCCATGGTCCAACGCCATATGGCGGTCGAAAGCGCAAGTACACTCGGACCCACACGAGCCACACTATCGATTTTGGGACTCGGGGCTTTCTCTTCTCATCCACGGCCAGCCCTGTTTGTGCTGGAGTCTGTCAAATTGGAGCATTTGGCTACATGCCACCAGACTGCCTTGGGGATTTCTCACACTCTCAGTGGTCGGCTGCTGAAATCGTGATGTTGTCTTCCGAGGCTAAACCTCGTCGGGCCAGGCGGCGCTTCATTGTCCGTGGAGCAAGATTTCCTTGGGGTTTCTTCTCAGTCCACCCCCCGTTGTGCACAGTGACCGCTCCTTCGGATGCACAAGAAATCCCTGCGCATTTCCAGGGCGAGAGATGATGGCCCAGCCAAACACTGAAGCCAGCCGCGACCCTCTGCTTACCTGTTTTTGGACCCGTGAAACCCCCCTCACTTCTCCGGCGTGGGTGAGACCCCTGGACAATGCCTCGGGTAAATGCCAATGATGCAGACTTGCCTTGGTCACGCAGGGACTCTGGTTAGCTGATGGTGATGGCGGGTGCGATCGCGATCCAGAGTCAGAGTCCGAGGCAGGGAGAGAGTCCCGCGTCAGCCTGGTCGCAAATCAGCGGTTGCCACAAGGCTCTGTGCCGCAGACGTGCGTGCCGATCCACCCCAGCAGGGCGAGTGGTCGGGTAGGCCAGCGACGCCTTGCAGGAATCGGGACGAGTGAGCAGGCGTGGGCAGGATGACAGTGAGGAGAGGCTACCAACCACCGTGGCACATCACCAACCACCCCACTGCGACTGCAATTGAAAGAAGACAAAAGTGCCGAGTGCCACCGTTGAAGCCCACCAACCAGCGCCTGGTCCGCCTTACCGGATGCAGACTAAGGCGCCTCCCTGCAGGCCGCAGTTGCGCACACCGTGTGTCTCCTGCCAAGTTACACGTATTGTAACCACACTGGGCGGTACGAGGCTTGCGTGGTGGGAAGTGGCGAGCATTAGCCAGGCCACCCTGCCAGAGAAAGAGAGAGAGAATGAGGCAACGCGTCATGCCCTCTCTCCGCCTCCGGATCCTCGTCATCTGCCGACCCACCCAAATCCGTCCCATGTCTCCAACCATCCCCAGCGACGCTTTTAGCCGCAACGAGCTAGTCCCCCTAGTCCTGTTCGCACCATCACACATCCCACCCCAAACACACACCCCTGCCAGTGATGCCTGCCCTGCCCGCTCCCTTCTCACCCACTCGACTCTTCCTGTCATGCCTCCCCCTTTCCCCATCGAGCCTGGTCGCCTGAGGACCCCTCCCCTCCTAGCCTCGCCCTTTCCCCATCGAGCCTGGTCGCCTGAGGACCTAGCCTCGCCCTGCCCTGCTCGCTTGCACCTGTCGGGGCTCTAGAGCGGTGGGTCGCCATGGGTCGCCTTGCACGCTGGAGCGAACGGGCCAC
>JAABUP010001577.1_pt1 | contig 47702 bp, 35 predicted proteins | sample 5559201 | NCBI WGS metagenome assembly JAABUP01 (sample SAMN10711887, study PRJNA513373) | rock metagenome | isolation source: Antarctica rocks | place: Antarctica
AACGATACACTAGTTAAAGTTCATGGGATTAGTACCATCGAACTTAATATCCTTATTAATGGAGAAGAACACACTATAGGTCTTAAAAACACCTAGTATATACCCGATTTAGTATATAACCTCCTATCACTTAGTACGCTAGACTAGAAGGGGTATCTATTTCGCTCTAATAGGCGAGGGAAACTTATCGTTAGTTATTAAACTAGGAAGGTGGCAATAACTGGAATACGCCGTGAAACCGGCTATTAGTTGGATATATCTAACAACTCCGACGAATCAGACTCTTAGTCCGATTAATTAGATTAATCGGACTAATCCGATAAACTAATTATCCTTAAAGCACCTACCTTAGGAAAGTAGGCCTCCTAGACCCTATAGTATCGACGACTCGGATATCTAAATATATAGGATGTTAAGAAGTTAGCCTCTATAGCCGAAGGAATCGATATATAGAAGGCCACCTTACTATAAAATAAAGAGCCACCTCGTAAGCTCTATAAGTCGTATGTTATAGGTAAATAGACTCGTTAACTAACTAAATTAGCTAGGCGAGTAGACCTATATAAACGAGCTATTAATGCTGGCGAGTTAATCTATTCGGATATCGCTAGGGGTGGAAAAATTACCCTAACCAATAGGAAGAAGCGATATATTTACCTCCTCCTTAATAATACTACTAATTTCGGTGAAATTAGCCTCCTCCGTAAGAAGTCGGAGGCCTATATAAAAATACGCTCCTTCTTTATACGTATAAAGAATCGCGGCACACCGGTATAACGCTTCCGGGGTAACAACGTAGGTGAAAATAGGAGCGATAAGATATTAAAGCTATACGAGGAGTTCGGTGTTTAATAGGAGCCTATAGCTCCGTATAATCTAAACTAGAATGGGGTAGCCGAGAGATACTTTCGGACCCTATTCGAACGAATAAGGTCTATGCTATACGACGCATAAATGCCTCTATCTATATAGGGAGAAGCTATTATAACGGTGATATATCTAAGAAACCTTAGCCCTACTAAGAGCCTTAGAGCTATAGTACTATATAAGATATTTATAGGCAAAAAGGCCTATATAGGCCACCTTCGGGTGTTTAGGTATATCGTATATTATTATAACGAAGATCCTTACCTTAGGAAGCTAGACTATAAGAGTAATAAATATAGACTCGTTAGTTACGAAGGTTATAATAAATTTAGGCTATAGAACGGCCGAAGAATTATTACGTTAGTAAACGTACAGTTTAACGAATTAGTTAAAATAACTAATTTAGGCGAGAATGAGAATGAGAATTAATTACTAACGGAAGAACGTTTCTCCGAAGCTAATTATCTTTCTTAAATCGATAATTTTAACTATCTAGAAGAAAAAAACTTTCCGGAATAACGTTTCTCCGACCCAGTTATATTAAATGAAAATAATACCGAGTTATCCTCCTTAGACTGTGAGTCTAAACCAACTAATATATATATAGATACTGAATCGACTGGGGATGAGTCTAATAAGGCTTCTAATCCTTCCCGTCGCGTTACTAGGGGTAACGTGCGAGACTACGCCGCCCTTAATAACCCCTAGAAGACTACTAGATCGACCTATTATATTAAGAAATCTTAACCTACTAAAATCCGACGTGGATTTACTATACGCGTAGTTAAGGCCGATATCTAGCCTATACCTAACGCACCTACTATAGTTGACGAGGCTCTTAATAGGCCTAATAGAACCGAATGGCGTAAGGCCTTCGAGGAAGAACTTAATTCCTATAACGTCTAGAAACCCTAGAATTTAGTTAAGTTACTACGTAGTAGGAAAGCTCTTCCTAGCCGATGGGTTATAGTTATAAAGCTTAACGTAAATAGCTTTATCGCTAGATTTAAAGCTAGGTGGGTCGTTAAGGGCTTCTATTAGATACTAGGAGTTAATTATAATAAAACCTTCTTCTTAGTCGTTAAATCGATAAACTAGCGTATACTTTTTATATTAGGAGCTAAATACGGCCTTTTTATGAAACACGTGGATATTATTACCGCGTTTCTTAAGTTATTACTTCGAGAAGAGGTCTATATTAAATAACCTTATAGCTACGTAAAGAACCCTAAGTTAGTATATAGGTTACTAAAGACCCTATATAGCCTTAAGTAAGCACCTCGAGAGTAGTACCTTACCCTACGAGAGTTCTTTAAGTCTCTAGGTTTTATTCGTATCTAGAAAGACTATTTAGTCTTCGTTTATAAGAACGGTACTATTATTAGTATCTACGTCGACGACCTCTTTATCCTTACTCCGGTATAGGAACTTATCGATCTATTAAAGAAGGAACTAGCTAAACGCTTTAGAATTAAAGACCTAGGAGAAATCTTATACTACCTAGGTATATAAATCGTACGTAACCGAAAGAATCGATTAATCCACATTAACTAATCGGCCTATATCACCAAATTGCTTAGTGAGCTAGGGATAGAGAACTATAAATTAGTTAGCACACCTATAGAATAGGGATCGTATCTACATTAAGTAGACGACGGTTACGTCGCTAACCCTATTAATTAAGAAGGTGATATGGGCAAATGGCTTTGCTTGCCCAACTTTGCCGACTTAGCGTCTTGGCAGTAGCTTCTTATAGACGTCTACGTTCTTGCAGATAGACTATTAATCAATCCACATAGTCATCAACTGCATGCTTCCGTATCAGTGGTAGCAATACCATGGTTTCGTTGTCGACTACACCATTGATTGTATGAGACACGATCTAGGTCCACCATCACCAAAACCAGCACCAACCTCTCCGTCGTCGTTGTCGATTCGACCGCGGTTTACCCCGCAGTTAAACTCCGTCGCCAAAAACCTCAGCCACGACCTTATAGAAGGATGTTAATGGTCACTGCAACAGCCTCCGAGCCATCGACGACTACTTACAGAGGGCTTCTATAAGCTAACACCATCCCATCCTCTATTTCCCATCGCTAAGTCGTCACCTACTCTGACTCATCGCGAGCCGCTAAGGCACCTTCCTTATCAATTCTTCAGTCGTCAATTGCAAAAGGCTTCTGATTCTTCCCTTATCATCCTTCTCGAAGCTTTCTACAGACCACTGCGTAAGGCCCCTATATAACGCATTTCCGTACCTAAAGACGTTGTTAAGCAAGCCTTTTACCTCGAAGCATTCATCGAAACCGGCCATCAAGCCTCGCAAGTAATTTCAGAACCTATTATTACCGTCATTAGGCATATCACTACTACACACCGACCACCGACCAAAAACGTCGCCAACGAAGGACCAATCACTAGAGCGAGGTCGTTATCGGCAGACCTAGAGGCATACTCCTGGCCCAGTGAGTGGGCAAGTAATAAGAGGAAGCTTCGCCTTAACCTACGTGACTTCTCTCATCATACCTCGGCAATTAGAGCTAGCCTTAATAGCCCAGAAGGCTCATTGACGACACCTACGGTGTCTAGCCTCACCGATCCCCGAAGCTCTATAGAACCTACGTCGGTAGTAGACTAATCGACATTAGACCAGAGTTCGACAAAAACCACCTCTGCACCGAACGCCAAAGACACTTCCTCAGCGTTAGGCAACCACGCCGAGAAAGCTATAGCTCCCACCTTCGACGACGCTACCTAAGCCCTTATTAATACTGCCGTTAAGCAAGCACTCCGCCGAATATAGGCTGACAACCTATAACGAGGACCTCCAGGACCAACCGGACCCTAAGGCCCACCTGGTATCACTGCCGATAGAGGAAATGGCAGTAATCGTTAGAATCCTACCGACATCGGCTTCTTCAATCCTATATATGATGATAAATCCGTCAGCTCTGGAGCACCTGGCATAGAGCATACCGGCAAAGACACGTACTTTCGTGATATACACCTATTTGTCGAGCATGCTAAAGACGTCGCCACCCTAAAAGGTGACGAGCTAGTTCGAACCAACCTATGGACATGCTTTAAAGGCACCGCCCTCGAATGGTGGGTATCCTAGGCCTCCGAGAGCGATAAACGCCTTATCAAGTTTAGACAAAGACTCGACGAATAGGATCGAGTCCTCGTCAATCGATTCCGTGAACCAAGTAATATTGCCATGGCCTCGCTCTACAAGGAAAGATACACTATACGGGATGCGTCGAATCGCCGAGAACCCCGCGAGTATACATCAAAGATACTACGAATGGCGAAAGACGCCAATTTGACGAGTATAGCTAATTAACTTAATATCATTTATAATGGCATCGACCTAGAACTTCGTCGAGGTGACGTGAAACGTCCAAAGGAGTCAACAACACTCGACAGCTTCCTCACCGATCTTGACGACGCTAAGTATGACTGGTGGGTCTACGCAAATAGGAACGTGAGAACCAAGGAGGAGGTCCCCCGCGGAAGGTTCCAGCAGACAACTCGTGGTCGTGACAGGTCTTTCGGCAATAATGGCAATGGTCAGTATATACCTCGTCAAGGTTTTCAAGCGGGGTACCAGCCGAATTTCCAGCGGCAGTACCAGCAGCCGAGTTTCCAGCGGCAGCCGTATCAACCTTCACCTTTGCAGAATAATGCTTACACCAACCAGCAGTCACCTGGCTATTACTAGAATCAGAATTACCAGCAGCGTACACCTTACCAGGCAAACGCAAACGCTCGGCAACCTCCACCAACGGATCGTCGCCAAAATTCGTCAAATTTACCTTATAGAAATCGCCAACAAAATTACCAAGGCTACTAGGGCAAGATCGAAACAGACAACAGGGATTAAAAGTACCCCGCTCGCCTAAAAGCCTACCACGGCGAAGTCGACAATATCGATGACCATGGACAACCAGATATTGCCGATTTCGGTGACGAATATGAGAGAAGCCGTGGTACTTACCACACTTATTATGACGAAAATGACGACCTTGACCAAGGTCCCTAAGACGATGCCAGAGAAGGCTACGACATATATGACACCTATGATCCAACGCAGGATCCAGAGGTGCATTTCACTAATCCGGTTGCCGATATCATCAAGGCCCATACTTGCCGAGAATGTTCATCGAGTTATGCGAGCAAGAACGAACTATTCCGACACCTTCGACGTGAATGGAGTCAACCTTCGAAGCATCAGGTTGCCAAAAGCTACGCTCTAATGCAGCCTACGGCAGACGCCAGTGGGCAACCAGTGGACGAAGAGCCGAAGCCAATTGTTGAGGATATTGCCGAGGCCAACATCGCTAACGTTGCCGAGTCAAACGTCAACGACGCTCAACCAAGAATATCGATCCAATCGACAGCCCGTTTTTCTGGAAGGCCTGGATATGCTTTTCGTGGTTTCCACTACGTCACCCTTGGCATCATGATCGCTACGGAGCTCGTCAAAGCGTGTGTGGATACCGGTTGCTCGATGACACTTATCGACCGTGCCCTACTTCAACGACTTCTTCCTGACCTTAAGCTGTCAAGACTATCGTCGCCAATATCAGTGAGAGGTCTAGGAGACGCGATGCACCAGTCAAGCGAATATGCCAGAATCTCTATTACCATCGATGGCACGTTGGATGAGAAGCTGGCAACGTCGATACTGACTATGGAGGTGCATATTGTCGATAACCTCCGGGCAAACCTGCTTATTGGTAACGACGTCATTGTTCCCGAACGAATGAAACTTGATCCTGCAAGTCAACGAATGACTATCGGTTCTTGCCAGGATATGGTAACGCACATCAACGCCGTCGCTAAGGATACGCCCGTGCAGCGAAGCATTCGTTCGCGAAAGACTGTCACTATCCCGGCGATGTCTACAGTGGCTATCCCTATCTCTTGCCAAGGGAAGTCCTTGCCCACAAATCGAGATTTCTTATTCGAACCAAGCTTCAAGGGCGACTTAGGCTTCGATGGCGGCGTATTCGCGCATATTATCGACTCGTCGATGTCGCATATACATCTACACAATGCTTCTGAGAAATCTACAACTATTCCCCGCCGCACTAGGCTTAGGAACGTTATCGAATACGACCAGGCCGGGGCTTATATAGTCGAGCAAGTCGATTCGAGGAACGCACCTCTCGCCGCTAGTAGCTGGCTCACTCGTCGACCAAGGCAGTCATGGAAGTCAAAGCTTACCAAAAGCTTCGCCGCTGTAGCGACGGCAGTGGCTATAACTGCTACATCTGTAGTCTCGAAGCCTTCGGCAACCACGTCCTCGGCAGACCTCGCCCAAGGATTAGTTGTTATCGATCCTGCACTTAAGCACGTGCTAGGCAACGGGATTACGGTCTATGGCCACCACGAGGAAGCCTCGCAGATCGCAAACCTAGCTTACGAGTTCGCTGACATCTTTACGGACTAAGGAGCTACGGTAGATATTGCCGAGGAAGAATAGATGCCGATACTAGTGAAGCCTGACGCAGAGGTCAAACCTGCTAGAGTTTATCCACTCGGCCAAGCCGACCGACGAGTTATCGATGAGACGTTCGACAAGCTACACTAGCAAGGTAAAATGACGTAGGCGTCACAGCCTACTAAGTATAGTTAGCCAGTCTTCGTGGTCTAGCGAGAAGCCCCTGATGGCAATCGCAAAGGCCGTGTAGTTGTTGACATACGCGGCTTAAACAAAATTGCCGAATCTGACACCTACCCACTACCTCTGCAATCTAATATCATCAATACCCTTGCAGGATTCAGATACATCTCTACAGTCGACGCCACCGGCTATTTCCACCAGTTTCTTATCAAGATTCTTGATCGGCCTAAATTAACGGTGGTCTCCCATAGAGGCCAAGAGCAGTCTAATGTGGCTCTTATAGGCTATAAAGGCTCTCCACCGTACGTGCAGAGACAAACCGATAAGATGCTTCGCCCATTAAAGGATTTTGCGAAAGCTTACGTCGATGATATAATTGCCTACTCACGCACCTTACCGGAACATCTGCAACATCTCCGCAAATTATTCAACCTTTTTCGGCAACGACGGGTCTCATTAAATCCTAAAAAGTCATTTCTTAGCTATCCGTCAGTCATACTTCTTAGGCAACGCGTTGATAGCCTAGGTATATTAACGTCGGCAGACAAAATTACAGCGATTAAGGCGCTTAGGTTCCTAGCCAACTTACGAGACCTTGAGATCTACCTTAGCCTAACAGGTTAGCTTAGATCGTCTATCCATCGCTTTGCACAAATCTCGAAGCCGCTTCAAGAGCGAAAGACGAAGCTGACTCGCTCGCTACCTACGAAGCCAGATGGATCAACTGCAACGGGGCCAGCACGGAAACGACAATTAATAAGGATGCGAGTTGTCATCCCTACACAGGAAGAACGCGACGCATATCGAGCGCTACAGAAAGCATTCGACAGCCCAATTTTCCTTATCCACTTCTATAAAGGTCGTCGCCTTTATATTAACCTTGATGCATCAAAGCGTTAGGGGTTCGCTGCCATCGTGTACTACGTTCTCGGCGACCTAGGAATTAACGAAACCTTCCCTAGGACGTCCGTGCAGCCAATCATGTTCCTTAGTAAGCTACTAAACGCCGCCGAGGCTAACTACTAGCCGATAGAGCTCGAAGTTGCAGGCATAGTTTAGGTGGTTAAGAAAATTCGACACCTTATCGAATCCTTAGACGTACCACCGGTTATTGTCTATACGGACCATTCAGCGGCCGTACCTATATTAAAGCAGACGACGTTAACGACGTCAAGCATAGATAAACTTAACCTACGATTAGTCCGTGCCTCGCAGTACCTATCAGGCTTTAATCTTTCCGTTCGCCATAAATCCGGCAAATCGAACGTTGTCCCTGACGCTTTATCTCGCCTACCGGCACACACCAAGCTCTCGGCTGGCGACAACGAAGGTATCCTCGACGTCCTATATGGCCATGCCCACGTCGAGACGCTTGATAGGGTCTCGCCCTTACCTGATATTGTCGAGGTGGCCTACCACATCACCTTAGTTGAGATGTCGGATGATTTTAAAGTTCGACTTCGCAACGCCTACGTTGCCGACGAGTTATGGAAGCGGATCCTCGACATGCTTAGCACCGAAGAGCCGCCAATAAACAATACGGATGAGACCCCTGCCGAGACAGGACCTGCAGAGGGCTCTAGGTCAGGGATACGCTTCAAGCGACGTGACGATTTGATATACTACACCGGCGGGGATGGCTGCGAGAGACTCTACATACCAGAGGCGATGGAGTCAGAAGTCTTCCGCATGGCATATGATCTTGCCAACCACGGCGGTTATCATCGCACCTACGACAGGTTGATTAAGTCGGTCTATATACGTCATCTGGTGAAGCACCTACGCGCCTACATAACCCATTGTCCAGACTGTTAAGTTTTCCAAATAACTCGACATGCAGGCTATGGGTCATTGACCCCTGTCACTAGCCCGTCTATTCCATTTCATACAGTGGCAATGGACTTCGTCGTCGAGCTACCTGAGATCCCTGGCAATGGCTTTAACGTCATGCTCACCATGACCTGCAAATTCACTAAGAAGGTCATCCTTAAGGGCGGCAAGGATACCTAGAATGCTGCCCAATGGGCAAACGTTGTCATTATCGCCTTATTTACACGAGATTGGGGTATCCTAAAGGCCTTTATCAGTGACAGAGATAGCAAATTCATATCAGAATTCTGGAAGGCGGTATTTGCTAAGCTAGGGGTGAGCTTTCTCACCTCGACAGCGTACCATCCGCAGACCGATGGGCAATCCGAGCGGACAAATCAGTCTATCGAAATAGCTCTTCGCTACTACCTGTCTGTAAATCCGGACTCCAATTGGCTCGAAGCTCTGCCATTCCTCAGCGCCGTGAGTAATAATTCTATGAGCTTTGCCACAGGCTTCGCCCCCAACGAATTATCATACGGTTTCCGTGTCAACGATAACCTCATGCTTCTTGAAGACCTTCCCGCAGAGCAGTACGATAAACTTCGACAGATCAAACGTGACGCTGCCGACGAAGCCATTTCCTTCGCAAATACGGTCGCTAAGGCGCGCTACGATCGACGGCATATTGCCATTAACCTTGCTGAGGGTAGCATGGTGTATCTGAAGCTCCACCATGGCTATAAGATACCAGGCCTTGGAAACCGAAAACTGTCCCATCAGCGAGCAGGTCCATTTAAGATTTTGCATAAAGTTGGCAACCTTGCCTATCGCCTGGAGCTGCCACCAACGATGACGATCCACCCAGTCGTCTCTATCGCCCAGCTGGAACCAGCCCCTGCCGACGAGGATCCATATCGTCGCCCAAGGCCGACAAATCCTGGTCCCGTTGCAGACGAAGGCTCCGCCGCTCCTTTCTATACGATCGAAAGATTACTTAACAAAAGAATCACACGTAGGGGTACGCAATATCTTGTCAAATGGACTAACTACGGTAACGAGCATAATGTCTAGTATAACGTCGACGACCTGCGAGACGCCTCAGATTTAGTCGACGAGTATAAGGCTCGACATGCCCGTCAGGAGCCTCGGCGACGTCGTCGGGTTAGCAACGTTGAAACACCAGTCGGCAACGACCATGGCAGAAATCGGCAAGAACCACGTATGCAGAGGCTGTAAGCGGTGGTTGTACCAGGGGCTAGGCAATGAGAGGGGTCGCTTGCGGAAGGCTACTGGAGATGGGCTGTGGTTATGTTAACGGTTTGCTTGTTGCTTGTTTGGTTTATAGTTAACGTGGGCGTTGACGTTTTTCTCTCTTGCGGGCACCTGATATGGGCAAATGGCTTTGCTTGCCCAACTTTGCCGACTTAGCGTCTTGGCAGTAGCTTCTTATAGACGTCTACGTTCTTGCAGATAGACCATCAATCAATCCACATAGTCATCAACTGCATGCTTCCGCATCAGAAGGATATCGTAAGCTAATTAGCTACTTACAGTAGCTATTAATAATAACTCGATTAGATATCTCCTACGCAGTCAGCAAATGCGCACGCTATTATAACAACCCTATATCTACTTATAACGTAGTAGCTAAGCGTATTATACGCTATCTCTCTAGTACACGAGACATAGGTCTCTTCTATTACTATCGAGACGATGAGGATAGAGGCCTATTAGGCTATACTAACTCCTTATAGCGAGATTATATTAATACTAGGCGCTCTACCTCCGTATACGTCTTTCTCCTCTAGAATAGACTAATTAGCTAGTCTTCTAAACGATAAACTACCGTCGCCTCCTCTATAGCTAAAGCTAAATACGTCGGCGAAGCACTCGCTATATAAGAATCGAAGTTTCTTACTCCTCTTCTTATAGAGCTAGGATATAAAGGCGATAACGTAGATTACGTTACCCTTAAAGCCGATAATTAGGCCGCTATTAAAATAGCTTTAAATCCTATTAATCACCTACGTACTAAGTATATCGATTTATGCTACTACGTGGTCAGGGAGATGGTAGCTGAAATAGGCTAATTGAGAGTCGACTACGTTAAAACAGACGATATATTAGCTGATAGACTAACGAAGGCTCCAGGCTCTTATAAATATAAGGATAACGTCAAACGACTCGGCCTCAGGCCTCTATAAGACGAACGTACGAGGTATATAATTGGTTAATAAGAATCAGGCTGCTAATCAGCAAATGGGAGCGTTGGAATATCCCTTTCCTTGAGTCGGGATGGTCCGCACTAGCGACTAGCGTATCCGAGGCCATCGTGCTTACCTGATTGCTCTACTCAACTCTTGGCAGCATTCTCAGTCATCTGCAGATCATTGAGTGGACTAATTGCAACTTCAGAATGACCCCGGGTACGCTAATCGCTAGTGCGGACCATCCCGACTCAAGGAAAGGGATAACATCAACATACTTCTCATCAGCCTAATGGATGACACTCAGCCCTATAGGGCTAAGGTGCGGGATCGCTGTGTACATAGTAACTTCTCGTACCTCCATAGATCAATAACAGTCAACCTCATGATGTTCCTACTGACCATCTATCAATCCTATTCCAAAGGAACAGGCACTGAGCGAGGAAAGGGGTCAATTTATATGTTTGTGCTGGGCTAGGCAGCCTTGACAGCCTTGACTCAGCATCAGGCAGACAATGCCTGAAATGTTGGAAAACTAATTATTTTCCGATTAACCGGTACTTTGTACTCACCTGTCTCAAAGTCGCAAGAACACATACGAAATGGAAGAGTTCCAATTCAGAGACGATATGTACCCAACGAATCTTGTAACAGGCAAACTTGCGCCTGCAGATTTGTGCTATGTGCTGTAATTAGTAATTGCCAAAAAGCTAGTTGGAGTCTTTTGGCTTGTAAAGCGTTCAGGAGCTACAGCGCATTCTCCGATTGATTCTAGCGACACCGAAGTCTTTTTCTGGGGTTTGATTGAAATACATGACATGGAAAGCGAGTAGGAAATTTCTAAGTAAGTACTTAATTAGGATCTTCAACCCCCTAAAACTGCCCTAAAGGTGGACGGACCCTGGACTTAACCCTAGGTATTCACTCCCAATTACGCTCAAACCACTTCTTCTCCTCTGATCCGGACTCCTCATCATGTGTGTAAAGACACCAGAACAGAACAGCTGCTTGGCAATCCAACAGTCATACAGCGACAGGATCTGGAATTATAAAGTACGATTCGTTGAGCGTGACCATTGGAAGTATGACTACGCCAAGAGATCCCAGATGCAGCCTCGCCTCGTGCCTGCCTAGATAATGGGCCTATCAGCATTGCTGCGACCATGGAAACTTAGGATTCCTTCTGCGGCTCTGCTATGTATCACGAACCTAGGATACTACGTCCTCGCGTTTGCTCTGCAGCTGCATCTTGGCAAAAGCTTCGCTTGTTGATTTCCTGACATACTCGGCATTGGCCCATCATGAGCGGAATGGAGGTCGTGGCAGTCATTGGATGTGTAGCAGCCGTTGTATCTGCCTACAAGGACGGCGCTAGGATAGTCCAAGAGATCAAGGAGAAACGGGCTGCAAAGAAGGCTCTGGCACCGACAAAATCACTCGAAAGCTCTCTCGAACGGGGTCCGTTGGCAGTCGGGGAGGCACGAGATAGCGGGATCGAAAGATACGGCCCTAAGTTTGCAACAGGAGATCGTGGGTGCCCGCTCGTTGTTGTCTCATTATTGCTCGCTGATGACCATTGTAGAAGTGGCTACTGAAGCTTTGAGAACCATCCTTATCCACCTCCAAGCAGCCCTACTCACGCACTTGAGGGTTGCAAAAGATGACGATGATATGACCGATTTTCGAGTCCTGGTAGACGCCTCGGACTTTGGCAGGATACAATCGGTCACGGTGCTCAATGAGTTATACATGCGAATGGCTCAAGCTGCTCCATTGCAGCCAGCTCTCCCCGCGCCACGACGGATCGATACATTGGACTCTGTGAGGAGCTCGCCTCTGCCTTGGGATGACCGTGACCGAGGTATACAAGGCACTGTTCGTCAGCCTTTGTATCAAACCACACCGAGGCCTCGGTCGAGGCAAAGTCCACCAAAGCAAGAGTTACCACCGCATAATGATGATGTACGCAAATCTCCAGATTCTCGGAAGAAATGGGGCTTCTTCCATTCGCCAAGGTCGCGTAATGACTCTGCCACTACGTTTTCCCAGGCATCCAGACAGGATTCGAACATGGAGGGTTCGATGCCTAACGTAATGATAACTCAGCCAGCCCCAAGAGACTCGCCACTTGGCATACAGTTTGGGGATCGTGAGCCTGCAATATGGAAGTCATCATCGCAAGTAGATCTAGGACCATCACGGCCCCAATCATATGGAAACCCTACCTCTAAATTTGCTTCGAAGCCATCACCAGAAGTGATGATTGATGAAGACAATCCATGGGAGTCAGAGATCTCCATGTCAGCGTCTTCGCTCAACGACAGGAGCAAAACAGGTCTTCGGGAATTGAGCATTTCCCAGCCAAAAACTTCCTTGCCTCCAAGACAGTCAACAGAATTGCTATATTCAGATGAAGAAGAGACACAAACCCCACATTTAAAAAGGGCAGGAAAGGGTCTCTCACCGTCCCAGAGCCTCGCATCTTCGGATCCGATGTCATTGGTAGCAGGAGGACCGCCGAATTTAGAATCGAAAAGAAAACAACAGAGATTTTCACTCATGCCACGGAGGCGGACCACGCAGACCACCTTGGAAGCATCGCCACCAACCGTCGAGGTGATAGCGGCGCCAAGCCTTGAAAGGTCTCCCAGAGAATCTCTCATCAGTCCCAGGCCTCAGTCATCACCGCAGATAGTTGGCAGCTCTACGATTAAGCAGCCTTATGGCGGTTTTTGCAAGGGAGCGTATAAGCTACAAGTAGGGCTAGAGAAAGAGAGTCTTAAATTAAAGAACCAATCGACCTCGAAGACCGGACAGTCGTTTTACTGGGCATGTGCAAGTTCTAAGTGTGCTTTTGAAGGCCCGGCTTTACTTCTCGGCAAAATCTGGAAATTCAACGACAGAGTGAGATCTTCTAATGGTGTCCAATACCGTTGGAAATTCTTAGCCAAGTCCCATATAGCTTTATCGAGGGTTAGAAACCACGAATATGATTACCGATGCGTGTTCTGCGATCGAGATGACGCATTAACAGTGTACCGGTCAGAAAAAGTCCTCATCGAACACATCTCGAAGCATCGTGGACCAAATGCAGCAACCTCAGTGACAGATAAGGTGTGCTGCATCACTGGCAGAGTGGCTGTGGAAGAAGAGGACTTCGATGTTAATTTACTACCGTGTGATGACACCTCATGACGTTAATTTAATGAGACTGGTCAGTACGTCCGGTCTATTTGCAGGTAATTTCTTGGGCGAAAACCCTGAAGCCTATCGTTTTAGTGAACGGCAGTTGAGCAACATGGGAGTCATTTACGACGCTGTGGCCTACTTACTAACCTCGTGTGGTATCGATGGACTCAAATCATCCAAGGCCACGAACGATTAACATAATCAAGTCCAAGACAAAGCTCGCTGTCAGAAGAAGATTAACGAAGCAGCACGCATATGCATATGTAGCTTTGGTGCTTCATGACATCATTTGAGCGCTTCATGTGCTTCATTGAGGCTGATCCTGGTTCTCATTACCGCTATACTGTCAATTTTACTACCTTGAGACAGCTTCACCAAGGTTTTGGATTGGCATTCTTATTTTACTAGAACCCTGTGATAAGCACCAGGTAGGCCACTTCGTCTTTTCAATGGATGGTAAAGACCCTCATACGCAATATAGGCTTGCCTTTCCAATTGACGGCAGAGACTAATAACAGTCATTTTGCATCAATAATTTATGTTTCTGGCAATCTCTACTGGCCTCCTACTACCACTCATGGTTGGTTACAATTACCAGCATCATATTATCGGTTTCGCCATAGGCGTAATTATCCCCTGCTTCATCAAAATCCTCGGCTTAGTCGCATCCTGAAAAGCCAACTTGGTCGCAAACTCAGGCCCCACCGGCATCCTCAGCGACCGCTGATATTGCTGCCTGGTCTCGAACGGATGCGGCAGACTCGATGCCAGATATTTCCCATTCTTCTTCACCCGCCTCTCATTGATGATCACGCGATCGAGCTTGGCATCTTGGCGCTTTTCTTTCGCGATGCCGGGCTGCTTCGTGAGGTTTTTGTTTCTGTTGCGGTTTTGCTGCTTTTTGCCGACGCCAGCGCCGGTCCAAGATCCCCAGCCTGGGAGGGTGTTGTCGATAATCTTCTCTTCTTCGGATTCCATGGTGGCGAGCTTTTCGGCCTCGAAGTCTGCGACTACTTCGTCGCCGGCGAAAGCTTTGCGGACGAGGTCTTGATTGCGGAGCACGAAGGGTAATCTTTCGGCACTTTCGTCGTCCTCCTCACCGTCACTGGCTTCAGCTGCTGGTTGTTTGGTGGAGGTATGTGCGCTTTGGCGACCTTGTTCTGCTTTTCGAGCACCTTTCAGAGCGGATCGTGGTGCGGGTTTTGAGCTCGAGGGTACGTCTACTTCTGCTGTGAGGGCATTTAGAATAATTGGAGCTGCATCGGATTCCTGCAATCTTTTCTTGCTACGGTTTGAATCCTTCTTGCTAGGCATTAACCAGGGATTGTCGCTTGCTTCTGTGAGAGGCTCTTTACTCGTCTGAAGGGTCGTCTTATGCCTATCACTAATGGACGATTTATTCACAGGATTGGCCTTGATACTGGAACTTGAGGCATCAACAATGATCTCAAGCTCTTCGTCTTCAGGCTTTTCAGGATCGTCCCCGCCTTCGAGATCGGAGTCCTGTCTTTCTTCGAATTCGCTTTTGGCCTCTTTCCGGGGAGCTCTAGAGCTTACAGGCTTGCCTTTAGCTGGACCGAAAATCCTTCTTCCGGGGCCTTCGGAATCATCTTCACTTGGTGTCTCTTCTCCTGCCAGGTCTCGCCGGAGGTTTTCCAAATCTGCCTCGTTTCGAATCTTGCGAGCATTTTCCGCATTCTTCATGAAATCCATAGAAGCAAGCCTAGAGCCTTTGGCACCATCCTCGTCAAGCCTTTGCAGCCGTTCACGATGTTTGTTCTTCAACCTTTCGTCACGATTTATAACATCGTCAACATCATCATATTCTTCGGACTCTGAAGAAGGTTCGCTATCGTCATCTCCAACCACTGTTTTGCCCTCCATCCTCCGTCTCAGCTCCTCCCCTCTCCGCGCCATTTCTGTCACTCCGCCACGAGCATCTTCGTCCCATTTTGCTCTGCCGCTTTCCTTGACGCCTTTCGCCCATTTGCTTTCTCGGTGTCGAGCTCCCATTCTCTCCTCAGCTCGCCGCCTATCGTTCCTCTCCTGTTCGCTCTCCGAGTCATCTACGCCAGCTGCGGTGAGCGCGGCTTTCTCTTGTTGAGCATTTCTCTCCCTCTCTTTTCTGTGAATTTTCCTATACGTTTTGCTTTTGATTTTCTTGATTCTCTTAGCACGGATTTCCTCTCTGAAAAGGAGCTCTCGCGCTCTCCGAAGCTCTGCTCGACGTGCTTGGACCTCTTCCAATGGCATTTTATTCGTTTTCAGCTCTTCAAAAGCCTGCAGCTTATCTTCTTCGGAATTACCCTTCGAACCTGTGAGACCACTGTCTTCCAAGATGTTCTGTATCGTACTCTCCAGATCCGTCAAAGGTTTCGAGTGAGATGTTGGAAGTAATCGCGTCGAGCTCTGCGCAGCGACAGCGTTAGGATCTTTCAAGGGAAAAGACAGATGTTCTGCTCTTCGGTTGTGCTTGACAGTATCGATCCAGCGATTCAACGTCTCCTTGCTCTTCTCGTACGCAGCAGCTCGATCCAGGCGATCTTGTTGCCGCTTAGGAAGAGGCACATCCAATTTCTTGGGGATCCCGCCCCGCTTGCTAGAGCTTTTGGTATCATTGTCCGCGAGCAGCTTGAGTGATCTCCGTAGCTTTGGGTCGGTGATGGAAGGGACTAGATCGGCCACCGTCAATTTGCGCTTGGAAGTTAGACCAAATTCTGAGGGCGTCATTGATTCTTGGGCGTCAGGGGGTGCTCTGGGGCGAGTGGATGTTTGGTCTTGCTCGTTCATTGTAGATACAAGAGCTTGTAATGAGGCAAGCTTCGCAGAATCTCCTGCGTCGTCCTCATCTCCGGAAAACGAGAGCGTCGATTCCTCGTCCTCGGAGGTGGGTTTGGTGCCTAGATCTTCATCACTTCCTTCCTCTGATGATTCTCCTTCAGTATGCTCCAGGTTCTTGGATACCTCGGGCAACCCTTCACCATCGTCACTCTCATCGAGTACAGCAGCTAAATCGACGCCTTCGTCTCCAAAGCTATCGCTCCCATCCTCTAAAGCACCATCGCCGTCTTCGTCTTCGTCTTCCCGTAGATCTATATCTTGCAGCACGTCATCCACCACATCTGGACCTGTAGATCTTGAAGAAAGCTGTACTTTAGCCGAATGAGCCACGCTCCCCTTGATAGCAGCACCCTCATTGTCGCTGTCAGCCATAGCCTCGTCGCTGTCTATATCGCTATCATCCTCTTCGTCAACCTGGCCTACAGTCCACTCATTGCCACTGCTGTCACTCCCCCTCTCGATCTCATTGCCATATCGATCTTTCTCCCCAAATTTTCGCCTCTTGGCGTTCCCTTTGCTGTCCTCGAGCTCAGAATCTTCTTCGTTACCCTGCCTCTTACGCTTAGGAGGCTCAGGCTCGGATTCACCGAGGCGATTCTGTCGAATCTTAGTGCGTATTGGGGCTTGCTGCTCTGCTATGGCGAGTGCATTCTGGGAGCGCTTTGCTTTGTGCTTGGGATTTTTGCTTTTCTGGAGTGACGGCGGTCCGGTAGACTTACGCCCAGGCATCTTGGTGCTCGAAATCTGACTCGGCTGTAGGCCTAGAGAGTACTTACTACTATGAGGCCTTAAGCAAACAATTTTGAGCCCTCTGTGCACATTTCTCGCCTCATAGGGCTGCATATTCGCGCTAATTTAGACTCCGCAGCATTCTTGGATTTCCTCCGATCTTACCACTTGAGCCTCTCTTCTAAACGTCAGTACCTTTCTAAAGTCATTATGAGGGCCACGGCGTCACTACACGGCCGGACCAGGAAATTACCAATTACAACGAAAAGTGTCGGCAATGGGTTCTACAAGGGTACAGGGTCTGGGGCGATGGGAAGGCATACCAAGCACGGAGATTATAGGATCGATGTCAAGAAAGTCCGCACATACGTTGTGCCCGAGCAGCTGAAGGACTGCAAGGTATGGAAAAACAACACTTCTCCGAGGACCGGTGTACTAATGGGCTGAATGTAGCTTACTCCATTCATCACCAGGACTTTCGCGAAGTCAAAGGGCAGATTTGAAGGGCATGCTGAAGGGCCATTGAGCGGACACAGATACCTTCAAAAGTGGAAACAGGAGAATGGAAGCGATTAAGAGATCCGGCATTCATCTGGAAATGTTTGGCACAATCCAAGCTGAATATCAGTGACTGCATCCTCCACACGGTTGTTGACGCCAGATAATTGCAAGTTTACGAGGTTGCAACCAAGAAAGCGGCTGCAGACTGTATTTGAGCAGGATGCGGTGATTCGGCAATTTTTGGTGGAAATTGCAGCGCAGAGAGTGGCACAGGACTCGGTAAAAGAGCTTGTCCTCAAACTCAACATCATGTTCAAAGCCGCTTGCGGAGGTGTCTTTGAGCTACCATGGTATCAGCTTGCGATTTGGGAGGCATAATGCCAGAAGGCTCAGGAATACAGACAGACCACAGGCAACGCTTGAGACAGCGCTTGAGAGTTGTAGCATGAGATGATTGATCAGGTTCTTGTACTAATTTGCATGGGGGAATAAACTCTACGAAGCGTTGTAGAGGGCTATGCTTTGCTACACATAAGTATAGATTTGTCTATGCAATGCTAGAAGAATCTTGTCGTCTTTATACATAACACATGGTCAAATTAGACCTCTTTGAATGTCGAATTTTGCAATCTTGGATTTCTTCGGCTCTGATATTGTACTTTGGCAGTGCGATGGATTTGGTGAAAAGTGCTTGCGTACGGCAAAGAATGACTTGCCTTACCCCTCCGCATGAGCAGACTTCGCAGCTTCGTTATACTGCTCGTAGTCCTATGGAAACAGTCGGTAGGATCTAGATTTGGAGGCTGGACACATTGATCAACGCAAACGCGATTTGGCTAGTAAAGTCTATTGATTAGAGGCTGTCATCGGCTCTCGAAGACTTTCTCTTTGCAACGCCTATTCAATGCCGCTAATCCGTGTACAAACCTGCTTCGTGTCTGTCATAATGCATTCGATCCTTCCCGCTAATCGACCTTCTGAATCTATCAACTAGCTCAAATTGAAGCCAGCCCCAGAATTGACGCTGTACAACAACCTTTCCTTCAATACCTTCTCGTCCCTATACACCGGTAGCTTCAGTAGGTTGACACAGGTGCTCGTACTCGGTAGCCGCGTCTGATCACTTCCACTATCTCGTATACTGAATCTAGGATTCAGATTACCAAATCCCAACAGGGGTGCTCTGGGCGTGCTCGTAACGAACTTCAGAACTTTCTTTCTGTCCACATCATCAAGATTCTGCATTACTTTCCAAAACATCTGCACGGAAGGATGTTCGATTCCATCATCACCGATAGCATAGAGGCCGCCGTATTGGGTGTTAGCTCTGAGATCCGACACTGAGACTTCGGAACTCGAGCCACCAACAAGCGTCTGTAGCTCAGACTGATTGAACATACTCAGCCACGACGTTGAGATGATGGCACCAAGCCCACGAAGAAAAGCGGATGTCTGCTGGTGAGGTTGGATTTGTAGGCGATGTCGAGCGATGTAAGAGATGTAGACCAGGCGATTCTCATTGGTCACCGAGAGAGAGGCGCCTCCAGGCCGGAGCTCGCGAGTGACCTGCTTTGATTCTGTTGGGGATATTCTGACGGTGTCAGTGACTGCGAAGTTGAGAGAAAAGTCTTCGACATTTTCAGGGTAATTCTTTAATTGAAGCTAGAGAAACATTCAGCTGGTATTATTTTGGGAATCAATGTCAAGTACGACTTCTACTTACTAAGCCTTGATAAAGCCCTTCATCGAGATCCCGGAGGTCATTAATATTAGCGCGGTAACCTGACTCTCGAGTAGCAGACCCAGAACCTCCGGTCAGAGCCCATTTCAAGAGAAAGAATGGTGCAAAATGTATATCAACAAGTATTCCTTCATAAAGACATTTACCAATTATTCTTCCCAAGAATTCGTATCGCCGTAGGAGGTCTCTGATGTTTTCGTTCCAGTCAGATGAACCCTCTTTATAGAGGGCCTGTTGAAGGGTGGCTTTGCGCTCGTCTATAGCCGCAGGGTTTGGATAAAGTAGATGCTGGTCGTTTTCTACGAAAAGAGCCTCCATACCACAAATGGCCCCAAACGCTTCGTTGGTCACACTTGTGAGAAATTCTTTCGTCACACCGCCACCGTCGATACCTTCCTCAGTGGTATCGAATTCATCGACAAACCTGATCTGAATAGGTTCCTTGAGACCTTCGCCTAATTCGTAAAATTGCTCATAAGCATCGTCGAAGACATTCTTTCGTCGGACCTTTGCCCTATGCCTTCCTATGATGTTTCCATTCGAAGAATTCATGACTGCAAACCTCCACTCATCCGGATCTGCGGTACCTCTCCTCCTGAGCTGATCCAACGCGATGAACTGGCGAAAGATTTGTACGCGGGTTGAGAATGGTACGAAGAACGGCATATTTTGGAGAATCTCTAAACGCGGTGTGACAGATTCTAGGTATTTTCTCCTCGCAGTTTTCCGTTGCTGCCGTTGCAGCCGTTGTGCATTTCGAATTTGCTGGGCGTGTTGAGTACCGACCAAGTAGCGGTCGTCTCCGCCGTCGTCGTCATCATCATCGAGGCCGCCGCTCCCTCCATTGCCTGTAACTTCTTCATCAGCATCGTAGGACTCTTCGATCTTGTGCTTTTCTTCCTCTTCCTCGACTACGGCAGGGATAAAACGGTCCATCTCGAAATACTTAGTCATCAACCAGTGATCTTTGGGCATGAATTTTCGTCTTGAGCTAGCGATTCATCAGCAACATTTCACATATGGATCGAATTGGATTTGACCCACTCTCGTTCGTATACCATCCTTAGCAGGCCAGTCACCATACCTTTCATGTAAGCTAGAGTCATACCACTCACCCCGGCGACTGACATGTCGGCAAACGTTGCCGGAGCTGCATCTTGACTTCTATCAGTCTGTGCAGGCCGGCCGCTGCCAAAGTATTCGGCGAGGCTGGTCTTGACCACTGTCGCCTCAATGCCAGCTATATCTGAAGCATTCCAATAAAGGGCGAAAGCCAGATTTTTCAGAAAGAAGGTCAATTCTTTGACCTGGTCGAGTGGCAGAGCGCTCTGCCTTGTCCACGACCAATTGGTGTTTACCTCAAGAGTACCTGACAAGAATTCTTCGTCGTCCATTACTTTTAGCACAAAAGTGTAAAGCTCTAAGAAAAGGAGGATCACCCGCCATTGCTGATCACGGGTCTCGTTTGAAATGGAAGAGGGGGCGCCAACAGCTGGATTCTGAAATTTGTCAGGCCTTAGCATGCTTACTGTTTCTCGTGGGTCTTTGCTAATTTTCTCGAAGATCTTAGTGCTGCTAGCCGCGTGGTAGAAGTATTTGATCGCCGGGAGGGCCTGCCTTCCTTGAGCTGCTTGGGTTTGCCTTGAAGTTGACCCTCGATAGAGCCACATGCGAATCTCGTCTCCGCGACGCGGAAAAGCCCTCAGCAACGTCAAAGCGTAGCTCGCGAGAGAGGACGCCTCATTGGAAGATCCCGTAGCTGTATCTCGTGGGGCGGGTATCACGTCTATATTTGCGAGAAGGGTGCTGACATTTTCTTGACTGATCAAAGTCAAAATTTCGGACCTTACGAATGGCGGGAGAGGCACGGGAGACTGCGTCCTGGAGATAGACGGGGCATTGTTTACAGACAAGCCAATGGCAGACGTGTCTATTCGATTGCCTATGTCATCTGCGAGGAAAGATATGAGCTTTGATACAATCTTGACGTAAAAAGCATCAGGCAATTCGTTATTTAAGAGCCTCTTTGAGAATGTCCACCGGCGGAAATAGATGAAGTACGCCAGCAACCAGAGAAGACTTTCTCGACTCTTCGACTGCAGTAAACCTGGTTCGGAGGGCCGGAATAGAAGCTGGTCAATAGCAGCTGTGAGATTGTCATACCAGACATTTTGAGCAAACGCTTCGAGGGTGCCAAATATGGTAGGAAGATCAGGGGTAGTGAGGATTTCACTTGCGAATCCTTGATATACAGTCTCGATTCTTGGCGTGACTGGCTGGAGCAAGCTCAATATTGTTGCTCTGACTGATTCGGAATTTTCACTGTGGTGGCTAGCGGCAATTCCGACTACAGTCTTGAAGAACTCAATAGCATAAAGGGCCAAGTGCTCCGGAATAATGGCTGCAAGGTTCTCCAGCAGAGTGAGAAAGCCATCGATAAAGGATGATGGCAATGGAGGAGACGGGTTCAGTTTCAGCGTGGCAAGGGTGATTTTCGCCAACCGTAGCAATGGGGCTGTCCATACGTCGGTTAGAGCAGAAGATTGTAACGGCGTGGATCGGAAGTATCTCGAAACAAAATGGTATAGACGCTGAACATCGTCCGAATCACGCGGGGAAATGAACTGCACGAGGAGCCTCAACGAACTCAGGCATTCTCTTTCTGAGCCATATCCAGCTGGCGATGATGCAACCTGAGGAAGGCTCTGTGTATTTCCTTCTGGGATGTTCCGTGGGCTCCATTGTTCCTTGCGATCCCACTCTTGCTTCCATATGTTTCGTATACCCTTGCGCTCTTTATGCCCACGCCAAGTTTTTTGTATCTTTATCGCGGCCGGTGGGCGTTCTCTCTCCTGTTGCCTCAATATTCTCTCCTGCTGAGCTTGCGCGAGGGCAGTCTGAGCATTCTGTGGGGACGAGGACGTACGTGATCCTGGCAACGCGGCAAAAGGGTTATTAGTCCGGCCTGAAAGGTTGACTTGACGGCGAGGTCGCGCGCTGCCTGTAAAGGATGGAAACATTTTTTGCTGTGCTTCAGATCCCCGGACGACGCGGTCGATATACAACCTCCTCGACTTTGTGAGTAGAGAGCGGCATTTTTGGAGACATCATCGAGGGACCATAGCATGAGAGTCTTTCTAAAAAAAGTGTGAGATTTCATAAATGTTTAGGCTTAAAGCCGATAGTTCTAGCTTATATCCGGGGCATTTACTCCTTCGACTGGCAGTTGTCCGCAGCGAATGTTTGATGTCTACTTTGTGATTGTGTGCTATTATTGCCATGTCGAATTTAGGAGCTCTCAGATCACCCACTCGATCGCAACTCTCAAGCGTCAAGTCATTCTGGCTGGCGCTGCTGTCTCCAGCGAACCTTCAGCGGTGTTTCTGTGTCAGAGATATTGTGAATCACTGATCCATCCAGAAAGCATTACAAGATCCGAGAAATCACAAAATTGTGGGAAATCGCTGGGCAGGTGGAATACTGAGGTCCGCTATGCTGAGTGATGGTAGCATCTTTACAAAACTGTCAAGTTTTTGTACGCTCTTGCTGTAGTACGGGGTCCTGAATGTCAAGACTGGCAGTTGATTGGGCGGATTTATGCTATCTCCCACTTATAGACCTCTGGGTCTTTTGTGTCCTTGTCCCTTCGCAAGCCCATAATCAGAATTGGGCAAGCGGAGACTTGGAATTTTGAAGCTGATACGATTCCGCCTTCCTCCATTATCTAATTCAATCGAGTATCTTTTCCACCTGTAGAGAGACGCCGTACATAATCCTTGCGTCAAGATGGAATGTCCTTCATTCATGGAGATTTTAGTATCGCCAATGAGAGAATCGCAAATAGTCAGACGGAAGACATAGCATGGGTAGGCAAAGACTAGTGTTAGAGATCGCATATTGTCCACGACAAAAATGCGAGATATGTATCGAATCTTTTCAAAAAGCTACAAATTCAAGAGCTTTTAGATGAAATTAGGTATACAGAGAGAATTTGAGATAGACTGTCGCAGCCGATTTGAAAGACGATTGAGCCTATCGCGATTTCAAAGATGTCCCAAGAGGTCCTGTTCTTGGGGGAGCATGCCAGACACGTGTGTATGCTTGAAATTCTCATCTCATCGAGCTCTTCCTAACGACATCAACACTCTGCTCGTTCAGCTCATTGAGTATCATAGACCGAAGGCTTGAACGCCCAAACTTGCCTCTAGAAGTAGCCTTGGCTTACTCGAAACCAGTGCCTAATCACTTGACGCTCACCTGATTACTCGACGTAGATCGTACCAAGACACTAAACAAAGCAACAAAAGATTCCTTTATTCGTTACCACGACCCTAAATAGAGCGAGCGCAGAGAAGCCAAGGAACGGAACAAGCACGAGGCCCATACTATCTAAAGAAACAAACTCGCCCTGTTTCAACTTGCAGATATTTCTTCCACACTGCCATAGAGAACCAAGATTCACAGGCGAGATCAACGACTTCATCGGCTCAAAAGGAACTGGATCACGAATTGTTCGCACAGCATCGTGTCACTCACTGCATGACATTCTGAGCAACGTTTTGAAAGTGGAAAGATTCGCTTTCCGCCTTAAAATTAGCTTCACTTCGGCAGGGTCGGTCCTGCCTCGCCGGATCGCGCTAGAGAATTTTGGATTTGACGATAATCTCTCTTTTTTTTCCCACGCTCATCCAACTCACCAACACACCACCTCAAAATCCGTCGGGACCAAGCATCGCGCCTGTTCCCCATCTCAGCACATTCCCCCTTCCAGAAAACCCTCGTGACAACAGAAAAAAACTTGAAAAACACCAGAAAATCAATAGCAAACAAGTTTGTGTAAGTGTCACTTGACCACTGGCAGGTTGCGCAAAGTCATCCTCTTTCACAACTTCACTCCAAGCCTAGCGAGGCAGCTCAACCGGGCTTTGTTGAACACTGATGCTAACTTGCTTCTGCTACAGCGTCCGTAGGCCTTTTCACATTTCATCTCCGCGTACAGTCCCCTCACCAAGACAAGGTATATTCCCCTTCTTACTCTTTTGTTTCCATATCAATTTTCCGTTGGAACGCTGGTGAAAAAAGCCATCCCCACAGCATTTGCTTGAGCTTCTTGCTGACTATGCTTCAACATAGCAACTCCATCATGTCTACGGAAGCGGCTACCGACCCAACGCCCCCTTCTCTTGAGAAGCTCTCCATCGATGATAAATCGAATGCTCCCCCCAACGGCGCTCTCCCCAATGGTATTGATACAAGTGTCGGAGGAACGCAGTCCCCAAATAATGATCTCCAAACACCAAGTTCGGCCGCTCCAGGTGGAAATCAACCTCATTCAGCATCCTTGTACGTCGGTGAGCTCGATCCAGCTGTGACCGAAGCCATGCTCTTCGAGCTATTTTCTTCCATTGGCCAGGTTGCTTCGATTCGTGTCTGTCGTGATGCTGTCACACGTCGCTCTTTGGGCTACGCCTATGTCAACTACAATAACACTGCCGACGGCGAGCGTGCGATGGAGGAGCTCAACTACACTGTTATCAAGGGCCGCCCCTGCCGTATCATGTGGTCTCAGCGTGACCCTGCCTTACGCAAGACTGGTCAAGGCAATGTTTTCATCAAGAATCTGGACACTGCGATCGACAACAAGGCCTTGCATGATACTTTTGCCTCCTTCGGCAATATCCTTAGTTGCAAGGTTGCGCAAGACGAATTTGGCAACTCTAAAGGCTACGGTTTTGTCCACTACGAAACAGCGGAAGGGGCAAACAAGGCCATCGGCTCTGTCAACGGCATGTTGCTAAACGAGAAGAAAGTATTTGTAGGCCATCACATTCCAAGGAAGGACCGCGACAGCAAATTCGACGAGATGAAGGCGAACTTTACCAATATATACGTCAAGAATATTGAGCCTGAGGTGACAGATGATGACTTCCGAGCACTATTCGAGAAGTACGGCGACGTAACCTCGGCTTCCATCGCTAGGGAGTCAGACTCAGGGAAGAGCCGAGGCTTTGGCTTCGTGAACTACGTAAAGCATGAAAATGCTTCGACTGCGGTTGAGGAATTACACAACAAAGACTTCAAGGGTCAGGTGCTTTATGTTGGTCGCGCCCAGAAAAAGTCTGAGCGTGAAGAGGAGCTCCGCAAGCAGCATGAAGCCGCTCGTCAGGAAAAGGCCTCTAAGTATCAAGGCGTGAATCTTTACGTTAAGAATCTGGGGGATGACATCGACGATGAAAAGCTGCGTGAAATATTCTCAGGCGCTGGTACCGTCACATCCGCGAAAGTCATGCGTGACTCCGGACCTGATAGGACCGACACACCTGACAGCGAAAAGGACAAAGAGAATAGGAAAGACTCCGAGGAGGCCAATGAGGAGGAGAGTGAAAAGAAAGAAGAGGCCAAGGAAGATGGTGAGAAGAAGGATACCAAGCCCGCTAAGCGACCTCTCGGCAAGAGTAAGGGGTTTGGTTTCGTGTGCTACAGCACCGCCGATGAAGCTACCAAAGCCGTCAGCGAATACCACCAAAAGATGATCAACGGCAAGCCATTGTACGTTGCTGTGGCCATGCGCAAGGATGTCCGCAAAACGCAATTGGAACAGAGTATCCAGGCTCGCAATGCACTACGTATGCAACAAGCTGCCGCCGCCGCTGGGATGCCTCAACAGCCTTTCATGCAACCCGCTATGTTCTACGGCCCTGGTCAACAGCCTGGTGTCGTTGCTCCTAACGCCGCTGGCCGTGGTGGTATGCCATTTGGGCCTCAGCAGGGCATGATGATTCCGGGCATGCAAGGTGGCCGAGCAGGTCAATTTCCTGGCATGCCACCCCAGCAAGCTGGTCGCGGTGGACAGCAGATCCCCCCCAGTGCTTTCGGCATGCCCGGTCAAATGCCCTTTGGTGCTATGCCTCAAGCAGGTCCTGGCGGATTTCCTGCTGGTATGGGATACCCACAGGCCATGGCTCAAGTACAAGCTCAATTGGGTCGCGGCGGGCAAGGAGGCCGTGGTCAGATGCAGGGTGTACAAGGTATGCAAGGTATGCCACAGCAAATGATGGGCCTTCAAGGCATGCGCGGTAGAGACGGCCGTCCTCAACAATTCCCGAGCCAACCTGGTCGTGGTGGCATGGGAGTAAATATGGGCATGCAGCCGGGGCAGATGGGCGGCTTCCCTCAGCAAGGCCGTGGACCTATGGGATTCGGAGGAGGCCTACAAGGAATGCCACCAGGGCCAGGAGCCGCAGGGCCATCAGCACAGCTCGTAGCTCTCGAGGCAGCGCCGCCAAATCAACAAAAGCAACTACTTGGCGAAGCTATCTATCCTAAGATCCAAGCGTTGCAGCCCGAACTGGCTGGCAAAATCACCGGCATGCTGTTGGAGATGGACAACCCCGAATTGCTGTCGTTGTAAGTACTCCTCCAAACACATGGAGGCGTCGAACACTAACAAGTTCAGGATCGACGACGACGCCAAACTGCGCGAGAAAGTCGACGAGGCACTTGCCGTTTTCAACGAATACCAGAAGACCCAAGGCACCGAGAGTTCCACCCAAGAGGGCGGCTCTTCCGAGCAGCAAGCCAACGGTGACGGCGAGGATGTGAAAGCGTAGACGTTTACCATGGTTTCCCTTCAGCCAGTGTCCCAACCACTACTTCTCGAAACCCCCGAGCCCTGACCTTCTCGATCTCGTTCCGACACACTGCTATTTCCATCCCTCGACGACATGCGGCATTCTGTTAACAGCTGGGCTGAACATGTTCTATGCTATCCCCTTTACCCACGAATCACCTAGCATTTTAATATCCCTTTGATTCCGCCCATAGGGAAGGTCATGTACAATAGATTTCTGGCTGCACTGGCATGATTTGCGGGACTGGGCTCAGGCTCATGTGCCATGGAGGCAGAGAAGCACCTATGCTGCAAAGCAAATGATACGTAGACAGGCGGGAGAGCTAGCAGCAATGGAAAACATTTCACTAGTCCTCATAGTCCTCATCACCGCGTCTGTCTCATCTGTGATCAGACGAAAGCAACTTTATTCTCATTGGCTTTATGCTTATTGCCTGCAGATATGCAAAGGAGAGGCCTTGAGGCGGCCAAGGGGCAGGTGCAGGAGGTGCAGTACCGACGAGGATGCACTGTCAGTGTAAGCGCCCGGGCTTGGTCACATCCGCTCCTATTCGCCAGCCTCCGGATGACGGCTCTGCTGCTAAGCTGCTTCCGGATGAAGACCAAGACGGATCGGGCGTAGTCGAGCCTCCTTTGATGCAGTAAATAGATGTGCACCGTGTGATCGAGAAGCCTGCAGCCAATTGCATCGCCAAAATGCCACATCTGAAGCTCGCGCTCCTTCACCCGCCTCTGTGCGTGCGTGCAGATGTGCCTGAAGACTCGACGACGCTGCACACCCACTTGAGACTTGAGAGACACTGGCTGAGCTGCACTGTCTATATCAAGATCTGTAACCCGTTTCAAACGTCGCCCTTCGCTCTTCCTGCCAATGCCGTAGCCAAGAGCCACAGAGGCCATCCAGTGGGCCTCTGCGGTCTCCTGCCACCATGGCCGCTCCATATAATTCTTACAATACCTCGCCAGACCCATCAGGAATAGCAACCTCCTCACCACGCCGTCGCCAGCCCGTCCAGCCCCCAAACCTGCTCACTACAAGTCTGGGGAATGCTCGAAATGCTGGACTCGGCATCGGAGGCATCGTCCAAACCCCTGTGTCTACAACGACCTTGAGCAGCCCCTTCTCTGCATTCCCTCAATCTCCAGCCGGTGCGATGAGGGGCGCCTCCCCCATGGCTCTTCGCTCTCAAGCCAGCTTCAGCGGAACATACAATCCCCAACAGTGGGGACCGTTGAATAATGGTTCCCCGAATTCGTCCTCGGCTGGAGACCACCGTCCAGCACGATCATCAAGAGTCGTGGCTCTAGCTCCCCGTCCTGTTGGTCCAGATGGTATGCATTCCCTATTCTATGCGGGGAAGAATGCTAAGAGACGTCCTCCACAGAACCTGTTGCTTCCCCTCCACCACCGTATTCCCCCCGCCGAGGACCAGACTCTCAAGATTCACCGCGCCGTCCAATTGATGTGGTCTCCCCCTCTGATACTGTATCACCGGACTCGGAGACCTCGCGCTATGGCACCCCAGTCAGTGCTGCCACGACGCTCTCCCCTGATCTTATATGCCAGTATCCAAATGGACCGTCTCCTGTCCTTCGCCAACACGCCAGTCCCAACGATTCTCCAAATACAGTCGCTGGTGCACTATCATTCCCACCACCACCTCCTGTACGAGGTTCTGCCCAGCGTGATCGAGCATCCTCGAGGAATCATGCAGATCGTTTGTTCACTTCCTTGACTTTAAAAAGCAAAGCGTCAAATGCAGCGTTGCCTGTCAACGCGATTGATGCTTTGCAGCAAACCACGGCGCAGGTGCTCGCTCGTGCTCCTGAGTCTAGTTCTACCGATGGCTCGATGCGTGCGCCAGCAGCCCGAAGGGCGGCTTCGACTGGCGGCATAGGTCTCATTGGAGGATCGGCGCGCTCTGCCAGTCATTCTCCAAGCCCAATAACGTGGGAACCAGGCATGCCGCTACCCCCACCACCGCCTGGCCCGCCTCCAGCCGCTGTTCGTTCACATAGCCTGAATAGACCAATGGAAAGTCCATCTCAGGGACTGGCTCCTACGCTTCCTTTCAGGCAGAGACGTCCTCCGGGAACTGGAACGGCACTTGACACTGTCCCACCAACACCGGCAGATTGGAGAGAGGAAAGCACGTCCAGAGATGGGTCGGTCTCGAGACCTCGTTCAAACTCGAGAGGACTAGCACCATTGCACATTGATACCGGAAGCATTCTGCAAAAAGGACGGTCTGGTGGAAATCATCCGCAAACGACTACAGCTGCTACGCCTGCGCACTTGCGAAGAGATTCTTCGACAGGGGGACTTTTCCGTAGCCCGGCTGTGAGGAATCGCAGCGCAAAAGGCATCAGAGAGCGTCGTAGTGAGAGCAGGAACGGCAAAGGTAGAGCTCTGGATGAGTCTGCAGTGGAGCCAGCGAGCGCGATAGCACCATGGGATGGTGAATACGAGGATCTGAGACCAACGGACTTGGTTCTGCCCTGTCCTCGGTCAAGCAGGTCAAAGCAGAGAGTGCAACCAAAAATAACCCCCAAGAGCAGCAAAAGCATGCAAAGCATAGATGGCGCACTAAACAGTGCCGAGCTTAGGATATCTTCAGGAAAAGCTGTATCCTTTACATCTTCACGCACGACTCCCCAACCGGAATCAGGCTTTTCTCAGCGATTCTCGGCCTCCACATCTACACCTCCTTTCTCGCCTGATAGAGACGGACAACCCAGCGTCTCACTGAAGATAACCCCGTCGACCACAGCACCGCCGAAATCCTTTCCATCGCCGCCGTCGCAGAGGTCTAGTGGACCTGCCCTGTCCTTGATAGTCCCCCCTGGCCCAGAAACAAGACCAATTTCACATCTACTGCATACGCCAAATCCGGGTGAATCAATGCAGATACCGTTGACCCCATCCACCAGAGTAGCTCAGGAACAAGTAGGAGATCTGCTTGGCCCAGAGAGCCCAAATGCCTTTGCAGGACGGGCCGTTGAGCGTCACCGAATCTTTGCCGAACGCGAAGCTGCGGCGGCGAGTGACTCCGAGCGGCTTGATCTGTTCATACAATACATGGTTGCAGAATCGCAAATACGGCGGGAGCAGTACGCTACTGTTTTTGAACAAGAGAATGTTGAGATTAGTGATCTGACTGAAGGTCTTTTTGGACGTTCTGAAACTGAACAGAGCTTTCGTGAACAGGAGAGAGCGCACTCGCGAGCAGATACCTCCAGGCGGACTAGCATAGCCTCCAGTACCTTGGAAGATACATCTTCTCAGGGTGATGCATCCGCACCCAGTCGCATGCACGAGTCTCCGAGCAGCGCCACAACCAATAGTAGTAGCCAGATTCGACCAGACAGTACCTGGTGGAAAGATTATGTGCCTTCTCTCTCGCCGATCGCAAGCATGAGTATTGTCACTGGGCAAGACGAGATGGATTCTCGAGGGAGAGCGCCTAGTCGATGGTGGGAGGATAAGTCTCACTCAGGTGATGCTGCCCCTGGAGATGCTTTCAATGTGCTTGGACGTTCGAAACGAGAATCTAAGTACATGGGCGTTCATCGAAATTTGCCAGCTGTGTACGAAGGTGGTGCATCTTCATCCGCTGGCAATACCTGGGGGTCATCTGCCGAAGTAAACCAGCCACCGGTATACGGACCTAACGAGTATCCTCCAGAGAAGGTTGGCTGGCATCAAGAAGACCAGCCGGCGCCTCTACCGCGTCACTATCCACCCACACCTCGATCGGCGCCCTATACCCCGGATCCTAGAAGACTTGACATATCACGGCTAGTGACGTTGCCTCCGCCATATCCGCGACATCACCCAGCAGTCAACAATAGTCACCCAGACTTGGCTGATGTGAGAGGGGTCGTCCGATCACTCAACCAGGATGAGGAACCCACCTCCATCAAAGAGACCTATAATACTCAGATGACTGGACAACGGCAACTGGTAGACTCATGGTGTAATCATCAGCGTTCATTGCATAGACAAGACATTGAATTTCGGATACAGCACGGAGAAATCTCGCAAGAACAGTACGATGAGGCCGAGATCGATCTTGAAGCGAAGGTCCATAAGTCTGAGCAGGACATCGCACAGGCTGACTTCGATCTTTTTCAAAGCTCTGTTCTGACACCACTTCATGCCATCTTCTCTGACCGTATCAAATTGGCAACCTCATCCCTCGACAGACTCAGCACACGACTGTTCTCCGACGCCCAATCTCGTAGTCCGAATCTGCCTCAAGAAGAAGGCGATGAACAACCTGAATTGCTGGAGAAGTTGACTCAACTGAAATGGCTCTTCGAAGCCCGTGAAAGTCTTCATCGGCAAATATATGATCTTCTTAGCGAGCGCAACGATAGGTACAAAGCGATCGTGCTTCTTCCCTTCAAGCAGATTCAGAATCACCAAAAACACTCGGAGGCAGAAAGTTTCTTTGCCGAAGACGCTCAGGAGCGCAGGATTGCGTACGAACGAGCTGTCTACGCGCGAGCTCAAGCATTCCTAACTGTCATCGAAAGTAACGTCACTCGAGGCGTCGAGGTTCAATTGTCTGCGTTCTGGGACATTGCGCCGTCCCTGCTTGAAGTGCTGCATAAGATTCCCACCAACCTGGAAGGCTTCGAGATCCAAATCCCCGTCAGCGAATACGAAGAGAATCCAAGTTATTACGACCACCCCCTTCAATACCTCTACAGTCTACTGAGCCACGCGGAGAAAAGCAGTTATCAATTCATTGAGTCGCAAACAAATCTCTTCTGCCTCCTTCACGAGATCCGCTCCCATGCTCTGAGTGCCAGATGTAGGGTTGAAGCTCAAGCGAGCGAGAGATCTTGGGCGGCGGATGAGATGCAGTGGAAGGAGGAAAAGAAGCTGACGGATGACCTTAAGGAGAAAGTTGGCGTTGTGGAGGGGCAGTGGGAGGAGGCGCTCGGGAGTGAGTTGATGGAGGCGAGGGAGAGAGTGAGGGGTTGTTTGCTTGAGCAGGGAGGTTTCGATGACGATGAGGACGCTTGATGAGATGGAGGAGATTGTTGGATACTCACAGGTTTCATCACCCTGCAAGCGAGGAGCTTTTGGAGTTCATAGGCTAAAAAAGGTCTGCAAGTCGGCCTGTAGAGTACCTCTTGAAGAGGTCCCTTTAACTGTATATACATCATCAACATCAAAGATCCACAAGTCAACAGACTCGCGCTCTCTATCTACCTGACTGAACTTCTAGACCAGAACTCGCAGATCAGGTCCGGTCGCTCCAAACCCGCTCCTTTGTTATAGCCACGAGATTGACAAGTCTTTACCGACGCGATTGCTGCTGACCTGCTCAAGCAAATCTCCAGCAGAAGCTTCATGTTATAGACACCCATTTACTCAATCAACCCTGTTCCCAACCTGGAGCTGGCGGTGCACGGCCCAAAACCCCAAACATTCGCACAAACGCTCCCCAACCCCCTAAGCCCTCAACTCCTCCTCAATCCCCCCCTGGCCCCCCTACCCCCTCCTCCCCCACCACCACCCTCCCCTCTTCCCCCCTTCTTCCTCCCCCTCCTCATCTCCACTCCCCTCCTCCCCACCAACCTTCCTCATCTCAATCCTCCTCTCCACCACCCTCTTCCTGCTCTCCCTCCTCCCCCCTAGCCACTCCTTCCCCCAAGAAAACCAAACCACGAATCCGAGCGCTAGGAGCATGAGGAGGGGGAGGATGAGGCCGAGGGTTATTTTGCAGGGGAGGGTGCAAGATTGGTTGTGGGCGGAGGGGTGAGGGTGAGGGGTGGTGTCGTCGCCGGAGGTTGCGCGTTTGGGGAGGGGCATTTTTGGGGGTGGGAGAGGGAGGTTGATGGGTAGATGGGAAAGATTGTTCGGTTTGTGGAAATGGGGAGGAGATGGAATATGCAGATGTAGATGTATAGAGATGAGAAGAGATGGAGGCAGAGTACTGGGAACGAAGGAAGAATGTACACATGTACGAAAAAATGGAATTCCACCATCATGGCCACATGGCCGAGTTCATGCTGCGCTGTGCTGTGCGCGGGACAAAGCACAATCCCTCAAGGCGTGGGTGTGAGTCAAAGGATTCAGACATCCTGGTGGATATGTGATGCGCATGCACAATTGAATCCTCCAGTGTGGTTCAGCGTCAACTGTATCAGAAATTATGGAAAGAGAGCGCTGATTGGGCCTTGACATGTGCTAAACGGTTGTAACTACGTTTCAGGCTTTGAGCATGTTGTTTTTCAAATAAAAAAGTCGGACTGTGCCTCTTCCTTCGAGGCGATGCATTGCGGCTAAGATATACAGAGGGATTGTGCCAAGACTGAACGCATTTGCCAAATCGGGAAAAGAAGAATGTCAAAGTCGCTGTGGCCTTTTGAAAATGTATAGGGTGTCTGATTTATGATAGCTTACCTTCAGAGGTATCATACTCAAGTAAGATCTGGTTAACATCATTCCTTGACCCAGACGGCCGCCATACCCATTCCAGTTCCTACACACATACTCGTAACGCCGATTTTCTTGCCTGTCCGTCCAAGCTCACTGAATAGTGTGGATACTTGCCTCGCTCCTGTGCTTCCCAGAGGATGTCCAAAAGCGATGGCGCCTCCATTGGGATTGACCTGTGCCTTGAATTAGCATAGAATTCACTTGATTTATTCAAAAAAGAAATGCATACCTTTGTCTCATCCAAGCCTAATTCTCTCTCACACCACACACATTGGCTGGCGAAAGCCTCATTGATCTCGTAAATATCGACGTCATCTTTCCCAATACCGGCCTTCTGTAATGCAACAGGAATTGCTTTCCATGGTCCAACGCCCATGAGTAGAGGCTTCACGCCGACGACTGAGCTGCTGACGAACTTGCCGATGATGCGCTGGCCCAGTCTTTCGGCGGTGCTCCTTTTCATTAGAAGGACTGCGGCGGCGCCATCAGATATTTGACTTGCGTTTCCCGCATGTATGCTCCCGTCTTTTGCAAAGGCTGGCTTTATCTTAGCTAAGCTTTCGGCTGTGATGCCATCTCGTATTCCATCGTCCTTGGCTACGGTGATTGTTTTCTCTTCATCCGTTTTGGGATCGACGAACTTCACATTTGTCAAAGGCTCGATCTCCTCGTCGAATTTCCCCGCCTGTTGTGCCTTTAATGCTTTCTGATAGCTCGATGCCGCAAATGCATCTTGGTCTTTCCTTGATATTGACCGATCTTTAGCCATCTGCTCGCTCAGAACGCCCATCGGTACCTTGCAATTCTTCGCCTCGGGATGTGATTCCAGCAGCTCCGAGAACTCGGTGACAGCGCCAGGGCCGTATTGTGAGGTCATGGATTCCACTCCTGATCCGACACCTATCTCGATCATACCGGAGCGAATCGCGTTGGCGATGTCGACGCATGCTTGTAGGCCACTAGAACATTGTCTGTTCAGTGCCTTTACTGCTGTGCTCTCCGGGAAGCCGGCAACGAGCGCTGCTGCTCTGAATTCTGTTGCTCCGCCTCCCGGCGGTAGAACTGACCCAACAGCCACATCTTCGACTAATGAAGGATCGATCTTGGAGCGTGAAATGAGTGATTTGAGGGCATGGACGAGGAGATCGGCTGCTGCGGTGTCTTTGAGGCCGCCTTTTCCACCTTTGGTAAAGGGTGTTCGGAGGGCGCAGGTCACGACTATGTCGTCTGGAGACTTGGATAGGATGGACTCGCGGCCACGAGGTATGTCTGCTTCAGAGGAGGCGAGGTGAGATTGAACCTGGGAGAGGCGTTGTCGTGCTATGGGTTGTCAGTCTCTACAACTAGAGGGAGGTAGCGTCTGCTTACCGTTCGACATGTTGATAATTAGCAGAGATTTGACAGGGTAAGAGATGTAGGAAACACGGTCATAGTGAAGGGAAGAGACTGAGTCGAGGGGAAGGCGGCCTTATGTTTTACTTTCGAGGCTTTGAATGACCAGCATGACCATCTAAGGGCTCGGATTTTGGCCGTTGCCGAGGTCCAAACATGCCCGAGCCCTCGAGCCCGCCCGCGGCCCCGGCAAGCGAACAGCCCATAAGGCTGAATCGAGCTTGGAACTTCAACTTGAGAAGTCATTTTATAAATAACTTTTGTATACAAAAGTTTTTGATATTCTGATTCTGAGAACATTTCGTATGGAGTACTTTACAGTGTCTCTCGTGGTTCTAAGGATACAGGGCGGTTGTTCGCTTGGTGGGTGAACCCTTCTAGCTTGAATTAGTAATCAATCAAGATCTCAAAGTTGCTGTTTGATTGATTTATATACCAAAATAATAGGACATAGTTAATCGGTAATGGTTCTGATAGCGGAGTGGTAGTTTGGCCATCAATCGCAATTGACCTAAGACAATGACCCTGCTGTATCATACCTTAAAGGGTGTGATCTGGGGTTGGCATCTTGCTGTATCAATGGTGTTTGATCATCTTAATCACTAGCTATTCATGAGCAACATCCCGGGGGTCCGGGTTCGATTCTGGGTTGAGACTTCGACCTGGGGATGAGTAAGACTGATGAAAACCTTCAGTGCCGAACATCTTTTTGCATTTTGTCTCTATTATCACTACATGTATTACCATGGTTTAATAGCAAATGCACCACATCATGAGCGATATGGATCTACCTACGTACTAACACACTATTGGATCCGAATATCCTGCTAGTTGATTCGGAGAAACGACTTTTTTTTCCTAGGCAGTGTTTACCTTGTCAATGGGATCAAAAAACTTGCCCTGCTGCGACCTGCCATAATATCACCTATTGCCTTTACTTGCCGACTTTGGGCAGAGCCGATTTTGTGGCGGTGTTTAACAAACGCCCGTTGACGTTTTGAAACATATATGCGCAACGCCATGATTCCCTTCTCTTCCCGCGTAGGTTCAATGTTTATCTTAACTGAATTTTCTTGAAATTATCTTTCAGACCAAGATCATAGTCGCAAAACGACTCGAGTAAATGGCGGACTTACGAAGGCACTCAGCTACCCGTATCCTACGCCCAAGTACAGCAGTAAGTGAGAAAAAAGACAGTGCATTCTAAAAGTTTACCGGCCCAGCGGAACGATGCACATCTCCTCATGACTCGGGCAATCAATCCTTGATCAGGGGTCACCGGCGATTGCGTTCTTACCCAGCCCTTAGGCTCACAAGTCTTGGGCGGTATTCATGGCTATAAATGGAAATATGTGATCGACAGCTCAGTCGTTCAAATTTAGTATGACGCCATGCTTTCTGGCCTTCGAAATATAAGATGGAGGGACTGCCCTTCGACTTGGCCAAAGATCATTGTCCATTTCTAAGCATCCCAAGAGCAATTCATTCCAACAAGCAATATGCAGCTCTCCCGTCTTCTCATCACTTCCATCCCCCTCTTAGCGTATCTAACGCAGATAAGTGCCGTACCGGCAGCATTACCACAGGCTGCGAGAGTAGATGGAACGCCATTAAAGGGTGCACTAGACAACGGTCCTGCGGGAGACCAAGCTCCTGTCATCGAGCAATCAGCTAGCAATTCACCAGGAAGGAAACTCACACAATGCAACGCTCTGCAGAACCAGATCACAATTAGGCTTGGGACCACAACCACTGCCGTTTTCACTCTCGCAAAATGCGCCTAGGTGATTGGTTGGGGGGTCATCAATGATTTGGCGATTGAGAAGTGTGTACTCAGTCTATTTGGCAGTCACGAGCTGACATGATTCGTCTTTCAAGTGTCAAATTGCAGTGTCAGGATCCCAAGGAGCATGGACAAATCTAGGAAATTGGTTTGAGTGAGTAACGCCTTGATGCAATTCCCTTCCCGAAATCTCAGTGGACTCTACCCGACCATGCGTACTGTTTTGCTGAACTCTTAACGCTTTATCAGATCCACGGGACAATACTGTATCAACACGATTCGCGTCTTCGATATTCCAAAGACATTCCGCTTCGTTTCCCAGTCAGACTCCTCCGTAAGTGAGATTCGTTCGTACGAGACTCGTGACTTTGTTGCTGATTCTCATGGCAGACGAATGAATACGATATCAATTGGGGCTACATACCTCGGAACTGAAGGCTGTTAAATGAACTGCAGATTTCAAAGCTTGGGGCAGTGTGGCAGGCAAGCAGTCAACGCTATCTAGCTTTGCAATCAGAGGGTCGGAGATCATTCAGGGTTTGACAAACAGTTCGAGCCTTAGGATGGTTCTTGCTGGTGAATTATGTCAATAGAAAGTCTACATAAGTGATAAAGTTCCTCATATGTAATAATCCCACTAAGCGCGAAAAGGTCACCAGACATCGAGATTCAACAGAGCATTTCCATTGCAACGCCTGTGGCACAATGCGAAGCAAAGATAGGTCTTGATCTAGGCCAAGACCAAATATAGAGGACAGTAGAGAGTGCAACGAGGCCACTGCGAACGTAAACCGTTGCCAAGACAGGAGTCAAAGCGGCGCTCGTCTTAGGCTTGATATGGCAGATTCCGGCCTGGAATTTTACTCGCACTTTTCAAACAAGTACACTTCATTTTCGTGAATATTATTCAAAGACATAGGTATGTCGAAGTAAGACTGTATAGATTCGGCAGGCAAGCGATCGTACGTACGGATACGCAACTACGTCAAGCATAGGTGAGCTGAAGTATTCTGACTGTCGTTAGAGGGCGCAACTTTTTTGCTACCCCAAGTCCATGTCAAAGATCTGGATGCCATTCTCTCATCTTCCAGTTGTTCGATTGTAAAGGTTGGTAGTGGCTAACATTCGTTCTCATTGGGTATTCATGACAGTGGCATTCCAGGCACTTTTCGTGGAATGTAGCGGCTTCTCTTCCTCGAATAATTTCAATGAGCACATGCGTTCCCCTAGGCAACGTGTCTCTGTACTTGCGTGATCTCCTCAGGTTTACTGTTGTCTGTCCTACGCGAAATGCTATCGTGTGTGTATATAGAGACTTCTAAGCGGTTCTGGTGGATTACAATGACCACGGTCATTTGCATGATCATCAAACAGTATTCAATCTCATCTGGGAAAAGCAGACAAGACTGTCGATTCCAGCATATACGCTGCCCCATTCGACGCCTTGATTTCGCTAGATATCGAGGAGAACTTGATTGTTGCGCTATCAAAAGCCGCTTCTGCGTTAACGATGGCTCCCTTTCTCCCATCCCCTTGCTTCGCACGGCGGAACTTTCTGAATACATATATGTTGCAGTTCTTTGATATAATGCCTAAAAACAAATCTTGCGTTTCCTCCCCCAATATGGCGTTTAGGCATTTAGTCCTTCTGATAGGCTATGTACTAATCTGCTTCCAGGACCTTGTTATAGCACACCCGTTAGAGCACGCAAGCCTGCACTACCCTACGTCCACCCCAAAGGAACTCGCGGTACGAGTGGTTGATCACATTGCAATTACCGTCCAGCTCCCTCCAAGTACGGCAGTACAGACCACGGTCCCTGGTACGAAAGGGGTACGTTCCCGTACTGTGCTCGTCATCCCAAGCGTGGCACAATATGTGCATTACTGTCAATTTGTGCCGCTAAGTCCTGATCTAGATCATCAATACAACCCTCGAAATCGAGGGACGACCTCAAGTTCAGCCATTCCCCACATCATTTGTGGCATCTCCAATATCACTAGCTTCGTTTTCGCACAGTCCGTTCGAGACGATAGGCAGCTTCAGCGCTTCAGCGGCATTTATTACGCAGGGACCAGAGTCAACAATGTCATCTCAATTATCATCTACCAATGACTTGGAAGACTTGCTCAAAAGGGGTGCCACTGATTGCTTCCAGCCTGTAGCCACTACAGCACCGCCACAACAGATACCGTCAAGAAGCGATCATCCTGTGCCTCGACTTGGAATTGTATGTAGAAAAATTTGAAATCCAGCATTTGACAGACTGAGCAGCTAATCTAGAGACTTGAAAGTCTCACCAAAGCAATCCACCATCTACCAACAAGTTTTATGCCAATCTTTTCCTTGGCACACAAGGCCAAGGCGTATGGACACATCCCTACTCTGTGATTTGGAGCAAAGGGAGTGGCAATGCTAAAAGCTGGGGTCTGGCCGTTTCCCATATTGACGCAAATCAGCGAGCAGAAGGACCCCGGAATACTGCTTTAGCAGGCGCGCCTGTCCAGTATTTCATCAATCCCATTGGAATTCAGTCAATCATCCTATCGGCGGTAGAGCTTGGGGCGTCCACTGTTTTGACCACCAATTCCCTGGGAGCTTTCTCCGTTAATGCAGTCTTGTCCCCTCAGGCAAACTCTTTTTCAAATATTGCATTCCCGCTCGTGCAAGGCACCGGCTTTATTACTGGCATCTACAACAGTCTCATGCCCGCCATACAAAGCAGCATCTTTTTCCGGGAGTTTGCACAGATGGCGCCGCCTCGGGCGGGCGTCTACAAGTACCGCATTACCCTTGAGGACGGTAAGAATTGGCTTCTTTACGCAATTCCGAAAGGTGGCCAGGATCCTCATCTAAACCTCGTTTCCACCACTCAGATACAGGGATTGCGAGGCTGGTCCGGTGTGATCCAAGTTGCAAAGAATCCAGCCAACTCTAGCGGCGAAACCATTTACGACGGATCTGCTGGGGCGTATCCGTCAGCTGCTGGCGTCTCTGGCTCAGTATCAGGGGCCGATGGGATATATCGTATCAAATGGACCAAAGCAGGCATTCTAAGTCTTCCCTTGCTCATGTATGCTTTACCGCATCACACACAGTCCTTTGACAGTACAACTTCCAGGGGGAAAACATTGGTACAGCTACAAACTACCACAAAGGGCATAGCCACGGCCATTATTGGTGACAGCTGGACGTTGCTCGAACAGGACCTTCCGACAGACATGGGTTTTGCTCCATGGACACCTGCGATGAGAAGCAAGACCGTTATACCTCAAGTGGCACACGCTCTGATTCAACAAGTCGCAGAGTCCGAGATCAACCAGAATTATGCTGCTCAGACAAATCTTGACAGTATGTACTTCAGCGGCAAAGCTTTGGCCAAGTTTGCGACCTTGATATATACAACCCACGATTTGTTGAAACTACCGAATCTCGCTATGCAGGGACTAAACGAACTGAAAGGAGCCTTTGCTCGCTTCGTGACAAACCAGCAAATCAACCCACTGGTATACGATAGTGTCTGGAATGGAATTGTCTCCAGCGGCAGCTACAAGACTGGCGACCCAGGGCAAGATTTTGGCAACTCTTATTACAACGATCACCATTTTCATTACGGTATGGCTTCTTTCGTTCGACTTTCCCTATGAGCCCGATCGCTCTCAGCTCACACAAACAGGATACTTCATCTACACTGCGGCTGTGATAGCCTATCTGGATTCTGCATGGCTCGGTCTCAACAAAGATTGGGTAAATGCACTGGTCCGAGATGCGGCGAATCCAAGTCTAAAAGACAATCTCTTTCCGTTCTCAAGGATGTTTGACTGGTATCACGGGCACTCCTTTGCAAAAGGCTTGTTCGAATCGGCGGACAGCAAAGATGAGGAGTCGTCATCCGAAGACACCTTTTTCTCCTATGCCCTTAAGATGTGGGGCCACGTCACCAGAGATTCCTCCATGGAAGCAAGAGGTAACCTGATGCTCGCAATCCAAGCCAGAACCTTGACGAATTACTTCCTGATGCAAAGCGACAATTTGAACCAGCCAGCCGATTTCATCGGTAACAAAGTCACTGGCATTGTAAGTGTTCCGCTTCCGAATGTTCCAATCCTACAGCTAATCTCAGAATCTAGCTCTTCGAGAACAAGATCGACCACACAACGTATTTTGGTGCAAACCCTGAATATATCCAAGGTATTCACATGGTACCTCTGTCGGCCTCTTCGCCTTACACGCGTCCTTCCAAATTTATATTTGAAGAATGGAATACTTACTTCAACAAGTCATCGCCTTTCCCGGCCTCAAATGTGACTGGGGGCTGGAAAGGAATACTTTATGGGAATCTGGCTTGCATCGACCCACGGGCTAGCTGGCAATTCTTCTCACAGCAGAAATTCGATGGGACTTGGATAGATGGTGGGGCGAGCAGAACCTGGTATCTGGCATTTTCTGCTGGTGAGTATCCACAACACTGTGACGCTCCTTCGTGGACATTGCTGACAAGGCCTTAGCTTTGGGCGGCGCATGATCTTTTGTCATGAGTGTTCATAAGGAGGATAGGTAGGTAAGGTAAGTCTTTAGGGTGATAGGTGTACGGATCACTGGATAGAATCTGTCAGCGATTTCATGGCGTATTAACATTGTTACCTGGGTTCCAAAAGATCTGATTGGCTTTTATAGATAAAATCATCTGTATTCTACCGGTCCAAGCTACGTGTTCGTATTCGTACCCCTGGGGACGTTTTAGTCTTTCAGATCCTTTTATCGATAACGGAAGATGTCTACAATGCCGAGTCCGTGTCATCAGTGTACATAAAGTAAACAGATCTCGGCCTACCTCTCAGTATTGTGGTCGTATCCCGTTATTATCTTCTTGACCATTGACTCTCAACCCACACATCCACCATGGCCGTCCTCTCAACCCTCCTCCACGCAACCACCTTCAAAACGCCCTTCCTCTCCACCCTTCTCCCCTCAATTGGCCTAGCATACGGACTCCAAGCCGCCGTAGCAATCCCCTCTATCGTCGCCCAGACCGAAAAGTTCTATGATCTCTCGGGCTCGCTCACATACCTCTCCTGCACGGCATTGAGTCTGTACCTTCCTACAATAAGAGCGCGGTATGCAGCCGCAGCAGCAGGCGCTGTGAAGCCTGCTTGGCCGAGCATCATTGGGGCACTGAAGGGAATGCCTAATGCGGGCCTCAATTGGAGACAATTGGTGCTGAGCGCTGCGGTTGGATTGTGGGCTACGAGACGTAAGTAGTTCTTATGGCACTCTGCCGAACTATCTGAGGCTCCTCGAATGCACATTTCTACGAAGTAATCTACTAATGACACCATGCTACCAGTGGGTTCCTACCTCTTCGCCCGCATCTCCTCCGACGGCAAAGACTCCCGCTTCGACGACATCCGCACCTCCCCCCCCAAATTCCTCGGCGCCTTCTTCGCCCAAGCAACCTGGGTATCCCTCTGCCTCATGCCCGTCCTCGCCCTCAACGCCCTCCCAGCCGCAACCTTCGCCTCCCTCCCCGCCGCAGTCGGCATCACAGACATCATCGGCATTCTCCTCTATGTCGGCGGTCTGAGCTTCGAAGTCGCGGCCGACAGGCAGAAGAATGCGTGGGTGCAGGAGAAGAAGGAGAAGAAGCATGAGGAGGACTTTTTGACGAGGGGGCTGTGGAGTAAGAGTCGGCATCCGAATTATTTTGGTGAGGCGACGTTGTGGACGGGGATTGCGACTACGGCGGCGGGGGTGCTGACGACTGGGGTTGGGCAGGTGGGTATGGGGTTGGCAGGGTGGGGGCTACTTGGGAAGGGAATTGCGTTGGCGGCGTGTGGGGTCAGTCCGGCGTTCGTGTCGTTTTTGCTGCTCAAAGTGAGTGGGGTTCCGATGAGTGAGACGAAGTACGACAAGCGGTATGGTGATAGGGCGGATTATAAGAAGTGGAAGGAGGAGACGCCTATGCTCATTCCGAAATTGTAGGTAGGACTTGTGTTGGAAAAGGTGGCCATGTGCTCTATTGATGATACGCTTTCTTCTCCTATCCTTCAAATGGACAAGCATGGTATTCCAAACGTGTGGCTTCACCTGATCGTGCCTATGAGGCTTTACTACCTGAAAACTCGAACACTTCTCAGTCTTGTGTACCTGCCCGTGATCGAAACCCTTGATTTGGGAGATAGTAGATAGGATATTTTCGGATCCGGCTCCACTTACTCGGAATACTCCCGTTGTTCCGGAACAGCTGTTGATTGCTCGAAACATCTATCTTGTAAATTCGATACTAGGAACATCACATTCTTAGCACGAAAGATCTACAGACACAAATCAAGAGAAGGTGAGCGTCAAAAAAGACAGAAATGTGGGATTGTCAGGTTTGTTCAGCAACAATTGACATGAAAAGGTTACTCGACATAGGGAATTGTGGCACCAAAATCATCAGCGTAGGCCAATAGCCTTTAGTGATTGAAATACTGCACTTGAGAGGTAAGAGACAGGACTCGCGATACTAGTGGGCGAAGTCAAGAACAAAAACACAAGTATAATGGTTATATGTACAGTACAGTAAACGAGCCTTTCGAATCATTAATTCCCAAGCGCCTTTGCTTGCACAAACGGAAAGTTATGACGAGCCTCCCGGCAAGAAAGACAAGATACCGCTGGCTCCTTGTCCCACCTCATCGGGATAGACGTACTAGATTCATGTTAGCAACTGATTCTGGGTAGATTGGGGGGCTGCGCTTACGAAAGCAAGAGCAATGATAGTGTACATGCCAATTAGCATAGCGCCTTCGAGGTAATTGGATTTGCCATCCTGTTTCGATCGTTAGCATGTCTTCCGACGATGGCGCACTATGCAATGACTTACGGCAATCAAATAATTTGTAATCAGCACACTCAAGAAGAAAACCACGGTCTCGAATGTTTCAAAATGTAAAGTCATATCCTGTCCCATGATCCAGCCTAAGATGACCAAGAAAGGAGTAACCAGCAGGGCAATCTGCATGCTGCTGCCGATTGCGACACCAATAGCCAGATCCATCTTGTCTTTCCATGCAACAACGCAAGCGGTAACGTGTTCTGCGGCATTGCCGACGATTGGTAAGAGAATGAGGCCGATGAATGTCTTGGAGATATGAGCGGTTTCGACGATAGAATCGATGCTGTCGACTAGGAACTCAGCGCAGACGGCGACTAGGACGGTAATGATGACAAGAGCAACGGCGGCGGCAGGAGGCGATAGGATTTCGGGTTCTTTTTCTTCGCCTTCGCCGTCTGGATTCTCCTCTTCGTCGAAGTAGTCGGCGTGGGTCTTTAGCTGGAACAGGAGGTACAAAACGTAAAGGATTAACAGTATGACAGCTGTCCCGTGAGAAAGGATCAAGATGTTCTTATCCTTGTCAACAGAGGCAGACGAATTGCGCATTACCGCGTAGAGAGTAGCCGGGATGATCAGGGAGGCAGTCGAGACGGCCATGAGCGAAGACATTGTAGATGCGACAGTCCCGTTGAAACTCTGCTCTTTATGTCGGACACCACCGGCGAGAAAGCAGCAACCAAGAACGAGTAGGATGTTGGAAAGTATGGAGCCGAGCATGCTAGATTGAACGATGCGGATTTGGCCCTGTCTCAGAGCAACGATGCTCACCTACATATCGTGAGCAATATCATTCGCGCTGAGGCCTGATACACATACGATGAGCTCAACAGCATTTCCAAAAGATGCGTTGAGAAGTCCACCTAGTGTCTGTCCCAACTTGACCGATAGCTCTTCCGTCGCAAAGCTCAGCAACGACGCCAAGGGTATTATAGCGAGAAAATTCAGGATGAAAGTCGCAGTTGGGCTCCATCCCAAGGCTCCAGATATTATCCCCAACGGAACGAACACCAGCAGTATATTAACAGGGTTGCTCGCCAATGTCTGATATGTCCTCAAGCCAAATGCAGCAGGCCATTTCACGTAGGGTCTTCGATCCTCCCATAGAAATTGACCGTCCGAGTTGTACAGCGGTCGAGCAAGCAGCGAGGTAGCCTCAGTGGCATGCTCTTCGATTGAATTTCTTACTCCTCCCATCATCCCACTTGGGCTGTTGCCGTTTTCTCGAGGTAAAGTTCTGGGGCTGAGGAAGCTGTTACTCCGGCTGTTCGAAGGCCTGCCCACCTTGCGGAAGTTCGTTTTGAGTGATGAAGCTGGATTTTCCATGTCCGTGTCAGCTTAGCGGTTATTGAGTGGGTGTAAGATGACATCGGATGAGGAGGGTTAGTAAGAACAAAGAACGTGGCTGTGAAGGACAAATTACAAAGGTAGCAGACTTTCATTGCGTATGCATCTGGTCCCTAAAGGAGGGGCAGCCAATTGACAAGAAGACGGATTCACACTTACGCATTCTGGCTCGATATTGGCAAAGCTTGGGTGTATTGGCGGGTGCCCAGTGAAGGTTATCCTAATTCCGCAAACGGTGGAATTGAGCTGCGCGGACCTCAAGGGCAAGGCATCAACAAGTCTTTGTTGTTGAGCCAGAGGGATTATGTCACCGGTCGGAAGCCATAGCAGTGATGAGTCGTGAAGGACGAGGTATTTCACGGTCATCAAAAAGGCCGTCAATCGATCCCGCAATAGCCTCATAAAAGTCTGGGCAAGGGGGCTGTGCAGGCTCTTAGTGACTTATGTTAGGGGAAAGCTTCACGATCCGAGGATGCAGCCAGCCACAGCTGCAGGTGGCTTGCATCCAGGCTAGCACGCGTTTTCGCATAAACAATTAAGGTAGGAGTATTTCCGTGTTTTGCAACCCAGGGTCCGCAAAATCCTCAACTCAGCTTCAGGAAGGGGACCACCTATCCAATGGCGAATAAGAGTGGAGTATCACTGATGGAAATGATCTCGGTGAGGCAGACAATCATTTTCTATGTTGCTTTACGCTTTATCGGACAATTATATATTCTACATCTCTGAATCGGTGTGGATAGGAATCAGTTGCAGTGCGCCTGTTCTATGAAAGCGCAATCATTATACTCTTTCCCCCCTCCTTTTCCAATCCAAATGACAGTCAAGTACAACCCCAATCATCACCTTTGGTATGGGGATTGCCCTTCGCATGAAGACATCATAGCGGGCTTAGGCTTTGATCGCGTGCAGCCTTTGGGACAGCACAAGCATTCTGTTCAACGGCGTGAGTATCCATTGGATACCCACGATGAGACCCTGATGGCTCTGCTCATATCAAAGCTCATCCCACGCCTCAATTGCCTTATCTCGTGTTTCATGTGCGGTGCTTGGGACCGGTGGTCAGAACATATCTTCTTCCGATATGCGAGCCGTATAGCCTCTGATTTCCTGTGTTAGTGTCTCGTGTTCCTCATAAATCAGATGTCTTGCTTTTTTCAAATAATGCGTATTCTCTCGCAGCGCCAATGTTGGCCTTGCTACTCGCATCCCTGTTCTCGACAATCTCTGTAGCAGCAGTCGTTTGCAATCCTCATGTCCCCCGTACACTGATACCGGAGCTTGCAAGCTGCGACTCCGCCCTCCGTCGACTTGAACTCCAGCAACAGCAATGCGGATCTCGAAACATCATATTCAGTCCTTCAGCACAGGGCGCTTTCGTCTACAATCTGCCATCGATCTTTGTCGGTGCCGGGCCAAATTATATTCCCACGGCAGACACCTGGTGCGCCATAATGATCCTCTGGCAACCCAGACCCACAGCTAGACTTCCGCCGGCCGATGAAGATGCGTTTCCTTTCACTAGAATTCTGCGAGCAGCGCATGCAATCAGAGATCAATGTCTAGTTGGAAGACCGGGGAGTTTACCGCAGATCGGACGCGAATGGATAAAGCCACGCGAGCTCGTCGATGTGCAAATCGCAGGAGTTTTCCGCCAAGACATAGTGGATAACACGCAAAAGGATCGGGATGATGCTGCATTGGCAGGAAAGAATGTGACCCTGAAGCTGGCTGACGGGACCAGTCTCGATGTTGCTCTAGACATGTTGAAAGGTGATATGGGATGCGGAAACCTTATCACTGGACTGGGGCGCAGTAATTCCAGCGCTTTGGATTAAGTGTTAAAGCCGCAACGAAGAAGACAATGTTTCACAAATATGTGATGACCTGAGAACGATGGTCTGCTCTCCTTACCTTTTTTATATTGGGGCGAATAGCTCGCATGGGCACTCCTGAAGATGGCAGCCCTACCAAACCTTTGTGGCTAGGTAGCAAAAGACGACAGAGGTCTCCCTCCGACTCAGTCTAGAGGTCCTTGGATGCCTCCATGACCAAGAGGGAAGGTAATACACTCAAGCTAGTCGTCCCGAGTGGAAACGCTTGGCTGCCAAGATTCCACTCGGCTATCGTTGGTATTCACCCATCTCCCCCCTCAAGAGGAGGAGAGTACGTTCTGCTTCAGAAGGCAAAGATAAAGACCCCTCAACTTCTCCGGGGCGGGCCCTGAATGAAAGAAACTCACCTGCCCAAGACGATCGCTTGGCCCTTGGCCAAGCAACGGACACAAAATAAGGTGATGGTTCGCTGTACCTTAGATCATTACTTGCATACATCAGTTGGACTGCTTTCACTGCAACGCGATTCTTGGCGATTGTAGTGGGCCTACCATCTGCCTTAGCTACCCCTTCTAGAAGGTCAAAGATGAGCCAAGAGGTATCCCCTTACTGTATGCCTTACATATTGATCGAATATGTTATCAATTAGCAAGAGCAAGAGAAGGAAGAGAATCATGTTATTAATGGAGAATCTACCCGCTGTATTTTTCTTCCGATACCCGCTCAATTTCTTACATTCTTCTTGTCTCTTGTCGTTGCTTCGCTCGTCATGCATCTCAAAACTTGCATTACCGCTCTTGCGGCCACGTTGAGCCTCTCTAGAGCTATTCCTACTTCGAACAGCCAAGTCAAACCCGATTCCAG